>OLIJ01000058.1_pt1 | contig 108994 bp, 99 predicted proteins | sample 1609731 | NCBI WGS metagenome assembly OLIJ01 (sample SAMEA4350159, study PRJEB24818) | metagenome | biome: human; feature: gut; material: faeces | place: Denmark | collected 2013-09
GATTGAGCTGACCGTGCCAGGTAACGGCCAGCTGATAGCGGAAAGCATTTTTTCGCCGCGGCAGAACGCCGCTAAAGAAACCGCGCGAGTCGAGGCACTCAAGCTTGCCGACTTTGCGTCCGGTTTTCGGTTCAATCACCCACACGTCAGTGGCATCGGGTAATAATGCGCGTACTTCCAGCCCGGCATCGGTGGCGTGCATGCCAAGCACGGAAAAAGGGTCCGCAAAATGACCGGCAATAAGCGCATTAATCACGTCTCTATCAATATGATTAGACATGGTTTCATCCTGTTGTAAGTGCCGCCCTTTCCTGTATCTGGCGACTTTTTTTGACCTGAACGGCGCAGCACGCTGTGCATCCCTCTGCTCCGTCCCACCTTCAGGCAAGGAAACGTCGTTCCTTACTAAAGCATAGCCAAGGCTTTCTTACCCCCGTTGAGAAAAATCAAACATCCGCGTTTACTCCTTGTATTACGCAAAAAAAGGGGGTGTCAGACACCCCCTTTATTGTTCATCCTGTGTTTACGCTAGCTGTCGCAGCATGCGTCGTAGCGGCTCGGCGGCGCCCCACAACAGCTGGTCGCCGACGGTAAAGGCCGAGAGATACTCCGGCCCCATATTCAGCTTGCGCAGGCGACCAACCGGAGTCGTCAGGGTGCCGGTCACGGCAGCCGGAGTCAGCTCGCGCATGGTGATGTCACGATCGTTAGGTACCACTTTCGCCCACGGGTTATGCGCCGCCAGCAGCTCCTCAACGGTCGGGATGGAAACGTCTTTTTTCAGCTTGATGGTGAACGCCTGGCTGTGGCAGCGCAGCGCGCCAACGCGCACGCAAAGGCCGTCAACCGGAATAGCCGCGGAGGTGGCGAGGATCTTGTTCGTCTCTGCCTGGCCCTTCCACTCTTCACGGCTCTGGCCGTTATCGAGCTGTTTGTCGATCCACGGGATCAGGCTACCGGCCAGCGGTACGCCAAAGTTGTCCACCGCCAGATCGCCGCTGCGGGTTAACGAGGTGACTTTGCGCTCAATATCCAGAATCGCGGAGGCCGGATTTGCCAGCTCCGTCGCGACGTGACCGTGCAGCTGGCCCATCTGGGTCAGCAGTTCACGCATATGGCGCGCGCCGCCGCCGGAGGCCGCCTGGTAGGTCGCCACGCTGACCCACTCGACTAAATCCTGAGCAAACAGGCCGCCGAGGGACATCAGCATCAGGCTGACGGTACAGTTGCCGCCGACGAAAGTCTTCACGCCATTATTCAGGCCGGCGGTAATCACGTCCTGGTTAACCGGGTCAAGAATAATGATCGCGTCATCCTTCATGCGCAGCGAAGAGGCCGCATCAATCCAGTAACCCTGCCAGCCGCTTTCACGCAGCTTCGGATATACGTCATTGGTATAATCGCCGCCCTGGCATGTCACGATAATATCCAGCGCCTTCAGTGCTTCCAGGTCAAACGCGTCCTGAAGCGTACCGCCGGTGCTGCCACCGAATGATGGAGCAGGCTGCCCCAGTTGGGAGGTGGAGAAAAAAACGGGGCGAATGGCGTCGAAATCGCGCTCTTCAACCATGCGTTGCATGAGTACAGAGCCGACCATTCCGCGCCAGCCGATAAAACCAACATTTTTCATAACGTATTTCCTGGGAGATGTGTGCTGTTTGTGCCAAGCCAGTTTCCTACTGGATCATCCCTCACATTACAAAATGCTGCTAAAGTCGCAAGTGAAATTAATCAATGATTGACCGACAATCAGTAAAGCAACTTATCTCATGCGGCATCTGTAGCCATTGGCATTCAGAAAAACCTTAAAGATTATCGGGGAAAGCGCGGCGGAAAGGGAATAATTTCCGCCGCGCTTTTATTGATCTGGATTATGAATTAACGCGGAAAACGGGCCGTTAACCGCAGCGCGGCGAAATCCGGCGAACTCTTGCGGAGCCTGGGATGGTGAGGTGTCAGGCTTTTGTCGTAGCTCTCATTATGCCGCAGAAATGGGCTATTGACGGGGCAGGAGGCGAGGATAAAAACGGCCTCTGCGGTCAGACGAAGAGAACCCGGCATCGCCGCGCCGGGCCCTCTTATTGACGTTTAGCTGAGCAGCGAAAACGCAATCATACCGACGATGGCGCCGGTGGTGCCGAGAATGGTTTCCATCATGGTCCAGGTCTTCAGCGTCTGGGCTTCCGTTGCGCCGGTAAACTTACCGAACAGCCAGAAGCCCGCGTCGTTGACGTGGCTCACGACGATTGAACCGCCGGCGATGCAGATGGAAAGAGCCGCCATTTGCGCGCCGCTGTAGTTCAGCTGCTCGATAACCGGCATCACCAGCCCTACCGCCGTTAAGCAGGCGACGGTTGCAGAGCCCTGGATAATACGCACCGCAGCCGCCAGCACGAAGCAGGTAATCGCAATCGGCAGGCCCATCCCGGTCAGCGCTTCGCCGAGCGCCGGGCCGACGCCGGAATCAACCAGCACCTGTTTAAAGACGCCGCCCGCACCGATGACCAGCAGAATAATCCCCGCAGGCTGCAGCGCGTGACCGCAGATCTCCATGACGCGGTCTTTCGCCATCCCCTGGCGGTACGCCAGGCCATAAATCGCCACCAGACACGCCACCAGAATCGCGGTGAACGGATGGCCGATAAATTCGAACCATTCATAGGCGCTGGAGCCAACCGGGACAAAGCGCGCGGCGATCGTTTTCAGCCCCACCAGCACCAGCGGCAGAAGGATCAGCGACAGGCTAAAAGCAAACGACGGCATCTTGCCTTCGCCCAGGCTCGGCTCGCTGATATCGTCCGGAATATGCAGTTCGACATAGCGGCTGATAAAGTTGCCCCACAGCGGCCCGGCGATAATCATCCCCGGGATCGCGGCGCACAGGCCAATCAGGATCATCCAGCCAAAATCGGCGTGCATTTGCGATGCCAGCAGCATAGGCGCGGGCCCCGGCAGCAGAAATGCCGCAGCGGCGGCTACGCCGGCAAACAGCGGAATGACCAGCTTAACCAGGTTGGTGCCGGTATGGCGCGCCATCGAGAAGGCGACGCTAATCAGCAGTACGATAGCCACTTCGAAAAACAGCGGCAGCGCGCAGATAAGGCCGGCCAGGCCAATGGCGTAATGCGCCCGGCTGTGGCCGAAAGATTTCAGCATCTTAACGGCTATCTGGTCGACGGCGCCGGTTTCATGAAGGATCTTACCGAACATCGCCCCCAGCGCCACGACGATCGCCAGAAAGCCGAGCGTCCCACCCATCCCTTTTTCCATCGTCGCCGCAATTTTATCCAGCGGCATCCCGGAAAAGAGACCTGCACCAATAGAAACCACCATCAAAGCCACGAAGGCATGCATACGCGCCTTCATGACTAAAAACAGCAGCAGCAAAACGGAGCCGACTGCTGTTAAAACAAGCGTTAATGTACTCACTAGTTACTGCCTTTGTTGATCACCTCAATGGTGCTCGCGACCACGCCTTCCAGCGATTGATCAATATCGACGATTAACACATCGCCTTCGTCTGCGCCGGGCTCTTGCAGGGTTTCAAACTGCGTCACCAGCATCTGGGTTTTGAAGAAGTGACCTTTGCGCGCCTTCAGGCGGCTTTCGATCAGGTCGAAATCACCTTTCAGGTAGACAAAGGAGAGGTTCGGGTTGCCTTTGCGCAGAATGTCGCGATAGCTTTTTTTCAGCGCCGAGCAAACGATAAGCGACACTTTGTTCGTCCGCTGCATGGCGAAGGCGGCATCGTTCAGCGCCTGAAGCCACGGCGTTCGGTCATCGTCATTCAGCGGCTCGCCGGAGGCCATCTTGTTGATATTGCTACGCGGATGCAGAAAGTCGCCATCGAGAAACGCGGCATGCAGCTGATACGCCACTTCGCTGGCGACAGCGGATTTTCCACTACCGGAAACGCCCATCAGGACATAGACGTGGTGATCATGGTTAGTCGTGCTCAAAGCTTCCTCCCACTGGACACATACGCGTCGTCCTTCAGGCCGTTTGGATTCGGAGGTGAACGGGCGCGCGCACAGGTTGATTGTTACGGGTAACTGTTATCGGTAACATTGTCATACCGGACTTATGGAGAAGCAATCACCATTCGTGCCAGAAGTGAATATGTGTGATCTACTTCAAACTTGTCAGTTTAAATAGATCCACCCGGTGACAATGTGAAACCTAAATCTAACATCTTAGGGGTAACGATCTCACCACGAATACGTGCCAGCAGGCGTTCGGCGCCAATGCGCCCCATCCGCTCACGCGGCGTGAGCACGCTGGCAAGGCGCGGCTCCATAACCTGGCCAATATCGTGGCCGTGGAAGCCGGCAATCGCCATATCATCCGGAATTCTTAATCCCAGACGCTGGCACTCAAAGGCCGCGCCGACCGCAAGGTCATCGTTGGTGCAGAAGATCCCGTCAAGCTGCGGATATTCGCGACGCGCCTGGCGCATCAGCTCAATCCCCGACGAGTAGGAAGAAGATTGTTCGACCATCACGCTGTACGGCGTCATGCCCGCGTCGTGCATCGCCTGCTCATAGCCCTTCTGCTTGATAATAGTACGTTCATCAAGACGCGCGCCAAGATAGGCCACGTGGCGATGGCCGCGGGCAATAATGGCGGCGGTCATCTGGCGCGCGGCGTCGAAGTTATCAAAACCGACGGCGATATCGAGGCACGGCGAGCGGCTGTCCATCAGCTCGACGACCGGGATGCCGGCGACTTCGATCATTTTCAGCGTCCGCGGCGTGTGGGTACGTTCGGTGAGGATCAGGCCATCGATGTTCCATGAGAGCATCGATTCGAGGCGTTTCTCTTCCATTTCAGGCTTATAGCCGTAGTGCGCCAGCATGGTCTGATAGCCAAAAGCATCAGTGACGCTTTCAATACCGCGCAGCACTTCAGAAAAGACCTGATTGGTTAACGAGGGCAGGAGCACGCCGATGGCGCGGCTGGTCGCGTTGGAGAGAATATCAGGGGCACGATTGGGGATATAACCCAGTTCATCGAGAGCAACGGCAATCTTGCCACGCAGAGCCTCGGAAACCTGTTCCGGGTTACGTAAAAAGCGACTGACCGTCATTTTGGTCACGCCGACAAGATCGGCTACATCCTGAAGTACGGGTCTTTTCTTTTTCATCGTCCTGACTGTGATAAATGGGAGAGATTTTCTCAGTTTATCACGGACAAAGCGCAACCTTCCCGGAGAAAAGCGCGCTAACGACTTTATTTAGCGTTAATGGCCGAAATCGCGCGAGCGGCACCGGAGCCGCTGCGCCAAAAATCCCCGGCCGCGTAAGCGACCGGGTGACCGACAGAAAGCAGGCCTGAGTATTAGACCGGCGGCAGATCGAACAGCAGGATTTCGCTGTCGCTATCGGCGTGAACCGAGATCGCCTGCTCATCCCAAATCGCCAGGCCATCGCTGGTCGTCGCTTTGGTACCGTTGATGGTCACTTCACCTTTCACCACCTGAATCCACACGCGACGCTCCGCGGCAATCTGATGGACCGACTGCTCGTCTTTCAGCAGCGCCCAGCGGTAAAGCTCCATATCCTGATGCACTTTCAGCGAGCCTTCGCGCGCGTCCGGCGACAGCACCAGCTGTTTGCCCTGCAGAGCATCAAACCGGCGCTGCTCATAGCGCGGAGCAATGCCGTTTTCTTCCGGCATAATCCAGATTTGATACAGGTGCAGACGCTCGGTGCTGCTCGGGTTGTATTCCGAGTGACGAACCCCGGTACCGGCGCTCATAATCTGGAATTCACCTGCCGGAACCTGCTCTTTGTTACCCATGCTGTCCTGGTGTTCAACCACCCCTTCCAGCACGTAGGTCAGAATTTCCATATCTTTATGCGGGTGTGTCCCGAAGCCCTGGCCGGCGTCAATCACGTCATCGTTAATGACGCGCAGAGCGGAAAAGCCCATAAAATTGGCGTCGTAATAGTTGGCGAAAGAGAAAGTATGCCAGGAATCGAGCCAGCCATGATTAGCGTGACCGCGTTCGTTAGCTTTGCGTAAGTAGATCATGTTGCACCCCCGTATGTTTTCGATGGAATAAGTGTGGACCCATTCCGGTAACGATCATAGAGGGTGAAAATTGACTCCTCTGTTCAAAAAATATGAATAAGAGCAGAGGAGCTCAGAAAGCTTATTTATCTAGGGTTATCGTGGCCGGCGATGGCTGTCTGAAGCCGCGTTCAAGGATCTCCATATTGGTGAGAACTTCAGTTTCCTTGACGTAATTCTCCGCCCCGTTCACCACGGTCTCGTATAGCGAATCATACACCCGCCCGTAGTCGCCGGGCTCCACCCGCAGCTCTTCACGCACGCTCGCGCCGTTATCATCAACGTACTCCAGCAGGCCAATGCTCTCATCTGCCGCAAAGCCCGGCTCACCCGGCATGATATTCGCCTTCAGGCTGGTTTCCTGCTGGTCGATGCCATATTTGATAAACGACCCTTTATGGCCGTGAACGATAAATTTCGGATACGCCAGCTTCACCAGGTGGCTGGTTTTGACAATCGCCTTCAGGTCGCCGTAGAACAGCTGAGCTTCAAAGGTATCATCCGGGTTGGCCTTATTACGCAGGCTGCGGATATCGTACGCCACCCGATCCGGGCGGCCGAGCAGGGAAATGATCTGATCCATCGTATGCACGCCAAGGCCATAAAAAGCGCCATCCTGCGCTAATCCGGGCTGCGTTTCCGCCACCGGGCGATAGAGGTCGAAATGACTTTCAATTTCAACGATCTCACCCAGCTTACCGCTTTCAATCACCTTCTTAGTGGTCAGGAAGCAGGAGTCAAAGCGGCGGTTCTGGTACGGCGTTACCGTCAGCCCCTTGCTTTTTGCCAGCGCAAACAGCTCTTTCGCTTCGGCCAGCGTCGGGGTGAAGGGTTTTTCCACCAGTACGTTCTTCCCTGCTTCCAGCGCGCGTTTCGCGTAGTCAAAGTGGCTGTCGGCATGGGTGCAGACAATCACCAGCTTGACCTGAGGGTCATTGAGTACCTCATCGAGATCGCTGGTGAAGTGGATATGCGAGTACTGCGGCGCCTGCTCTTCCGGCTTCGCACTACGGCGATAGATATGCGCAACATGCCAGCGGTCTTTGCGGTGCAGGACGTAAGGAAGATGGTAGCGGGTGGTGCTTTTGCCGAATCCAATAAACGCGCAGTGCAGAGTCATAACGCAGTCCTTAGTTGAGGTTTCTGCTCCTAACCATAGCGCACCCCGGTCACGAACTTAACTCTTAACCCACTCAAGATGGTGGAAACGACCGGCAAAAAAAGGCAAAAAAAAAGCCAGCACCTGGCTGGCTAAAGTAATACTGGAAGCAATGTGAGCAATGTCGTGCTTTCAGGCTTTCCGCAAGGGTCTCCCTGAATGCAGGACAATAATAATCATTCTCATTCGCACTTGTCTACTTCTTTTTGCAAAAATTAGCCGTTGACGCGTTTTTTAAAGTCAGGGATGTTGAAAGGGACTAAACGAGCAGATAAAGCCTGATATGCAGGCGCTAAGGAGAAGAGGAATGAGTGAGATAGTGATACGCCACGCCGAACCGCGCGATGCAGAGCCGTTACGTCAGCTGACTGCACACCCGGAGGTCTATCACGACACGCTACAGCTTCCTCATCCGGCGATGGAAACGTGGCAGGAACGACTACAGCCCCGGCCCAACGGCCACCATCTGGTCGCCAGCATAGACGAGCAGGTCGTCGGACACCTGATGCTAAGCGTTGAAACCCGTCCGCGCCGTAGCCATGTCGCAACCTTCGGCATGAGCGTGGCGGCAAACTTTCACGGACGCGGCGTCGGCAGCGCCCTGATGCGCGAGATGGTAAATCTGTGCGATAACTGGCTACGCGTCGAACGCATTGAATTAACGGTATTTTCTGATAACGCCTCCGCCATTGCCGTCTATCGCAAATACGGATTTAGCGTTGAAGGTACCGGGCGTAAATTTGCGCTGCGCAACGGCGAATACGTCGATGCCCTCTTTATGGCGCGCCTGAAAGAGTAGCCCTTCCCAACCCTCTCCCGTTCGGGGAGAGGGTTAAAGATAGCTTAGTATCCGGCGGTTAAATCCCCCGGCGAACGCGGGTCAGATGCGCCATACAGCGTGCCGTCCGGGCCGACCATAATACTTTGCGTGCTGCCCATCGCCTCTTTCACCGCTAGCTTCTGCCCTCTTTCCGTCAGCAGCTTCAGGGTATCCGGGCTAAAGCCCTTCTCCACCCGCAGCTCATCGGGCAGCCACTGATGATGGAAGCGCGGCGCGTTGGTGGCTTCCGCTACGTTCATCCCAAAATCGATGGAGTTCACCACCATTTGCAGCACGGTCGTGATAATACGGCTGCCGCCAGGGCTGCCGGTGACCAGCCAGGTTTTACCATCCTTCACCACAATCGTCGGCGACATTGACGACAGCGGGCGTTTTTGCGGCCCGACGGCGTTGGCGTCACCGCCCACCAGCCCGTAAACGTTGGGCACGCCGGGCTTCGCCGAGAAATCATCCATCTGATTATTCATTAAGATACCGGAGTTCCCCGCCACAATACCGGTGCCAAAAGTGGTATTCAGCGTGTAGGTCACCGCCACCGCATTGCCGTCTTTATCCACCACCGAAAAGTGGGTGGTCTGGTTGCTCTCGTAAGGCGCCAGCTTGCCCGGGCGGATCTGGCTGGAGGGTTTCGCTTTGTTAATATCGATCTGTTCAGCTATCGATTTGGCGTAGGCCTTGCTGGTGAGAGCCTGCCACGGAACCTTGACAAAATCCGGGTCGCCAAGATACTCCGAGCGATCGGCATAGGCGTGCTTCTCCGCTTCCGCCATCACCTGCATGGCGTCCGCGCTGCCGAAGCCGAACTTATGCATATCGAAGTTTTCGAGGATGTTGAGGATCTGCACAATGTGGATCCCCCCGGAGGAAGGCGGCGGCATCGAGAATACCTGGTAGCCGCGATAATCGCCGCTTATCGGCGTGCGTTCTACCGCCCGGTAGCCCGCCAGATCGGCTTTGGTTATCAGCCCGCCGTTTTTTTGCATCTCATCGGCGATCTGATCGGCAATCGCCCCTTTATAAAACGCGTCCGGGCCGTGCTCGGCGATCAGCTCCAGGCTTTTCCCCAGCTGCTTTTGTACCAGCTTGTCGCCCTTTTTCAGCGGCTCACCGTTTTTCCAGAAGATAGCCCGACTGTTGGCGTGGTTCGGGATCACCTCGCTGCCGTAGGTTTTCAGGTCGTCCGCCAGCGCATCGTTTACCGTGAAGCCCTCTTCAGCCAGCTTAATGGCCGGACGAATCACCTTGTTCAGCGGCATCGTGCCGTATTTTTCCAGCGCCAACGAGAAGCCGGCAACGCTGCCCGGCGTGCCGGACGCGAGATGCGAGGTCAGCGACTTTTTACTATCCGGGTTGCCCTGATCGTCGAGGAACATATCGCGGGTCGCCTGCTCCGGCGCCATTTCGCGGAAATCAATGGCCGTCGTTTTACCGTCTTTGGTGCGCAGCATCATAAAACCGCCGCCGCCAATATTGCCCGCCTGAGGGTGCGTGACCGCCAGCGCATAGCCCACGGCAACCGCCGCATCGACGGCATTCCCTCCCTGGCGCAAAATATCCACGCCTACGCGGGTGGCCAGCGCGTCAACCGAAGCCACCATTCCCTGCTGGGCGCGAACCGGGTGAAAGACATCCTCTTCAACGCCGTAGGATACGGGAGGCGGTGCGGGGCTTGCGGCGACGGTAAAACTCCCGCCCGCCAGCAGCAGTGCGATGACCGCCTGACGCCAGAATACTGTTGTTCTCATTGCCATACTCCTGAATGTGTTTTTATCCCTGCATAAGCCTGGTTGATAAGTCCTAAAAAATCATTGTTATGCCGGAAAGGAGGTACACTTAAGCGATCCCACGCACGGGAGGAGAGAACAATGAAAGCAATACTATTTCTGGCGGCGCTGATGCCGTTGACCGCCCTGGCACAGCCGCTCAATACCACCAACAATCCCAACCAGCCGGGGTATGTCGTCCCCAGCCAGCAGCGGATGCAAAACCAGATGCAGGTCCAGCAGCAGCAACAGCAGAATATGCTGAAGCAGGATATCCAGAGCCAGACGCGCGCTCAGCAGCAGCATCTTCAGACGCAGCTGAATAACAACCAGCAGCGCGTATCGCAAAGCGGGAATTTGAATCCGTCACAGCAGCAGGTGCTGCCAAACAATAGCGGCGGCATGCTGCCACGACAGACGACCCCGTAAGGGCCGCCTGTCGGCAGATTATGGCTGGAAGTTGGGGCCAATGACGTCTATCGCATCGGTACAGATGCTGTCTACGCCCCAGCGCAGCAGCTCGGCGGCACGCTGGGGTTTATTGACGGTATACACCAGAATATGCAGGCCGGCGGCCTTCAGGCTCGCCACCCGCTCTTCATCGAGCAGCTTATGGTTCAGGTGAATCGACACGCAGCCCAGCCGGGCGGTCAGCTCGCGCCAGTCCTCACGCCACTCGTCCAGCAGCAGCCCGCGCGGCAGCTCCGGCACGGCCTGCTGCGCCGCTTCCAGGGCGTCGATTTCAAACGATGAAAGCAGCGGCGCGGTCATACCTTGCCATAGCTCGCGGGCCGCTAAGGCCACCACCTTGCCGGTCAGCGGGCCGGTGCCGGTGGTTGGCTTAATTTCGATATTGGCCATCATGTTCAGCTTGCGGCAACGCTCCGCCACGGCGGACAGCAGCGGCAGCGGTTCGCCTTTAAATTCGCGGCTGTACCAGCTTCCCGCATCGACGTTCAGCAGCTCATGCCACGCCAGCTCGCCCGCCACGCCCCAGCCGTTGCTGGTACGCTCGAGATTATCGTCATGCAGCAAAAAGATCTGTCCATCCTTCGACAGCTTGGCGTCAAACTCGATCATGGTATGACCAAAGCGAGCGCCGGTATCAATAGCGGCGAGGGTATTCTCCGGCGCCAGCTTTCCGCCGCCGCGATGGGCGACGATATGGGGGTAAGGCCAGTAACTCATGCGCGTTGTCCTGTTTCACCATCAAAGAGGTGCAGATGATCCTGCGGCAGATGCAGCCACAGCGTGCTGCCCGCCGCCGGACGCTGCTGATGCGGCAGCCTGACGACCAGCTTCTGCGCGCCCCAGCGCCCGTGGGCGAGGTTATCGGCACCTAAAATTTCCAGCGTATCCATCACCAGCGGTACGCCGCCTTCCGTCTCGGGGCCTGCGGCAAAATGTTCCGGACGGATGCCGAGGGTCATCTTACGCCCGGCGTGGCGACGATGCTCGCTATTGATCGGCAGACGCAGGCCGCCTTCCAGTTCAAAACGGCTGCCGTCGTCGCTGATGCGCCCGTCCAGCAGGTTCATCGCCGGGCTGCCGATAAAGCTCGCCACAAAGCGGCTGGCCGGCTTTTCGTAAACCTCTACCGGCGTGCCAATCTGCTCGGCGACGCCTTTATTCATCACCATCACCCGCTGGGCGAGGGTCATCGCCTCAACCTGGTCGTGGGTAACGTACAGCGAGGTGGTTTTCAGCCGACGGTGCAGCTGCTGGAGCTCCAGACGCATCTGCACGCGCAGCTTGGCGTCAAGGTTCGACAGGGGTTCATCAAACAGGAATACCGCCGGATCGCGAACGATGGCGCGGCCCATCGCCACGCGCTGGCGCTGGCCGCCGGAGAGTTCGCGCGGGCGGCGCTTGAGCAGGCCGTCGAGCTCCAGAATGCGCGCCGCTTCCTGCACCCGCTCGTCAATCAGGCTTTTGCCCATCCCGCGAATTTTCAGCCCCCAGGCCATATTCTCCTCCACGCTCATATGCGGGTAGAGGGCGTAGTTCTGGAACACCATCGCGATGCCGCGATCCTTCGGCTCCATCTCGGTGACGCGCTGGCGGTTAATCCAGATATCGCCGCTGGTCACCCGCTCAAGCCCGGCCACCATCCGCAGCAGCGTCGATTTGCCGCAGCCGGAAGGCCCGACCATCACGATAAACTCCCCGTCCGCCACGTCGAGCGTCAGCGGCTGAATTACCTGGGTTTTGCCATCCCAGCTTTTGGTTACTGCCTGTAGTTTAAGTCCTGCCATAAAAGGTTGTATCCCTTGATTGTTCATGAACGTCGCTGGCGGCTATTTTTGCTCGGGGCAAGGCGCAAGCGTCGCAGTTTGGTGGGCCCAAATAAGACGCGAGTAACGCGGTACCGGGCAAAAATGGCCCCAGCCCTTCGGGACGCGTGCCGAAACCGCGTACTCTGCGTTGTCGGATTTGGACATAGGCCCACTATGTCCATCATCCTCCGCCTTGATTACGCGGTTTCGGCTCAGCGTCGACGCCACGAACAATCAAGGGATACAACCTACTTCTCACTGTCCACTAAACCGCGCACAAACGCGCGCTGCATGGCTAAAACGATAACAACCGGGGGAATCAGCGTCAGCAACATTGCCGCCATCACCTGATTCCACTGCGTGGTACCCTCGCCGGTGGCGATCATGCCTTTGATACCCGCCACCGCGGTGCCGAGATTGATATCCTGAATAATCAGCAGCGGCCACAGGTACTGGTTCCAGCCGTAGATAAAGGTGATAACGAACAGCGCCGCGAGATTGGTTTTCGACAGCGGCAGCACGATGTCGCGGAAAAAGCGCATCGGCGAGGCGCCGTCGATCCGCGCCGCTTCAATCAGCTCATCCGGCAGGGTCATAAAGAACTGGCGGAACAGGAAGGTGGCGGTTGCCGAGGCCATCAGCGGCAGCGTCAGCCCGGCGTAGCTATCGAGCATCTTCAGGTTGGCAATCACTTCCACCGTCGGGAAAATTCGCACCTCAACCGGCAGCATCAGGGTGATAAAGATCATCCAGAAGAACAGGTTACGTAGCGGGAAGCGGAACCAGACGATGGCGAATGCCGACAGCATCGACACCACGATTTTGCCCACCGTAATGCTGAACGCCATGATGAAGCTGTTGAGCATCATCAGCCAGAACGGCGCGCTGTTGGCCCCCACGCCCTGTTTCCAGATGGTGGCCATATTTTCCAGCAGGTGGCCGCCGGGGATCAGCGTCATCGGCGTCTCAAAGACCGCCTTGTTGTCCAGCGTTGCCGCGACAAAGGCGACGTACAGCGGAAACAGAATGACGGCAATCCCCGCAATCAGCATGGTGTGGCTGAAAATCGTCAGCCCTGGACGGTTCTCAATCATTGGTAGCGCACCTTACGTTCAACATAGCGGAACTGAACCACCGTCAGCACAATCACCAGCATCATCAGCACCACCGACTGCGCGGCGGAAGCGGAGAGATCGAGCCCGGCGAAACCTTCACGATAGATCTTATAAATCAGCGTCGTCGTCGCCTGTACCGGGCCGCCGGCGGTGGCGGCATCGATAACCGGGAAGGTATCGAAGAAGGCGTAAACCAGGTTGACGACCAGCAGGAAGAAGCTCACCGGCGCAATCAGCGGCAGCGCCAGCTTGAAGAAGCGGCGGATCGGACCGGCCCCGTCAATTGCCGCGGCTTCCACCAGCGAACGCGGGATCGATTGCAGCGCGGCGAAGAAGAACAGGAAGTTGTAGCTAATCTGCTTCCATACCGAAGCAAATACCACGAGGAACATCGCCTGGCCGCTGTTTTGCGCATGGTTCCAGTCGTAGCCCATCTCGGCGAGGAAGTGCGTGATCAGCCCGCGCCCTGGGTTAAAGAGGAAAATCCACAGCACCGCGGCGACCGCGGGCGCGACGGCGTAGGGCAGCAGCATCAGCGTCTGATAAAGGCGGCTGCCGCGTATCACGTAGTCGACCAGCGCGGCAAAGAACAGCGAAATGATCAGGCCGCTGAACGTCACCAACGAGCTGAATTTTATGGTGGTCCAGAATGAGTCCAGATAGTACGGGTCGTGGAACAAGGTAACGAAGTTATCCATGCCGACGAACTGGCTGGAGAGACCAAAAGGATCGACGCTTTGTAGCGAATACCACAGCGCTTCACCCGCGGGCCAGATAAAGAAAATAATGGTGATAACCAGCTGCGGCGCAACCAGCAGATAGGGCAGCCAGCGCGAGCGGAATACCGGACGGGTTGATGACATGAGGTTACTCTTTTGCTCGTTGATGCCAAATGATTCGCTGCTGCCGGCAATCGCCCAAGGCGGATATCCCCCGGTAAGCAAGGCGCTACCGGGGAACGTCCGTTCGACCTACTGCCATAAATCAATCGGCATCAATACGTTACGACTTAGTCGACTGCTCGAAACGACGCAGCAGCTGGTTACCGCGCTCAACCGCTGAATCCAGCGCCTGCTGCGGGGTTTTCTTGCCGGTCCAAACGCTTTCCAGCTCCTCGTCCACAACGGTGCGGATCTGCGGCATATTGCCCAGGCGCAGGCCTTTGGTGAACGGCAGCGGCGGCTTGTTCAGCATCTGACGGGTGGCGATATCGGCGCCAGGGTTCTTGTCATAGAAGCCCTGCTGACGGGTCAGATCGTAGGCGGCGGTGGTGATCGGCAGATAGCCGGTTTTCTGGTGCCATTCCGCAGCGATTTCCGGTTTTGTGAGGAACTCGAGGAATTTCGCCACTCCGGTGTAGGTCTCTTTATCTTTACCCTGCATGACCCACAGGCTCGCCCCGCCGATAATGGCGTTCTGCGGCGCGCCCTTAACGTCGGCATCGTACGGCATCATACCGACGCCATAGTTGAATTTGGCGTACTGCCGGATATCAGCAAGCGAGCCGGAGGAGGCGGTGGTAATCGCACAGTCGCCGTTATAGAACTTCTCGGTGGACTCATCTTTACGCCCGAAGTAGCTGAAGTCGCCCTTCTTGTTCATCGCTTCCAGCATGGCGATATGCTTCACCTGCTCCGGCTTGTTGAACTCCAGAACCGCATCGGTGCCGTCGAAGCCGTTGTTTTTCGTCGCCACCGGCAGACCGTGCCAGGCGCTGAAGTTCTCAATCTGAATCCAGCCCTGCCAGCCGCTGGCGTAGCCGCACTTCATTCCGGCGGCCTTCAGCTTCTCGGTATAGGCGGCCAGATCCTGCCAGGTTTTCGGCGGCTGCTCCGGATCTAAGCCGGCTTTTTTGAAGGCGTCTTTGTTGTAGTACAGCACCGGGGTGGAGCTGTTAAAAGGCTGGGAGAGGAGGTGGCCGGTTTTAGAATCGGTGTAGTAGCCGGAAACGGTCGGCACGAACTGCGATTCATCAAACTTAATGCCCGCATCGGTGAAGACCTGATACACCGGCTTAATGGCTTTTGATGCCATCATCGTCGCGGTACCGACTTCATAAACCTGAAGCAGCGCGGGAGCGTTACCGGTACGAAACGCAGCGATACCGGCGCTCAGGCTCTGCTCGTAGTTACCTTTGTACACCGGCGTAATTTTGTAATCCGGATTAGCTGCGTTGAAACGTTGCGCCAGAGAATCAACTTCTTTACCCAGTTCCCCTTCCATTGAGTGCCAGAACGGGATGGTAGTTACTGCGAGGGCCTGACCAGCAAATGCCAGGCTAAGCGCCAGTCCTAAAGCCGTATGTCGTAACGATATCATCGGTTATCTCTCTTGTTGTTCCAGATGCGCGATTTCACGCGTTTTATGTTCGCGGGGGTAACATGACATGCTCGAATTACAGAAAAATAACTCTTTTATTACAAAAAAAAGATAGTAAGGCGTCAGAGAGATGGCAAGACGATGAAAGATCGGAGACAGGAAAGTGGGAGCTGCGACACGTCAAGGGGATAATTCCCGGCCAGCGGCGTCAGCGCTCCGTTCTGGCTAAGGAATATCCCGGCCGGGCGGCCGGGAATAAGAGCGAGGAGATTAGCCTCCCAGGTAGGCGCTACGCACCGCCTCGTTAGCCAGCAGCGCGTCGCCCGTATCTTCGAGCACCACGTGGCCGTTTTCCAGCACGTAGCCGCGATCGGCAAGCTTCAGCGCCTGGTTGGCGTTCTGCTCTACAAGGAAAATGGTCATCCCCTGCTCGCGCAGCTGTTCGATGGTGTTGAAAATCTGCTGGATAATAATCGGCGCCAGGCCCAGAGAAGGTTCATCGAGCAGCAGCAGGCGCGGCTGGCTCATCAGCGCACGGCCAATCGCCAGCATCTGCTGTTCGCCGCCGGACATGGTGCCCGCGCGCTGAATGCGGCGCTCAAGCAGACGCGGGAACAGTTCGTATACCCACTTAATGCGGGTCTGGAACTGGTCACGGTCGGCAAAAAAACCGCCCATCGCGAGGTTCTCTTCGACCGTCATACGCGAGAAGACGCGACGCCCTTCCGGAACAATCGCCACCGCTTCGCGCATGATTTTCGCGGTCTGCCAGTCGGTAATATCCTTACCATCAAACACCACCTTCCCGCTGCTGGCGCGCGGGTCGCCGCACAGGGTGCCGAGCAGCGTGGTTTTACCCGCGCCGTTGGCGCCAATCAGGGTCACAATCTCCCCCTGATTAATATGCAGGCTGACGTTATGCAGCGCCTGAATCTTGCCGTAGTGGGCGCTTACGTTGTCAAAAGATAACATCACTTTTTCCATGCTTATGCCTCACCAAGGTATGCGCGGATCACGTCCGGGTTGTTGCGGATCTCTTCCGGCGTTCCGTTAGCCAGCGGCGTCCCCTGGTTTACCACGTAAATGCGATCGGAAATGCCCATCACCAGCTTCATATCGTGTTCAATCAGCAGGATGGTGGTGTTGTGATGACTGCGCAGCTCGGCGATCAGCTCGTCCAGCTCCTTGGTCTCTTTGGGGTTCAGACCCGCAGCGGGTTCATCCAGCATCAGGATTTCCGGCTGCGTCACCATGCAGCGAGCGATCTCCAGACGCCGCTGGTCGCCGTAGGCGAGGTTGCTGGCCTGGCGGTTAGCCTGCTCCAGCAGGCCGATACGCTCAAGCCAGGCGGCGGCGCGATCCAGCGCTTCGCTCTGCGCGCGGCGGAAGGTCGGCGTTTTCAGCAGCCCGGAGAAGACGCCGGTTTTCAGCTGCTGATGCTGCGCCACCAGCAGGTTTTCAATCACCGTCATTTCGCGGAACAGGCGCACGTGCTGGAAGGTACGCACGACGCCCATGCGGGCAATCTGCTGACCCGGCAGCCCTTCCAGGTGCTGGTCACGCAGCATAATCGAACCGCCCGTCGGCTTATAGAAACCGGTGAGGCAGTTAAAGACCGTGGTCTTCCCGGCGCCGTTAGGGCCGATCAGCGAAACAATTTCCTGCGGGCGCAGCTCCAGCGACACGTTGTTGACCGCCAGCAGGCCGCCAAAGCGCATCATCAGGCCGCTTACGGATAATAATGGCTGACTCATGCCTGCTCTCCTTTAGCCTGACCTTTTTTCAGCTTCAGCTGCGGGCGCGTCATCGGCAGCAGACCCTGCGGACGCCAGATCATCATCAGTACCATCAGGCCACCCAGCATCAGCATGCTGTATTCGTTGAAATCACGCATCAACTCGCGCGATACCACCAGTAAAATAGCGGCCAGAATCACCGCAAACTGCGAGCCCATCCCGCCCAGCACGACGATTGCCAGTACGAAGGCCGACTCGGCGAAGGTAAAGGATTCCGGGCTAACGAAGCCCTGGCGGGCGGCAAACAGCGTCCCGGCAAAACCGGCAAACGCCGCGCTGATGGTAAAGGCGGTCAGCTTGATGCGCGTCGGATTGAGGCCCAGAGAACGACAGGCAATCTCATCTTCACGTAGCGCTTCCCACGCGCGGCCCAGCGGCATGCGCAGCAGGCGGTTAATCACGAACAGCGAGAGGACGACCAGCAGCAGCGCCACCAGGTAGAGGAAAATAACCCGATCGCTGGGGTCGTATTTAACGCCAAAGAAGTTGCTGAAGGTATCCCAGCCCCCTTCGCGCGCGCTGCGGCTAAATTCCAGGCCAAACAGCGTCGGTTTAGGGATCTGGCTGATGCCGTTCGGGCCGCCGGTCACTTCAGTGTTATTGAGCAGTAAAATACGCACAATTTCGCCGAAGCCGAGGGTCACAATCGCCAGATAGTCACCGCGCAGGCGCAGCACCGGGAAGCCCAGCAGGAAGCCCGCAGCGGCCGAGACCAGCCCCGCCAGCGGCAGGCAGGTCCAGAAGCCGAGGCCGTAATAGTGGTTCAGCAGCGCGAAGGTGTAGGCTCCGATGGCGTAGAAACCGCCGTAGCCGAGTACCAGCAGGCCGGACAGCCCCACCACCACGTTCAGCCCCAGACCCAGGATAATGTAAATCATGGTCAGGGTGGCGATATCCACCGTGCCGCGCGACACCATAAACGGCCACGCGACGGCGATAACCAGCAGCGCCACCAGGAACAGCTTCTGCTTTACCGTCGACCCGTCGATGGCCGGCAGAATAAACTTCGGCCCGGAGACGTTTTTCCAGGTTTTCTGGAACAGCGGGCGCATCAGCTGGAAGAAGAAGACCACCGCTGTGCCGATGAAAATCCACTGCCAGCGGATATCCGCCGCGGTATCTACCACCAGTTTGGTGCCGTCCAGCTCCAGCTGCACGCCCATAAAGACGCCGGCCAGAATAAAGAACATCACCGCGGAGAGCAGCGCCATTGCAATATGCATCGGTTTCATACTTTCTCAACCTCCGGGCGACCGAGGATACCGGTAGGCATCACTAACAGCACCAGAATCAGCAGCGCAAAGGAGACCACGTCTTTATATTCGGTGCTGAGGTAGGCGGAGGAGAGAGCTTCGGCGATGCCCAGAATCAGGCCACCGATCATCGCGCCAGGAATGCTGCCAATGCCGCCCAGTACCGCGGCGGTAAATGCTTTCATCCCGGCCATAAAGCCGATATAGGGATTGATAACGCCGTAGAACTGACCGAGGAGCACCCCGGCGACCGCCGCCATAGCGGCGCCGATAACAAACGTCAGGGCAATAACGCGATCGGTGTTAATTCCCAGCAGGCTGGCCATTTTCAGGTCTTCCGCGCAGGCGCGGCAGGCACGCCCCATACGCGAATAGCGAATAAACAGCGTCAGCGCCAGCATCGCCACAAAGGTGACGATCCAAATCACCAGCTGCATGGTGGTGATCGTGGCAGAGAAGTTTTCGCTGCTGCCCACCGTCCACTGGCCGTTAAACAGGCTCGGCAGCGCCACATCGCGCGACCCTTCCGTCAGGCTGACGTAGTTTTGCAGGAAGATTGACATCCCGATGGCGGAAATCAGCGCAATCAGTCGCTTGGAGCTCCGCACCGGCCGATAGGCCACGCGTTCAATACTCCAGCCATAGGCGCTGGCAATAATGATAGCCCCGACAAATCCGGCGGCAACCAGCAGCCAGCTGGTGTCGATGCCCATCATCATCAGCGCGGCAATGATCATGAAGGAGACGTAGCTACCTATCATATACACCTCGCCGTGGGCGAAGTTAATCATGCCAATAATGCCGTATACCATCGTGTAACCGATGGCGATCAGCGCATAGGTACTGCCCAGCGTGACGCCGTTAAACATCTGCTGCAGAAAGTAGAGAAACTGCTCGGACATAAGGTAACCTTTCTAAACCCGACAAGGCGGGATGTTGAATCCCACTCTCAACGACTCGAGCGGCGGACGGGCGGCAAATGTTTCCCTCCCCGGAAGCCCCGGGGCGGATAAACGTCGTCTACGCATCTGCGGCTCAAACCATGCGAGTGGTTGTCTTATTTTGCGGCCGAGGATGACCCATCCGCGTGCCACTGGAAGACACCAAACTCAAATCCCTTCAAATCGCCTTTTTCGTCCCAATTCAGCGGCCCAATCACGGTTTTCGCGCCGTGAGCTTTCAGATCTTTGATTAAGTCCAGCGGCTCCTGGCTGCTGCTTCTGTCCATCGCCTGCGCTAAGGACTGCACGGCAGCGTAGGTAATCCAGACGTACGGCCCGCTCGGATCTTTTTTCTCCGCTTTCAGCGCGTCTACGATAGCGCTGTTTGCCGGATCCTGGTCATAGCGTTTCGGCATTGTCACCAACATGCCTTCTGCCGCGGCGCCTGCGATATTGGACAGCGAAGCATTGCCCACGCCCTCAGGACCCATAAATACGGTTTTCAGGCCGTTAGCTCGCGCCTGGCGCAGCATCTGGCCCATTTCCGGGTAATAGCCACCGTAGTAAACGAAATCAATATTCTCTTTCTGCAGGCGAGACAGCAGCGCGGAGAAGTCTTTCTCACCGGCGGTGATCCCGTCGAAGAAGACGATGTTGGCGTTGCCTTTTTTCAGGCTCTCCTGGACCGAACGCGCCAGGCCTTCACCGTACTGCTGCTTGTCATGAATGATAGCAATACGCTGCGGTTTAACCTTTTCCAGAATATATTTTGCGGCGGTCGGCCCCTGCGAGGAGTCGAGGCCGGCGGTACGCATGATGTACTGATAGCCGCGTTGAGTCAGCTCGGGGTTAGTGGCCCCCGGAGAGATCATCAGAATGCCTTCATCTTCGTAGATATCGGATGCCGGCTGCGTTGAGGAGGAGCAGAGGTGGCCGATAACGTATTTAATCCCTTCGTTAACGATTTTGTTCGCCACCGCGACGGCCTGTTTAGGGTCGCAGGCGTCGTCATATTCCACGCCAACCAGCTTATCGCCCTTAATCCCACCCTGCGCGTTAATATCTTTAATTGCCTGACGCGCACCGTTGAACTCCATGTCGCCCCATTGCGCTACCGGGCCAGACATCGCGCCAACGACGGCGACTTTTATCTCTTTGGCGATTACCGCGTGCGACATGGTCAGTGCGACTAATCCCGCAATGATTGTTTTCGCGTTCCTTTTCATGCTCCAGGACCCCGTTCGTGATGTGGTGTAAATATTTTGTATTTTTATGGTTAAAAAGCATTCTGTGCTTTTATTAAACAACGCTACTTTTACCATGATCTTTAATGGTTTAGCGCAGTTTTTTACCTGAAACCAGATTAAAATCTCTATTTTTCAGGCGATTAAGCAAAGATAATATTCTGTATTCACGCGAAGATAAACAAAAAAAGTCCCGTTTTTAGCATAAAATAACGATACATACGGCGGAATAAAACGCTGCACTTTAGGTTAAAACTCTGCTTATTTTTCGATCCATAACGCATTGCGCTACCCTGTCTTCCCCAGGAAAACGAATCGCCTGATGAATCCGCAAAAAACAGCGCTCCGCCGGGTAGTAATTTTGGGTACACTGGCGCATCCGTTTTGACTGGACTTGCCGCGCATGAAACTGACCATTATTCGTTTAACGCACTTCAGCGATCAGGATCGCATCGATTTAGGGAAAATCTGGCCATCACGCGATCTGGCCGGGCTCCCCGTGGATGATAGCCACGCTATTTACGCCGCCCGCTTTAACGAACGCCTGCTGGCCGCCGTTTGCGTGACCTTAGACGGTGCAGAGGGCGAGCTGAGCGCGCTGTGCGTGCGCGAAGTCACCCGCCGTCGCGGCGTCGGGCAGTATCTGGTGGAAGAAGTGCTGCAAAGAAATCCAGAAATCGGTCGCTGGCGGATGGCGGATACCGGAATTGAAGACTACCGCGTCATGTCAGCGTTTATGCAAGCGCTGGGCTTCAGCGCCCATAACGGCGGTTGGGAAAAGCGTTAAAAACGAAGCGGGAGAATCCCGGATAGCGGCATATCCGGGCGATGATTACTTCAGCTTATTCAGCATGACCTTTATCCAGGCAACGATATCACTCTTCATTTCACCCATAACCCTCTCTTTTCCAGGTCGTAAATTGACCATTCATTTAACCAGGATCTCTCTTATCCGGCCTACAAATTGACAATTTATTTAACCGAGAATTTCTACTTTACCCGGCCAGAATCACGCCGTATTTAACCAATCTCCCCGCTTTTCCCGGCCTAAAAGAGGCCATTTATTTAACCGAGAATTTCGCGCTACAGGCAGGCGGCAAGCTGTGAAATCCCCGGGAGCTTACATGAGTAAGTGACCGGGGTTGAGGAGCGCAGCCAACGCACCTGTAGCGTGAAAGGCGAAGGTTAAATTATTTGGCGTCGGTCGCGGTGCCATCCGCATGCCACGTAAACACGCCGAACTCGAAGCCTTTCAGGTCGCCCTTCGCATCCCATGACAGCGGCCCCATCACGGTATCAACAGAGTTTGCTTTCAGGTATTTCGCAATGGCTGCCGGGTCTTCAGACTGGTTCAGGCCTGCCTGCAGCGACTGGATAGCTGCATAGGTGGTCCAGACAAACGCGCCGCTCGGATCCTGTTTTTTCGCTTTGATGGCGTCGACGATCGGTTTGTTCGCCGGGACCTGGTCGTAGTTCTTCGGTTTAGTGACCAGCATGCCTTCAGCGGACTGACCGGCAATGTTTGACAGGGAAACGTTCGCTACGCCTTCCGGCCCCATAAACTGCGTTTTCAGGCCGGCCGCGCGCGATTGACGCAGAATCTGCCCCATCTCCGGGTGATAGCCGCCGTAGTAGACGAAGTCGATATTTTCTTTCTTCAGACGCGCCACCAGAGTGGAGAAATCTTTCTCACCGGCGGTGATACCGTCAAAGAACACGACATTAGCGCCGCCTTTTTTCAGGCCATCCTGCACCGCACGCGCCAGACCTTCGCCATACTGCTGCTTATCGTGAACGATAGCGATACGCTTCGGTTTAACCTTATCAATGATGTATTTAGCCGCCGTCGGGCCCTGGTCAGAATCGAGGCCGGTGGTGCGCAGAATCATTTTATATCCGCGCGCGGTCAGCTCCGGCGCCGTCGCGGCCGGGGTGATCATCAGAATGCCTTCGTCTTCATAGATATCGGACGCCGGCTGAGTAGAAGAGGAGCATAAGTGGCCGATAACGTACTTAATGCCGTCATTAACGACCTTGTTGGCCACCGCTACCGCCTGTTTCGGGTCACAGGCATCATCATATTTTACGATTTGCAGCTTATTGCCTTTGATACCGCCCTTAGCGTTAATATCGGCAACCGCCTGCTCAGCGCCGGTAAACTCCTGATCGCCATACTGCGCCACCGGGCCAGACATCGCCCCAACCACGGCAATTTTAATATCTTCAGCCAGCGCTGCGTTGCTCATTATCAAGGCGATACATCCTGCCAGTAACGCTTTACCCTTCATATTCATCCTGAAGCTCCCCACTATTATGGTTTTTTGCATTTGTTGTGATGTTGTTTTTTAGCGCATTATTCTAATTAATCACATAAGAAAAGCATATGATAGCTAGATTAAGGTCTGCCGCTCGCGCCTATGCAGCACACTATGCTAGAACATATCCCATTTTTCAGAATTTGAAACAACAATTTTTTAGGTTATGTAACAGTTATGTGACTGAAGCAGAACGCCACTCCGCAGAGTGGCGAGATGTGAGGCTATGCGGCCAGCGCGCGCTGAATAATCGTCAGCGCCTGGCGGAATTGAGCATCGGGGATAGTGAGCGGGTAGAGGAAGCGGATGACGTTGCCGTAAACGCCGCAGGTCAGCAGCAGCAGCCCTTCGGCCAGCGCGCGCTGCTGGACGGCCCGGGTGAACTCGCCCGCCGGCTCGCCGGTTTGCGGATCAAAAAACTCGACCGCAACCATCGACCCCTGCGCCCGCACCTCGGCAATCTGCGGGCACGATGCTTTGGCCTGATTGAGGACTTCCACCAGATGGTGGCCAAGCTCATTTGCCCGCTGGCAAAGCTGCTCTTCGGCGATCACATCCAGCACCGCATGCGCGGCGGCAATCGCCAGCGGGTTCCCGGCGTAGGTTCCGCCAAGGCCGCCCGGCGCAGGGGCATCCATAACCTCTGCCCGCCCGGAAACCGCCGAAAGCGGCATCCCGCCCGCCAGGCTTTTCGCCATCGTGATCAGGTCTGGCTGCACGCTATAGTGCTCCATCGCAAACAGCTTGCCGGTTCGCCCAAAGCCAGACTGAACCTCATCCGCAATCAGCAGGATGCCGTGGGTATCGCACAGCGCGCGCAGCGCCTGCATAAACCCGGCAGGCGCAACGTTGAACCCGCCCTCGCCCTGTACCGGCTCAAGGACGATAGCTGCCACCTGATCCGCCGCGATATCGGCTTTAAAGAGGCGCTCGAGGCTTTTTATCGCCTCTTCGCTGCTGACGCCGTGCAGCGAATTAGGGTACTGAGCATGAAAAACAGAGCCAGGGAACGGACCAAAGCCGATTTTATAGGGCGCGACCTTGCCGGTCAGCGCCATCGTCATGTAGGTTCGGCCGTGGAAGGCGCCGCCAAAGGTGATGATTCCCGGCCGACGGGTCCAGGCGCGGGCAATTTTGACCGCATTCTCTACCGCTTCCGCGCCGGTAGAGAAGAAGGCCGTTTTCACGGCGCCGGATATCGGGACCAAAGCGTTAATGCGTTCGGCCAGCGTGACGTAGCTGGCGTAGGGGACAATCTGATATGCCGTATGGGTAAAGGCCTCCAGCTGCGAGGCCACCGCGGCGACAACTTTGGGGTGCCGATGCCCGGTATTCAGCACCGCAATCCCCGCCGCAAAATCGATAAACTCCCGGCCTTCGATATCCCACAGCGTCGCGTTCTCAGCTTTTTGCGCGTAGAAGTCGCACATCACGCCTACGCCGCGCGGCGTCGCCTGCTGGCGGCGCTGATTAAGATCGTTATTTTTCACCCGCTTTCTCCCTTCATGAATTTAGTAAGCCGTGCCTGTCTAAAAACAATAGCGCCTGCCCGGCATTCAAGCCCAGCGGAAGAAGAAATTAATATGGTTGACGCATGGAGGGATAAAAAACAAAAAGCCCCCGCTGAGACAGCGAGAGCTTTTTTTGATGCCGGTCGGATTTACGCTTCGATAGCGGTACGCAGTTTCTTCATGGCGTTCTTTTCAAGCTGGCGCACGCGCTCAGCCGAAACGCCGTAGCGATCCGCCAGCTCCTGCAGCGTGGACTTATTGTCTTCGTCCAGCCAGCGGGCGCGGATGATATCCTGGCTACGCTCGTCGAGGCCCTGCATCGCGTCAGTCAGCTTGTTTGCCGCCTGCTCTTCCCAGTTATCATCTTCAATGCCGTCGGCAAAGTTAGACGTTTTATCCTGCAGATAGAGCACCGGAGCCATCGGCTGGCTATCGGACTCATCGTCCGACGACATGTCGAAGGTCATGTCCTGCGCCGCCATACGCGATTCCATCTCACGCACGTCTTTGCTCGACACGCCCAGCTCGCGGGCAACCATTTCGACTTCATCCTGGTTAAACCAGCCCAGACGCTGCTTGGTTTTACGCAGGTTAAAGAACAGCTTACGCTGGGCTTTGGTGGTCGCGACTTTCACAATACGCCAGTTACGCAGAACGTATTCGTGAATTTCGGCCTTAATCCAGTGCACGGCAAAGGAGACCAGGCGCACGCCGACTTCCGGATTAAAACGGCGCACGGCTTTCATCAGGCCAATGTTGCCTTCCTGAATCAGGTCCGCCTGCGGCAGGCCATAGCCCGAGTAGTTACGAGCAATATGAACAACAAAGCGCAGGTGAGACAGGATCAGCCTTTTCGCTGCTTCCAGATCGCCCTGGTAATGCAGCTTTTCAGCAAGCTCCCGCTCTTCATCGGCCGATAACATCGGCCATGTGTTCGCAGCCCGGATGTAAGATTCCAGGTTACCAACGGGGGCTAAGGCTAAAGTTTGCATATCTTTGGTCATTCAAATCCTCTCAATCGATATCGTCTGGCTTGACAGTTCCCGCTTAGACAACCGGGCAACAAACATGCCAGCGTTTATGAGCAACGAGAATATCACCCACATTAGTATCAGACAGTGATTTTATCCACAAGTTCCATGCAACGGTGTGAATACATTACGCACAAAATGTGACATGGAGATGAAGCGTAGGGAAGAGACAACAGGGACTCTTTCCCTGCAGAGAGACATTCAGTCAGTGCAGGGAAAGATTATACCAGAAAATTTTTAATCGGGAGTAAAGTGACGTAAATGTTGCACCGTCGCCAGCCAGGCCGCGACCCAGCCAATCATCGAGCAGACGATCAGCATCAGCAAACACTCGTCGAAGCCTAAGCCGCTGAGCTCAAACTGGGTACCGAATACCTTCGCCACTTCCGTGACCGCTGATGACAGGCGCATCACCATAATCTCCGACAGGATCAGCGATAAAAATGCGCCGCAGAAGCCCAGCAGCGCGCCGCCGTAGAGGAACGGACGCAGGATAAAACCGTCGGTCGCCCCAATCAGCTTCTGCACGTTGATGGTATCGCGGCGAGCAAAGATGCTCAGACGCACGCTGTTGCCGATCACCAGGAACACGGCGGCAACCATCAGCACGCCGATCAGCGCCGATACGCGGCCAACCAGCCCGGTCAGCGAAGAGAGGCGCGCAAACCAGCTGTCATCCATACGGACTTCATCGACGCCCTGAATATGCGCAACCCGATCGCGCAGGGTGTTGAGGGAGTCGGTTCCCTGGAAATCCAGCTTCGGCACGACAATCGCCACCGCCGGCAGCGGGTTCTCTTCCAGCATATCCAGCGCGCCGCCAAAGCCGGACCAGTTGCGGAACTCGCCTAAAGCTTCATCCCGCGACAGATAGTTGACCTTCTCCACGCCCTGCTCTGCCTGCAGCTGCCCGACCACCCGCGCCGCGGCGTCATCGTCCAGCGTCTTCTCCAGATAAACGGTGATCTGCGGCGATGGATAGTACTGCGAAGCCGCGCTGTTAACGTTTTTGTACACCATGTAGCACACGCTCGGCAGCGTCAGCGAAATGGCGATGACCATAATGGTCAGGAAGGTGGCCAGCGGCGTGCTTTTCAGATCCTGAACCGCGCCGTGCCAGGCATAGCGCACCTGCTCATTGAAAACGTTACTTTTCCGGGAAGCCGGATTCGGCGCCGCTTTCGGCCGCTTCGGCGCATTGCGCCCACCGCCTGCCCCTGCGGCATTGCGGATGCGGTCAAATCGGCTGCCAAACTGGCGAATGTGGTTTATTGCCTCGCGCTTATTCACCCCAGTGGCCTCCGTGCATATGCCCGTCGCTCAGGGTCAGCATGCGATACGAACGACTGGAAATCAGCCCCAGGTCGTGCGTCGCCATCAGAACCGTTACCCCTACGCGGTTAAATTCTTCAAACAGACGTAAAATCCCCTCCGAGAGCGCCTCATCGAGGTTACCGGTCGGTTCATCCGCCAGCAGCACCGCAGGCTTGTTCACCACCGCGCGGGCGATGCCCACGCGCTGCTGCTCACCGCCGGAGAGTTGGATAGGAAGATTTTTCGCTTTGTCCAGCAGCCCGACTTTATCCAGCGCGGCCGATACCCGGCGGCGGATATCATCCCCGCTGGCGCCGGCAATAATCAGCGGGATCGCCACGTTGTCAAACACGGTACGATCCATCAGCAGGTGGTGATCCTGGAAAATCATGCCGATCTGGCGGCGCAAAAACGGCACCTCCCGGCTCTTCAGGCGGCTAATATCGTGGCCGCCGAACAAAATTTTGCCGGCGCTCGGCCGCTCGATGCCGCAGATAAGCTTGAGCAGGGTACTTTTCCCCGCGCCGGAGTGGCCGGTCAGGAACGCCATCTCGCCCGACTGCAGGTGGAAGTTCACCCCCTGCAGCGCTTGTCTCCCACCGAGATAGGCTTTGCTGACTTGTTCAAAGCGAATCATTATTAATCCTCTCGGGCAAAAAGTGCCTCAATAAAGTCGCCCGCATTAAACGGACGCAGATCCTCAATACGTTCACCGACGCCAATATAGCGAATCGGAATACCGAACTGGTCAGCGACCGAGAAGATAACCCCACCTTTCGCGGTACCGTCCAGCTTCGTCAGCGTGATGCCGGTCAGGCCAACGGCCTCATGGAACAGTTTGGCCTGGCTAATCGCGTTCTGCCCGGTGCTGGCATCAATTGTCAGCATCACTTCATGCGGGGCATCTTCGTCCAGCTTCTTCATCACGCGGACGATTTTCTTCAGCTCTTCCATCAGGTGCGATTTATTCTGCAGACGGCCCGCCGTATCGGCAATCAGGACGTCAACGTTGCGCGCCTTGGCGGCCTGAATGGCGTCGAAAATAACCGAAGCCGAGTCCGCGCCGGTATGCTGCGCAATCACCGGGATATTATTACGCTGACCCCAGACCTGCAGCTGCTCTACCGCGGCGGCGCGGAAGGTATCCCCCGCGGCCAGCATGACCGACTTGCCCTGCTGCTCAAACTGACGCGCCAGCTTGCCGATGGTCGTGGTTTTACCCACCCCGTTGACGCCAACCATCAGAATAACAAACGGCGTTTTCCCTTCAACGTTCAGCGGCTCGTCAACTTTAGCCAGAATATCGCCCATCTCTTCTTTCAGCAGGCCATACAGCGCTTCGGCATCGCGGAGCTGCTTACGGCTGGCGCCTTCGGTAAGGTGGGTAATAATCTTACGGGTCGTTTCCACGCCAACGTCGGCGATCAGCAGCTGCTCTTCCAGCTCTTCGAAGAGATCATCATCTATTTTTTTGCCGCGGAACAGACTGATAAATCCGGAACCGAGGTTCTGTTTGGTTTTAACCAGGCTGCGCTTGAGTCGGGCGAAGAAACCTTCTTTCGTCGGCTTCTCCTGCTCGATTTGGGCGGCTTCCTGCGGCTCGCTCTGCTCCTCAGCTTCTGCCGCCAGCGCCTGGGCTTCCAGCTCGTCGTCCGACAGCGCAGGCTCATCCTCAATCAGCGCCTCTTCAACGACGGCAGCCTGCGGCTGGGCGACAACCTCTTCCGGCAGCTGTTCAACAAGCGCTTCGGCAACCGCCGGCTGGGCAATAACGTCTTCCACCAGCGGCTCTTCCACCGCCGTTTCTTCGACGGCGGCTTGCGTAGCTTCCGGCTCTACGACAGCCGGCTCGGCGGCAAGTTCTTCTTCCGCTTCGCCAACGGCCGGCGCATCGTCTGTCGCGGCGACCGGCGGAGCAATCTCTTCAACGGCGGATTCTGCCGCCGCCACCGGATGCGGCAGCTCGCTTTCGACAACCTGTTCGGTGACCTCAACGACGTCAGCGGCAAAGGCCTCCGCGTCCTCTTTCTCTGCCGCCGGGGCGCGCTCCGCCTCGGCTTCAGGCGCAACAACGGCCTCAGCCGGCGCTGCGGGAGCCTGTTCCGCAGCTTCCTGCAGCCCTTCTACTTTTTGCTCAACTTCTGTTTCCTGCGCCTGCTCTTTTTGTCCAAAGCCCAGCCAGGAAAAGAAGCCACGTTTTTTCTCTTTCGCCATTTGCGACTACACTCCTCGCTGATTATTCATGGCACAGCTTCGGCATATCTGTCGCGGAAGCTGAAAAATAATGAAATTAGTCAGATAGTCTATCACTTAACTTAACGCGCATCACCGCCCCCGGATTAAGGTTTCGTCATCCGCCTTCGATCGCTAGAATAGCAGGCTGGAAGTTAAGACTTGAGCAGAGAGATGAAGAAACCAAACCACGCAGGCAGCGGCCAGATCCGCATTATCGGCGGACAGTGGCGGGGCCGAAAATTACCGGTGCCGGAGAGCCCGGGCCTGCGCCCGACCACCGACCGGGTTCGTGAAACCCTTTTTAACTGGCTGGCGCCGTCTATGGTCGATGCGCGCTGCCTTGACTGCTTTGCCGGCAGCGGCGCGCTGGGGCTGGAGGCGCTATCCCGCTACGCGGGCAGCACCACGCTGCTGGAGATGGAGCGCGGCGTTGCCCAACAGCTGCAGAAAAACCTGGCGACCCTGAAAGCCAGCAACGGCACGGTGGTCAACGCCAATACCCTGACCTGGCTTAATCAGCCCGGCACGCCGCACCAGATAGCGTTCGTCGACCCGCCGTTCCGCAAAGGGCTGCTGGAAGAGACGCTGCGGCTGCTGGAGAGTAACGGCTGGCTCGCCGACGAAGCGCTGATCTACGTCGAGAGTGAAGTCGAAAATGGGCTACCGCCGGTACCGGCAGGCTGGCACCTGTATCGTGAGAAAGTGGCCGGACAGGTCGCCTACCGCCTCTATCAACGAGAGGCACAAGGAGAGAAGAATGCTGATTAATCTAGGCCGGGTACTGATGCTATGCGTATGGGCGTTTTTGCTCTTAAACCTGTTTCAGCCTTTCCCTAAGCCGCTGAATATTTTCGTTAACGTCGCGCTTATCTTTATGATCCTGATGCACGGCCTGCAGCTGACGCTGCTGAAAGCCACTCAGCCCAAAGATGCGCCGCCGCTGGGCCGCTTCGAGCAGGTGCGCATTTTTATCTTCGGCGTGTTCGAGCTGGTCGCCTGGCAGAAAAAGCTCAAGGCTACGCTGCGTAAGAAGTGATGGCGGCAGGCTCAGGGATCTGGCGTAAACGCGACAAACCTTGAGCCTTTGTAGCTCAGCATGCCCCTGTCGCCGACGCTAAGCGCATGATACTGCGCCTCTTCAAGACGAAAGCTGACGTCGAGCCCGCCGGTTTCCGGCCTGAAGCTGGCCTCATAGCGCATTTCGCTGCCGGCCGGAGCGACGGTTTGCTGGCGCGAACGGCGATCGTTAACCACCTTTTCCCGTTTGTTACTCACCACCACCTGCCTTTGCAGCAGCGGCGCGGCGTCGTTGTCCCTGCTTTCCCGTCGCTGCTGCGCGTAGCGAACCGATGCCGCTATCACAATGATGGCCACGACAATAATAAAAAACAGCGGGATCTTGCTCATTCATCTTACCCATAAGAATTCTCATGAATAAGCATACCGCGCCTTGATTAACATTGTCATCTGCCCGCCCGAGCCACTACACTGAGTTTTAGTACCGTCAGTACAACTACTTATACCCTATGCATTTCGGGTTACGGCTTGAAAGGCGGCGGGTATAGCGATAACAGATACAGGGACTCACTATGCTTTGGTCGTTTATTGCTGTCTGTTTTTCCGCATGGCTTTACGTCGATGCGTCCTACCGTGGACCAATCTGGCAACGTTGGTTGTTTAAACCCGTCACGCTGATTCTGCTGCTGCTCCTTGCCTGGCAGGCGCCCATGTTCAACGCCATCAGCTATCTGGTGCTGGCCGGCCTGTGCGCCTCGCTACTCGGCGACGCGCTGACGCTGCTGCCGCGCCAGCGGGTGATGTACGCCGTCGGCGCATTTTTCCTTTCGCATCTGCTCTATACCATCTGGTTCGCCAGCCAGATGACGCTGTCATTTTTCTGGCCGCTGCCGCTGGTGCTGCTGGTCGTTGGCGCGCTGCTGCTGGCGGTTATCTGGAGCCGGCTGGAAGAGATGCGTCTGCCGGTCTTCACCTTTATCGGCATGACGCTGGTAATGGTCTGGCTGGCGGGCGAACTGTGGTTCGTGCGCCCGACCGATACCGCGCTCTCCGGCTTTATCGGCGCCGCCTTCCTGCTGCTGGGTAATATTGTCTGGCTGGTCAGCCACTATCGCCGCCGCTTCCGCGCCGATAACGCGATTGCCGCCGCATTCTACTTCGCCGGGCACTTCCTGATCGTTCGCGCGCTGTACCTGTAATTTAGCGCTTGACTCTGGAGTCGACTCCAAAGTGTATCCTCTGGGCAATGAGAAAATTATCATTACCCGGAGGGTGTCATGTCGACTCCAGAAGCTCAGGATAAAAAAGTCCCACAGTTCTCGTCATTCAAATTAAAGCCCGCTGCCGCACAGCCTGACAGCTGCTGTACGGACTCCTCCTGCGCGGCGCAAACCCGCGAAGAACCCCTGGAAACCGCGCGCTACAGCTGGCTGGTCGACGGCATGGACTGCGCCGCCTGCGCCCGGAAGGTGGAGAATGCCGTACGCCAGGTGCCGGGCGTCAGCCAGGTGCAGGTGCTGTTTGCCACGGAAAAGCTGCTGGTGAACGCCGGGAGCGATATCCGCCCGCAGGTGGAAAGCGCGGTACGCGCGGCGGGCTATACGCTGCGAGATGAGAATACTCCGCAGCGGGAAACCTCCTGGCTGCGGGATAATCTGCCGCTGATAACCCTGGTGCTGATGATGGCCCTGAGCTGGGGACTGGAGCAGTTTAATCACCCCTTCGGCGAGCTGGCCTTCGCTGCCACCACCCTCGTTGGCCTATGGCCGGTCGCGCGCCAGGCGCTGCGGCTGATCAAAAGCGGCAGCTGGTTCGCCATTGAAACGCTAATGAGCGTCGCGGCCGTCGGGGCGCTGTTTATCGGCGCAACCGCCGAAGCCGCAATGGTGCTGCTGCTGTTCCTGATCGGCGAACGCCTTGAAGGCTGGGCCGCCAGCCGCGCTCGCCAGGGCGTCAGCGCGCTCATGGCCCTGAAGCCCGATACCGCCACGCGGGTCCGCGACGGCGTGCGGGAAACCGTCGCCCAGCGCGACCTGCGCCCCGGCGATCTGATTGAGGTCGCCGCCGGCGGGCGCCTGCCCGCCGATGGTCGGCTGATGACGCCGTTTGCCAGCTTCGATGAAAGCGCGTTAACCGGCGAATCCGTCCCGGTGGAACGCAGCTCCGGCGAACGCGTGGCGGCAGGCGCAACCAGCGTCGATCGTCTGGTGCAGCTGACGGTTATCTCTGAACCCGGCGACAGCGCTATCGATCGTATCCTGAAGCTGATTGAAGAAGCCGAAGAGCGCCGGGCGCCCATTGAACGCTTTATCGATCGCTTTAGCCGTATTTATACCCCGGCCATTATGCTCGTCGCCCTGCTGGTGGCCATCGTACCGCCGCTGTTTTTTGCCAGCGCCTGGCTACCGTGGATCTACAAAGGGCTGACGCTGCTGCTGATCGGCTGCCCGTGCGCGCTGGTCATTTCAACCCCGGCGGCAATCACCTCCGGGCTGGCGGTCGCGGCCCGTCGCGGCGCGTTGATTAAAGGCGGCGCCGCGCTTGAACAGCTCGGGCAGGTTCGCCAGATCGCCTTTGATAAAACCGGCACCCTGACCGTCGGCCAGCCGCGCGTAAGCGCGGCGATTGTCACCGCCGACATCGATGAGAACGGCCTGCTGGCGCTGGCCGCCGCGGTGGAGCACGGCTCCAGCCATCCGCTGGCCCAGGCCATCGTCCGTGAAGCGGAGCAGCGAGGGCTGAGCATCCCGGCCGCCAGCGCCCAGCGCGCGCTGGCCGGTTCCGGTATAGAAGCCGACGTTGCCGGCCGCCGGGTGTTAATTTGCGCGGCGGGTAATGGGGCGGCGGCCGAGTACGAAGAGCAGATCCAGCAGCTGGAGAGCGCCGGCCAAACGGTGGTGCTGGTGCTACGTGAGGATATCCTGCTCGGCATTCTGGCGCTGCGCGATACCCTGCGCGACGACGCCCGCCAGGCGGTGGAAGATCTGCATCAGCTCGGCGTGCAGGGGGTGATCCTGACCGGCGATAACCCGCGCGCGGCGGCGGCCATCGCCAACGAGCTGGGGCTGACGTTCCGCGCCGGGCTGCTGCCTGCAGATAAGGTCACGGCGGTGATGGCGCTCAACGCCGAAGCGCCGCTGGCGATGGTCGGCGACGGCATCAACGACGCGCCGGCCATGAAGGCGGCTACCATCGGTATTGCGATGGGCAGCGGCACCGACGTGGCGCTGGAGACCGCCGATGCGGCGTTAACCCATAACCGCTTAACCGGCCTGGCGCAGATGATTTCGCTGGCTCGCGCCACCCATGCCAACATCCGGCAGAACATTGCGATTGCGCTGGGTCTGAAGGGGATTTTCCTGATAACCACGCTGCTCGGCCTGACCGGACTGTGGCTGGCGGTGCTGGCGGATACCGGAGCCACGGGGCTGGTCACCGCCAACGCCCTGCGGCTGTTACGCCAGAAGTAGCGGACACGCTCCCCGGCGGCGCTGCGCTTAGCGGGGAGCTCAGTGGTTTTTGCGAATCAAATAGCGGTACGGCAGCGCGCTAATTTCCTGGGCAACCAGCTCATGTTCCATAAAGCGGCAAAAGCCGGGAATATCGCGGGTTGTCGCCGGATCGTCGGCGATAATCAGCAGCGTCTCGCCAACCGGCATCGTACGCACGGCTTTGCGCACCATCATTACCGGCTCCGGGCAACGCAGCCCCTGCGCATCCAAAGTGTGGTCAGGAGTGGAAAAAAGTTCGCTCATTTTCATCTCACGTTAACAAAACGGCCCTAGTTTACCGCCACCCGCACGCGACGCAAGCCAGGTTAACGTTTGCGCGAAAAACAACCGTTGCATTACGCCCCCAACGCAGTATCATGCAGCCGTTTTTAATTGGGTTCCCTCACCCCAAATTTCAGTCCCTCACTCATTCGTGTTGTAGACAAGCGGCGACGCCTCTGCAGCCTGAAGGATAACGGGCATAAAAAGGTCACAATATGAATCCCTTTACTACCGTACAGCGTAAAAAAGCGCTGGTCTGGCTATCGCTATTCCATTTACTGGTGATCACCTCCAGTAACTATCTGGTGCAGCTACCGATCTCCATTTTTGGTTTCCATACCACCTGGGGCGCGTTCAGCTTTCCGTTTATTTTCCTCGCCACCGATCTGACGGTACGCATTTTTGGCGCACCGCTGGCGCGACGCATCATCCTCGCGGTGATGGTCCCGGCGCTGCTGATCTCCTACGGCGTCTCCGCTCTGTTTTATATGGGCGAATGGCAGGGCTTTGCCGCACTCGCCCACTTCAACCTGTTCGTGGCGCGTATCGCTGTCGCCAGCTTTATGGCCTATGCGCTGGGGCAGATCCTCGACGTCCACGTCTTTAACCGCCTGCGGCAAAATCGCCGCTGGTGGCTGGCGCCAACCGCCTCCACGCTGTTTGGCAACGTCAGCGATACGCTGGCCTTTTTCTTTATCGCCTTCTGGCGTAGCCCGGACCCCTTTATGGCGGCCCACTGGGGAGAAATCGCCATCGTCGACTACTGTTTCAAGGTGCTGATTAGCATCGTATTCTTCCTGCCGATGTACGGCATGTTGTTGAATATGCTGCTGAAAAAAATGGCAGATAAATCTGATTTGTCAGCATTGCAGCCAGGTTAAGAGTACTCGCAGACTGATGTGATAAGATAAGCGAATGAGCCGTTAATGGCCGTTTATCGAAAGGAAGATGTCAATGCGCAATTTGGTTAAATATGTCGGTATTGGCCTGCTGGTTGTGGGCCTTGCGGCCTGTGATAACAGCGATTCAAAAGCGCCAACCGAAGGGGCTGCGGCTGAAAGTAACGCCAGCGGACAAACCGTGAGCCTGCTGGACGGCAAGCTGAGCTTCTCCCTGCCTGCAGGGATGACCGACCAGAGCGGTAAGCTGGGTACTCAGGCCAACAACATGCACGTCTATTCTGATGTAACGGGTCAGAAAGCGGTGATCGTGATTGTGGGTGACAGCACCAATGAAGATTTAGCCGTACTGGCTCAGCGCCTGGAAGAGCAGCAGCGCAGCCGCGATCCGCAGCTGCAGGTCGTGACCAATAAATCCGTTGAGATCAAAGGCCACACGCTGCAGCAGCTGGACAGCATCATCTCCGCCAAAGGACAGACCGCCTGGTCTTCGGTGCTTCTCGGCAAGGTGGATGATAAATTGCTGACCCTGCAGATCACTCTGCCGGCAGACAACCAGCAGCAGGCGCAAACTGCGGCGGAAAACATCATCAATACCCTGACCATTCAGTAATTCGCGGTCAGACGTTATGGCCTCCGGTGTCGCCACCGGAGGCCATTTTTTTGCCGCCAGCCCGGCGGCAGAGCGATGTCAGCCGCTGGCAAAATTAAACGTCGCTACCGGGACAATCCGCAGCCTGAAGCGGAATCCGTTAAGCGCCGGTTCAGGCATTAAGATTCAGCGGGTTTCCCCCACTCGGTTTTTGCCCGTTACCACGTCGTCATTTGAAAAACAGCTACCAGAACAGAATATTGATTTACGCTTTTCACAGCATAACCGGGTAAATAAAGCTAAATTTCCGCTGCGTCCTGAGCCCGGGGAAATAATCCCCCATTATATAGCCGGGTAATAATTTGCTTATTATTAAATGGCGGGAATGATATGACTGAATAAGCCGACTGCTTAATTCCATGCTGAAGAATAGCGATGATTGTATAATTTTTGTGAATTTTAGGCTAGCAAAGTAAATTTTAACCATCTGAAATCCATCATCATTACTCATTGTTGCTGGTGACCTCGCGATCTATGCTTTATGATGAACCCCCTTCTCGCCTGACGTCAAAACGGAAAACGCGCGAGATATTTACCTGAGACATAATTCCGGCCCGGTGAGACTGATATTAATTATTCTTAGCATTGGGCATCTCATCATATAACCCATAATTCGACAGGAAGCGTTCATGAAAAAGGTTGTTAAGTGGTTGGCGGCTATTGCCGTTATCGGGACATTGGCAGGCTGCGCCCGCACGGCGCCCATCGAACAAATTCAGACTACGGTCAGCGCAGGCCATACCGATGCCCAGGTAAAAAACGCTATTCTCAGAGCCGGCGTACAGCGTCAGTGGATAATGTCGGAAACGGCGCCGGGTATTATCAAAGCCCGCCAGCAGGCGCGCGATCACGTCGCTGAAGTACAAATTAACTATTCCGCGACCGGTTATTCTATTCATTACCTCAGCAGCCTCAACCTGATGGCCTCCGGTGGTCAAATCCATAAAAACTATAACCGCTGGGTACATAATTTGGATAAAGACATCCAGGTTAATTTGGCCGCGGGAAGCGTGCAGTAACAGCCCGCTCTCCGGCGCGATATGATTAGGGGCAGGTCGTTTTCTTACCCCCAAAGAGGAATATAGCGCCCGGAGCTATATCGGCATCATCCCGCTAACGCCAGCCGGCGATCGCTGGAAAGCGCGCGGGATATGCCGAACCGCCATTTGATTCGGCATTATCCTATGTATTCGCGAGTCGCCCTGTATGATATGTGGTGGGCGCTGAGGAAAATGCGCCTCAGACCGCGGCCAGAATGATGAAAATATTCGGGTCATGCTCTTAGATTTGCCACAATAAATTGCACTGATGCGCGAAAATATTGAAAATACGCGAAATCGATCGGCAAATAATGCGGACAGCGGCGCCCGATAACCTGACGTCGGTCATACTGTATTGGCAGGTCAGCAGAAAAATAACAAGGTGGCGTTAAAAAACGCTACCGGAATCACCGATTTACCGCGGACTCGCGTTGATGAAATTTGCACTAAACATAATTGACTGGCAGGGCAGAGCCCCAGGACTTAGCGAAACGGCGCAGTGGCAGCAGTGGTCACGGCTTTCGCACGCCATCGATCCGGCGGCGCCTCAGGCAAAGCTAAGCGAATTACCGATGATGACCGCCAGACGACTCAGCTCCGGCAGCAGGCTTGCCGTTGAGTGCGGACTGGCGATGCTGCGCCGCCATCCCATCGATGCCGTGCTGTACACCAGCCGTCATGGTGAGCTTGAACGCAACTACCGCATCCTGCACGCGCTGGCGACGGAACAGGCGCTCTCCCCTACCGACTTCGCGCTGTCTGTCCATAATTCTGCGGTCGGCAACCTGACCATCGCCGCCGAAAAGCCGATCGTCTCCTCTTCACTTTCCGCCGGGCGGGATACCTTCCAGCAGGGGCTGTGCGAGGCGATCTGTCTGCTGCAGGCGGGCTATCAGCGCGTGCTGATGGTTGATTTCGACGGCCACCTCCCGGAATTTTATCACCCGTATCTTCCCCCCGCGATGCCCACCTGGCCCTATGCGCTCGCGCTGGTTATCGAAGCGGGCGAAGAGTGGCGCTGCTCGACGCGGCGCGCGGCGCGGAGCGAAGAGGCGGAGCTGCCGCAAAGCCTGCAGTTTTTACGCCACTACCTGCAGGATACCCCAACCTTTACCCTGCCCGGCGAGCGCCTGCAGTGGCAGTGGAGCCGCTCATGAACGGCATTCTGTCACGCATAAATCGCGCCTGGCGCGGGCTCATGACCGGCGTCTGCTTCGCGCTGTTTGGCCTTGGCGGGCTGCTGCTGTCCGTGGTCTGGTTTAACCTGCTGCTGCTGGTGATCAGAGATAAATCCCGCCGCCGTCGCCTGGCGCGGCGCAGCATTGCGGCCAGCTTCCGCCTCTTCTTAACGGTGGTCAAAGCCGTCGGCGTGCTGGATTACCGAATCGTGGGCGACGACATCCTGCGCCAGGAGCGCGGATGCCTGGTGGTGGCGAACCATCCTAGCCTGATCGACTACGTGATGCTGGCTTCAATCATGCCCGAGACCGACTGCCTGGTAAAAAGCGCCTTACTGAAAAACCCGTTCGTCAGCGGCGTGATCCGCGCGGCGGACTACTTAATTAACGATCAGGCCGATGCGCTACTGCCCGCCAGCCGGCAGCGCCTGCAGCAGGGCGATACCATTTTAATTTTCCCGGAGGGAACCCGCACCCTGCCGGGCGAACCCATGATCCTTCAGCGCGGCGCGGCCAATATTGCCGTGCGCTGTGCCAGCGATTTACGCGTAGTGGTCATTCGCTGCAGCGAACATATGCTGGGCAAAAACAGTAAATGGTACGATGCGCCGGCGACCCGGCCCCTGTTTACCATCGAGGTAGGCGAGCGGGTGCGGATCGCCCAGTTTTACGACGAAAACTCACAAGAACCGTCGCTGGCAGCAAGACAGCTAAATCGGCATATTTTGCTTCAATTACAATCAGGTACTACGCCTACTTCAGGAATTAATGATGCAAGCGCTCTATCTTGAACTGAAAAATCTCATCATCAACACGTTGAATCTGGAAGAGCTGTCGGCTGACGACATCGACACCGACGCGGCGCTCTTTGGCGACGGCCTGGGCCTGGATTCCATTGACGCCCTGGAGCTCGGGCTGGCGGTGAAAAACCGTTACGGCGTGGTGCTTTCCGCCGAAAGCGACGAGATGCGCCAGCACTTCTTCTCCGTCGCGACCCTGGCCGCGTTCATCCATGCTCAACGTACCTGAGGCACGACCTATGACTGAATCACATGATATTTATGCCGAAGTCTCGGCGCTTCTGGTTAAGCTGTTTGAAATCGACCCGCAGGAGATCCGCCCGGAAGCGCGCCTGTACGAAGACCTCGAGCTGGACAGCATTGATGCCGTCGATATGATCGTCCATCTGCAAAAGAAGACCAGCAAGAAAATTAAGCCGGAAGAGTTTAAGGCCGTGCGTACCGTACAGGACGTGGTTGATGCGGTTGAACGCTTGTCCCGAGAAGCCTGACCCGCATGTCGGGAGCCCCTTCATCTAAGGGCATACAGCTGCTAACGAGCCTGCTCCTGCTGGCCTGGCCGTTTTTAATCTGGCTGGGCCTCGCGCGCAACAGCCTGCACTGGCTGCTTCCCTTGATGGCGCTGATTCTGCTGTTACGCTTTCGCCAGACCCGGCGACAGGCGGGACCGCTGGGCGCCGTCACCCGGCTGGTGGCGCTGGCGGGTATTGCACTCTGTACCGCCAGCTACCTGCTGAAAACGCATCAGCTGCTGCTGTTTTATCCGCTGGTGGTCAACGCCGTCATGCTCGCCGTTTTCGGCGGCTCGCTGTGGTCCGCGATGCCGGTTGTTGAACGGCTGGCGCGCCTGCGCGATCCGCGGCTTTCCGCGGCAGGCGTACGCTATACCCGCCGGGTGACGCAAATCTGGTGCGGCCTCTTTATTCTTAACGGCGGCATGGCGCTCTTTACCGCGCTGTATGGCGATATGGCGCTCTGGACGGCGTGGAACGGCATGATTGCCTATCTGCTGATCGGCACGCTGATGGCCGCAGAGTGGCTGGTGCGCCGGCGGATGATAAAGCGAGAATCGTCATGATACCGCCTCTCTCTTTGGCGCGCTGGCTGGACGCGCCGCGCCCGTCGGACACGCCGATCGCCTGGCTGGATGAGCAGACCTGGACCCTGGGCCATTTGCGCTATGACGTGGCGCAATGGGTCGAGCAACTCCAGCGGCATGACGCCGAGCGCTGGGCGCTGTGCTTTGAAGACAGCTATCTGTTTCTCGTTGCGCTACTGGCCACGCTGCACGCGCATAAAATTCCGGTGATTCCGGGACATAGCCGCGGCTCGCTGCTGAATGAACAGCGGGCGCTGTTTGACGGAGTCCTCAGCGACGGGCCCCTCGGCTGGCACGGACCCTCGCTGGTCATCGGCAGCGCGGGGCGCGCGATGGCGGAGCCCGGCGCGTTGCAAAGCATCGCCGGTGACGCCTGCGTAGAGCTGTTTACCTCAGGCTCAACCGGGAAGCCAAAGCGGGTTATCAAACCGATCGCCCATCTTGACCGCGAAGCCGAACTGCTGGCCTCGCGCTTCGCTACCCGCCTTGAAGGCTGCCGCATCGTGGCCTCGGTCGTGCCTCAGCACCTCTACGGGCTCACCTTTCGCATCTTTCTGCCGATGGCCCTCGGCCTGCCGCTCCATGCGTCCATGCTCTACTACGCGGAGCAGCTCAGCGCCCTGGGCCATCAATACCGCTATGCGTTTATCAGCAGTCCGGCGTTTTTGAAACGTCTCGATCCCCATCTGACGCCGCCGCCGGTAGAGATGATCCTCTCCGCCGGCGGCCAGCTTCCCGCCGAGGATGTCGCCCGCGCGGCGGCCTGGCTGAAGGTCTGGACGGATGAAATATACGGCAGCACCGAAACCGGCGTGATCGCCTGGCGTTCGCGCCGCCAGGAAGAGGCGGCCTGGCAGCCCTTTGCCGGCATCAGGCTCCTGCAGCAGGGGGAGTCTTTCCGCCTGTTTTCACCGCTTATCGCCAATGAAGAAGGGCTGTTAATCGACGATACCCTGGAATTTACCGCCAACGGCCAGTTTCGCCTGACCGGGCGACGGGGGCGGGTGGTCAAAATCGAAGAGAAGCGGATTTCGCTCAGCGAAATAGAGCTCAGGCTCCTGAACCTGCCGGGGATCAGCGACGCGGTGGCTCTGCCGGTCACCCGCGGCGATCGCCAGGGGATTGGCGCGCTGCTGGTACTGGATGCGCAGACCCGTCAGCGCTGGCGGCACGAGGGCAAAACCCTTGAGCGGCAGTGGCGACAGGCGCTGCGCCCGACGCTGGAACCGGTGGCGATCCCCCGCTACTGGCGCGTTATTGACGACATCCCGGTCAACAGTATGAACAAGCGTGTCTATGCGCAACTACAGGAATTTTTTTCATGATACCCCATGAAATAGAGCGCCATCAGGCACAGCCGCAGCAGGTAGAGATCGTCCTGCACCTCGACCCTAACCTCTTCTGGTTCGGCGGGCATTTTGCCGTACAGCCGCTGCTGCCCGGCGTCGCGCAGCTGGACTGGGCGATGCACTACGCCACCACGCTGCTGGCGCCGGGCTGGCGCTTTCACAGCATTCAGAACGTGAAATTCCAGGCTCCGCTGCTGCCGGAGGCCACCGTCACGCTGGCCCTGAGCTGGCAGGAAGCGCGTCAGATACTGACCTTTAGCTATCAGCGCCACGACGGCGACGCGCGCCATACCGCCAGCAGCGGGAAAATTCGCCTATGTCGCTAACCTTCCGCCCCTGCGTGGTGATCCCCTGCTACAACCACGGGGCGATGATGGCGCGCGTGCTGACCCGGCTGCAGCCGTTCAGCCTGCCCTGCATTGTGGTGGACGACGGCAGCAGCGAGGAGACGCGCCGGCAGCTGAGCGAGCTGGCAGCGCAGGAGCCGAACCTCACGCTGATCCGGCTGGCCGAAAACGCCGGCAAGGGCGTCGCGGTGATCCGCGGGCTGCAGGCCGCCGCCGAAGCCGGCTATAGCCACGCCGTGCAGGTCGACGCCGACGGCCAGCACGCCATCGAAGATATTCCGCAGCTGCTCGACCTCGCCCGCAGCCATCCGGCGGCGCTGATTTCCGGCCAGCCGATTTACGACGACTCCATCCCCCGCTCGCGCCTGTACGGACGCTGGATAACCCACGTTTGGGTGTGGATCGAAACGCTATCGCTGCAGCTGAAAGACAGCATGTGCGGGTTTCGCGTTTACCCGATAGCGCCGACGCTGCGCCTGGCGCAGCGCGTCGCCCTCGGTCAGCGCATGGATTTTGATACCGAAGTGATGGTCCGCCTCTACTGGCAGGGCAACCCCAGCTATTTTGTGCCGACGCGCGTCACCTATCCGCCGGACGGGCTGTCTCATTTTGATGCCTTCAAGGATAACTGCCGCATCTCCTGGATGCATACGCGCCTGTTCCTCGGCATGCTGCCGCGCATCCCTTCCCTGCTGCTGCGCCGCTCCCCCGTACACTGGGCGCGGCAGGAGGAGGTCAAAGGGCTGTGGGGCATGCGCCTGATGCTGCTGGTCTGGCGCCTGCTGGGGCGCAAGGCGTTTTCGCTGCTGCTCTATCCGGTGGTCGCCGTCTACTGGCTCAGCGCGCACCGCGCCCGCCGGGCCTCACGGGAGTGGCTCTCCCGCGTGCGGGCGCAGCTTATCGCCCGGCAGCAGCCGCTGCCTGCGCTGAACAGCTATCGCCACTTTCTGCGCTTTGGCCATGCGATGCTCGATAAAATCGCCGGCTGGCGCGGCGAACTCCGCTTCGATCGCGATGTGGTTTTTGCGCCGGGAGCGCAGGAAACGCTGCACCGCAGCGCCCCCACCGGCAAGCTGCTGCTGGCATCGCATCTTGGCGACGTCGAAGCCTGCCGGGCGCTGGCGCAGCTCCAGGGAACAAAAACCATCAATGCGCTGGTGTTTAGCGAGAACGCGCGCCGCTTTAAGCAAATCATGCAGGAGATGGCGCCGCAGGCCGGGCTGAACCTGATACCGGTAACCGATATCGGCCCGGATACCGCCATCCTGCTGAAAGAGAAGCTGGAGCGCGGTGAATGGATTGCGATTGTCGGCGACCGCATTGCGGTGACGCCCCAGCGCGGCGGTACATGGCGCGTCTGCTGGAGCGAGTTTATGGGCCAGCCCGCGCCGTTCCCGCAGGGACCGTTTATTCTGGCATCCGTTCTGCGCTGCCCGGTGCAGCTCATTTTCGCCCTCCGCCAGCAGGACAAGCTGCATATTCACTGTGAACCGTTCGCCGATCCGCTGATCCTGCCGCGCGCCGGGCGCGAGGAGGCCATACAAAGCGCGGTCGATCGCTACGCCAGCCGCCTTGAGCACTACGCGCTGCGCTCGCCGCTGGACTGGTTTAATTTTTTCGATTTCTGGCAACTGCCAGACGCCAAAGAGAAGGAGTAAAGGGTGCTTAACGATCCCCGTTTTACTGCCGAGGTAGAGCTGACCGTCCCGTTTCACGACGTCGATATGATGGGCGTGGTGTGGCACGGCAACTACTTCCGCTACTTCGAGATTGCCCGCGAGGCGCTGCTCAATCAGTTCAACTACGGCTACCGGCAGATGAAAGAGTCCGGCTACCTGTGGCCGGTCGTCGACACCCGCGTCAGGTACCGCGACGTGCTGACCTTTGAACAGCGTTTTCGCGTGCGCGCCCGCCTCGAAGAGTATGAGAACCGGCTACGCATTGGCTATGAGATCGTTGACGCGGTCAGCGGAAAACGGACCACCACCGGCTACACCATTCAGGTCGCGGTAGAAGAGAAAAGCCGGGAAATGAGCTTCGTCAGCCCGGATATTTTGTTTGAACGCATGGGGGTCACGCCATGAAACTCTGGCCCCTGCTGGCGCTGCTCGTCAGCCCGCTGGTCAGCGCGCTGACGCTCGACGATCTGCAGCAGCGCTTCACCGGGCAGCCGGTTATCCGCGCCCACTTCGATCAAACCCGCACCATCAAGGATCTGCCGCAGCCGCTGCGATCCCAGGGGACGATGCTGATCGCCCGCGATAAGGGTCTGCTGTGGGATCAAACCCAGCCGTTCCCGATGCAGCTGCTGCTCGATGACAAGCGAATGGTGCAGGCGATTAACGGCCAGCCGCCGCAGACCATCACCGCCGACAGCAACCCGCAGATGTTCCAGTTCAACCATCTGCTGCGGGCGCTGTTCCAGGCCGACCGCAAGGTGCTGGAGCAGAACTTCCGCGTTGAATTCACCGATGCGGGCGCAGGCCGCTGGACGCTGCGCCTGACGCCGATAGCCACGCCGCTGGATAAAATCTTCGCCACCATCGATCTCGGCGGGCAGGCCTACCTGGAACGCATTCAGCTGAACGACAGGCAGGGCGACCGCACCGATATCACCCTTTCTCAACATCAACTTACGCCAGCGCAACTGACCGATGACGAACGCCAACGATTTGCTGCACGGTAACCGCAAGAGCTTCGCGCTGCTGTGGGGACTCGTCTGCCTGGTGATGCTGGGCGTGCTGCTGGCGCTGCTGCCCCAGTCGCGGATGAACAGCAGCGTGCTGGCGATGCTGCCGAAACAGGCGCTGGGCGCCGTTCCTCCGAGCCTCAATGAGGGCTTTATGCAGCGCCTTGATCGGCAGCTGGTGTGGCTGGTCAGCCCCGGCAAGCAGGCCGATCCGCAGGTTGCCCGCGAGTGGCTCAGCCTGCTGCAGAAATCCCACGCGCTGGCGACGGTGAAAGGCCCGATGGATGCCGACAGCCAGCAGGCCTGGGGCACGTTTTTCTGGCAGCACCGCAACGGGCTGATTGATGATGTCACCCGCGCCCGCCTGCAAAACGGCGGCGAAGCCCAGGCGCAGTGGGTCCTCTCCCAGCTCTATTCCGCTTTTTCCGGCGTCAGCGGCAAAGAGCTGCAAAATGACCCGCTGATGCTGATGCGCGGTTCGCAGCTGGCGATGGCGAAAAACGGCCAGCGTATGCAGCTGAAGGATGGCTGGCTGGTGACCGAGGATCGGCAGGGCAACCAATGGTACCTGCTGCACGGCGAGCTGGCGGGCTCCTCGTTTGATATGCAGCAAACGCATCGTCTGGTGACCACCCTCTCCGCCCTGCAAACGGAGCTCAAGGCCCGCTATCCGCAGGCTCAGCTGCTCTCGCGCGGCACGGTATTTTACAGCGACTACGCCAGCCAGCAGGCAAAACGGGACATCTCAACTCTCGGCGTTGCCACGATATTTGGCGTTATTCTGCTCATCGTCGCGGTCTTTCGCTCGCTGCGTCCGCTGATCCTGAGCCTGATCTCCATCGGCATCGGCGCGCTGGCGGGCACCGTCGCCACGCTGCTGCTGTTCGGCGAACTGCACCTGATGACGCTGGTGATGAGCATGAGCATTATCGGTATTTCCGCCGACTACACACTCTACTATCTGACCGAGCGGATGGTGCACGGCAACGAGGTCACGCCGTGGCAAAGCCTCGCCAAGGTACGCAACACGCTGCTGCTGGCGCTGCTGACGGTGGTCGTGGCCTATCTGATTATGATGCTCGCGCCTTTCCCCGGCATTCGCCAGATGTCGGTATTCGCCGCCGCCGGGCTAAGCGCCTCCTGCCTGACGGTCATTTTCTGGCATCCGCTGCTCTCCCGCGGCCTGCCGGTGCGTCCGGTACCGGCAATGGTCCTGATGCTGCGCTGGCTGGCGGCATGGCGACGCAATAAAAAGCTCGCCATCGGCCTGCCGGTCGCCCTGGCGCTGTTCTCGCTGGCGGGGATAGCCACCCTGCGCGTCGATGACGATATTTCACAGCTGCAGGCGCTGCCGCAGCCTCTTCTGGCGCAGGAAAAGACGATCGCGGCCTTAACCGGTCAGGGCGTCGATCAGAAGTGGTTCGTGGTCTACGGGCGGACGCCGCAGCAAACGCTGGAGCGGCTGGAAGCCTTTGTGCCGGCGCTGGAACAGGCGAAAAATCAGGGTCAGCTTAACGGCTACCGAACGATCCCGCTGAACTCGCTGGCCCGTCAGCGCCAGGATCTGACGCTGCTGAAAGCGGCCTCCCCGGCGGTCAGCCGCGCGCTGCAAAGCGCCGGGCTGCAGGCGGTCAATGCGGATCTCAGTCCCATGCCGGTCACCGTGGACGCCTGGCTTGCCAGCCCGGCCAGCGAAGGCTGGCGCCTGCTATGGATAACCCTGCAGAACGGCGAGAGCGGCGTGCTGGTGCCGGTTGACGGCGTGAAGGAGAGTCCGGCGCTGAAGGCCCTGAGCACGAAATATAGCGGCGTGGCGTGGGTCGACAGGAAAAGCGCTTTCGACGAGCTCTTCGCCCTCTATCGCCATTTGCTGACCGGACTGCTGGGTATCGCGCTGGCCACCATCGCCTGCGGGGCGGTTCTGCGCCTCGGCTGGCGTAAAGGGCTTATCAGCCTCGTGCCTTCGGTACTCTCATTAGGCTGCGGCCTCGCGGCGCTCTCCCTCAGCGGCCATACGCTTAATCTGTTTTCGCTGCTGGCGCTGGTGCTGGTGCTGGGGATCGGCATCAACTACACGCTGTTCTTCAGCAACCCGCGCGGCACGCCGCTGACCTCGCTGCTGGCCGTTACCCTGGCCATGATGACCACGCTGCTGACCCTCGGCATGCTGGTATTTAGCTCAACCCAGGCGATCGCCAGCTTTGGCATCGTACTGGTCAGCGGGATTTTCACCGCCTTCCTGCTATCGCCCCTGGCGATGCCCGGCAAAAAAGGGAAACAAAGACGATGATGACGTTCAGATTTGGCCGCGCCCTCGCGCTGATTGCCACCTTAGCCCTTGCCGGCTGCGGCCATTCGCAAAAGGCGCAGCAGGGCCGCCCGCAGGCGTGGCTGGAGCCGGGCGCCCGCGTGACGCTCCCGGCGCCGGGGATCTCGCCGACGCTCAGCTCACAGCAGCTGCTGACCGGCAGCTTTAACGGCCAGACCCGGTCGCTGCTGGTAATGCTCAACGCCGATGCGCACAAGGTGACGCTGGCCGGGCTCTCGTCGGTGGGCATTCGTCTGTTCCTCGTCACCTATGACGAAAAAGGCGTGCATACCGAACAGTCGATCGTGGTGCCGCAGATGCCGCCCGCCAGCCAGGTGCTGGCCGACGTGATGCTCAGCCACTGGCCGATAGCGGCCTGGCAGCCGCAGCTGCCGAAAGGCTGGACGCTGACCGACGCCGGCGACAGGCGCGAGCTGCGCAACGCCCGCGGCAGGCTGGTGACGGAAATCACCTACCTGAACCGCAAAGGCCGCCGTGAGCCCATCAGCATTCAGCAGCACGCCTTCGGCTACCACATCACCATTCAATACCTGGGTGACTGAGATGATCTACATTTCCGCTGTCGGCATGATCAACGCGCTGGGCAACAGCCTCGACGAGATCGCCTGCAACCTGGCGCGCGGTATCGCCCCCGGTATGCGCCCGCGAGCCGGCTGGCTGCAGGGACAACCGCAGGCGATACTCGGCGGCGTTGACGGCGAGCTGCCCGCCATCGGCGATGCTTTTGCCGCCCACCGCTCGCGCAACAATCAGCTGCTGCTGGCGGCGCTGGCGCAGATTCAGCCGCAGGTGGACGACGCTATCGCCCGCTACGGCCGCGATCGGGTAGCGGTGGTGCTCGGCACCAGCACCTCCGGGCTCGATGAGGGCGACAGGCACGTGGACTTAACCCTCAACGCGAAGGCGAGCGCGGCCTGGCACTACCCGCAGCAGGAGCTGGGCGATCCGTCGCGCTTTCTCAGCCGCTGGCTGGAGCTCGACGGCCCGGCCTTTACCCTCTCCACCGCCTGCTCCTCCAGCGCCCGCGCGATAATCAGCGGGCGGCGGCTGATCGAGGCCGGCCTCGCGGACGTGGCGATTGTCGGCGGCGCCGACTCCCTCAGCCGGATGCCGGTGAACGGCTTCCACAGCCTGGAGTCCCTCTCCCCGACGCTGTGCCAGCCCTTCGGCCGCGACCGGAGCGGAATTACCATCGGCGAAGGCGCGGCGCTGATGCTGCTGACCCGCGAGCCGCAGCCCATCGCCCTGCTCGGGGTGGGCGAGTCCAGCGATGCGCACCATATTTCGGCTCCTCATCCGCAGGGCGAAGGGGCCATCCGCGCCATTCGCCAGGCGCTCGACGATGCCGGTATCGCCGCCGACGCGGTGGGCTACATCAACCTGCACGGTACCGCCACGCCGCTTAACGACCAGGTGGAATCGCAGGTGGTGAGCGCGCTGTTTGGCGAGCAGGTGCCGTGCAGCTCCACCAAGCATCTGACCGGCCATACGCTTGGCGCGGCGGGGATCACCGAGGCGGCAATCGCCATGCTGACCCTCCAGCGCAGCCTGCCGCTGCCCGCCCAGGATTTCAGCCTTTCGCCGCGCGACCCGGCGCTGCCCGCCTGCGGCATTATCGAGAAAGCGCAGCCGCTCGCCCGGCCGACGATCCTGTCCAACTCGTTCGCCTTCGGCGGCAATAACGCCAGCATTCTGCTCGGGAGAGTTTTATGAACCACTATTTGTCGCCCGGCGACTACCTGCCGCACGACGCGCCGATGCTGCTGCTGGAAGAGGTGCTGAAGGTCACTGACGAAACCGCCGTTTGCCGCGTTGCCGTCACCGGCCGCAGCGTGCTGGCGCCGTTTCTTGACGCCGACGGCAACCTGCCCGGCTGGTTTGCGCTGGAGCTGATGGCGCAGACCGTCGGCGTCTGGTCAGGCTGGCATCGCCGCCGGCAGGGGCAAAGCAGTATTGCGCTCGGCATGGTGCTCGGCGCCAGGGAGCTGATCTGCGCCGCGGGGGTTCTGCCCGCCGGCCGGACGCTGACCATCAGCGTTAATCTGTTAATGCAGGACGCGCGTTTTGGCAGCTTCGAGTGCGCCATCAGCGCCGGGGATGAGGCGCTGGCAACCGGCAGGGTGAATACCTTCCAGCCTACCGCCGAAGAGTTAACGACGCTTTTTAATCAGGGAGAGAAACCATGAGTCGTTCAGTATTAGTTACCGGTGCCAGCAAGGGCATCGGCCGCGCCATCGCCTGCCAGCTGGCGGCGGACGGTTTTACCGTCGGCGTTCATTACCATCGCGACGCCGAGGGCGCGCGGGAAACCCTCGAGACCCTGCAGGCCGCCGGCGGCGCCGGGCGGGTGCTGAGCTTTGACGTCGCCAACCGCGAGCAGTGCCGCGAGGCGCTGGAGCAGGATATCGCCGCCCACGGCCCGTGGTACGGCGTGGTAAGCAACGCCGGGATCGCCCGCGACGGCGCCTTCCCCGCGCTCAGCGACGACGACTGGGATTGTGTTATCCACACCAACCTCGACAGCTTTTACAACGTTATTCAGCCGTGCATTATGCCGATGATCGGCGCCCGTCAGGGCGGGCGGATTATTACCCTGTCATCCGTTTCCGGGGTGATGGGCAACCGGGGTCAGGTCAACTATAGCGCGGCGAAGGCGGGCATTATCGGCGCCACCAAAGCGCTGGCCATTGAGCTGGCGAAACGCAAAATCACCGTCAACTGCATTGCGCCGGGGCTGATTGATACCGGGATGATCGATATGGAAGAGGCCGCGCAGAAAGAAGCGATGGCGCTGATCCCGATGAAGCGTATGGGCCAGGCAGAGGAAGTGGCCGGGCTGGCCAGCTATTTAATGTCCGACATTGCGGGTTACGTCACCCGCCAGGTTATTTCCATCAATGGAGGTATGTTATGACACGCCGTGTCGTGATTACAGGGATGGGCGGCGTCACCGCCTTTGGGGAAAACTGGCAGGACGTTTCCGCCAGGCTGCTCTCTTACGAGAACGCCGTGCGCAAGATGCCGGAATGGCAAATCTATGACGGCCTGCACACCCTGCTCGGCGCGCCGATCGACGATTTCACCCTGCCGGAGCACTATACCCGCAAGCGTATTCGCGCCATGGGCCGGGTATCGCTGATGTCCACCCGCGCCAGCGAGCTGGCGCTGGAGCAGGCCGGCCTGATCGGCGAGGCGGTGCTCACGAACGGCGAAACCGGTATTGCCTACGGCTCTTCGACCGGCAGCACCGGCCCGGTGAGCGAGTTTGCCACCATGCTGACGGAAAAGCATACCAACAACATTACCGGCACCACCTACGTACAGATGATGCCGCACACCACCGCGGTCAACACCGGCCTCTTCTTCGGCCTGCGCGGGCGGGTTATTCCCACCTCCAGCGCCTGCACGTCCGGCAGCCAGGCCATCGGCTACGCCTGGGAAGCCATTCGCCACGGCTATCAAACGGTGATGGTGGCCGGCGGCGCCGAAGAGCTCTGCCCGTCCGAAGCGGCGATCTTTGATACCCTCTTCGCCACCAGCCAGCGTAACGATGAGCCGAAAACCACCCCGTCGCCGTTCGACGAGCGCCGCGATGGCCTGGTGATAGGCGAAGGCGCCGGTACGCTGATCCTCGAAGAGCTGGAGCACGCCAAAGCGCGCGGCGCGACGATCTACGGCGAAATCGTCGGTTTTGCCACCAACTGCGACGCTGCGCATATCACCCAGCCGCAGCAGGAAACGATGCAAATTTGCATGGCGCAGGCGCTCAGCATGGCCGGTTTACGCGCCGAAGATATCGGCTATATCTCGGCCCACGGTACGGCGACCGATCGCGGCGATATTGCCGAAAGCCGGGCCAGCGCCGCCCTCTTCGGCAGTCGCGTGCCGATCTCTTCGTTGAAAAGCTATTTTGGCCATACGCTGGGCGCCTGCGGGGCGCTGGAAGCCTGGATGAGCCTGCAGATGATGCGTGAAGGCTGGTTCGCCCCGACGCTCAACCTGCATCAGCCTGACCCCCAGTGCGGCGAGCTCGATTACATCATGGGTGAAGCGCGCAGGATTGACTGCGAGTATCTGCAGAGCAATAACTTCGCCTTTGGCGGCATCAACACCTCCATCATCATTAAACGTTGGTCTTAATATGTATCGGCTTTTGCTGGGGAAAATTTCGACCTTAAGCACGCGGGCGCTGCCACCGGCGCTCTCCGCCCTCGCGCCGCAGGGCGCGCGCCGCGCCGGCTGGTTAGCCGGCCGCGCGCTGCTGTATCAGGCGGTGACGCCGCTGCCCGAGATTATCTACGCCGAACAGGGCAAGCCGGGGTTTTCTGACGGGACGTCGCTGTGGTTTAACCTCAGCCACAGCGGCGACGATATCGCGCTGCTGCTCAGCGACGAGGGGGAAGTCGGTTGCGATATCGAAGTCATTCGCCCGCGAGAAAACTGGCGTCGGATCGCCAATGCGGTATTTAGCTCTGGCGAGCATGCGCAGGTGGAGGCCGAACGGCCGGAGCAACAGCTGGCGGCGTTCTGGCGCATCTGGACGCGTAAAGAAGCGATCGTTAAGCAGCGTGGCGGCAGCGCCTGGCAGATTGCCAGCGTCGACAGCTGCTTCCGCTCCCGGCTGTCGGTCAGCCAGCTCCAGCTTGGCGCCCTCAGCCTGGCGGTGTGCACACCGACGCCGTTCGAGCTCAAGGTCGAACGGCTGGGCTAAGCTATCCTTTACGCTTCAGCGGCCAGAAGATGGTCAGCACGCCGGCGACGATAATCAGCACGCCCAGCAGCGAGCGCCAGCGGAAAGCCTCATGCCAGCCGGGCAGCCAGATAGCGGCGGCCCACACCACAATGTAGCTCAGGCTCAGCAGCGCATAGGCTTTGGCGAGCGGCAGGCGATGCAGCGCAAAGTACCAGCACACCATCGACAGCAGATAGCCGCTCAGCCCCAGCGCCAGGCCGAAGGTGCCGGCCCGGAGATGTACGAGGTGGCTGATAAACGCGACCAGGTCGGTCAGCGGCGGCAGTTCAACCATCGCCCCGCGCAGCAGCAGCTGTGCGGCGCTGACCAGCCCAACGCTGAGTAGCGCCCAGATTAAGCCCATCAGACGCTACTCCCGAGAATCACGATACCCACGACAATCATCCCGACCCCGACCCAATGGCGGCGCGCTACCGGCTCGTGCCAGACGCCCCACGCCGCGAGGGTGACCCAGACGAAGTTGAGGCTCAGCATCGGGTAGGCGATACTCACCGGGATCGCCTGCAGCACGCTCAGCCACAGCAGCATACCGCCGCCGAGCGCCAGCAGCGCCAGCCCCAGCCAGCCGAGAATATGCCGCCCGCGCCGTCCGGATTTGGACGGGCGGGTGGCCTGTTTTTGGCACAGCTGCCCGGCGCAGCTCAGCAGGCTGGCGAGCGCCAGGCAGATCCAGATGCTCATTGCGGCAGATACTGGATGAACACAACCCGTCCTAACTCATAGGAGTTGTCGGGTTTCGGTAGCGCCAGGTCGTTCATATTCTCCCCTTTGTCCATCAGCAGAACCAGCGACACCGGCCCCTGCTGACGATGCGTCTCCAGCCAGCTGGCAAAGTCGCCCTCGCTGACGAAGCGGCCCTGCGCATCCGGCCAGTCGAGACCGTATTTTAGCTCACCCTGCTTATCGAACAGAATGATATCGCTGCGCCTGAGCTCCCACGACAGGCCGCCGGCAATACCGACGTTATTCGTCAGCACGTAGCGGCTTGGCGCCAGCGACTCGCCGACGATATCAATCATAAACTGCGGCTGCTTGCTATCAATCACCCGGTCAGGGATCGCGAAGCCCACCAGCAGCGCCAGCCCCAGCGGGCAGCAGGCGGCGAGCGGCCAGCGCCGGGCGCTGTCCTTCATCGTCAGCCAGCCCACCAGCGCCCAGGCCGCAAATATCAGGGCCGCCAGCAGGCACTTATACAGCTCAATCTGCGACCACACCGGCTTGTGCATAAAGCTCCACGGCGAGACCGCCAGCACCGCCAGCAGACCGACCAGGCCGAAGCCGATGTTGATCATCGCGTTGATGCGCAGCGCCTTCGCCCCCGCTTTCGCCGCATCCAGCGCATAGCGGGCCATCAGTATCGCCAGCGGCCCAAAGCACGGCAGGATGTAGGTCGGCAGCTTGCCCTTGGCAATACTAAAGAACAGCAGCGGCATCACCACCCAGCCCAGCAGATACAGCGCGCCGCGGGCGTCGTCGCGTTCGGTCCAACCGCGCTTCAGCGCCCCGGGCAGCAGCGCCAGCCACGGCAGGCTTCCGGCAATCAGGAACGGAATGTAGTACCAGAACGGAGCTTTATGCTGGGCGTCTTTCTCGGCAAAGCGCTGAATATGCTCCACCCAGAAGAAGTAGCGCCAGAAGTCCGGCTCGCGCTGAGCAATAGCCAACCCCCACGGCAGCACCACCAGCGCGCAGACGCCCACCGACAGCCAGCCCCAGGTCAGCACTTCGCGCCAGCGCTTACGCGCAATTACCCACGGCAGTACGCCAACCACCGGCACCGCCAGCGCGAGGAAGCCTTTGGTCATCACCCCCATCCCGCAGGCCACGCCCAGCAGGAGATAGCCGGCCATTTTGCCCTTCCGGGTCTGCGCCTGAGCGGCGCCCCAGAAGCTGCACATGGCGAGGGCCATCCACATGGCGATCATCGGGTCCAGCACCGCATAGGTGCCGATACCGTAGACCAGCAGCGCGGTGAGGAACATCACGCCGGAGAGGATCGCCAGCCGTTTATCCCGCCAGATCCGCCACGCCAGCCAGGCAACCAGCAGCGCGGTCACGCTGATGGAGAAGACCGAGCCAAAGCGCACGCCGAAATTGTTGTGGCCAAACAGCCACTGCCCGATGCTGTTAATCCAGTAGCCGGCAATCGGTTTTTCAAAGTAACGCAGCCCGAGGAAATGCGGCACCACCCAGTCGCCGGAGGCCAGCATTTCGCGGCTAATCTCCGCGTAGCGCGTCTCGTCAGGCTGCCAGAGCAGGCGGAAATTCAGCGGCAGTACGTAATACAGGGCAAACAGCGCCAGCAGGGAGATACCATAACGAATGCTTTTCATACGTCCTGACTCAATAATTGTTCACGCCCAAGCCAGCCTTCCCGGCCGGCCAGTTCACCGCGTACCACCTTGCCCACCGGCAGCTCGCTAAAATCAGCGGGCAGCAGCTGGCTTAGCGGACAAAACTGGATCTCTTCCTGCGCCGCCATCGTTAGCAGCTCATCAAACTGCTGCGCAAACGCAATGCCTTCAACTTCGGCATGAATGGTATAGACCGGGACGCCCGGGTCGCGATGAATGCAGTCCAGCAGATAGCGGTTAAAGCCGCCGGTATCCACCGCGCTGCCGACCACCTCATCCCAGGTGGGAAGCGTGACCGGGATCTGCACGGTGCCCAGCGTCTCGTTGCCGAGCTGCGGCCGGAAGGGGCGGCTGCCCCGGCAGTCGCTGTTGTAGAGAAAATCGAAGGACTCTTTGGCTTTGATAACCCGCTGGTCGGCGCGCCAGCCGGCGACGGCGGAGCAGGTCACCGGCTGGCCAATAATCCGCTCCAGCTCCAGCAGCCCGCGCTCAACCTCCAGGGTCAGGCGCTCCTGCGGCCAGACGCCGCTCCACGCCTGCCAGCTGTAGTGATCCCAGGCGTGCAGGCCCACCTCATGGGCCTGCGCCGTCGCGCGCAGCACCTCTTCATTGCCCGCGCCGATGCGCCGCCCGGGCCAGGCGGTACCGGCCAGCAGGATGTCCCAGCCGTACAGCGAGGCCGCCTTTGAGCGCAGCATCTTCCACAAAAACTTCGGTTTTATCAGGCGCCACAAATGGCGCCCCATATTGTCCGGCCCAACGCTAAAAAAGAAGCTTGCCTGAATCCCGTGCTGGGCCAGAAGGCTCAGCAGCCGCGGAACTCCGTCCCGCGTGCCGCGAAAGGTATCAACATCTATGCGTAAGCCGACCTGTTTCATGATCTCTTATCATCCGCCAGTTCAACGGTGCGCAGGAAGAAGTCGAGGGTATGCTCAACGGTCTCTTCCATCGGTACCGTCGGCGTCCAGCTCAGGCAGCGCTTCGCGTTGCGGATGCTCGGCTTACGGTGCTCGACGTCCTGATAACCTTTACCGTAGTAATCGCTGCTTTCGACATCGCGGAAGCCGGCGAACGGCGGGAAGCTGCCGCGCAGCGGATGGCGCTCGAAGCAATCCAGCAGCATCTCCGCCAGCTCTTTAATACTGGCTTCGTTATCCGGGTTACCGATGTTGATAATCTGCCCGTCGCAGCGGCCGTCTTTGTTCTCGATAATGCGGAACAGCGCTTCAATACCGTCGCTGATATCTGTGAAGCAGCGCTTCTGCTTACCGCCTTCGATAAGCTTAATCGGCGAGCCCTCAACCAGGTTGAGGATCAGCTGGGTAATGGCGCGGGAGCTGCCGATACGCGCGGCGTTGAGGTTATCCAGACGCGGCCCCATCCAGTTAAACGGACGGAACAGGGTGAAGCGCAGAGCGGCTTTATCGCCGTAGGCCCAGATAACGCGGTCGAGCAGCTGCTTCGATACCGAATAAATCCAGCGCTGCTTGTTGATCGGCCCCACCACCAGGTTCGAGCTGTCTTCATCGAAGTTTTTATCGGTGCACATACCGTACACTTCAGAGGTCGACGGGAAGATAATGCGCTTATCGTACTTCACGCAGTCGCGGATAATCTTCAGGTTCTCTTCGAAGTCCAGCTCGAACACGCGCAGCGGGTTACGGGTGTATTCGATAGGCGTGGCGATCGCCACCAGCGGCAGAACCACGTCGCATTTCTTAATGTGATACTCAATCCATTCGGAGTGAATGCTGATATCCCCTTCGACGAAGTGGAAACGCGGATTCTCAAGGAAGCGGCTGATGGCATCGGAGCCGATATCCAGACCGTAGATTTCGTAATTATCGTCCTGCAGTAAGCGCTCGGTCAGATGGTTGCCGATAAACCCGTTAACGCCGAGGATCAGCACGCGGGTGCGGCGCTTAATCGCCACCACCGGTTTGCTGCTCAGCACGGCGCCAGAGACCAGGCCCAAAGCCTGCGCCAGCTGCGTACCCTGAATATAGACGCCGCGATCGGTCTGACCGGTGACGATTTCCAGCGCTCCGTCCTGGCAGGCCACCACCAGCGGCGTGGTGGAAATCACCGTCCCCGCCTTCGCTGCCGGCAGGTCGTGACGGACGCGAGATTTCCAGACGATAAATTTGTTGGCGCCGGTATAGCCAAACGCGCCCGGCCACGGATCGGATACGGCGCGGACCAGGTTATGCAGGGTTTGCGCGGGCTGCTCCCAGTCAAGACGGCCATCTTCCGGCGTACGGCGGCCGACGTAGGTCGCCTGGCTCTCATCCTGCGCGCGCGCGTCAATTTTGCCTTCACGGATCGCCGGCAGCGCCTGGCCCAGCAGCTCGGATGCCGCCGCGCACAGCCTGCGGTGCAGGGTCAGCGCCACGTCATCGCCCCCGATGGCCACCGTCTGCTGCGCGACGATATCGCCGGCATCGGCGCGGCTGACCATGCGGTGCAGGGTGACGCCCGTTTCGCTTTCACCGTTGACCAGCACCCAGTTCAGCGGCGCGCGGCCGCGATATTTCGGCAGCAGGGAGCCGTGCAGGTTAAAGGCGCCCTGCGGCGCAATATTGAGGATCTCATCGCCCAGCAGATTGCGGTAGTAGAAGGAAAACAGGACGTCCGGCGTCATTTCGCGGATACGTTCAATCCACAGCGGGTGATTCACATCTTCTGGCGCCCACACCGGGATACCTTGTTCCGCAGCGATACGCGCCACCGAACCAAAGAAATGGTTTTCGCCGGGGTTATCCGGATGGGTGAAAATAGCGGCAATGTCATACCCGGCGTCCAGCAGGGACTGAATACCGGCACAACCCATATCGTGATAAGCGAAGACTACGGCTTTCATGAACGATCTTCCTCTTGAGATGCCGTTTCCGGCTGACGAACAACACGTTGAATAAAGTAGCGGGGGCGGGCGCGAACATCGTTATAGATGCGGCCGATATACTCCCCAAGCAGACCCATGCCGACAAACTGGGCGCCGATAAACATAAACAGCACGGCAAAGAGCACGAATACCCCTTCGGCCGCCCACTGCGGGCCTAATACCAGGCGCAGCACAATCAGCAGGATCGAGAAGGCAAAGCCCAGCAGGGCGATCACGCTGCCGAAAACGCTGAGCAGGCGCAGCGGCGTGGTGGTCAGGCAGGTCACCAGGTCGTACATCAGGTTAATCAGGCGCATAAAGCTGTATTTGGAATCACCGAACTCACGCTCGGCATGCATCACCGGGATCTCCACCGCCCGGCGGGCAAAAGTATTCGCGAGGATCGGGATAAAGGTGCTGCGCTCGTGGCAGTTGAGCATCGCGTCGATGATATGGCGGCGATAGGCCCGCAGCATGCAGCCGTAATCGCCCATCGCTTTGCCGGTGGTGCGCTGGATCAGGCGGTTGATCATCTTCGACGCGGTTTTACGGAAGAAGGTATCCTGGCGGTTCTGACGTACGGTACCGACCACGTCATAGCCCTCGTCCGCTTTCTCCACCAGCCGCGGGATCTCCTCCGGCGGGTTTTGCAGGTCGGCATCGAGGGTGATAATCAGATCGCCGGTGACGTGGCTAAAGCCCGCCATGATCGCCGAGTGCTGGCCGTAGTTGCGGTTCAGCAGCACCGCCACGACGTGGCTGCCTTCGGCTTCGGCCGCCGCCGTCAGCATGCGGGCGGAGTCATCGCTGCTGCCATCATCGACCAGCAGGATTTCATATTCGCGCCCAAGGGTGGCGCAGGCGCTATCCGTGCGGCGAATGAGCTCTGGCAGGCTCTCCTGCTCGTTATAAACAGGGATAACCACCGAGACCTTCTTCACGGGAGGATAAGTAAACATATTAACGTCCTGACAGCTGGTGCAGAGCGGAGATAACGCGGGTGACGTCGTCATCGGTCATATCCGGGAACAGCGGGAGTGAACAAATGCGCGCGCTGTTCCATTCCGTGTTCGGCAATGACAGCGTCGGGAAGCGCTCGCGGTAATACTTTTGCGTATGCGCCGCGCGGAAATGCAGCCCGGTGCCGATCCCCATGGCTTTCAGCTGCTCCATTAAGGCATCGCGATTAATGCCGCAGAGGGCTTCATCGACGCGAATAATAAACAGGTGCCAGGCGTGCTGGTGCTCCCAGCCCGGCACCTGCAGCGGCGCGAACGAGGTATCCGCCAGCTCGCTCAGATAGCGGCGGGCGATGTCGGCGCGACGCCGGTTGGCGTGCGGCAGCTTCTCCAGCTGCACCAGCGCCAGCGCGGCGTTGATATCGGCCAGGTTGTACTTGAAGCCCGGGGAGATCACCTCCGCCTGCGGAGCGCGGCCGAGGGTCTGGCGGTCGTAGGCATCAACGCCAAGGCCGTGGAATTTGAGGCTACGGATACGCGAAGCCAGCTCGTCGTCATCGGTGACGATCAGGCCGCCTTCGGCACAGGTCATATTTTTAATGGCGTGGAAGGAGAAGATTGCGGTACCGCGGCTGCCGACGTGACGGCCCTTGTAGTAGGTCCCCGCCGCGTGGGCGGCATCTTCAATCACCGCGATGCCGTGACGCTCGCCGACGGCGCGAATCGCGTCGATATCCGCCGGCGCGCCCGCGTAATGCACGGGAACGATGGCCCTGGTGCGGGGGGTAATCGCGGCTTCGACCGCTTCAGCGGCGATCATCAGGTTATCGCGATCGACGTCGATCATCACCGGCGTCGCGCCCAGCAGACAGATCATGTTCAGGGTCGAGACCCAGGTCTGCGAAGGGGTGATCACCTCATCGCCGGCGCCGATGCCCAGCGCCATCAGCGTGACGTGCATGCCGCCGGTCGCCGAGCTGACCGCCACCGCATGCCGGTTGCCGGTCAGCGTGCAGAAGGCCTCTTCCAGCGCCTGATTTTTCGGCCCGGTAGTGATCCAACCTGATTGCAAAACTTCACGCAGCGCGGCCAGCTCTGCGTCACCCATTGACGGGCGCGAAAACGGCAAAAATTCGCTCATCATTTTCCTGTTCTGTATATGGCCCGAACAAACTCAGGCCGGTAGAAAAAAATATCCTGCGCCAGCGGACTTAAACAAAATGAAAATGAAATTCTTTCAATGCCACATTTTCATTCCAGGGTATTTGACGTTATTTAATTTAGACGGGGTTGCTTAGGATAATATTAAGAAATTAATATAGTTGGCGATCGACAATACAACCAGTTGTTTTATAAATAAGTTTATTAACTGTGATGGCGGTTTTAAGCGGGGAATTCGGCCCCTGACTCAGAACGGGCCAGGAGCACGGGGCGGTAAAGTAAACAAACATTAAACCGTTAAACAATAAATAAAATTTTACTCTATGATACTAAAGAGAGAAATCTTACATAGATCACAAAATTATTTCCGGAGTATTACAAGTTTGCAGGAAAATCTGCAGGTAATTGGTTAGCAGGACAATTAATAATAGCGTCATTATCCGCGCCGCAGTCGCGAACAAAGGTAATTGTCGCAAACTCGTCAATCACTTCCGTCGGATAGGCCGGGCCGGCGGCGCGGTACGACTCCATCAGCGGGATATGCTCATTCTGGAAGCAGACGGTTTTTTGCGGATCGTTGATAACCCAGCGCGGAAAGAAGATGGTGCCGTGAAACAGCCGATCGCCGAGATTAACGATCAGGCTGACGTCAGTCCCGGTTGGTTCGGTCCACGAGATTTTATAGATGCTGGCCCCCACCCGAACGATAAAAGCCTGCTGATCTTTCACCCACCGGTTGCCGACGATCCCGCTATGAATACGGTAGTCCAGGGTGCGGCCGTTTTTGACGTAAATTTCGTAATTCCACCCGTTATCGTAGGTATAAACCAGATGTTTGCCGATAAAACCGCTCAAATCGTGTTTGTCGAAAGCGTTCATTGTGCTTGCTCCTCTGTTGTTGGAACCCAGAGTACTGCTTTAAAAAATGAATAAATAACGCTATGTTTTGATTGAATCCATCCACTTTTTAGATGAGTTATGCACAAGACAACGCTCGAACAATGGGCCCTGCTGGAGAAGGTTATCGCCCTGGGCAGCTTTGCCAGAGCCGCGGAGGAGACCCATCGCAGCCAGTCGTCGGTCAGCTACAACCTCGCCCTGCTGCAGGAAAGGCTGGGGGTAACGCTGCTGACGCCATCCGGGCGCCGCGCGGTATTAACGCCGGCGGGCGAGCTGCTGCTCGCCCAGGTTAAGCCGCTGCTGCAGGCTTTTTATTATGTTGAAAATCACGCTATTGCGCTGCGCAACGGCGCCCGTACCAGGCTCGATCTGGTCGTCGACAGCATTTTTCCTCGCCAGCGGCTGTTTGCTATTCTGCGCCAGTTCCAGCAGCGCTACCCGCAAACCCAGGTCAGGCTGACGGAGGTGCTGGAAAACATCGGCGACGAGAGCGCGGCGCGCGGCGAGGCTGACGTGATGGTGCTCACCCGCCGCCAGGACATTACCGGCCGCGGCGAGTGGCTGATGAACATCGATTTTATCGCCGTCGCTCACCGGGACCATCCGCTCGCCGCCCTCGACGGGCCGCTGGACGATAGCGCCCTGGCCCGCTGGCCGCTGGTGCAGATCGCCGATCGCCACAATGAACGCCAGCCGGGCCGCGACGCGTGGACCTTCTCCACCATTGATGCCGCTATTGATGCCGTGCTGTATCAGGTCGGTTTCGGCTGGCTGCCCGAAGAGCGCATTCGTCCGCAGCTCGCCCAGGGGGAGCTGAAGCCGCTGCCGCTGAGCCACGGCGCCCGACGCGCGACCCCGCTGCACCTGATCGTCAAGCGCGACGTCACCCCCATTGATGAACAGCTCGCCACGCTGCTGGATCTCTTCAGGCGCCCCTGACGGCGCCGCTTATATATGATTTTCTTATACTATCGGGCCATTGATTGATCTGAGTTACTCCTAAAGTATGATGAATTATTAAAATCATCATACTTTCCTGCTCACTGAGATTAACGCCTTGTCGATCCTCCGCACCCTCTTCCGCCCCCTTCTGACGGCGGTTTGCCTCTGTCTGCCTCTGCTCACCGGCGCCGCAGCGCGTGAATTAGTTACCGCCTGGCCGGTTAACGTAGGTCCTCTGAACCCCCACCTCTATACCCCCAACCAGATGTTCGCCCAAAGCATGGTCTACGAGCCGCTGGTCAAATATCAGCAGGATGGCTCGGTCAAGCCGTGGCTGGCGAGCAGCTGGAGCCACTCCGCGGACGGAAAAGTCTGGCTGTTTACCCTACGCAGTGACGTGCAGTTCTCCAACGGCGAGCCGTTTAACGCCCAGGCGGCGGTAGCCAATTTTCAGGCGGTGCTGGCGAACAGGCAGCGCCACGCCTGGCTGGAGCTGACCAACCAGATCAGCGATGTCAGAGTGCTGAGCGATACCCGGCTGCAAATCACCCTCAAAAGCGCCTACTACCCTTTTCTCCAGGAACTGGCTCTGCCGCGTCCGTTCCGCTTTATCGCCCCGTCACAGTTTGTTGACGGCGGCACCCTGCACGGCATTAAGGCGCCCATCGGCACCGGGCCGTGGGTGCTGAAAACCACGAAGCTCAATCAGTTTGATGTGCTGGTGCGTAACCCACGCTACTGGGGCGAAAAACCGGCGCTTGACCAGGTGACCGTGAAGGTGATCCCGGACCCGATGACCCGCGCCGTGGCCTTTGAAACCGGCGATATCGATCTGCTCTATGGCAACGAGGGCCTGCTGCCGCTGGATACCTTCGCGCGTTTCAGCCATAACCCGGCCTGGCGCACCCAGCTTTCTCAGCCCGTCGAAACGGTGATGCTGGCGCTTAACTCTGCCAAAGCGCCCACTAATGAGCTGGCGGTGCGGGAAGCGCTCAACTATGCGGTCAACAAAAAGTCGCTGATCGACAACGCGCTGTACCGCACCCAGCAGATCGCCGATACGCTGTTCGCTCCTTCGGTGCCCTATGCCAATATCGGCTTAACGCCGCGCCGCTACGATCCGCAGCGGGCTAACGCCCTGCTGGAAAAGGCCGGCTGGCTGAAGCCCGCAGGCGAGGAGATCCGCCGGAAAAATGGCCAGCCGCTGCGTATCGAAATGTCGTTTATCGGCACCGACGCCCTGAGCAAATCAATGGCGGAAATTATGCAGGCCGATATGCGTCAGGCTGGCGTCGACGTCGTGCTGAACGGCGAAGAAGAGAGCAGTATTTATGCCCGCCAGCGCGACGGGCGCTTCGGCATGATTTTTAACCGCACCTGGGGCGCACCGTACGATCCGCACGCCTTTATGAGCTCAATGCGCGTCCCCTCTCACGCCGACTATCAGGCCCAGCAGGGGTTAGCCGATAAGGCGCTTATCGACCAGCAGATTGGCAAGGTGCTGGCTACCACCGACGAAACCCGGCGCCAGGCGCTGTATCGCGACATCCTCACCCGCCTGCACAACGATGCGGTCTATCTGCCCATCAGCTACGTCTCGATGATGGTGGTGGCAAAACCCGAGCTCGGTACGATCCCTTACGCTCCGGTTGCCGCTGAAATTCCGTTCGAACTGATCCAGCCGGAGAAACCCTGATGCGGCGCTACGTACTGCGGCGCATCCTGCTGCTGATCCCGATGATTTTCGCCGCCTCGGTCATTATCTTTCTCATGCTGCGTCTCGGCACCGGCGACCCGGCGCTGGACTATCTGCGCTTATCAAATCTTCCGCCGACGCCGGAGATGGTGGCCTCCACGCGCGCGATGCTCGGGCTGGACCAATCGCTCGTTACCCAGTACGCCAGCTGGCTATGGAAGGCGCTGCATCTCGATTTTGGCCTCTCCTTCGCCACCCAGCGACCGGTGATCGACGACGTGATGCACTTCCTGCCCGCCACGATGCAGCTGGCGGGCGCGGCGCTGGTCATTATCCTGCTGACCTCCGTGCCGCTGGGGATTTGGGCCGCCCGCCATCGCGATCGCCCGGCGGATTTCATCGTGCGGATGATCGCCTTTCTCGGCGTATCGATGCCCAACTTCTGGCTCGCCTTCCTGCTGGTGATGTTTTTTTCCGTCTACTTGCAGTGGCTGCCGGCGCTGGGCTACGGTGGCTGGCAGCACCTTATTCTGCCCGCGGCGTCGATAGCCCTGATGTCGCTGGCCATTAACGCCCGCCTGCTGCGCGCCAGCATGCTGGAGGTTGCCGGCCAGCGGCACGTGACCTGGGCGCGGCTGCGCGGGTTGAGCGACAGGCAAACCGAACGCCGTCATATTCTGCGCAACGCCTCGCTGCCCGTGGTGACCGCAATCGGGATGCATATTGCCGAGCTGATTGGCGGCACGATGATTATCGAAAATATCTTTGCCTGGCCGGGCATCGGGCGCTACGCGGTGTCGGCCATCTTTAACCGCGACTACCCGGTGATCCAGTGCTTCACGCTGGTGATGGTGGTGGTGTTTGCCCTCTGCAACCTGACGGTTGACCTGCTAAACGCCGCGCTGGACCCGCGCATTCGCCGCCATGAAGGAGTACGCCAGTGAACTTTTTTCTTTCCGCCCGCTGGCCGGTTCGCCTGGCGCTGATCGCCATTATCCTGCTGGTGCTGATCGCCCTCACCGCCCAGTGGTGGCTGCCCTACGACCCGCAGGCCGTTGATTTACCGTCACGCCTGCTCTCGCCGGACGCCCGGCACTGGCTGGGTACCGACCATCTGGGACGCGATATTCTTTCCCGTCTGCTGGCCGCCACGCGGGTTTCTCTCGGCGCGGTGCTGGCCTGCCTGCTGCTGGTGCTGACGCTGGGGCTGGTCATCGGCGGCTGCGCCGGGCTAATGGGCGGCCGGGTCGACCAGCTCACCATGCGGGTTGCCGATATGTTTATGACCTTCCCGACCTCAATCCTGTCGTTTTTCATGGTCGGCGTACTGGGTACCGGGCTGACTAACGTGATTATCGCCATCGCCCTGTCGCACTGGGCATGGTACGCGCGGATGGTGCGCAGCCTGACGATTTCGCTACGCCAGCGCGAGTTTGTGCTCGCGTCCCGGCTTTGCGGGGCGGGGCATATCCGCGTCTTTGTCGATCATCTGGCAGGCGCGGTGGTGCCGTCGCTGCTGGTGCTCGCCACGCTTGATATCGGCCATATGATGCTGCACGTCGCCGGAATGTCGTTCCTTGGCCTCGGCGTCAGCGCGCCGACCGCGGAGTGGGGAGTGATGATTAACGACGCGCGCCAGTACATCTGGACCCAGCCGCTGCAGATGCTGTGGCCGGGCCTGGCGCTGTTTATCAGCGTGATGGCCTTTAACCTGGTGGGCGACGCGCTGCGCGATCGTCTCGATCCTCACCTGATCGCGGAGCATAGCCACTGATGCCACAGAAGATCGAGCTCGAGCAGTTCACCCTTCACGCCGGGCAACCTCTGGTCCACGATCTGTCGCTGACGCTGCGCCGCGGCCAGGTGCTGGCGCTGCTCGGCAGCAGCGGCTGCGGAAAATCGCTGACCTGCGCCGCGGCCCTTGAGGTTCTGCCGCCCGGCGTCCGGCAGAGCGCCGGGCGCATCCTGCTCGACGGTATGCCGGTCCACGGCAGGCAGCTGCGCGGAGGCACCGTCGCCACCATCATGCAGAATCCTCGCAGCGCCTTTAACCCGCTGCACACGATGGCGGCTCACGCCCGGGAAACCTGCCGCGCCGTCGGCCAGCCGCTGGATGAGTCCTCATTTATCGCCGCGCTGGAGGCGGTGGGGCTGGAGAACCCCGCCCGGCTGCTCAGGCGCTATCCCTTCGAGATGAGCGGCGGCATGCTGCAGCGCATGATGATTGCCCTGGCCGTGCTGAGCGAGGCGCCGTTTATCTTTGCTGATGAGCCCACCACCGACCTCGATGCCGTCGCCCAGGCGCGCATTCTTGACCTGCTGGAAGAGATCGTCACCACCCGCGGCCAGGGCCTGCTGCTGATCACGCACGATATGGGCGTTGTGGCGCGGCTGGCGCACGAGGTCGCGGTGATGGATGGCGGTCGTATCGTCGAGCGCTGCGATGTGGCAACCCTGTTCAGCGCCCCGCAGCATCCGGTCAGCCGGCGGCTGCTGGCGGCGCACCTGGCGCTGTATGGAATGGAGAGCAGAGCGTGAATTTACTTAACGTCGCTGGCGTCAGCCACGATTACCCGCATCACCCGGCGGTGCTGCAGCAGATCAATCTCAGCATCGCGCCGGGGGAGACGGTCGCCCTGCTCGGCCGCAGCGGCTGCGGCAAGAGCACCCTCGCGCGAATGCTGGTGGGGCTGGAGTCGCCGGATTGCGGCGTCGTCGCCTGGCGCGATACGCCGCTCACGGCCCTGAAGGATGAGGCTCTGCGCACCTTTCGCCGCGATATCCAGCTGGTTTTTCAGGACCCGCTGAGCGCGGTGAATCCGCGTAAAACGGTGCTGGAGATTATCAGCGAACCGCTGCGCCACCTGTTCCGCTACTCCCGCGATGAGCGCACGGCGCAGGTGAAGGCGATGCTGCAGGCGGTCGATCTCTCCGCTGACCTGCTCCACAGGCGCCCGCTGCAGCTCAGCGGCGGACAGCTCCAGCGCGTGTGCCTGGCCCGAGCGCTGGTGGTGCGGCCGCAGCTGCTGATCCTTGATGAGGCGGTGTCGAATCTGGATCTCGTCCTGCAGGCGGAGATCGTTGCCTTGCTCAAGCGTCTGCAGGTACAGTTTTCTACCGCCTGCCTGTTTATCACCCACGACCTGCGGCTGGTCGAACGCTTTTGCCAGCGGGTGATGGTGATGGAGAGCGGGCAAATTGTTGAAACGACGGAGATAAGCTCACCGCTGCGTCTTCAGTCCACGGCGGGCCGGGCGCTACAGCGCGCGGTACTTCCCGCTTTTCCAGCCTCCCTGACTAAAGAGAAACGGCCATGCAGCGCGTAACCCTGACCCTTGATGATGAGCTCCTCGCCACCCTTGATACGCTCAGCGAACAGCGGGGCTATAACAACCGCTCGGAAGCGGTGCGCGATATTTTGCGCAACGCCCTGATGCATGAGCACGCGCAAAAGAGCGAACAGCGCGGCTACGCGGTGCTCTCCTACGTGTATGAACACGAGAAGCGCGAGCTGGCGAGCCGGCTGATTGCCACCCAGCACCATCACCACGATCTTTCCGTCGCCACGCTGCATGTGCACATCAGCCACGATGACTGCCTGGAGATTGCGGTGCTAAAAGGGGAGATGGGCCAGGTGCAGCACTTCGCCGATGAGGTGATTGCCCAGCGCGGCGTGCGCCACGGGCATTTGCACTGCCTGACCGCCGAAGAAGAGCACTCCCACCCATAGTATCGCCGTCGGCGGGAACACGATGGCGTGCCGGTAAACAAAACCGCCGCCGTTTATCAACAGTTGATAAACCTGTTGAATTATAAGCTTGGTGAACGATCCCCCTTCGCCAATAATGGCGCCTCATTTAACGATCTCGTTATGGCGAGGCTCCTGCACAAATATAAGTTACCGCCCTGCTGGTATCGAGAGAGACCACTCAGGGAAATACAGGCATCCATCGAATCAAGGTGTTGCCAAGGTAACTTCTGACGGCATTCGTGCCGGACGGATACGTTGTGCAGTGCTAAAACCAGGACGTAGGGATCTGCCTGTGCTCATCCTGTCTTGTTCGCCCCTATGAGTGATTTTTTATAGGGAATTACACCATGTCATCCATCCAACACTGCGCCACCCATCCGGCTAACGCCGCCTTCGACGGCGATGCGATCGCCCAGTACATGCGTACCGATTTTATTACGCTGCCGGAGCAGCTCAGCGTCCATGAAGCGCGGGAGCGCTTTGTCTCGCAGCTCAGCAGCGATGATATTCCAGGCCAGGTTTTCGTCGTCGCCGGCAGGAAGCTGCGCGGCAGCCTGTCGATTAAAAAACTGCTGCAGGAGAGCGATACCACTCAGCCCATTCGCTACTTAATGGACAGCTGCCTGTTCCGCGTAAAGCCCGATGACGAGCGCCAGCAGGTGGTTGCCGAACTGGGCGAACGCGAGCTTACGCTGGTGCCGGTGGTCGAAAAAGGCGAACTGGTCGGCTGCCTGATGGAGAAAGAGATCGCCCATCTGCTGGAAGATGAGGTCACCGAAGACGCGCATCTGCAGGGCGCCACGCTGCCGCTGGAGAAGCCCTATCTGGAGATCAGCCCGTGGACGCTGTGGAAGAAGCGTTCGGTCTGGCTGCTGCTGCTGTTCGTCGCCGAAGCCTACACCAGCAGCGTGATACAGCACTTTGAAGAGGCGCTGGAATCGGCCATTGCGCTGGCCTTCTTCATCCCGCTGCTGATTGGCACCGGCGGCAACAGCGGCACGCAGATCACCTCCACGCTGGTGCGCTCCATGGCGCTGGGCGAAGTGCGGCTGCGCGATATGGGGCGGGTTATCCGTAAAGAGGTCTCGACGTCGCTGCTGATCGCCCTCACGCTCGGGCTGGCGGGATGCCTGCGCGCCTGGATGATGGGCATCGGCATGGAAATCACGCTGATCGTCAGCCTGACGCTGGTGTGCATTACGCTATGGAGCGCGCTGGTATCGTCGGTGATCCCGATGGTGCTTAAGCGCGTCGGCATTGACCCGGCGGTGGTCTCCGCGCCGTTTATCGCCACCCTGATCGACGGGACCGGGCTGATTATCTACTTCAAAATCGCCCAGTATTTTCTGGGTCTGAACTGATCGGCCAGGTGTCAGCCTCCCGCTGCGGGAGGCTGACACCGTCTTACGCCTGGGCCAGCGCCTGCGCGCAGGCCCAGGCGGAGGACCACGCCCACTGGAAGTTATAGCCGCCGAGCCAGCCGGTGACGTCCATGACTTCGCCGATAAAATAGAGCCCCGGCACGTTACGCGCTTCCATCGTGCGGGACGAGAGTTCGTTGGTATCCACGCCGCCGAGGGTCACTTCCGCCGTGCGGTAGCCCTCGGTGCCGTTTGGCTGCACCCGCCATGCGGTCAGCATCTCAACCAGCGCCTCCTGCTCGCGGAGGTTAAGCTGCTTCAGCGTCACATCCGGGATCTGCCCCAGCTGCTGCAGGCACTCGACCAGACGCTTCGGCAGCTGCATGGCCAGGGTATTTTTCAGGCTTTGATTCGGATGCTCGGCCCGCTGCTGGTTGAGGAAGTCGTCGAGATTGCAGTCTGGCAGCAGATTGACGCTGACGAACTCCCCGGGCTGCCAGTAGCTGGAAATTTGCAGCACCGCCGGGCCGGATAGCCCGCGATGGGTAAACAGCAGATTCTCACGGAAAAGCGTGCCGTTTTCGGCGCTAATGGTCGACGGCACCGATACGCCGGAGAGCACCTGCAGCTGCTCAAGCAGCGGTTTATGCAGGGTAAAAGGCACCAGGCCGGCGCGGGTCGGCAGCACCGTCAGGCCAAACTGTTCAGCAAGCTTGTAGCCGAACGGCGACGCGCCAAGGCCCGGCATCGACAGGCCGCCGGAGGCGACAACCAGCTTGTTCGCCGCCACCGTTTCGCCGTTAAGCTGTAGCGTGAAGCCCGCGTCGTCGCGCTCGACGCTAAGGATCTCCGTGCGCAGGCGGATCTGCACGCCGCCCTTTTCGCACTCGGCCAGCAGCAGGTTGACCACCTGCTCGGCAGAATCATCGCAGAACAGCTGGCCGAGCGTCTTCTCATGCCAGGCGATGCCGTGTTTACCCACCAGCTCGATAAAATCCCACTGGGTGTAGCGCGCCAGCGCCGACTTGCAAAAATGCGGGTTCTGGCTGAGGTAGGCTGCCGGCTCGATATACATATTGGTAAAATTGCAGCGCCCGCCGCCGGACATCAGGATTTTACGGCCCGGCTTTTTGCCATTATCCAGCAGCAGCACGCGCAGCCCCGCCTGGCCTGCCTGCGCCGCACAAAACATTCCCGCCGCCCCGGCGCCGATTACAATGGCATCAAACCTTTCCACACTGCTTTCCTCATGTCCCGATTGTCGGGAATTGTAAATATTTCACGCTGGTCGCACCAGCGCGAAAAATTAAGTATTTATGTACATCATTGAAAGATATAGGATTACTCCCAAGCGAGGCGGGCGCAAAGAGCAGGGAAATCAAAAAAAGTCTATATTTCACTTTGCCCACGCCGCCAAAGTCACTGATAATGCGCCGCGTTCATGTCCTCAAAATGGCGTAACGTCCTATGCTACATTTATTTGCCGGTCTGGATTTACATACCGGGCTATTACTATTGCTTGCTTTAGCTTTCGTGCTGTTTTACGAAGCGATTAACGGTTTTCATGATACCGCAAACGCTGTTGCAACTGTGATCTACACACGCGCAATGCGGTCGCAGCTTGCTGTGGCGATGGCGGCCCTCTTCAACTTTTTCGGCGTTCTGTTAGGTGGTCTTAGCGTAGCCTATGCCATTGTGCATATGTTGCCGACCGACCTGCTGCTTAACATGGGTTCTGCACATGGCCTCGCTATGGTGTTCTCCATGCTGCTGGCGGCAATTATCTGGAACCTCGGAACCTGGTACTTCGGTCTTCCGGCCTCCAGTTCACATACGCTGATCGGCGCCATCATCGGGATTGGTTTAACCAATGCATTGATGACCGGCACCTCGGTGGTTGACGCGCTGAATATCCCGAAAGTCATCGGTATTTTCGCCTCGCTGATCGTCTCGCCTATCGTGGGCCTGGTGGTGGCTGGCGGCCTGATTTTCATTCTGCGCCGTTACTGGAGCAACACCAAGAAACGCGCGCGCATCCACCTGACTCCTGCTGAACGTGAAAAGAAAGACGGAAAGAAAAAGCCGCCGTTCTGGACCCGTATTGCGCTGATCCTGTCAGCAATAGGCGTGTCATTCTCGCACGGCGCGAACGACGGTCAGAAGGGCATTGGCCTGGTCATGCTGGTGCTTATCGGCGTAGCGCCGGCAGGTTTCGTGGTGAACATGAATGCCTCCGGCTACGAAATCACCCGTACCCGCGACGCGGTCAATAACGTGGAAACCTTCTTCGAGCAGCGCCCTGAGCTGCTGAAGAAAGCGACCGGCGTTGACCAGCTGATTCCTTCACCGGAAGCCGGCGCGGTCGCCACGGGCGAATTCCACTGCCATCCGGCGAACACCGTCAACGCGCTTAGCCGCGTGAAAACGATGCTAACCGGAATCGAAAGCTACGACATGCTCACGCTCGATCAGCGCAGCCAGATGCGTCGCATTATGCTGTGCATTTCCGACACCACCGACAAAGTCGCGAAGCTGCCGGAAGTGAATGGCGATGATAAGCGTCTGCTGAAGAAACTGAAAACCGATATGCTGAGCACCATCGAATACGCGCCAATCTGGATCATTATGGCGGTTGCTCTGGCGTTAGGTATCGGCACCATGATCGGCTGGCGTCGCGTGGCGACCACGATCGGCGAGAAGATTGGCAAGAAAGGCATGACCTACGCCCAGGGTATGTCGGCCCAGATGACCGCAGCCGTATCGATTGGTCTGGCGAGCTACACCGGCATGCCGGTTTCCACCACCCACGTGCTCTCCTCCTCGGTTGCGGGGACGATGCTCGTTGACGGCGGCGGACTGCAGAAAAAAACCGTCACCAGTATTCTGATGGCGTGGGTTCTCACTCTCCCGGCGGCGATTCTGCTGTCAGGCGGGCTGTACTGGATAGCGCTGAAGATTATCTAAGAAGCTGAAAGCGACAAAAAAGCGGGTCAGGAAACTGACCCGCTTTTTTTATGTCCGCTGTTTTACTTAATCTTTTTCTGGCATGAGGAAAATCTGAACATTTTTTGTTCAAAAAACATGGAGGAAAAAAAATATCATCCCGGCCAGGATAAGATAACTCACAGTGGAGAATGTATGGCTGCTGTCCCCATCCCAGGACCTGGTTCAATCGTTATAGCGGGCAATATGCGTGAAGCACGCCGTCAAGGAATGTCACGTAATATGGCTACCCCATCAACGTACTACTGGTTTTATCAAAAAGTCAGAAATGGCGGCCCGTGGGATTATAAAAAATTCGACCCATATTTCGCCGCGTTCGGTAATTTCAATTTTGGGGCTACCGGCACCGCCGCTGGTATTCCTGCAAACATTCTTCTTATGGGCGCAGGTTGGGCGCAGGGTCGTGCGGGAACCTCAAAACCCGAATGGGGGAAATGGTATGAAAAACCTCCCTATGGAGATGACCCTACGGATCAGCGCAATATCAGAGAAGGGATAGATTATGCCATTCAGAACGGCTATTAGATGGATCCATCGGTTTGTTACGCTGGCACTTCTGGCCCTGATCGTCGGATTTGTGTGGCTAAACCACCATCCCGATCCGCGAAATAGCGATGAGCTCCAGCGTGTTTATAAATTGTCTGACGGCGTTTGGCTCTATATGACCGTTAACAACCGAGGTGGCGCAACGGTGCCTACAATCTATCGTTACTATCTGTCGCATGAGATAGCAGGGAACAATACAGAAATTATCCAGCAGCTTACGCAGAAGAGCCCGGTGATTGAGGGGACAGGGAGTCTTACGAGTGCCGGCATAGATAAAAACGGAGAAGTGAACCTCTCTTACAGCGGGAAGGTTATCTCAATCCAGGACAATATCTCAAACCTCAGATTCTCAGTTAAGCCCTGACTCCGATGTAAAGAAGGCGAGACTAGCCTCGCCTTTCTTATGCTCAGTGCCAAATCATCAATGCAACCATACTCACCACCACCAGGCCACATAGCGCGCTGGTCAAAATAAACTGCCGCCGCACCCGTTCACAGCGACGAATAAACTCGTCGTCGTGATGATCGCGGTAGCGCTGGGCGTAGATATACCAGACCAGCCTCATCTGTTTACCCGGCTGGCCATGAGAGGTGAAAAAACCTCCGCCATCAACATATTGATACAGCAAGGGATCGCAACCACGCAGCACTACCAGCAACGCACGCAATGATGAGAAGTAGCGTGCCATATTCACCACACAAACGATACACAGGGCCCAAAACAGCGCAATTGTGCTGATCATACATCCTCCCCGGCGACCCGCCCTCGGAGACGTCTCCGGGGCTAGCGCTCCCCAATACCCAACCCATACAATAGAAGAGTGCGATACCAATCACGTTTATTTATTCGATCGGCTCATTAAATAGTGTAGGAGATCAGTTAATTTTTTTACCACAAGGTTAATCGTTATCAATACGTAAGATGGATATATTTGTTTAACTATTTGGTGAACCAGGCGCATTGACGGAGCGCGAGGGGCGCTATAAGGTAGAAATATCTTCTACAATTAAGTCCTTAACGGACTGAACCCCCGCGAATTAGCACGCAGGACGCGGGCGAAGCGGCAGCGCTAGCTGTCTGGTCCAACGGTCATCGACAACTTATGGAAGGAGTAACACTATGGCTTACAAACATATTCTTATTGCAGTAGACCTTTCCCCGGAAAGCAAAGTGCTGGTAGAGAAAGCCGTTTCTATGGCGCGTCCCTACAATGCCAAGGTTTCCCTGATCCACGTCGATGTTAATTACTCCGACCTCTACACCGGTCTTATCGACGTCAATCTGGGCGACATGCAGAAACGCATTTCTGAAGAGACCCACCATGCGCTGAGCGAGCTGTCCGGCAATGCGGGCTATCCGATTACGGAAACCCTGAGCGGCAGCGGCGATCTCGGTCAGGTGCTGGTTGATGCGATTAAAAAATACGATATGGACCTGGTCGTCTGCGGCCACCATCAGGACTTCTGGAGCAAGCTGATGTCCTCCGCGCGCCAGCTGATCAACACCGTACATGTCGATATGCTGATTGTGCCGCTGCGCGACGAAGAAGACGAATAACATTCCCGCCTTTCTCAGTATCAGCCTGTCTGCGCCCGCTTATGCGGGCGTTTTTTCTGCCCGCGCAGACATCCCCCGCCCACCGCTATCCCCAACGCTCGTTAACGCATCCCCGCGCCGAATAAACAGTACATAAAGCCACCCATTCAATATCAGTTAGTGTGATCAACCAATTATAAGAAAAAATATCTATATAATAATCTAATGATTCAGCCAATGACCGCAGCATAGCGCGTCATCATACTTTTTCAGCGCGTTCTGGCATACGCGTGCATACTTTTTTGGGATAGCACTAAAAGGCGAAGGAATATGAAAACAACTGCACCTACGGGCCTGCTGCAGCAACCGCGGCCGTTCTTCATGATTTTTTTTGTAGAGTTATGGGAGCGATTTGGCTATTACGGCGTCCAGGGCATCCTGGCGGTTTTCTTTGTTAAACAGCTCGGATTCTCTCAGGAACAGGCGTTTATTACCTTTGGCGCATTTGCGGCGCTGGTATACGGCCTGATCTCCATCGGCGGCTACGTCGGCGACCACCTGCTGGGCACCAAACGGACGCTGGTGCTGGGTGCGATTGTGCTGGCGCTCGGTTATTTCATGACCGGGCTGTCGCTCTTAAAACCCGAGCTCATTTTTATCGCCTTGGGCACCATCGCCGTCGGGAACGGGCTGTTTAAGGCCAACCCCGCCAGCCTGCTGTCAAAGTGCTATACCCCGGACGACGCGCGCCTGGACGGAGCCTTCACCCTGTTTTACATGTCGATTAACATCGGCTCCCTGCTGTCGCTATCGCTGGCGCCGGTGATTGCGGAGAAGTTTGGCTATGCCGTCACCTACAACCTGTGCGGTGCAGGGCTGATTATCGCTCTGCTGGTCTATTTCGCCTGCCGCGGGATGGTCAAAGATATCGGTTCGGAGCCCGACCATCGACCGTTAGTTCCGCGCAACCTGCTGTATGTGCTGGTCGGTACGGTAGCGATGATTTTCCTCTGCGCCTGGCTCATGCATAACGTGAAAATCGCCAACCTGGTGCTGATCGTCCTCTCTGTCGTGGTGATTATTTTCTTCTTTCGCGAGGCCTTCAAGCTCGATAAAACCGGCCGCAACAGGATGTTTGTCGCCTTTATCCTGATGCTGGAAGCGGTGCTGTTCTACATCCTGTATGCGCAAATGCCCACATCGCTCAACTTTTTTGCCATCAACAACGTGCACCACCAAATCCTTGGCATCACCATTAACCCGGTCAGCTTCCAGGCGCTGAATCCGTTCTGGGTGGTGGTCGCCAGCCCGGTGCTGGCCGCGATCTACACCCGCCTGGGCAACAAAGGCCGGGACCTGACCATGCCGATGAAGTTTACCCTCGGAATGTTTTTATGTTCGCTGGGCTTCCTGACCGCCGCCGCCGCCGGCATCTGGTTTGCCGACGCGCAGGGGCTCACCTCGCCGTGGTTTATCGTGCTGGTCTATCTGTTCCAGAGCCTCGGCGAGCTGCTGATTAGCGCGCTCGGCCTGGCGATGGTCGCCGCGCTGGTTCCGCAGCAGCTGATGGGCTTCATCCTCGGAATGTGGTTCCTGACGCAGGCGGCGGCCTTCCTGATGGGGGGATACGTGGCGACGTTCACCGCGGTGCCGGAAAATATCACCGACCCGCTGCAGACCCTGCCGATCTACACCAACGTGTTCGGCAAAATTGGCCTGGTGACGCTGGCGGTAACGATAGTGATGGCGATTCTGGTGCCGTGGCTCAACCGCATGATCAATACGCCTGCCGGCAGCAAATAGCGGCAGCTTCCGCCCTCGGCCAGCGGCAGCTGGCTGAGGTTAACTCTTACGGGCGTCAATCCACTCCTGCACTTCAATCACAAACTCATCCGGCGCTTTGCGGTACATCTTGCGGGCGAGATCCAAAATTGTATGCTGCCCGAGCGCTTCTTCCATACGCTGCTGGGCCATATCCATCACCGAGCGCACGCCACAAATGCCTTCACAGGCCCATTCCGGCGGCTGCTCGTCAAATACCGCCAGCCGCTGGCGAATTTCACGGCATTCGAAAATACGCTTATCGCCATCAATAGCATTGACCACATCCAGCACCGTGATGTGTTCGGCGGGCTTCGCCAGCTGGAAGCCGCCGCCCTTGCCTTCCATGCTGCGCACCAGGCCTGCCCGGGAGAGGCGGGTAAATATTTTGGCCAGATAGTCGTAGGGCACGCTTTGCAGCTCGGCGATTTCCCGCACGCTCATATCGCGCGCGTCGCCTTTGCTGTCCACCATGCACATCAAACTATGGATGCCGTACTCAACGCCAGAACTGTAGAACGCCATTCTCTTATCTCAGCCAAAACAAATCTGAGTTATTGTAGCTTTTTGATCGTAGCCATACCAGACAGACGCCATAGCATGCCGCAGAATAAATAATTATTTAATTGTTTATCATATAGATAATACCGCATTCCGCCATTTCGCTCTGCCGAGGGCACAAATCACGTTGCATTCGATAACTACGACAAATAAAATCCGAGTAAATACATCGTAGCAAACAGTGAGTGAAACAATAATGGCTAAAAAAATCCTGATCGTCGGCGCGGGCTTTTCCGGAATGTGGGCTGCGCTCAGCGCCGCTCGGCTGGCGGATATGCACCGCGACGAGACCGTGGAAATCACGGTTATTGCCCCGCAGCCCGAGCTGCGGGTGCGTCCACGTTTCTATGAGGACGATGTGCCGACGCTGGTCGCCCCGCTACAGCCATTATTTGACGCCACCGGCGTCAGCTTCCTGCGCGGTACCGTTGCGCGCATCGTTCCCGCCGCCAGAGAAGTGGCGTGGGTCGATGCCTCCGGCAACGCGCAGCGCGCGGGCTACGACCGGCTGATTCTCGCCAGCGGCAGCCACGTTAACCGTTCTCTGGTCGCCGGAGCCGAGGCTCACGCCTTCGATCTCGACCAGCTGGAAAGCGCCACCGTTCTGGAAAACCATCTGAAATCCCTGGCCCACGCCGCGGATAGCGTGGCGCGCAATACGGTCGTCGTCTGCGGCGGCGGCTTTACCGGCATCGAGATGGCGATGGAGCTTCCGGGCAAACTGCGGGCCATCCTGGGCTCAAATGCTAAGACCAGAGTAGTCGTAGTTGAACGGGGCCCGCAGCCGGGCTCGCGCTACAGCGACGCACTGCGCGAGGTTATCGTCCAGGCATCCGCAGAGCTCGGCGTTGAGTGGCTGGTGAATGCGGAGGTCGAAAGCATTGACGCGGCCGGCGTCACGCTCAAAGACGGGCAGACCATTGCGTCGCAGACCGTTATCTGGACCGTGGGGGTACAGGCCAACGACCTGACGGCGCAGATTGACGCCCCGCGCGATCGCCAGGGTCGCCTGCACGTCAACCGCGATCTTCAGGTGGTGGGCCATGATGAGATCTACGCCACCGGGGACGTGGCCTACGCGGCCACGGATGAAAAAGGCAACCACGCGCTGATGACCTGCCAGCACGCTATTCTGCTGGGCAAATTTGCCGGGAATAACGCGGCGGCCAGCCTGCTGGAAGTCGCTCCGCTGCCCTATCGTCAGGAAAACTACGTTACCTGTCTGGATCTCGGCGCCTGGGGCGCGGTCTATACCGAAGGCTGGGACCAGCAGGTGAAGCTAACGCGGGAAGAGGCGAAAAAGGTGAAGATATCGATAACCAGCGAGCTTATCTATCCCCCGAAGGCCGATAGAGCCATTGCCTTTGAGATCGCCGATCCGCTGGCGCCGTTTGTCTAACCGCGCCCCGGCCGCGCGATGCTGACCGGGCTACGTAGCCCGGATAAGGCGTACCGGCCGGGATATTCCGCGAGAAGGGGTTATTCCGCCGTACCGGCGTAAATATCAAACCGATGGCCCTTGGTAACCACCGCGTTCGGCGTGGCGACATCCGCCAGCGGCGGCGCGTAGTCAGGGCGTTTGACCACCACGCGTTTGGTCGCCAGCAGGCGCGCCGGCTCCAGCAGGCCGTCGGCGTCTAAATCCGCGCCCACCAGCGACTGAAAGACGCGCATCTCTTTTTTCACCAGCGCGCTTTTCTGCTTGTGCGGGAACATCGGGTCGAGATAGACCACCTGCGGCCTCGGCGTAATATCGGTCAGCGCCGTCAGGCTTGAGGCGTGAATAAGCTGCAGGCGCTGCTGCAGCCACGGGCCGATTTCCGGGTCGGCGTAGCCGCGGGCCAGGCCATCATCAAGCAGCGCCGCCACCACCGGATTACGCTCCAGCATCCGCACGCGGCAGCCTACGCTGGCGAGCACAAACGCGTCGCGCCCCAGCCCCGCCGTGGCGTCCACCACGTCCGGCAGATAGTCGCCCTTGACCCCCACCGCTTTGGCCACCGCCTCGCCGCGTCCGCCGCCGAACTTACGCCGATGGGCCATCGCCCCGCCGACAAAATCAACGAAGATGCCGCCCAGCTTCGGCTCATCGCGTTTACGTAATTCCAGATGCTCCGGCGTCATCGCCAGCGCCATCAGGCTGTCTTCGTCGTGCTCCAGCCCCCAGCGGGCGGCAAGAACGGATAAGGCGCCGTCTCCGGCGCCCGTTTCATCAATTAAGCAGATTTTCACTTCCGCTTTACCCTAAACAATTCGCGTTGCCTCAGGACAACAAGGGAAAAAATCCCCAGGAACGTACACAGAGCGCGTTCCCGGGGTGAGTGAGTGCAGTTGCCGAAGAGGCAGTCTGAAGTCTGTCGGGTAAATTAGCCCTTGATCCCGTAGTGATCCAGCATCGCGTCAAGCTGCGGCTCGCGGCCGCGGAAGCGTTTGAACAGAATCATCGGCTCTTCAGAACCGCCGCGGCTGAGGATGTTATCGAGGAACGACTGACCGGTTTCACGGTTGAAAATACCCTCTTCCTCGAAGCGAGAGAAGGCGTCCGCCGCCAGCACGTCGGCCCACAGGTAGCTGTAGTAGCCCGCCGCGTAGCCGCCGGCAAAAATGTGGCTGAAGGCGTGCGGGAAGCGGCCCCACGACGGACCCGGCACCACGGCGACCTGCTTTTTGATTTCCGCCAGCGTTTCGAGGATTTTCGCCCCTTGCTCCGGCTGGTACTCCGCATGCAGGCGGAAGTCGAACAGGCCGAACTCCAGCTGGCGCAGAATAAACAGCGCGGCCTGGTAGTTCTTCGCGGCGAGCATTTTTTCCAGCAGCGCCTGCGGCAGCGGTTCGCCGGTCTCGTAGTGCCCGGAGATAAACGCCAGCGCCTCCGGCTCCCAGCACCAGTTCTCCATGAACTGGCTCGGCAGCTCAACCGCATCCCACGGCACGCCGCTAATTCCGGACACGCCCGCGGTATCGATACGGGTCAGCATATGGTGCAGACCGTGGCCGAATTCGTGGAACAGGGTGATCACTTCATCGTGGGTGAACAGCGCCGGTTTACCGTTAACCGGGCGGTTAAAGTTGCAGGTCAGGTAGGCCACCGGCTTTTGCAGCGAACCGTCCAGCTTGCGCATCTGGCCGACGCAGTCGTCCATCCACGCGCCGCCGCGCTTGTGTTCGCGCGCATAGAGATCGAGATAGAAGCTGCCGCGCAGCTCGCCGTTTTCGTCATACAGCTCGAAGAAACGCACTTCCGGGTGCCAGACGTCAATATCGGTACGCTCTTTGGCGGTAATCCCGTAAATGCGCTTAACCACCTCGAACAGGCCGTTAACGGCTCTGTTTTCCGGGAAATAGGGGCGCAGCTGCTCATCGCTGATGCTGTAAAGGTGCTGCTTCTGCTTTTCGCTGTACCAGGCGATATCCCACGGCTGCAGCTCCTCAACGCCAAACTCCGCTTTAGCGAAGGCGCGCAGCTGGGCCAGCTCTTTCTCCCCCTGCGGACGGGCGCGCTTCGCCAGGTCGGTCAGGAACTCGAGCACCTGCTGCGGGTTCTCCGCCATTTTGGTCGACAGCGATTTTGAGGCGTAGCTGTCGAAGCCCAGCAGCTGTGCCAGCTCGTGGCGCAGGGCGAGGATTTCCGCCATCACCGGGCTGTTGTCCCATTTACCGGCGTTCGGTCCCTGGTCAGAAGCGCGGGTGGAGTAGGCGCGATAGAGCTCTTCGCGCAGCGCCTGGTTTTCGCAGTAGGTCATCACCGGCAGGTAGCTCGGGATATCCAGGGTCAGCAGATAGCCTTCCTGCTCTTTGGCCTGCGCCTGAGCCTGAGCCGCCGCCAGCGCGCTCTCCGGCATCCCGGACAGCTCGGCTTCGTCGGTCACCAGCTTGCTCCAGCCCATCGTGGCGTCGAGCACGTTGTTGCTGTACTGATTGCCCAGCTCGGAGAGGCGCGCGGCAATCTCGCCGTAGCGCTTCTGCTGCTCTTTCGCCAGACCGATACCGGAGAGTTCAAAATCACGCAGCGCGTTATCCACCGCCTTTTTCTGGGCGGTGTTCAGGGTGGCGTAGTGGTCGCCGTCGCGCAGATCGCGATACGCTTTGTACAGACCTTCGTGCTGGCCCACCCAGGTGCTGTATTCCGACAGCAGCGGCAGGGTTTGTTCGTAGGCTTCACGCAGCTCCGGGCTATTTTTGACCGAATTCAGATGGCTGACGGGAGAAAAAATACGCCCCAGCACGTCGTCGACTTCCGCCAGCGGCTGGCACAGCGTCTCCCAGCTATAGGGCGCGCCCTGCGCCACGACGCTCTCTACCGATGCCCGGCAATCGTCCAGCGCTTTGGTGACCGCAGGCACCACATGCTCCGGCTTGATTGCAGAAAAAGGCGGCAATGAAAAAGGCGTCAGTAATGGATTGGTCATATGCGCAGTCCTGTTGAAAAGGGGAAATGAAGCGCGCGTTCCGGCGCTTTAGCATGGGATCTAGAATGGGGGATAGTTGGGTGAATTTCAATGTCGCGCGATGCTCAGCGCCGGGTATTGCTGCAATAAGCCCGGCCGTTGAGCAAAATCCCGGCTGGCGCGATGCTTCGCCGGGCTGCGTGAGATTAATGCGTCTTCTGCGCCATCTGCCAGGCGGCAGGCAGGTTGAGGCGCTGCCAGAACTGCTGGTCGGCGGTCTCTCCCGACAGCGGGTAGCCGGCCGGCAGCGCGGTTTTCACCATCAGCGCCCGACGCTGTGCGGCGGAAAGATGCGGCAAGGCGGCCTCCAGCAGCACCTCGGCCCCTTCCGGCACCTTCAGGGCCTGCTTCTCGCCCTTCTGCTGCGGCAGATCGTAGGTCATGGTGAAGCGATAAAAGGCGTTCATGGCCGGATCGCGATAGGGATCGTCCTTCCCGGCAGTTTTCGCGCATTCAGCCAGCGAGGTGCCGCACTCTTTCTCCAGCGCGGCGCGCAGCTGATCGCGCGCTTCGTTAAACAGCGCGCGATATTTTGCATCGTTCAGATAGTGGGCGACGTTACGCTGCGCCACCATCCGCGAGCCCATCACGTCCAGCGGGTAGTGGACGCCGAGGACGATCCGCGAGTAGCCGTAGCGCGCCCCGCGCGTGACCAGCGCATCAAAGCGTTCCGGGATCATCTCGGCCATCAGCAGGGCATCGGTATAGCCGGTATTGGTGTGCCCGCTGGGGAAAGAGCCCTCGTCGGCGGTATAGGGCTGGTTATCCTTCACCACCACGTCATCCGGCACCAGATGGATAGTGTTGCCCTGAATCAGGAACGGACGCGGGTTATTGAAGTGCTTTTTCGCCGCCCCGGTGCTGACTTCGCTGGCCTTAATCAGCGCCGCCGCTTTGCCCAGCTCGCCTTTGTCGTAGGCCGTAAGGAACGCTTTGCCCAGCCGAGGCCCCATCGCATCGCTGAGGAAGTAGAGATAGCTTATCCCCTCGGCATCGGCCAACGCCTGGTGCCGGGTAGCCTGGGTGGCATCACGGTTAATGGCGGTGACGGTAGCGAGGTTATCTTTCACCACCGAATCAGGGAGTTTGCTGAACGCCGAGAGCAGCTCAATCCCCGCCTGCTGGTTCGCTTTAGCCTGAAAATCGTAGCCGCTGGCCTTGAGCCAGGCTTTATCCGCCTGGGTTTTATTCTGCTTAGCGTGCTCCAGCTGGCCGCGGGTGAGCGTTGCGGCATCCCCTTTCAGCGCCTGGCGCAGCGCCGCCAGCGTCTGGCTTTCCAGCGCGTCAAACGCCGGACTGGCGGCCGCAGGGGTGACGCTGGCGGCGATCGCCGCCGCCTGATTAAGCGGGACGTCTTTTGCCAGCGCCGGCAGCGCCAGGATCAGCGCCGACGTCAGAAGTGTGATTTGCAGTTTCATTATTTTTCCTTTTATTCAAACAATTACCTTGCCTGCACGCGACGCTAGCGCGACCGTTTGACATTTTTATGACACCGTTATGTTTTGCAACGCTTTTGCCACAATTGAAACAGCACGGCGCTACAGCGGTAATCCGCACGGATCTGCGGTAAACTATCGGTTATCTTGTTTAATTCCCGGAATCTCTGCATCCATGCTCAGTTATCGCCACAGCTTTCACGCAGGCAACCACGCCGACGTCCTCAAACACACCGTTCAGAGTCTGATCATTGAATCGCTGAAAGAGAAAGAGAAACCGTTTCTCTATCTGGACACCCACGCCGGCGCAGGGCGCTACCATCTGAGCAGCGAGCACGCCGAGCGTACCGGCGAGTACCTGGAAGGCATCTCCCGCATCTGGCAGCAGGATGACCTGCCGGCCGAGCTGGAGCCGTATATCTCCGTGGTTCAGCACTTCAACCGTAGCGGCCAGCTGCGCTACTATCCGGGCTCGCCGCTGGTTGCCCGCCAGCTTCTGCGCGAGCAGGACAGCCTGCAGCTGACCGAGCTGCACCCGAGCGATTTCCCGCTGCTGCGCTCAGAATTCCAGAAAGACGAGCGCGCGCGCGTGGAAAAGTCCGATGGTTATCAGCAGCTGAAGGCTAAGCTGCCGCCCGCCTCCCGTCGCGGTCTGATTCTTATCGACCCGCCGTACGAAATTAAAAGCGATTACCAGGCGGTCGTTACCGGCATTCACGAAGGCTACAAGCGCTTCGCTACCGGCACCTATGCGCTGTGGTACCCGGTGGTCTTACGTGCGCAGATTAAGCGAATGATCAAAGAGTTAGAAGCTACCGGCATTCGTAAAATCATGCAGATTGAGCTTGCCGTGCGCCCGGACAGCGACCAGCGTGGAATGACCGCGTCGGGGATGATCGTTATCAACCCGCCGTGGAAGCTGGAACAGCAGATGAACAACGTCCTGCCGTGGCTGCACAAAAAGCTGGTGCCGACCGGCATCGGTCATGCAACGGTTAGCTGGATCGTCCCGGAGTAATCGCAGTCATCGGCGGAACCTATTGATTTCCGGTATACAATCGCAGCATTCAGATATTAAGGATATGACTCATGAGCAAACATTATGACTACATTGCTATCGGCGGCGGCAGCGGCGGTATTGCCTCCATCAACCGCGCGGCGATGTACGGCCAGAAGTGCGCCCTGATTGAAGCGAAAGATCTGGGCGGCACCTGCGTTAACGTCGGCTGTGTACCGAAGAAGATCATGTGGCACGCGGCGCAGATTCGCGAAGCGATTCACCTGTACGGCCCGGACTACGGTTTCGATACCACCATCAATCACTTCGACTGGGACAGGCTGGTTGCCAGCCGCAGCGCCTATATCGACCGCATTCATACCTCTTACGACAACGTGCTGGGTAAAAATAAGGTCGACGTGATTAAAGGCTTCGCCCGTTTTATCGACGCCAAAACGGTTGAAGTCAACGGCGAAACCCTGACGGCCGATCATATCCTCATCGCCACCGGCGGCCGCCCGAGCCATCCGTCGATTCCGGGCGTAGAGTACGGCATCGATTCCAACGGCTTCTTCGAGCTGCCGGCGCTGCCGAAGCGCGTGGCGGTTGTCGGCGCGGGCTATATTGCCGTTGAGCTGGCGGGCGTGATTAACGGTCTGGGGGCCGAGACGCATCTGTTCGTGCGCAAGCACGCGCCGCTGCGCAGCTTCGATCCGCTGATTGTCGAGACGCTGGTTGAGGTGATGAACGCCGAAGGCCCGCAGCTGCATACCCACGCCATTCCGCAGTCGGTGGTGAAAAACGCCGACGGCAGCCTGACCCTGACCCTGGAAGATGGCCGCAGCCAGACCGTCGATTGCCTGATCTGGGCCATTGGCCGCCAGCCGGAGACCGATAACTTCAACCTCAAGGCTACAGGAGTGAAGACCAACGACAAAGGCTATATCGTCGTGGATAAGTTGCAGAACACCAGCGTGCCGGGGATCTACGCGGTGGGCGATAACACCGGCGCGGTCGAGCTGACGCCGGTAGCCGTTGCCGCCGGCCGCCGCCTCTCCGAGCGTCTGTTCAACAACAAGCCGGAAGAGCATCTGGACTACAGCAACATCCCGACCGTGGTCTTCAGCCACCCGCCGATCGGCACCGTCGGCTTAACCGAGCCGCAGGCACGCGAGCAGTACGGCGATGAGGCGGTGAAGGTCTATAAATCGTCCTTTACCGCGATGTATACCGCCGTGACCTCGCACCGCCAGCCGTGCCGCATGAAGCTGGTCTGCGTCGGCCCGGAAGAGAAGATTGTCGGTATTCACGGCATCGGCTTCGGCATGGATGAAATGCTGCAGGGCTTTGCGGTCGCGCTGAAGATGGGCGCCACCAAGAAGGACTTCGACAACACCGTGGCGATTCACCCGACCGCCGCGGAAGAGTTCGTTACCATGCGCTAATCTTCAAGGCCCCGTACTCACGGGGCTTTTTTTAACCCCTCATGGCGCGCCTGATAAGCCGTTCCCGCCGCCTGATTTTGCAAAATCGCATGCCCGATGTAGTTACTCCAGTTAAAGCTATTTTGCAGCACCACCACCGCATTCTGGTTCGCTTTATCGAAACCGATATAGCTGGAATAGCCGCCGATATAGCCCACCTGATAGGTAATTTTCTGCCCGCCGATCGTATCGGTAACCCAGGCAATATTCGCCGCCTCCGTCTGCCGCGGATAGTAGTCCGCGCCGACGTCGGCAAAGGCTTTATCCAGCGCCGCGTTATGGGTCGGTGAAAAATGGGCGCGGGCCCAGGCGATCAGGTCCCGGGCATCGCTGTACAGGTTTGCCGCCCCGACCATATTGTTGCTGAACTGCCAGTCCGGAGTCAGCGCTCCGCGGGTTTTAAATTTCGGCTGATCCCCCGCATGCCCGAGCGCGCGCCGGGAGTATCCGCGCAGCGTTGACGGCACGAAGCTGGTGCTCTGCAGCGCCAGCGGCTGGAAAATCATCCGCGACGCCAGCGTATCAACGGATTCCCCGGTCTGATATTTGAGGATGTAGCCCAGAACGGCGTAGCCAAGATTGGAGTACTCAGGCTCACGCACCCGCGGCGCGCTGAAGGTGCGGAGATAGCCCAGCGCATCGTCGCTGTCGAGGTCGTGGTAGAAGTTTTCCCCATCGCTCAGGTAGGCCAGCAGATGCTCCAGCGACAGCAGGTTCATCGGCTGACGCGGCAGGCCGGAGGTATGCGTGACCAGCTGTAGCAGGGTGATTTTTTGGGCATCCTCGCTCAGCCGGATCTCCGGCGGCAGCAGCATGGAGAGCGTATCGTCCCACTGCAGCCGCCCCTCATTGACCAGCAGGGTTATCACCTCGGCGGTGATCCCTTTACTCAGCGACCCCAGGGCAAAGAGCGTATCCGGGGTAATCGGGTAGCGATTTTTCGCATCGGTCACGCCATAGCAGTGAAATTCCGCCGGGCCGTTGTGCTGGATAACCGCCACCACCACGCCGCTCACCTGCTTGCTCTGCATATAATGGTTAACGAAGGAATCAATGGAGAGCAGATGCCCGTTTTGCCCAACCTGACTGGTTTCGTCAGAAGGGACACTCATTTGCGAAAGCGTTCCGGAGCATCCGACAAGCAGTAGAGACGCCAGCAACACAGGGCTCAACCGCCTGCTCAAACCATACCTTCCTGCCGTACGCGCTACCGGGTGGATAAAAAAGGGACGCAGATCGTAACGGCAGTCGTCGGTGATTGCAAAGCGAACAGGCTGAATTTAACGCCCAGGGCGATGTAATTCTGGACATTTTTTTATCCCGCCGTCACGCCGTGCCGTTATTACCGTGGCGCATGAACGCCGGGCGCTGATTGAGCGCCATATACCAGCGTTCAACGGCCGGCATCTCCGGGTGGGCGAAGGGCGTCATTTTCCAGCGATGGACCGACAGGCCCAGAACGATATCCGCCAGCGTAAACCGGCTGCCGGCCAGCCACGCGCCGGTTTGCTGAAGCTGAGCGTCCACTATCTGCACGCAGCGGGTCCAGCTGGCAATGCTCTCTTTCAGCGCCGCCGGGTCCTGAAAGCGCGGGTCCTTACGCACCAGGCCCATAAACGCGTAGCGCCAGGCGTTATTAAACTCCGTGGCCTGCCAGTCCATCCAGCGCTCGACCTCGGCAGCCGCCTGCGGCGCGGCGGGTAGCAGATCGTCGCGCCCGGCTTTGCGCACCAGGTAGCGACAGATGCTGTTCGACTCCCACAGGACAAAGTCGTCATCCAGCAGAACCGGCACCAGGCTGTTCGGATTCAGCGCGCGGAACTCCGCGGTATCAATCGGCTGAAATCCGCTACCGTAATCTTCCTGCTGATACTCAAGGCCCGCTTCTTCGCAGGTCCACAACACTTTACGGACGTTAATTGATGAGCGTTTACCCAGTATTCTTAGCATTGTCAGGGATTCCTTAACCGAAGGGACGTTTTATTCACCATACTCCATCGGCTGCGCGAGTACAGCCAGCAACGGAGCAGCCTGGCGGATAATATGTAATGACATATGCGTTGGCTTTCCTCGCTCGCCCCGGTCACTTACCTGCGTTGCCGCCTTCCTGCAACCCGAATTATTTAGGGTATAGTTGATTCCAGCCTTTTTCGCCGATACAGGAGCCCGTGATGCTGACCCCCTTTAACGTTTTAACCCCGGGAAATATTCGTTTTGGTCGCGGCCTGGCGCGGAGCGCTGCGCCCTGGCTGGCCCAGCACAGCGGCAAGGTGCTGCTGGTGCATGGCGCCAGCCCGCAGCGGGCCGACTTTTTGCTGGCCGAACTTCGCGCCCACGCGCTTGAGGTGACAACCCTCTCCATCGCCCATGAGCCCGACCTGCATGCTATCGAACAGGGCGTGCGCCTGGCCCGCGAAGAGGGCGTCGGGGCGGTAGTGAGCCTCGGGGGCGGCGCGGTTATCGACGCCGGCAAGGCGATCGCCGCGCTGGTGCCGGCATCCGGGGAGGTCATAGAGTATCTGGAAGTGGTCGGCAGCGGTCGGGTACTGGAGGCGCATCCGCTGCCGTTTGTCGCCATCCCCACCACCTCCGGCACCGGAGCCGAGGTGACGAAAAACGCGGTGATTAACGTCGTGCAGCAGCAGCGTAAGGTCAGCCTGCGCGATGACCGTATGCTGCCGGACCTGGCGATCGTCGACCCGGCGCTCACCGATAACGCGCCGCGGGCGGTGACGCTGGGCTCCGGCCTCGATGCGATCACCCAGCTTATCGAACCCTGGCTGTGTACCCGAGCCAATCCTTTTACCGACGCCCTGTGCCGGGAAGCGATCCCGCGCGGCATCAAGGCGCTAAAAACGCTGATGGTGAAAGAGTGCCCGCAGAGCCGCGATGAAATGGCGTGGGTCAGCCTGTGCGGCGGCCTGGCGCTGGCCAATGCCGGTCTCGGCGCGGTTCACGGCCTGGCGGGACCGCTGGGCGGCCTGAGCAACGCCTCCCACGGCGCGCTGTGCGGCTGCCTGCTGCCCTTCGGCCTCGCGCTTAACGAATCGCTGGTCACCGATGAAGCCCTGCGCGGGCGCTTTAACGACGTGCGCCGCTGGCTGGCCGACGGGCTCAACGTGCATCCGGATACCGCCTGGGAGAGCCTGCACGAATGGAGCCGCAGCGCGGGGCTCGGCAACCTGAATGACCTTGGCGTGGCGCATCAGGCGCTTGAGCCCGCCGCGCTGGCCGCCAGCGGCTCATCGTCGATGAAAGCCAACCCGGTCACGCTGAGTAGCGAACAGCTGCTGGAGATGCTGGAAGCGGCGTGGGAGTGATCCCGCGTCAGCCCGACGAAATAAGATTTTGTTGCAAAACGATTGCTCTGAATTTTTCCGCGCTATTCAGAGCAACAAATTATAAATTTATGATAAAAATCATAAAGTAATAAAAATTATGACTTCAGGCTTCCGCACAGAAGCGTGACCTGACGCACAGTTTACTCCACGAAAACCGAAGCGAATGACTAAGCTTAAAAACCATGCCGGGGATACCCGGCGCCATTAAGCGACGCGATCCGGAGGTCCGTATCACTATGTCCAGCCAGACATTACGCAACGATAATAGCGATGAGTTGAAGATCGACGTCGATCTGCGCTACGAAGCCGATCCGTATGAGTTAAAACTGGACGAAATGTTCGACGCCGAACCGGAGCCAGAAATTATCGAGGGGCTGCCGGCGTCTGACGCCCTGACCCCGGCCGATCGCTATCTGGAGCTGTTCGCCCACGTGCAAAAATCGCGCATTTTCGCCGACAGCAAAACCTTCCCCGACTGCGCGCCCAGGCAGGACCCGCTGGATATTTTAATCCACTACCGCCGGGTGAGGCGCACCCCAGGGTTCGATCTGCGGCAGTTCGTCGAGGATCACTTCTGGCTGCCGGATCATCGCGCGGAAGATTACGTTTCCGATCCTAAGCGATCCCTGAAGGAGCATATCGATCACCTGTGGCCGATCCTGACCCGCGAGCCGCAGGATCATATCCCGTGGTCGTCGCTGCTGGCGCTGCCGCAGTCGTATATTGTGCCCGGCGGACGCTTTAGCGAAACCTACTATTGGGACTCCTACTTCACGATGCTGGGGCTGGCGGAGAGCGGCCGCGAAGACCTGCTGAAGTGCATGGCGGATAACTTCGCCTGGCTGATTGAAACCTACGGCCATATCCCTAACGGCAATCGCACCTACTATCTCAGCCGTTCACAGCCGCCGGTTTTTGCCCTGATGGTTGAGCTGTTTGAAGAGGACGGCGTGCGCGGCGCTCGCCGCTACCTTGAGCACCTGAAGATGGAGTACCGCTTCTGGATGGACGGCGCCGAGTCGCTGATCCCGAACCAGGCGTATCGCCACGCGGTACGTATGCCGGACGGCTCTCTGCTCAACCGCTACTGGGACGATCGCGACACCCCACGCGACGAGTCCTGGCGCGAAGATGTGGAAACGGCAAAACGCTCCGGCCGCCCGCCCAACGAGGTTTATCGCGACCTGCGCGCCGGGGCCGCCTCCGGCTGGGACTACTCCAGCCGCTGGCTGCGCGATATTACCCGCCTGGCGAGTATTCGCACCACCCAGTTTATCCCCATCGATTTGAACGCGTTCCTGTTCAAGCTGGAAAATACGATCGCCAATCTCTCCGGCGTTGAGGGCGATCGCGAAACGGAAGCCGCTTTTCGCCAGAAGGCCAGCGACCGTCGGGCGGCGGTGACGCGCTATTTGTGGGACGACGACAGCGGCTGTTTCCGCGACTACGACTGGCGCCGCGAGCAGCTGGCGCTATTTTCGGCCGCCAGCATCGTGGCGCTGTACGTCGGGATGGCCACGCATGAGCAGGCGGATCGCCTTGCCGACGTCGTGCGGGCTCGCCTGCTGACGCCTGGCGGCATTATGGCCACCGAGTATGAAAGCGGAGAGCAGTGGGATAAGCCCAACGGCTGGGCGCCGCTGCAGTGGATGGCGGTGCAGGGCTTTAAAATGTACGGCCAGGACCCGCTCGGCGATGAGATAGCCCAAAGCTGGCTGCAAACGGTGAACCACTTCTACAAGCAGCATCATAAGCTGATTGAGAAGTACCATATTGCCAGCGGCGTCCCTCACGAAGGCGGCGGCGGTGAATACCCGCTGCAGGATGGTTTCGGCTGGACCAACGGCGTGGTGCGTCGGCTGATAGGCCTCTACGGCGAGCCATTATAACCAGGTGCTATTCCGGCGAAGAATGTCCTGCTATGGTCACGCTATTGACCGTTGCAGGAATCCTGAACTATGCCTGAACTGCTTACGCCACGACTGCGCTGCTCGCCGCTGCAGCTGGATGACTGGTCCTTCTTTTTAGCCCTGCAGCGCGATCCGCAGGTGATGCTCTATATTGCCGATTCGCGCCCGCTCGCCGAGATCCGCGAAGCGTTCGATTCGCGCCTGTCGCCGTGGACGCCGGGCGCCAGGCACTGGCTGTGCCTGATCGTCCGCGATCGACACACCCATACGCCGCTCGGCATAACCGGCTATCGGCACCACGAGGACGACTGCGCTGAGGTCGGGTTCCTGTTCACTCCCCAGGCCCAGGGAAAAGGCTACGGCTACGAATCGCTGCAGGCGCTGTGCGATTTCGCCTTTTCCGCAGGCGGCGTCCGTCGCCTGACCGCCACCGTCACCGCCGGCAACATCGCCTCGAAAAGCCTGTTACAGAAAACCGGCTTTCTGCTGGAGGGCGAGCTGCGCGAATGCTACTGGCTCAACGGCCGCTGGCATAACGACTGGCTATTTGGCCTGCTGCCGCGCGATTATCACCGGCCCGCCTCCGCAGCGGGCTAGCGCCGCGGCCTGACGGCTTACAGGTACATCCCGCCGGAAACCTCCACGCGCTGGGCGTTCATCCATTGCAGATCGTCGCTCAGCAGCGCCGCTATCGCATCGCCGATATCGTCCGGCAGCCCAACCCGCCCCAGCGCCGTTTGTGCCGCAATATGCTGGTTTACCTGCTTATTATCGCGCACCACGCCGCCGCCGAAGTCCGTCTCGATGGCCCCCGGCGCAATAATGTTCACCGAGATCCCGCGCGCCCCCAGCTCTTTTGCCTGGTAGCGGGTCAGCACCTCCATTGCCCCTTTCATTGATGCATAGGCGGCGTATCCCGGCAGCGCGAAGCGGGCCAGCCCGCTTGAGACGTTGAGGATGCGCCCGCCGTCCTGCAGCAGCGGCAGCAGACGCTGGGTCAGAAAGAACGGGCCTTTAAAATGGATATTCATCAGCTCGTCAAACTGCGCTTCGCGGGTCTCAGCAAAGGCGACGTTGAGACCGATCCCGGCGTTGTTTAATAAATAATCAAAGGTGCCGCGCTGCCAGCGCTGCTGCAGGAGTTTTTCCACCTCCAGAGCAAAGCTTTCGAAGCTCGCCGTATCGCCGACGTTAAGCGCTAATGCCGCAGCTTTAACCCCTTTTTGTTCGATTTCAGCGACAACTTCCAGCGCCGCCTGCCGGTTGCTGTGGTAGGTCAGGATAATATTGGTTCCCTTCGCCGCCAGCTTCAGCGCCGCGTTTTTTCCCAGTCCACGGCTGCCGCCGGTCACTAAAGCAATACGTTGTGTCATCAGAAACCCCTTATCAGTTGCATTTGCATCGTAAAAGAGCTTATTAGCTGACGGAAAAACAATAAATACGCTAAATTACGTTTTACTGTTTCCGTGGCAACAACAATAGGTCTCAGGTATGGATAAAATTCACGCAATGCAGCTGTTTATTCGCGTGGCGGAGCTGGAGAGCTTTTCCCGCGCCGCCGACACCCTGGGCCTGCCGAAAGGCAGCGTATCGCGCCAGATCCAGGCGCTGGAAAGCCACCTCGGCGCGCGCCTTCTGCACCGCACCACCCGCCGGGTCCAGCTCACTCAGGACGGGATGGTCTACTACGAGCGCGCCAAAGACCTGTTGAGCAACCTCGATGAGCTTGACGGCATATTCCAGCACGATCCCTCCAGCATCAGCGGACGACTGCGGGTAGATATGCCCGTCGGCCTGGCAAAAAAGCTGATTATTCCGCGGCTGCCGGCCTTTTTGCAGCAGTACCCGGGGATCGAGCTCGAACTGAGCAGCAGCGATCGGCTGGTTGACGTGATCCGTGAAGGTTTTGATTGCGTCGTCCGCGTCGGTACGCTGAAAGATTCCGGCCTGATCGCGCGTCCGCTGGGTAAGCTGACGCAAATTAACTGCGCCAGCCCGCAGTATCTGGCGCGCTTCGGCTACCCGCACTCTCTTGACGATCTCGGCGATCATGCCCTGATCCACTATGCCAGCACCCTTGGCGTCCGCCCGGCGGGTTTTGAGATCATCAGCGATGGCGCCGCGCGCTGGGTAAAAACCGGCGGCATACTGACCGTCAATAGCACCGAGACCTACCAGGCCGCCTGCCTGGCCGGGCTGGGTATTATTCAGGTTCCGCGCGTCGGCGTTCGCGAAGCGCTGCGTACCGGCGAGCTGATTGAAATTCTGCCGCAATACCGCGCGGAACCGCTGCCGGTTTCGCTAATCTACCCGCATCGGCGCAATCTTTCGCGCCGCGTACACCTGTTTATGGAGTGGCTCGGCGGCGTGATGAAAGGCTACGTCGATTAGCCCGCGACGGGGCCGTTTTGCCGGGGCCCTGCGGTCGGGTTTACCGCCCCGCCGCCGCAACCGGCATTTTGCGTATATAATTTTTGCTGAATCTCGCTGTAAAGAAAGGAAGAAATAACTAATGACACCGGAAAACGACGCCACACGCCCGACCCAGGATCCGGGCCAGCAGCCGGAAAAAAGTAAAAGCAAGCTGGCCGCCATCAACGAATCCGCCGTGGGACAGAAAGCGAACCAGGCGCTGAAAAGCGTGACCGGGACGGCGGAAAAGGTCCAGCGGAATCCGATTATTGCGCACCTGATCCGCGCGGCCGAGCGCTTTAACGACCGCCTGGGCAATCAGTTCGGCGCGGCCATCACCTACTTCTCGTTTCTGTCGATGATCCCGATACTGATGGTCTCCTTCGCCGCCGCCGGCTTTGTCCTCACCTGGCATCCGACGCTGCTGCAGGACATCTTCGATAAAATCCTGCTCAACGTCAGCGATCCGACGCTGGCGGCGACGCTGAAGAACACCATCAATACCGCGGTTCAGCAGCGCACTACCGTCGGCCTGGTCGGGCTGCTGGTCGCGCTTTATTCCGGCATTAACTGGATGGGCAACCTGCGGGAAGCCATCCGCGCCCAGTCCCGCGACGTCTGGGAGCGTACGCCGCAGGATCAGGAAAAAATCTGGGTAAAATACTTCCGCGACTTTATTTCGCTGATTGGCCTGCTGGTCGCCCTGATTATTACCCTCTCCATTACCTCCATTGCCGGCGCCGCGCAGCAGACCATTATCTCCGCGCTGTATCTCGATAACATTGAGTGGTTAAAACCGGCCTGGCGGCTAATTGGCCTGGCGATCTCAATTTTCGCCAACTACCTGCTGTTTTTCTGGATATTCTGGCGCCTGCCGCGCCACCGCCCGCGGCGCAAGGCGCTGATACGCGGCACGATGATTGCGGCAATCGGCTTTGAGGTCATCAAAATCGTGATGACCTGGACGCTGCCAGCGCTGGTGAAGTCCCCTTCGGGCGCCGCGTTTGGCTCCGTTTTAGGACTGATGGCCTTTTTCTATTTCTTCGCGCGCCTGACGCTTTTCTGCGCGGCGTGGATTGCCACCGCCGAGTATAAAGACGACCGCCGGATGCCGGGGAAAACCCACGATTGACGCCGTATCGGGCTGAACGGAGAGGTATCATTCAGCCCGATCCATCATTTCAGCAGATAAATCCAACGCGTAACTTTTATTTAACCTAAACCTGGTTTTATCTGCTATTGTTTTATTTATGTGAAGCATTTCATAGAAGTTATTTTTCAGGCACGAAAATTATCCGCTTTTTGCCCATTTTTTAGCCTCCTCCGCGCCCTGTTACAGATTGAAATGTCGCTTTTGCTGTGGCTATATGGCCTTTCGTTCGCTAAAAATAAGAAAGATCTATGCAAGCCACAGCCACCACGCTCGACAAGGCGCAGGAAACCGCACCGGTTAACTCGCGCAATAAGGTCGTCGTTGCCTCACTCATCGGCACCGCCATTGAGTTCTTCGACTTCTACATCTACGCCACCGCCGCGGTTATCGTATTTCCGCATATCTTCTTCCCGCAGGGCGATCCTGCCGCCGCGACGCTACAGTCGCTGGCAACCTTCGCCATTGCCTTCGTCGCGCGTCCGATTGGCTCAGCGCTGTTCGGTCACTTCGGCGATCGCGTCGGCCGTAAGGTAACGCTGGTCGCCTCGCTGCTGACCATGGGGATCTCTACCGTAGTCATCGGCCTGCTGCCGGGCTATGAGAGCATTGGCATTCTGGCTCCGATGCTGCTGGCGCTGGCGCGCTTTGGTCAGGGGCTTGGCCTGGGCGGCGAATGGGGCGGCGCGGCGCTGCTGGCAACCGAGAACGCCCCGCCGCGCAAACGCGCGCTGTACGGCTCCTTCCCGCAGCTGGGCGCGCCTATCGGCTTCTTCTTCGCAAACGGAACCTTCCTGCTGCTCTCCTGGCTGCTGACCGACCAGCAGTTTATGGAATGGGGCTGGCGCGTGCCGTTTATCTTCTCCGCCGTGCTGGTCATTATCGGGCTGTATGTCCGCGTTTCGCTGCATGAAACGCCGGTCTTTGCCAAAATCGCCGCGGCGAAGAAGCAGGTAAAAATCCCGCTGGGGACGCTGCTGACTAAGCACGTGCGGGTGACCGTACTCGGCACCTTTATCATGCTGGCCACCTATACCCTGTTCTATATCATGACCGTCTACTCGATGACCTTCAGCACCGGCGCTGCGCCGGTGGGCCTCGGTCTGCCGCGTAACGAAGTGCTGTGGATGCTGATGATGGCGGTAATTGGCTTTGGCGTGATGGTGCCGATTGCCGGCCTGCTGGCGGATGCGTTTGGCCGTCGTAAGAGCATGATCGTCATTACCTCAATGATTATTCTCTTCGCCCTGTTCGCCTTTAAACCGCTGCTGGGTTCCGGTCAGCCGGCGCTGGTCTTCGCATTTCTGCTGATCGGCTTAAGCCTGATGGGGCTGACCTTCGGCCCGATGGGCGCCCTGCTGCCGGAGCTGTTTCCGACGGAAGTACGCTACACCGGCGCATCGTTCTCTTATAACGTGTCGTCGATTCTTGGCGCCTCCGTTGCGCCCTATATCGCAGCCTGGCTGCAGGGCAACTATGGCCTGATGGCGGTAGGGCTCTATCTGGCTTCGATGGCCGCGCTGACGCTGATTGCGCTGCTGCTGACCCACGAAACTCGCCACCAGTCGCTGTAATCCTGTGCTGCCCGGCGCGCCGCGCCGGGCACCTTCTCCTCTGCGCCTACTTTTTCATCTGCGATAAAATCGTCTGACACTGGTTGGCTTCTCCTTCCGCTGGCGACACCAGCGCCAGCAGCGCCGCCGCCGGAGTGACCAGCGTCGCCAAGGCAGCCGCAACCGCACCGCGCGCAATCAGCGGCCCCACCTTCACCCCGGCGTTCGGAGATTTAAACGTACCGCGCACGTACAGCGGAGAGCGCAGGGTAATAATGCGCAGCCCCTTGCTTTCGGGGTCGATGGTTAAGTCGAGCTGCTCCGAGGCGAAGCTGGCGGTCCCGGTGACGTTAATCAGCGCATTTTCGGTATCAAAGGCAAAGATCTGCGGCCGCGCGACGCCGTTAACCACATCAACGTTCGCCGCCGCGCAGTTTACCCGCACCTCGTCATCGCCAAAGATCTGCCCGATAAGATAGTTACCGACGTTCAGGCCCAGAATTTCCATCAGGTTCCGGCTAATCAGGCCATCGTTCATCAGCAGCTTGATATTGCCGTTGCTGTTGCCCAGCAGCGCCGCCACCGAGTTACCGGTGCCGCGCAGCTGCATATCGCCGTTCATCTCGCCGAGGGTCTTCTGCATCATCTCCACGTTCGGCATCAGCGCCTTGAGCTTCAGGCGCCTGGCCTGCAGGTTAACGGTGCCCTGCAGCGGCTTTTTATCGCCCTGCAGATGCAGGCTGCCGGCGATCGTGCCGTTGGCAAGGCCAAAGCGCAGCGGCTGCAGGCGCAGGTCGCCGCGCTCAAGAATAACGTGAGTGCTCAGGTCGCTAATCGGCAACGTGCCGCCGTGCTCAATCCGCCGCCCTTTGAAGCGGACATCGGCATCCATCAGCTGCCACTTGTCGGTCTCAAAGCGATCGTAAGGCAGGATTTTCCCGGCCGGCTGCGACGCGGCTTCGCCTTTACGCTGCTCGGCTTTGCTCGCCTTACTCTCTGAGTTCACGCCAATCAGCGGCCCGAGGTCCGCCAGACGCAGCTGGCGGGATTCCACATCGCCCTCCAGCCTCGGGCGCGGCTTGCCGGTGGTGTAGGTCAGGGAGCCGTGAATATCGCTTTCGCCGATCCGGCCATTGAAATCGCGATAGCTAAAGCGCGACCCGCCCTGCTGATTGAACACCGCCCGCAGACGTCCGTCGGTGGAGAACGCCGGCGTATCCGGCAGGACAATACCGGTGAGATCGTATAAATCCCCCAGCGAATCGCCGGAGAACTTGAGGCGTAAATCGACGCCGCCCAGGCTCAGCGGATCGCTCACCGTCCCGCTAAAGGCCACCCGGGTATTGCCGGAGCGGAAGTCGCCCTGCAGCGGGAACGGCGTCCCTTCGCTGCGCAGCGCCAGCATGCCGCCAGTTTTACCGCTGCCGGAGAGCGGCTGGTCACGATAGCTCCCCTTAGCCGTCAGCCCAAAAACGTAGTCCGCCACCTTCTTTGGCTCCTCTTTGCCCCCTGCGCCGGTGACTTCGCTAAACGGCAGCGGTTTCCCCAGCGGATCGACCGTCAGGGTAATATCGGCGCGCGTCACTTTGTCGGTAATAGCGATTCGTCCGCGATCGAAGAGAATATTATCCAGCCGGAAAGACCAGTCGGATGGCTCGGCCTGGCTGGCCGCAGCGTCGTCCGCACCGAGGGTAAAGGTCCAGTTATTGGTTTTCTCGGAGAGCCTGATCAGCCGGGCATCGGGCTGCTGCAGCTTAATCCACGGCAGATAAACCGTCTTGCTCAGCAGCGACAGCGGCGCCAGCGTGGCTTCGACGCGCGGCAGGTGTACCATCATGACCTGCGGGATATCCGGCGGGTTGCCGAGGACGATATCTTCGGCATGGACGTGGGGCCAGGGCACCCAGCTCCGCCAGCCCCGCTCGTCGCGCTGGCGCTCCCAGACCACGCCGAGGTCGCCGCGAATGGCAAACGGCCGGTTCAGCTCGGCGGAGACCTTCTGGTTAATGGTTGGTTTCAGGCGGTTCCAGTCAAAAGTCGCCAGTACGATGAAAAACAGAACAATAAGTAAGACTATCGTTCCCGAGATAATGGCAATCGTCTTGCGGGTTGTGGTCATACCCTCTCAGCTCCTTTGCTCCTCGTCAGTCCTGAATATAGTTGAAAAGCGCATCTTTCTCCGCCAAATGCGCTTTTCGTCACATTACTCGCGTGATGTCAAAAAAATAATGGAACGATGTTTTAATATGGTTGACCATAAAAACGACGCAGCGCACACTAGCGCTAATTTCGATTCAATCCCAGGTCATGATTATGTCTAAAAAAATTGCCGTTATCGGCGAATGTATGATTGAGCTGTCAGAGAAAAACGCGGCGGTAAACCGTGGATTTGGCGGCGATACCTTAAATACCTCGGTCTATATTGCGCGTCAGACCGACGCCAGCGCGCTCGCCGTGCACTACGTTACCGCGCTTGGGACGGACGCATTCAGCCAGCAGATGCTGGAGTCCTGGCAGGCTGAGGAGGTCAAAACCGACCTGATCCAGCGCATGGCCGATCGTTTACCGGGGCTGTATTACATCGAAACCGACGATACCGGCGAGCGGACGTTTTACTACTGGCGCAACGAAGCGGCGGCAAAATTCTGGCTGGAAAGCGAGCAGTCTGCCGCGATCTGCGAAGAGCTGGCGACCTTTGACTACCTCTATCTCAGCGGAATTAGCCTCGCCATTCTCAGCCCGCAGAGCCGCGAGAAGCTGTTAACGCTGCTGTGCGAATGCCGCGCTAACGGCGGGCAGGTGATATTCGACAATAACTACCGCCCGCGCCTGTGGGCCAGCAAAGAAGAGACTCAGCAGGTTTATCAGCAAATGCTGACCTGTACCGATATCGCCTTCCTGACGCTGGATGACGAAGATGCGCTATGGGGCGAGAAACCGGCGGAAGAGGTGATTGCCCGGACCCATGCCGCCGGCGTCAAAGAGGTGGTGGTAAAACGCGGGGCAGATTCTTGCCTGGTGTCGATTGTCGGCGAGCCGCTGCAGGAGATCCCTGCCGTGAAGCTGCCGAAGGAGAAGGTGGTTGATACCACGGCCGCCGGCGATTCGTTTAGCGCCGGCTACCTCGCCGTCCGCCTGACCGGCGGTGACGCCCGGTCAGCAGCCGCTCGTGGGCACCTGACCGCCAGCACGGTCATCCAGTATCGCGGAGCCATTATTCCGCGCGAAGCGATGCCGCAGTAACGCTCTCCCGGGCTGCGCCATCGGTGCCGCAGCCCGGGAAGACCCTCGTCAACCGGGCCTACTGGGCAGGGGGAATATCCGTCGCGTCGCTATGCGCCTCGGCAGCCTCGCCGCCTCCGGTCGTCGCCGTCGGTACAGGCACCATCAGCTTCTCCCACGTCGCCTTCAGATCCTTCATGTTATATTCCGGCTCGCCCTGCGGCTGCTGCAGCACCAGCGCCATATCCTGAGAAAGCTGCTGACGCAGATACTGATTCAGCATATCGACGGTCAGAGAATCAAGAAACTCCTGACGCAGCTTCTGGTACTGCTCCGGCGCGATATCCACCACCTGATTCTGCAGCGAGCGGATGCGCTGGCTGATCAGAATATCGGTATCGGTACGCGCGTAGGTGGCGAAAAGCTTTTGCAGCTCAAGGTTTTTCTGCGCAATCAGGGTATCGAACTCTTCCTGCGGTAAACCGTTATCGCGGACCTTCGCCAGCTCGCGGGAAACCGCGATCAGGTTAGCGTTGAGCTTGCTGCCCGGCGATTCAATATTGATCGCGCACTGGGCGCGCTGGTACAGCACCCGGCAATCAAAGCCGAGGTTTACGTCTTTGATATTGTTCTTGCTCAGGTTCTGCTGCACGTGCCAGAACAGCGCTTCGCGCGCCAGATCGTCGCGCCAGTAGTGCTGCAGCGCGACCGAATCGCGAATAGGCTGCCACGGAGAATCCCACATAATCGACAGCTTATCCTGGCGCACGGTATTGGTCATGATGCTGACCGGCGTCGTCGGCAGCGGAGACAGCGTCGGCACCGCGGCCGGGGTTTCCCGTTTGCCCTTCAGCTCGCCGAAGTTTTTGTTGATCTGCTCCGCTACGTTGCGGCTATCGACGTTGCCCACCACGATCAGCGTCATGGCGTCCGGGGTGTACCATTTCTGATAAAACTCTTTCAGCTTCGCAGCATCGACCGGATTTTTAAGCGGCGCGGCGGGGTCATGTCCCAGCATGATGGAACCTTTCAGCCGATAGCGCCACCAGCCCTCTTTGGTATCCAGCGGCCAGGTCGCCACCATGTCGCTGCCCTGCAGGGCGTGATTCACCGCTTCAGGCGTCACCGCCAGCTTACCGCTGGCGTCAGCCAGCCAGCTCAGCGCCTCTTTCAGCAGATCGTTGCGGTTATTCGGCAGGCTCAGGTTAAACATGGTGTAGTTATAAGAGACGATCGCCGGCGGGAGCGGCCGATTCGGATCGATGCTCTGCTGCCACAAGGAGCGCGCCTGCATCGTCGGGAGGCTGCCGCTTTGCGTCAAGGCAAGGCGGGGAATAAAGTGGCTAAAACCGCTCTGCTGAGTGCTTTCGCTCAGCGAGCCAATATTGACGAACAGGCGGACTTCAATACGATCGCTAGGACGCTGCGGAGTGGCTAAAACCTGCCACTGAAGTCCGTTGGCGAGAGTCCCCTGTTGCCAGGCCGGGTCCGGCTGGAGCGCTTCTGCTTGCACATAACCGGCCGCTGCCATCATCAGCAAACCACCCGTTAAGAGTTGAATTTTTGTGCCCTGCATGTGAACCCCTGATGAACATTCCTGGTTACAAAAGCAGCCCGCTGGAGGGCTGCCAAAAAATATGGTGAGTAAGTACGTCGGTTAGACCACGCGGAGAGGAAAATGTCGCATGGAGACGTAAAATAATCATTTAGTATCACTCCCCAACCCAGGGGAGTGATACCTAATTATGCGCAGGAGCCAGGAGTCCAGCAAGGGACAACGGCCTAACAGATGGATTTAAGAGGATAATTCGTGCGATTTGTTCGCCGGAGCGCGGTTATTCAGGACATCATCCAGCTGTTTGGAGTCCAGCTCTTTCACCCATTTCGCCACCACGATAGTCGCCACGCCGTTGCCCACCAGGTTGGTCAGCGCGCGCGCTTCGGACATAAAGCGGTCGATACCGAGGATCAGCGCCAGGCCGGCAACCGGTAAATGGCCCACTGCGGAAATGGTGGCCGCCAGGACGATAAAACCGCTGCCGGTAACGCCCGCGGCGCCTTTCGAGGAGAGCAGCAGCACCACCAGCAGCGTTATCTGGTGGAAAATATCCATATGGCTGTTGGTCGCCTGAGCGATAAATACCGCCGCCATCGTCAGGTAGATGGAGGTGCCGTCGAGGTTGAAGGAGTAGCCGGTGGGGATCACCAGCCCCACCACCGATTTGCGACAGCCCAGCTTCTCCATCTTATCCAGCATGCGCGGCAGCGCCGATTCGGACGAGGAGGTGCCGAGAACAATCAGCAGCTCTTCGCGGATATAGCGGATAAATTTAAAGATGCTAAAGCCGGTTATCCGGGCGATAGAACCCAGCACCACGACCACAAACAGAATACAGGTAATGTAGAAGCAGACGATCAGCTGGCCCAGCTGTACGAGGGTACCGACGCCGTATTTCCCGATGGTAAAGGCCATCGCCCCGAAGGCGCCGATCGGCGCAAGGCGCATAATCATGTTGATGATGCCGAAGATCACCTGCGAGAAGCTTTCGATAACGTTAAAAATCAGCTGGCCCTTGCTGCCCAGACGATGCAGGGCAAAACCAAACAGCACCGCAAACATCAGCACCTGCAGGATGTTGCCGCTGGCGAAAGCGCCAATCACGCTACCGGGAATAATATCCAGCAGGAAGGCGACAATGCCCTGATCTTTTGCCTGCTCGGCGTAGACCGCCACGGCCTTCGCATCGAGGGTGGCCGGATCGACGTTCATGCCGCCGCCGGGTTGCACCACGTTGACGATGATCAGCCCGATAATCAGCGCGAGGGTACTGACGACTTCAAAATAGAGGAGCGCTACCGCGCCGGTACGGCCGACGGCCTTCATGCTTTCCATCCCGGCAATCCCCGTCACGACGGTGCAGAAGATAACCGGTGCAATAACCATTTTAATCAGTTTAACGAAGGCGTCGCCGAGGGGTTTCATCTGCGCGCCCAGTTCCGGGTAGAAATGGCCCAGCAGAATACCGATCGCAATGGCCGACAAAACCTGAAAATAAAGGCTTTTGAAGAGAGAGGTTTTCATAGGGTGTCCTTTGGGTATAACCACAGACCGGAAAGGGTTATATGTCGTCTGTGGCTTAAAAGTAACACCCGGGAAACATTTCAGAAATAACTAAGCGTGAAATTGCAACGGAATTGTTAAAAACTTAGAGCTGACTCGCACAAGTCAGCATCCCGTTACAGGCTTGCACCCTCTTCATTCACCTGTAAAAACTGCGCCGTAAACGCCTCTTGCGGTAAGGCGCCGCCAAAAAGATAGCCCTGGGCAACATCGACGCCGGCCTCCTGAAGCCACCGGAACTGCTCCTGTTTCTCAACGCCTTCCGCCACAATGCGCAGGTTCAGGCCGCGCGCCAGCTGAATAATCGCCGGCACCATGCTGGTATCTTCGGGCAGCATATCAATAAAAGCCTTATCGATTTTCAGGATATCAACCGGCAGCGATTTCATATGCTGGAGCTGGCGCAACCCGGCGTAACCCATGCCAAAGTCATCGAGAGCGATGCGAACGCCCGCTTCGCGCAGCGGGCGCAGCAGGGAGACCACCGTCCGCGGATCGTCCAGCCGGCGGCTTTCGGTAATTTCGATAACCAGCGTGCCTGGCGCAATGCGATAGCGCGAGAGCAGGGTCAGCATCTCTGCGCCCCGGTCGTGGTGCAGCAGCTGCAGCAGCGATACGTTCACCGATAGCGGCAGCATAATGCCCTGGCTTTGCCATGCGGCAAGCTGGCGGCAGGCCTCTTCCATCACCCAGTAGCCGACCGGGACAATCAGCCCGCAGGCCTCAATACGTTCAATCAGATCCGGCGGCAGCAGCCATCTGCCGTCCTCCTGGCGCTGGCGCAGCAGAACCTCTGCGCCGCACACTTCGCCGCTGGCGATATTCACCTGCGGCTGCAGCCAGATGGCGAACCGCTGATTATCCAGCGCCGCCAGAATATCGTGCTCTTCCATCAGCCGGCGCTGCGCCTTCTCCATCTGCTGCGGGTCGAAAAACTCAATCTGATTTTTACCTTTGCGCCGCGCGGCGACGGCGGCTGAAATCGCGCGGCGATAGAGCTGCTCCGCGCTCAGTTCGCCGTTAAACATCGCAATTCCGACGCTGGCGCAGGGGCGAAGCTGGATACCGTGCAGCGGCAGGCGCTCGCTGATTGCAGTGAGCACTTGCTTACTTAATGTCACCGCCTGCCAGGGCTCGGTAATACCGTTAGCCAGAATCGCAAAGTCATAGCCGCTGACCTGCGCCAGCACCATGCGCGATGGGATCGTCGACCGCAGTTTTTCCACCAGGGTCAGCAGCAGTATTTCGCGCTGGGCCTCTTTCAGGACGCCGGCGGTGTCCTGCAGCGTTTCGCAGGCGACCACCAGCAGCGCCGACGTTTGCGGGCGGGCCACCGCCTGCTCAAGCAGCGCCATCAGGAAGGCTTTATTCGGCAGGTCGGAGACCGGGAAGCGGGTGGACTGTAAAGAGAGCTCATCGTGCCGGCGCAGCAGGGTTTGCTGGTTGCGATTGTAGCTGCGCACCAGCATGCCAATCTCATCATCATGATGCAGCCGCGGCAGGGTCAGCTGATGCCCGAGACGCTCCTGCTGCGGAACATCGTTGAGTTCGCGAGCCACCTTACGCAGCGGACGGACGATCAGGCGGTTGATGCACCACGTGATCGCCACCGTCAGAACCAGCACCAACAGGAAGTAAGCAGTCACTAACGTAGAAAGCGTACTCATCACGAATTTATACATCTGGTACGAGTCGGCCTGCAGCACCAGATAGGCAAGCGGCTGCGGGTTAGCGGGTCGTTCCTGGGAGTATATCGGCAGCGATATCTGTACCGGCAGCTCAAACATGCGGGTAATCATGACCGGAACCGGACGCTCCGGAATAAAGCGCATCCGCAGCGCCTGGAACTGGTTCGGCAGCACCACGTCCGCCCGGCTGACGATGCCTGCAGGCTGAATATGGCCGAGAATGGCTTCCGCCTCGGGAATATCCGCCTTCAGGATAGCCGCAGAGAGCGGTTCGCGAACGGAGCGGGCGATACTTTCTAACTGCGTGGCCGTAGTAAAGCGACTCTGTTGCACAAAGTGAAAGAGTAAAATAGAGCAAAAAACCAATACAAATGCCATGGACACGCTCGCGACCATCGCCATCTGTTTAATTGTAAGTGAGCGGCTGACGCGCAACTGTGTTCTCCACTGATACTGAATACTGTCCGGATTTCGTCCATCAACGCCGGTATTTTCAGGCTGATTATATCTGAAAAATAGCTCGCAAACGCCCGGCAGAGAGCGCTAAACGGGTAAGCAGGACGGGTGCGAAGCACCGCCATCGGGCTTGCGGGCACGCCAGGCCGGCGTTCCGGTTAGCGCAGCGCGAGCGGGAGATGCCCCCCGCGGCGCGAAGTACGACGAGTATACGCGAACACAGGGGTGGAGTGACGGTTGATCGCGTAATTCAGCCTATTCTGCTACCAATCAGCGTAGGGAACCAGAGGCTGCGGCGGCATATTCATATCGCCCTGCCAGCCGGAGGCCGAGTAGCGAACATAGAGCAGCGCATGGCTTGGGGTATAGTCCTTGGCCTGCTGGATATCGACCGCCGCGCCCACGAACCAGTTGCCGGTAACCCGCCGCTCGACCAGCGCCCGGGCGGTATAGCCAAAGCCCTGGCTGCTGCTGCCCTGCTCGCTGAGCTGGCTGGCATCGGCGCGATACTCTGAGGGAATGAGGTTCAGCAGCGGATAGCGCGCCTCGGTTTTCGTCCGCGAATGTGACCAGGAGACGGAGCCGCCAAGCTCCCACGACCAGTTTTCGGTACGCTGACGCCAGGTCACCGGCACGGCGAAAGAGACGTACTCCTGCGGGCTATAGTAGCCGCCCTGTCCCAGAGTATAGCCGCTGAGGTCCTTGTCATAGTGCCAGAGCATATTGCTCAGGCCGACCGTCACGCGGCGGTTATCCTCGTTAATGACTTTATAGTAGTAGCCGCTCATCCAGCGCACGCGCCAGTTATCGGCGACGTTTTTGCCGGTGAGCTGGTCGGCCCCCAGCGAAGACCAGACGCCGTTGGCTTCCCCTTTGTCGTAGCTCAGGCTGACGCCGCCGCCGTCGGCGCGCACCCCGCCCCAGGTTTTACCGGTATGGCTGCCGCTGTCCTTCTGCCCGCCAAATGCCAGCAGGGAGCTGGAAATCGGCCGACGATGCAGATTGAGGGTGTAGCCCAGCGGGCCAAGATCGTCGCTGTAGCTCAGACCGCCGACGACATCGACAACGTTAAAGCCCATCGGCGTGGTGCCGATATCGCCGCTCCAGGTGTCATTCTTCCACCCTACCGCCACGCTCGCCCCGCCGTCGCTCTGGTGAAGGCTGCCGCTGGTGCAGGCAATTTCGCCGCAGGTGCCCCAGCTCGGCGAATAGCTGCCGTCGCCGTTGGTTGAGAAGCTGCCGGCGTTCATATTGACCAAATCGGTACGGAAGAACATCCGGCCATCGGCCAGCGGCGCGTCCACGTGCAGCATCGTCGTTTGCGCTTTTAAATCGGAGTAGCCGCCGGTACCGCTGGACCCCCAGTAATCATGCTCCAGCGTGACGTTAAGATCCTGCTGGCGATAAAGATCCGCCGCGTCGCTGCGGATCCCGCGCTTCAGCCAGTCGTCGTGGGCGTCGTTGCGGGTGAGGCGGGTGAAGGTGTTGTTATCCTGCGGACGAGCCGTCGCCACGCCGGAGGCCACCATCGCGTCTTTATAGCTTTCCAGCGCCTGCTGCGGCTGGCCGTTTTGCGCCTGAAAACGCGCCGCATCGCGCAGCACCAGCGCGCTCTCCATCGACGGCGGCTGCGCTTTCGCCTGGGTGGTGATACGGCTAAAGATCTGCCGCGCCTGCGCCGCGTTGCCCAGCCCGGCCTCAGCCAGCGCGACGCGCCGCTGCATATTGATCGATGCGGCGTCCTCGCCCTTCAGCTGCGCGACCTGCGCGCGCGCGGCGTTCTTGTCGCCCTCGGCAAGGTAGACTTCCGCCAGCCCCAGCCGGGCGTCGCCGTTACTGGCCTCTTTACGCAACGCCGCGTTGTACTGGAGGATCGCCGCCTGCGCGTCGCCGCGCTGCTGCGCCCAGTCGGCGAGGGTCAGATCGTAGCGAACCGAAGCGGGCTGCTGCTTAATCAGCGCAATCGCCTGCGCCTCCTGACCCGCGTCGCGCAGCCCGTTGGCCTGGCTCAGAATCTTGTCGCTCCGCAGACGCGCCTCAAGCTCGCGAATATTGTCGTTCCACTGGCTACGCGGCAGAGCGTTAATCTGCGCCAGGGCCATCTCGTCCTGGCCGTTGCCGGATAAATAAAGGCCCCAGGCATACACCCGTTCGGCATCGCCCGGCCTGCGGCTGGCCATCGCGCGCATCAGCGCATCCGCCTCGGCCCGCTCACCTGCGTTCACTAAATCTCGCGACAGGCGGTATGTGATCCAGACGCTATCGGGGTCGAGCGCCAGGCGTCGACGCTGCACTTCCGCAGCCTGCGCCCAGTTACCCTGGCTCTCCAGCGCCTCAGCCTGCTTTTCCAGGCGCTCGTTGGTCAGGCTGCGTTCGATATCGTCAATGCTGCGCCGCTGGGCCGGCGTCAGTCCGGCGATAAATGCGCTGGCTTTTTCCGCCGATTCCGCACGATAGAGGTTCGCCAGCCCGCGTACCGCCAGGCTGTTGCCGCGATCCATGCGCAGCGCGCGTTGATAATAGCTCTCCGCCGCGGCGCTCTCTTTGCGCGCGGCAGCCACGTCGCCAAGGCCAAGAACCGCGTAGCTGTCGGTGCGATCCACCCGCTGCGCCTGCGCGTAAGCGCTTTGCGCCTGCGCCAGCTGCCCGGCCTTCAGCGCGCTATCGCCCTGCTTTATCAGCAGCCAGTAGCGGTTGGTTTGCAGCAGGCTGCGCCATTTATCGCGATTCGGGCTATCCGGAGCCATCGCGAGCGCTTTATTCAACTGCGTCACGGCGCGGGCGCGATCGCCGCGCCGGGAGTAGGCCTGCCCCAGCGCGCCCACGGCGTCGCTGTCCTTCGCATCCGCGCGAACGGCCTGCTGTAAATCCGCCACCGCCTGAGAAGGTTTATCGCTTTTGACCGCCGCCAGCCCTTCGGAGCGGGCGCGGAACGTCGGGTCTTTAAGCTGCGCCTGCTGCCGATCGAGCAGCACCCGGGCATTAGCCGCCGACTCGCCGGTAGCGAAGAGAACCAGAAAGCGCTGAAGCGCCTGCACGCTGGCGCGGCTTGCCGGTATATCTTTTATTTTGTCGAACCACATCGAGGCGGCAGCGCCGCGGCCGGCGGCAGAGCGCGACATCTGCTCCAGCCAGGCAAAGCCTTCATCCGGCTTATTGTCGGCAAACATCAGCTTAGCCAGCGCGGTTTGCAGGGTGACGTTGCCCGGCGAGCGGGCGTTAATTTTTTTAAGCTGGCCGACGGCTTCGTTATGCCGGGCCGGCAGACGCGCCACCAGCGACCAGTATTCAATGGCAAGCGTTTCATCCGGCGGGGCGCCGCCGAACAGCTTTTCGAACGCGGCCACCCCCTCTTCGACATGCCCCGAGATGCCCAGCAGGCGCGCCTGCTGCAGCGCCTGACGCCCGTCGCCGGTGCTGAGGTTCATTTCGCTACGCGAGGATTTCAAAGCGATCGAATCCGGGGCCAGCTTCGCCAGGCGATCGAGCTGTTTCTTTGCCCCTTCGGTATCGCCCTGGCGCAGCAGATAGCGCATCCGCGCGGAGATAACGTCCGGATTGTTCGGGTCAATCAGCTCCAGCCGGTACAGCGATTGACGCACCAGATCTTCACGATTGCTCGCTTCCCCCAGCCGCACCTGTTCCAGCAGATGGTCCTGAGCAGGCGTGGTCTCCGCCTGGGCCAGCGGCAGGAGCGCAACTCCCAAGGTCAGGGTGATAAACGTTAGTGAGAACTTGCGCATTCCTGGTTCCAGTCAGGTTGTAATTCGCCATCGGCGGTAAAGCGAAAGCGATGTTGATCCCATCCCTGGCCAAAAAGGGTCAGGACCGCGTTGTAGTACGCGTCCGCGCCGGGATAGTTGTCGCTGACCCGCTGGCGCTGAACGGCCCGGGCATCCTCATTTTGTAAAAACGGCAGCAGCGAGGCCGAGAACCCCACCGGACCGTTGCCGGTGGTCTTCGCCGCGGCGATATTCACTTTTTCCGGCGGCAGGCCCTGGCGAATGGTCTGTTCCGCCATCGGTTTAAAATGCGCCAGCAGCCGCGCTTTCTGCTTATCGGCGTCGTTGAGCATGCCGACCCACAGATAGACGCGGATCGCGTCATAGCTGCCGATAATCGGTTTATCCGCCTTCAGCTGCCAGCCCTTCTCTTTCTCGTAGCGTACCCAGTCCGGGGAGAAGCCCTTTGGCGCCGTCTCCAGCAGCAGGCGGATATTGCCGTCGCGCAGCTTCGGCCAGGGCGCGCCGTAGCGGACAAAATAGTTCGCCAGCTGCGGCGGAAGATAGCTGGGATTGAAGCGCCAGCCTTTATCGTCGGCAAAGCCGACCTTCCCCGGCAGCACCAGCGGCCCCAGCCCCGGCACGTCCGCCACCTCTTCATCGGCAATGCGCGACAGCAGCGCTTTCCCCACCTCAACGTACTGCGGCATCTGCCACAGGCGCCCGGCCTCCAGCAGCGACCAGGCTATCCACAGATCCGAGTCGGAGGCCGAGTTGCTGTCCAGCATCGTCCACTCGCTATCGCTCTTTTTGCCCCACAGCCAGCCGGGCAGATGCGCGCGCAGATCGCCCTCGGCGAGGTTGTTCTGCGTCCACTGCAGCAGCTGGCCGAACGCATCGCGATCGTTGGCCGCCAGGGCGAAGAACAGGCCATAGCTTTGCCCTTCAGAAGTGGTGATTTTCCGCGGATCGCTGGGATCAACCACGCGACCTTCGGCGCTGACGTACTCTTTCCTGAACTGATCCCAGGCCGGCCACCGGCAGGCGGCGCTGGCCTGCGCCGCCGCCAGCATCAACAGCGATATCACCGCTCCGCGTAGCGCATTCATCATGGTCTACTCATCATCCAGGTGCAGGCGACGACGGCTGACGATACGCAGCATGCGCCACAGTACCCACGCCAGCAGCACGATGCTGACCGCCGCCAGAATAGCCAGCAGCACCGGATGGTTGGAGAGCGCAAACCAGATGCGCTCAAACCACGGCAGATGCCCGACATAATAGACATCGCCCACCCGCAGGCTGTTGACGCCGGATTCACGAACGACCACCGCCGAACCAAACATCGCCGCTCGTTTCCCGCTGTCGTTCAGCGCGTCATTGAGCAGTTCGTTGCCGCGCGCGCTGTCCGCCAGCAGCGCCACGACGCTACGCTGGTCGTGATACGGCGACTGGAAGCCAATAATGGCCGCCATCGGGCCGGAAGAGGTGATGTCCGCGCGCGTATTCGGCGTCCGGGCTTCATCGTCAGGATAAATGCTCGGCAGCTCGTAGTGGCGCATCGGCATTTTCACCCAGCTTTTCGTCGCCTCAACCAGCAGGCTAATCTGCGTATCGTCCTTCAGCGCAGGCGGAATTGAGCCGATCAGCAGCAGGTCGGCGTCTTTGCCCTTAATCTGGCTCCCGTCATCGGTTAGCTGGATATTAATCGCCGCCAGGCCGGTCTGGGCGCTGATGCCGCCGACGGATTCCAGCAGCGTTGCGACCTGCCCTGGGGTCGGCGTTTTCGGCACCACCACCAGGGTTTCGGCGAGGTCGGCCATCCGGCTGTACGGGAAGCCCGAGTTGGCAAAGACCCGCAGGTCCGGCATGGTGATAAAGTGGTAATACTTCGAGAAATCAATCGTCGAATCGTCGCCAATCACCACGTGGTTCTGTACCGGCTGGAAGGTAATACAGTTATCAATTGAGCCACCCGGCATCGGGTTCATGTACTGGAAATCAAAGCGCAGCTGGTTCATGGCCCCCAGGCGCAGCGCCGGGATAGTCACCGCGGTGTTACCGTCCAGCAGCCCCTGCAGCACCGGCAGGCGGAGTAGCAGCTTGTTGACGTCCTGAGAGCTGTTGAGGCTGAACGACTGCAGGAACTGGTCATTCAGGCTGATATCCATGCGCGAGCTATCTTTGACAGGCGGCATGGTGTAGCGATATTTCAGATCCATATCGATGCCGTTGGCGCGCAGCAGATAGAGATCCGGCGGCAGGTTGAGCGCCACGTTAATCGAGTCTGGCACCAGCCCGCTGGACTGCAGCTGCTGTTCGTAGGTTTTCAGTTCAGCAAAGGTCACCGCGCGGTCGGTCCGCACCCAGTTTGGCGCATCGTAAGGTTTACGCGCCTGCAGCTGCTTAACGTCGTCCACCACCACGCTGCTGCCGCGGAACAGGATATTGCCCTGCGCAATGCCCTTCGCCGCCAGCAGCAGATCTTTATCGTCACGGCCCAGCACCACCAGCAGCTTGACGTACGGGTTGTCCGGATGGTCAATCATTTCGATAGTCGGCGCGTTAACCGGCGGGCGCTCGCGCAGGAAATCCGGGCGTCTGTCGTTGGTGGCAAAAACGATGGCATTGCGATCCGGCAGATCGTTGAAATAGACCGGGAACTGCTGGCCGCGCCAGCCGGCCTTGCTGCCAAACCAGGAGGCGACAATCGCCGCCGCCTGCTGCTGCCGCACGTCCGGCGCAGAGGCGAAAACCATCGGTAAAGTCAGCGGGCGGTTATCCCGGGAGTCATAGAATGGCACCGGGAAATGGGACAGATCGTTGCGGACCTTCAGCGACTGATAGGTCAGGTCCAGGTTGCTGTCGCGCCCGACGTCCAGCCACAGCGTGCTGCTGGCCGGGTTCTCACAAACGTCGCGATAATGGCCGACAAACTCCAGACGAACGCGGTTAAAGTCGGTGATATACAGCGGATCGATGGGGATCTGCGCGTGGACCTTTTTACCCAACTGCTCTTTAGTGACCGGCAGGACGCCCATCAGCTCATCGTTGAGGTAGACCTTCAGCTGCGACTGTACCGGCAGCAGCGACGGCGACGGCGTATAGTCGAGATTGAGCAGCGCTTTTGCCACCACCTCGTCGCTACGCATGCCAAACTCTACCGAGCCATCGGGACGCGCGCCGCGCAGTACCATGCTGCCCGGCGCCGGAGCGATTTTGGCAAAGCTCAGCTTGACGTCGCGGGTCGGGATATTTTCCGCCACCACCACCGGCGCGGCCGGGTCAACGACGGTCGCCGTTGGCTGACCTTCCGCGAGGGTGGGCTCCGGGGTAGGGAGCGTCACGGCGGCGGTCGGCGCCGCCGTAGGTTCCGGATAAGACGCGAAGGGGTACCAGCCAGCCATTCCCACCGCCACTGCACAAATCAAGGAGAGTTTTCTTTTCATCGCATTATCATCATTGTTGAGC
>OLIJ01000059.1_pt1 | contig 104559 bp, 90 predicted proteins | sample 1609731 | NCBI WGS metagenome assembly OLIJ01 (sample SAMEA4350159, study PRJEB24818) | metagenome | biome: human; feature: gut; material: faeces | place: Denmark | collected 2013-09
CTCCCGGTAGTTCACCCGCAGACACTCCCCACCCCACAATGCGCCCTTCTCGCCCATACCGATGCCGTCGAGCGCAAGAGCAATCACGTCCCCTCCCTCACGCGGCCAGCCGTGTTCCGCAAGGCAGGCGGCAATATGGGCATGGTGATGCAGCACGGTCTCAACCGGCAAGCCCATCCGGTCAGCCCAACGGCGTGAGACATAGCCCGGATGGGCATCGCTCACGACCTTCTGCGGGGTAAAATCGTAGATGTCCTGCATCAGGCGTAGCGCCTCCTGCCACTGCGCTTTGACTCCCTCATCGCTAAGGTCGCCGAAATGCTGACTCAGCACCGCCTGTTCGCCACGCACCAGACAGAAGGTATTTTTCATATCCGCGCCGAGGCACAGCAGCGGCGGGACGTCGTGAAACCCCGGCGGCAGCGGCAGCGCATCCGGCACGTAGCCGCGCGAACGGCGCAGCATCTCCCCGCTCTGCCGCACCACGGAATCATCCATCCTCTGCACGATATCGCGGTTATGCAGCAAAAATCCGTCGGCAATCCCGGCCAAATCCGCCAGCGCCCGCTCGTTAGTCAGCGCCGGAGGGCGCCCGCTGAGATTGCCCGAAGTCATCACCACCGGGCGCGCCAGCGCCTGCAGCACCAGGTGCTGGAGCGGGTTCGACGCCAGCATGACGCCCGCCTCCGCCAGCCCCGGCGCGATATCGTCGCACAGGCCGTCGATCCGCGTTTTATCCACCAGCACCACCGGCGCGGCGGGAGACGACAGCAGCGCCAGCGCCTCGGCCGGCAGTCCCTCCGCCGTCGGCAGCATCACCGCCAGCGGCTTAGCCGGGCGATGCTTACGCTGGCGCAGGATCGCCACGGCGCGTGGGTTCCCGGCGTCGCAGGCGAGATGGAAGCCGCCAAGCCCTTTAATCGCCACAATCTGTCCGGCAGCAAGCCGGTCTGTTGCCGCCCGCAGCGCCGCCTCGCCGTAGCAGTTCTCCTCCCCGCTGCGCCACTCAAGCCGCGGCCCGCACGATCCGCAGGCCACCGGCTGGGCATGAAAGCGCCTGTCGGCCGGACTGCGGTATTCGGCTTCGCAGGACGGGCACAGCGGGAACGGCGCCATCGCGGTAAACGGACGATCGTAGGGCATGGCGCGAATAATGGTAAAGCGCGGCCCGCAGTGGGTGCAGTTGATAAACGGATAGCGGTAGCGGCGCTCCCGCGGATCGTTCATTTCCGCCAGGCACGCCGGACAGGTGGCGGCATCGGGAACGATCTGCGTGCGCATGGTTCCGCCTCCGCTCCGGCAGATGGTGAACGCCTCCGGCAGGGCTTCCCAGGCAAAGGGTGAGGCCTGCGCGCTGTCGATACGCGCCAGCGGCGGGCAGCGGCGGGCCAGCGCGGCGACAAACTCCGCCTCGTCGCCCAGCAGGCGAACCAGCACGCCGTCGCCGTCGTTGCACACGTCGCCGAAGCGTCCCAGGCGCTGCGCCAGCTGCCAGACGAAGGGGCGAAATCCCACCCCCTGCACCTTACCGCGGATGCGGATTTTCACCCCGTTCATGCCGCTTTCGCCCTACCAGGCCAGCGCCGTACGGCGACGTTTTTCAATATTCATCTGCTCAAGCTTATTGCGGTCAACGCAGATAAGCGCATGCGTCGGGCAGGCGTCCATACAGGCGGGCCCCTCTTCGCGATGATGGCAAAGGTCGCATTTATTGGCTTCGGCCTTTTCCGCCGTCACGTTCAGGCCCGCGCCGCTATGGCGGATCACCGGACGCACCACCACCTCCATCGCCCCATACGGGCAGGCCACCACGCAGGTTTTGCAGCCGATGCAGCGCTCCTGCATCACGTGGACAAAGCCCTTATCGCGGCTGATGGCCCCGTTCGGGCAGACGTTAGCGCAGGGCGCATCTTCACACTGACGACAGGCGGTGGCCGTCGACACGTTGACACCCTTGATGACATGGATACGCGGTAAAAAGGATTTTGGCGTCAGCGCGGCGCAGTCCTGATTGGCCTGATGAGAGACCACGCAGGCCACTTCGCAGGTACGACAGCCGATGCATTTGCTCGCGTCGGCAATAATGAAACGGTTCATCCATTTCTCCAGCAGTAAGAAGGTTACGCGCCGGAGTATGCATAATACGTTCCAATTATTATCTGATTGATAGTAAAGGTAATTAATCGGGTGATTTCTGTCATCGTCACATCTGACGATGACAGGTGACGATCTCAGGCGCCGGGGCCTGCGCCAAGAGAATCGCGCTCAATCAGCTCGCCGGGGAACGTTTGCTGGAATTTTAAATCACCGCCGTCGAGCATGAAAATCAGCCGGTTAATGCTCTCTTTGATCATCTCCGTCACCGGGATTTTGACGCTGGAAAGCGCCGGGATCATATAGGGCGCCAGCACGATATCATCGAAGCCAATCACCGAGACCTGCTCCGGCACCTTCACGCCGTGCAGATGCAGCTGCTTCATCGCGCCAATCGCCATATCGTCGTTGCTCGCCACCAGCGCGCTGTAGCCGGCGTTGCGCTGGCGCAACGTCTCAACCCCGGCCGCACCGGTTTCCGGCGTCCATTTTCCCTTCACGATTAGCCCTTCATTGAGCGGAATGTCGTGCTGAGCCAGCGCATCTTTGTAGCCGGCGAGACGTTCGATGCCGGTAGGTGAATCCAGCGAGCCGGTGATAAACGCAATCTCACGGTGGCCGCGGGCGATGAGCTGCTGTACCGCGGCAAAGGCCGAGGCTTTTTGATCGGACCAGACGCAGTGGCTGGCGTTGCGCCGCAGGCGGCGGTTAAGCACCATGATTGGCCGGTCGTGCTGCTCGACGATCTCGTCCATTTCATCGACGCTAAGAAAGCGCGGGTAAATAATAATCGCGTCGCAGCGCAGGTCGAGCAGGTACTGAATCGCCTCGCGCTCTTCGTCGGCGCTGTGCTTGCCGTCGGCCAGAATCAGCTGACGCCCCTTGTCTTCGGTCATCCGCGCCACCTGAAACAGCAGCTCGCTGAAGTAAACCCCGTGATAGAGGGTATTGGTGACGACCAGCCCCAGGGTCTGGCTCTTTTTGGTGGCCAGGTTGCGCGCCAGCAGATTCGGCCGGTAGCCGCTTTCAGCAACGGCCTGGAACACGCGATCTTTCGTCTCCTGGCTGACGTAGCCGTTGCCCGATAGCACCCGCGAAACCGTCGCCTTCGACACCCCTGCGCGCTTAGCGACCTCCAGCATCGTTGCCATGTTGTTCTTCCTGTTGCAAAAGATGCTCGCAGTGTACTGCACGCCCTGCCGTTTTACAGCCTTCACGTTGCTGACGGCCTGTTTTCCCTCTTCGCGACAAAGCGATCAAAATCACAAATTTGAAAACTGATTTTTTTAGATCTTGTATGAATCGATGAAACTCATCATGATTTTGTGGAACCGGTTTCCTACATATGCACGACGCCACGCAGCTTTAGGGCGCGGTGAAAAGCCAGTACCCCATTGATAAACAGGATAAAATCCGATGTCTAAAAATTATGCAGCCCTGGCACAGCAGATCGTCTCGGCGATTGGCGGCGTTGAAAACGTCACCGCCGTCACCCACTGCATGACCCGCCTTCGTTTCGTGGTCAAAGACAACGAGCAGGTGGATAGCGCGACCCTAAAAGGGCTGAAAGGCGTACTTGGCGTCGTGCGGAGCGATAACCAGTGCCAGGTGATCGTCGGCAATACCGTCTCCCAGGCCTATCGCGAAGTCGTTGGCCTGCTGCCGGGCAATATGCGCCCGGCGGAGCCCGTGGGCAAACCGCCTCTGACCTTCAGGCGAGTTGGCGCCGGGATCCTCGATGCGCTGATCGGCACCATGTCGCCGCTGATCCCGGCGATTATCGGCGGATCGATGGTCAAGCTGCTGGCGATGATCCTCGAGATGAGCGGCGTCCTGGCGAAAGGCGCGCCGACGCTCACCATTCTGACAACGATCGGCGACGGCGCATTCTTCTTCCTGCCGCTGATGGTCGCCGCCTCTGCGGCGGTAAAATTCAAAACCAATATGTCGCTGGCGATTGCCCTCGCCGGGGTGCTGGTGCATCCGAGCTTTATTGAGCTAATGGCAAAAGCCGCTCAGGGCGAGCACGTCGAGTTCGCCTTTATTCCGGTCACCGCGGTGAAATATACCTACACCGTGATCCCGGCGCTGGTGATGACCTGGTGCCTCTCTTATATCGAGCGCTGGGTCGACAGAATCACTCCGGCGGTGACGAAAAACTTCCTCAAGCCGATGCTGATCGTGCTGATCGCCGCGCCGCTGGCCATTCTGCTGATCGGCCCGCTCGGGATCTGGATCGGTAGCGCCATCTCGACGCTGGTGTACACCATTCATCACTATCTGGGCTGGCTATCGGTGGCGATTATGGGCGCCCTGTGGCCGCTGCTGGTGATGACCGGGATGCACCGCGTCTTTACGCCGACGATCATTCAGACCATTGCCGAAACCGGCAAAGAGGGCATGGTGATGCCGTCGGAAATCGGCGCCAACCTGTCGCTGGGCGGCTCTTCGCTGGCGGTGGCGTGGAAAACGAAAAACCCGGAGCTGCGCCAGACGGCGCTGGCGGCGGCGGCGTCGGCTATTCTCGCCGGGATCTCCGAACCGGCGCTGTACGGGGTCGCGATACGGCTCAAGCGCCCGCTGATCGCCAGCCTGATCAGCGGCTTTATCTGCGGCGCGGTAGCCGGCATCGCCGGGCTTGCCAGCCATTCAATGGCGGCACCGGGCCTGTTTACCAGCGTCCAGTTCTTCGATCCGGCGAATCCCATGACTCTCGTCTGGGTCTTCGGCGTGATGGCGCTGGCGGTGGTGCTGTCGTTTGTTCTGACCCTGCTGCTCGGCTTTGAGGATATCCCGGTGGAAGATGCCGCCGCCGATGCCCGACAGCGCCAGGCGACGGCCGAAGCATCGCACGCCTGAACATAATTTTTGACACAGAGGTAACGCATGGCGACTTTTCCACACGGATTTTTATGGGGCGGCGCACTGGCCGCCAACCAGGCTGAAGGGGCATATCTGGAGGGCGGCAAAGGGCTGACTACCGTCGATACCCTTCCCCACGGGGCCAGGCGCCTGCCGGTTAAGCTGGGGCTGGAGAAGCGCTTTCAGCTGCGTGACGATGAGTTCTACCCAAGCCATGAAGCGATAGACTTTTATCATCGCTATAAAGAAGACATCGCCCTGATGGCGGAGATGGGCTTTAGCGTATTTCGCACCTCCATCGCCTGGAGCCGCCTGTTCCCCAACGGCGACGAGCAGGAGCCGAATGCGCAGGGGATCGCCTTCTACCGTTCGCTGTTTGAAGAGTGTAAAAAACACAATATCGAGCCGCTGGTGACCCTGTGCCACTTCGACGTGCCGATGCATCTGGTGACCGAATACGGCTCCTGGCGCAATCGCAAAATGGTGGGATTCTTTACCCACTACGCCCGCACCTGCTTTGAAGCCTTTGACGGGCTGGTGAAATACTGGCTGACCTTTAACGAAATCAACATCATGCTCCATAGTCCCTACTCCGGCGCCGGCCTGGCGTTCGAAGAGGGCGAGAATCAGGAGCAGGTGAAGTACCAGGCCGCGCACCATGAGCTGATTGCCAGCGCCCAGGTGACCAAAATCGCCCACGAGGTGAACGCGCAAAATCAGGTTGGCTGTATGCTGGCGGGCGGCAACTTCTACCCCTGGTCCTGCAAGCCGGAAGATGTGTGGATGGCGCTGGAAAAAGATCGCGAAAACCTGCTCTTTATCGACGTGCAGGCGCGCGGCGCCTGGCCGGTATGGGCGGCGCGGGTGCTCCGCGAGAAGGGCGTGACGATTGTCAAACAGCCGGGCGACGACGAGATCCTGCGCAACACCGTCGATTTTGTCTCCTTCAGCTACTACGCCTCGCGCTGCGCCTCGGCGGAGATGAACGCCAGCAATACCAACGCGGCCAATATCGTGAAGTCGTTAAAAAATCCGCATATTCAGGCCAGCGAATGGGGCTGGGGAATCGACCCCCTCGGCCTGCGCATCACCATGAATATGATGTATGACCGCTACCAGAAGCCGCTGTTCCTCGTGGAAAACGGCCTCGGGGCGCGGGACGAAATCGACGCCAACGGCGAGATTAACGACGACTATCGCATCAGCTATCTGCGCGAGCATATCAAAGCGATGGGCGACGCTATCGAAGACGGTATTCCGGTGATGGGCTATACCAGCTGGGGCTGCATTGACCTGGTGGCCGCCTCCACCGGCGAGATGAGCAAACGCTACGGCTTCATCTACGTTGACCGCGATGACGCCGGCAACGGCACTCTCGACCGTAAGCGCAAGAAGTCGTTCTGGTGGTATAAAAAGGTCATTGCCAGCAACGGCGAAGACCTGGCGTAACGGCAATCCCCCGGATAGCGGCGCTGACGCCTCTCCGGGGAAACCTCACTCCGCCACCGCTTCCAGCGGAGCAAACCCGCCGAGGCCCTGCCAGCCGTTCAGCCGCCGGTAAACCTCGGCCACCGCGTCTTTAATCGGCTGGGTCATCGGATAGCAGAAGCCGACGATATCCGGCTGAATGCCTAAGAAAATCACCTCGCCGACGTCCTCTTTCAGCTGATCGATCAGATAGTTGAGCGGCATATTGTGGGTGGTCATCATAAACATTTCGGCGATATCGTCAGGATCGACGATGCGGATCGCGCCGGGACTGAGCCCCATGTCGGTCGCGTCGACGATCAGCAGGCGATCGGGGCGCAGCTCGCGGATCGCGACGATGTCGTTTTCCGGGGCGCTGCCGCCGTCAATGACCACCCAGCGGCCCGTCGGGTTTGCCGCGCACGTTTCCGCCAGCAGCGGACCCGCGCCGTCGTCGCCCATCATGCTGTTGCCCACGCAGAGTAAAACGTCAGTCACGGAGTCTCCTCACCATCAGATAGATGGCGCTTTCCTGGTGAATATCATGCAGCATGCTGAGCATCAGCCTGCTCCACGCCTGCTGCTGCGGCGTCTGCGCAACCTGCGCGTTATCAAAGGCGTTGGCCAGCATCGTCACATGATTGCTGTCGATAACGATTTCGCCATATTTCGGCACGCCTTCCATTTTACGCCGGGCGGTGCTGCCCGCTTCAAGGGTCGCAATCCACGCCAGGTACTGGTCCCACGGACAGCTCAGCGCCGTTTCCAGACAGTCGATAACCCCAAGATGGTGACCAATCGCCAGGCTGTAATAGACAACCTGCTGCGCCTGGTCAGGCGTGGCGTCGTTCTCATCAATAAATTTACGGCTCAGCTGGCTGAACACCACCGTTTCACTCATCGGATGCGCGCCTCCTCAACCACCTGATTGAGATGGGTAACGATCTCGGTCAGACGCGGATCTTTTTCCGCCTCCAGCCAGCGCACAACCTGGCTGTCGCCCTGGCCGAGCAGGCGCATATAGTCATCGGCAATCTGCCGACCGTAGCGATAGCCCGCCAGGCGGCGCGCTTCGCGGTCGATGCGCACCCGCAGCGGCTGGACCATATTCGGATGCAGAATTTCCGCCGCCTTGTCATCCTGCTCGCCCGGCAGACGGGCGTGAATTTTCTGCTCCAGCAGGCCCAGCGCCATAGCAAAACCGTACAGCGTCGCGGCCGGCGTCGGCGGGCAGCCGGGAATATAGACGTCGACCGGCACAATTTTATCGGTGCCGCCCCATACGCAGTACAGATCGTGGAAGATGCCGCCGCTGTTGCCGCAGGCGCCGTAGGAGATACAGATTTTCGGGTCCGGCGCGGAGTGCCAGGCGCGCAGCGCCGGTGAGCGCATGGCGCGGGTCACCGCCCCGGTGAACAGCAGGATATCGGCATGACGCGGCGACGGAACGACCTTTATTCCAAAGCGTTCGGCGTCAAACAGCGGCGAAAGCGTGGCGAAAATCTCAATCTCGCAGCCGTTGCAGCCGCCGCAGTCCACGCGATACACGTAGGCGGAACGCTTAATATTCTTCAGCAGCGATGCCTTCATGCTGGCGATAGACTCGTCTACCGTCATCGGCACAGGAATACCGTTTTCATCGCGCGGGCCCAGTAAATTACTCATCAGCTGGCCTCTCTCATATGGCGAGTCAGTTCAATACGATCGGACGGCACCAGGCACTTCTGGCGCTTGCACTCGGGGCAGGTTTCGAAGCTTTCGCGGCGCATCCCGGCGCGGGTATCGCCGTTGTGCTCCAGCAGCGCGATGGCGTAATCGATCTCTTTCTGCACGGCGAAGGGACGCGCGCACGTCCGGCAGTGGCACATATCAAAGCGCGACTGCTGGAGGAAATCCTCTTTCTTCCACACCGCCAGCTCGTACTCCTGCGAGAGCTTAATCGCCGCCGTCGGGCACACCTCTTCGCAGCGGCCGCAAAAGATGCAGCGCCCGAGGTTGAACTGCCACGCCAGCTGGTTAGCGGCGAGGTCGGTCTCCACCGTCAGGGCATTCGACGGGCAGGCGTTAACGCAGGCCGCGCAGCCGATGCACTGCTGGGGAGTGTGTTCCGGCTTGCCGCGGAAGTTTTTATCCACCGGCATCGGCTCCAGCGGATAGGCGTGCGTCGCGGTGCCGGTATTAATAACTTTTTTAATAAAGGTAAACATGGCGGCTCCTTATTTCAGCGGCGAGTTTTTACGCTCGATGCTGTAGCGCTCCAGCTCTTTGTACGGCACCACTTTGCTTTTCTTCTTCCGCACGTCGACCACGGTCATTCGGTCGGTACAGGAGTAGCAGGGATCGAGGCTGCCGATAATCAGCGGCGCATCGGAAACGGTATTGCCGCGCAGCATATAGCGCAGGGTCGGCCAGTTGGCGTAGGTCGCCGCCCGGCAGCGCCAGCGGTAGAGCTTCTGATTGTCGCCGGTCATACTCCAGTGGATATCATCCCCGCGCGGCGCTTCCGAGAAGCCCAGCGCAAAACGATGAGGAATATAGGTGAAGCCATCCACCATCAGCGGGCCGCCCGGCAGATTGTCGAGGCCGAAGTCGATCATATTTAGCGCGGTGTAGACCTCGTTGATGCGCACCTTCAGGCGCGAAATCACGTCGCAGCCCTGCTCGCTGTGCACTTCCATCGGCAGCAGGCCGTAGCCGACAAACGGATGGTCGGCGCGGGTATCGCGCGCGTGGCCGCTGGCGCGCACCATCGGGCCAACGTTGCTGAAGTCGCGGGCGATTTGCGGATCGAGACGGCCAATGCCGACGGTACGCTGCTCCATGTTCGGCGTGCTGAGCAGCATCTCCACCAGCTCCTGCACGTCGCGGCGCATCTGCTGCGCCAGCTGGCGGGTCTGGATCATATCCTCTTTCAGCAGGTCGCGACGGATGCCGCCAATCAGGTTCAGACCGTAGGTTTTACGCGCCCCGGTGAGGATCTCCGCCATCTTCATCGACGTCTCGCGCACGCGGAAGAACTGCATGAAGCCGGAGTCAAAGCCGGTAAAGTGGCAGGCGAGGCCGAGGTTGAGCAGATGCGAATGCAGACGCTCCACCTCCAGCAGAATGGCGCGGATCATCTGCGCGCGTTCCGGCACCACGATGCCCATCGCGTTTTCTACGGAGGTGGTATAGGCGGTGCTGTGGGCAAAGCCGCAGATGCCGCACACCCGATCGGAAAGGAAGGTCACTTCGTTGTAGCCCATCCGGGTTTCCGCCAGCTTCTCCATCCCTCGATGGACGTAGAACAGACGGTAGTCGGCGTCGATAATATTTTCGCCGTCAACGAACAGGCGGAAATGGCCCGGCTCATCGGAGGTGACGTGCAGCGGGCCAATCGGCACCACGTTGTTTTTCTTACTGCCCAGCTCGTTAATGAACTCGTAGGTTTCCGCATCGGTGGTCGGCGCCGGCCGCTGACGGTAATCCATGCTGTCTTTGCGCAGCGGATAGAGTTCGTCCGGCCAGTCGTCCGGCAGCACCAGACGGCGCTCATCCGGCAGGCCAACCGGCAGCAGGCCGTACATATCGCGCACTTCGCGCTCGCCCCATACCGCAGCGGGCACCCGCGGCGTCACCGACGGATATTCCGGCTTATTGGCGTCCACTTCCACGCGCACGGTTATCCAGCACTTCGTCCCCTGCTCCATCGACAGCACGTAGTAAACGGCATAGTGGCCGTTGAGCTTGCGTTCGTCGTTACCGAACAGCACCGACAGCCAGCCGCCCTGCTGGTAGTAGAGAAACTCCACCACTTCCGGGAGATAGTTGATCTTCACCGTGACGGTGAGCTGATCGTTGGTCTGCCAGGCCTCGTCCAGCACCACGCCCGGGAAGGTCTGATGCAGCGCGGCGAGATAGCGTTGACCCGGTTTTTCTTCGTTCATATATAAAACTCTCTTAAATCACGCCGCCAGCAAGGAGACGAAGGCTAAAAAGGCAAAGCCAAAACCGGCCCAGGTAACGCGGGACGTGGCACAAAAGCGCAGGCGCGCCATGCTGTTTTCAAACAGGGCAATAATCAGGACGCCGGCCACCAGCTTGACGACGGCGACCACCAGCGCCAGCAGCAGCCCACCGACGCTAAAGCTGGTCATCTGCCCCCACGGCATAAACACGCCGACAAACATCTGCAGGACCACCAGCTGCTTGAGGCTAATCCCCCACTTCAGCACCGCGAAACCGCTGCCGCTGTATTCGGTCAGCGGCCCCTCCTGCAGCTCCTGCTCCGCCTCGGCAAGGTCGAACGGCAGCTTGCCCATTTCGATAAAGGTGGCAAAAGCGCAGGCGGCCAGCGCGAGGAGCAGCGGAATGCTGCGCGCGGCGGGCCAGTGGTAGATGGTGTCGGTGATACTGCTGATATGGGTCGAGCCGGCAACCTGCGCCGCCACCCACAGCCCCAGCAGCAGAATCGGCTCCACCAGCACGCCGAGCATCGCTTCGCGGCTGGCGCCGATGGCGGTAAACGGGCTGCCGGTATCCAGACCGGCGATAGCAAAGAAGAAGCGGGCGATGGCGAAGAGATAGATCAGCGTAATCAGGTCGCCCAGCCCCGCCATCGGGGAGTCAACGGTAACCACCGGCAGCGCGGTGGCGATGGTCAGCATCACGCCGACCATCACGTACGGCATCAGGCGAAACGCCCAGCCGGAGGCGTCGGGGCCGATACTCTGGCGCCCCAGCAGCTTGATAATGTCCCGATACTCCTGCAGCACGCCCGGCCCGCGGCGGTTATGCAGACGGGCGCGGGCGACGCGGGTGATGCCGGACAGCAGCGGCGCGGCGGCAAACAGCGCCAGCGCCTGCAACAATGCAACGAATACGCTCATTTTCAGGCTCCTCGTGAAATGACAATAACGACCAGCACCGCCAGCTCAATCAGCGCAACGCTGCGCAGCAGCGCGGGCGCGGAGCCGTTCTGCCAGCCGGGGATCAGGCGTACCGGGTTCAGCCAGTGGCGCAGCTTGAGCAGCGGAGCAAAGGCCTCTTTGACCGGCATCGCGAAGCCGTGGGCGGTCACCACCATCGATTTTTCATGGTCGTAGCCGCAGACCCAGGCCGCGCCGCGGGAGCGCGCGGGCAGGCGGTCGCCTTTGTAGAAAATCATCAGCAGCAGCGGCAGCAGCGGACAGGCGATCAGCAGAATGGCAATCAGCGGCTGCGACACCACGCTCGATACCTGAGCCTGGGCCGGGACCACGCCGCTCACCAGCGGCAGAAGCCACGGAGCTGCCACGCCGCCAATCACGCAGCAGAGCGCGGAAAACACCACGCTGAAGGTCATCAGCCACGGGGCGCTGGTGGCGTTTTCCGCCTGCTGGCTCCGCGGCGCGCCGAGGAAGGTGACGCCGTAGACTTTAGCCATGCACATCACCGCCAGGGCGCCGGTAATCGCCAGGCCTACCGCCAGCAGCGGCCCGAGCAGGCGGCCGATAAACGCCTCGCCGGTGCTGAGCCTAAAGAACGACTGATAGATAACCCACTCGCCGGCAAAGCCGTTCAGCGGCGGCAGCGCCGCCATAGCCATCAGGCCAACCAGCATAGAGAGCGAAATCAGCGGCATTCTTTTGCCGATGCCGCCCAGCTTTTCGATATCGCGATGGCCGGTGCGGAACCACACCGCCCCGGCGCCAAGGAACAGCGTGGTTTTAAACAGACTGTGGTTGATCAGGTGATACATCCCGCCGATAAATCCCAGCACCATCAGGCTGGCGTTACCGAGGGCCACGCCGGTGACAAACGCGCCGAGGCCCAGCAGGATGATGCCGATATTTTCCAGAGTGTGGTACGCCAGCAGGCGCTGGATATTGTGCTCCATCAGCGCGTAGAGCCCGCCGATAAACGCGGTGATCATCCCCAGCACCAGCAGCAGTACGCCCCACCACAGCGGCGGGACGCCGCCGGCAAGGGAGACCGTCAGGACGCCGAACAGGCCAACCTTCATCACCACCGTGGAGAACAGCGCGGCGGCCGGCGCGCCAGCGCCGGCATGGGCCTGCGGCGCCCAGCCGTGCAGCGGAATAATCCCCGCCAGCAGCGCAAAACCGACCAGCGCCGGGAGCCACAGCAGCATCTGCTGCGGGGCTCCGGCGGCCAGCAGGCTAATCTGCGTCAGATCGAGCGTGCCGTAAAACGACCACACCAGCCAGCAGCTCCACGCCAGCAGCAGCGTGCCGAAGCGGCCCAGCGCAAACCACAGCTTGCCGGACTGGGCGCAGCCGGTAAGGAAGGCTCCGCACAGGGCCATAATTTCCGCCATCACCACCAGGCTGCCAAAGCTGGTCGTCACGACGGCGCAGGTGGCGGCCGCCAGCAGCAGGTTGACCAGCAGGCCGTTAGCTTTTACCTGCGGATGGCGGTGCCAGGAGATATTAAATAGCGAAATCGGTAATGCCGAGAGACCGATGGCCAGCAGCCACAGGGCGTTAACCCCGCTAACCCGCACGGGCAGCGAGATCATCTGCAGCACGCCGGTGCTCACCCGCCCCGGCATCAGCAGCGTCGCCATCCCGGCGACGATCAGCATCGCGCTGGCAACCGCCCCGCCGATCCCGGCGATCGCGCCGCTTAGCGGTTTTCTCAGGCTAAAGAGCAGCGCCAGCACGGCGCTGACGGCGTACCAAACCACCGCCTGATTGACTAAAGAGATAATGTTCACTTCACGCCCCCTTGTTGCGCCTGAAACAGCGACAAATCGCCGAGGTCGGTGTTAAAAGTCAGCTCGCGCTTACGCCTGCTGGCCAGGGCGATGTCGCGGATATCAACCAGCAGCAGCGCTTTTGTCGGGCAGGTACGCACGCAGGCAGGTCCCTGCTCATCGAAATGGCACAGATCGCATTTCACCGCGATGGCGCGTACGCCCGGTACCCAGTCGAGCAGCGAGCTGACGCGGGCGGGCGCGGGCGGCGCGGCGGGCGCCATCGGCGTATTCGCATTTGCCGGAATATCCAACGGCCGGCTGCCGGAAAATTCGATCGCGCCAAACGGGCAGGCGATGCCGCACAGCTTGCAGCTTACGCACAGGCTTTCGTTTAGCTGGACCGCGCCGTCGATGCGGTTAATCGCGTTAACCGGGCATACTGCGGCGCAGGGGGCGTCTTCACAGTGGTGGCACATCTGCGGCGCGGATTCTTTTTCATTACGCATGACCTGCAGTCGCGGCATCGCCTGCAGGCCCTGCTGGCGATGCGTCTCAGCGCATGCGGCTTCGCAGGTGCGGCAGCCGATACAGACGGTGGAGTCAGCAATTACAAAACGGTTCACCGGGTCTTCCTCGGGTGAAAGTCATTTTTGACGAAATCAGGTGGTGCAGATGTCATTTTCGACACCCGTCGACACCTTGCGCTTAATCGTCCAGCTGCAGATGGCTTAAATCCACCGGCTGGTCCTGTTCCATGGCGTCGTACAGGCGGTCGTATACGGTCGCCACGATCGCCAGATAATGCTCCAGCACCTGCTCGCGGGAGCGGTTGCTGATGCGCCCGTCGATGGTGCCGTCAGAAGCCAGCGTAGCCTGCGCGATCAAGCGCTTATCTTCGCCATTTTTGCTTTGTACGTAGTATTCGATGGTGTGGTTGTTAAAGCCTTCCGCCAGCGCAACAAAAACCTGAAAGTGGCCGAACAGCACGAAGCACAGCTCTTTGTCCGGCGCGCAGCTCATCGCATGATGCAGGCGCGCCTTCGACAAGGTGATGCCCTGAACCAACGAGTTGCAGTAGGTATGCCACTGCTCCTGATGCTGGCGGTGACGATCGGCGATGTAGTCCGCCTTTTCACTTATTTCCCAAATAGTCATCTCGGATCTCCCGGTTGCATGAGATGCACTGCACTAGCATTTTCTATGCCAAATTTTATCTTATTGATATTTATTGAAATTAATAAAATCTGGGGCCTTCGGCGACATGTCGACGACGTCATCAGGCCATCGTCATCGACAGTTTCTCCGACAGTACCGATGCCCTGGCATCGTTATTGCATATATGGCCCATTGCGGCGATGTGGAGGCCACCATGCACGAAATCACGCTTAGCCAGCGGGCGTTGGAAATTATTGAACAGCAGGCGCAGCAGGCCGGAGCGCGGCGGGTCACCGGCGTGTGGCTCAAGGTTGGGGCCTTTTCCTGCGTGGAGGCCAGCGCGCTGACCTTCTGCTTTGAACTGGTGTGCCGCGGCACGCTGGCCGAAGGCTGCGAGCTGCATATCGCCGAACAGCAGGCCGAATGCTGGTGTGAGTCCTGCCAGCAGTACGTGCGCCTGATCTCTCAGCACGTGCGGCGCTGCCCGCAGTGTCAGAGCGACGGGCTGCAGATCGTGGCGGACGATGGCTTACAGATTCAGAGAATAGAAGTGATCCCCGCATAGTGCGCCCGGGATCGCGGCGGCAGGCGCGCGAGCGCCGCCAGCAGAGAAACAACGCGCAGTATGGCGGGATAGACCAGGAGTAAAATTATGTGTACCACCTGCGGCTGTGGGGAAGGCAACCTTTATATAGAAGGTGACGAACGTAACCCCCACTCGGCGTTTCGCAGCGCCCCCTTCGCGCCGGCTACGCGCCAGCCGATGACCATTACCGGCGTCAAAACCGACGGCTTTACCCCCAGCCGCTCCGCTGAGGGCGACCTGCACTACGGCCACGGCGAGGCGGGTACCCATGCGCCGGGCATTAGCCAGCGTAAAATGCTGGACGTTGAAATTGACGTGCTGGAGAAGAACAACCGTCTGGCCGCCCGCAACCGCGCCCGCTTTGCGGCCAAAGGCCAGCTGGTGCTGAACCTGGTCTCCAGCCCCGGCTCCGGCAAAACCACCCTGCTGACCGAAACCCTGCTGCGCCTGAAGGCGAAAACCGCCTGCGCGGTGATTGAAGGCGACCAGCAAACGGTCAACGATGCGGCGCGCATCCGCGCCACCGGCACGCCGGCCATTCAGGTCAACACCGGCAAGGGCTGCCACCTCGACGCGCAGATGATCGCCGAGGCCGCCCCACGCCTGGAACTTGCCGATAGCGGCATCCTGTTTATTGAAAACGTCGGCAACCTGGTATGCCCGGCGGGCTTCGATCTCGGCGAGCGGCACAAGGTCGCGGTCCTGTCGGTGACCGAAGGTGAAGACAAGCCCCTGAAGTACCCGCATATGTTCGCCGCCGCCAGCCTGATGCTGCTGAACAAAATCGATCTCCTGCCGTACCTCAATTTTGACGTTGAGCAGTGCCTCACCTGCGCGCGGGAGGTAAACCCTGATATTGAAATCATCCTGCTTTCCGCCACCAGCGGAGAGGGCATGGAGCAGTGGCTTAACTGGCTGGAGGCGCAGCAATGTGCATAGGCGTCCCGGGACAAATTTGCGCCATTGAAGGCCATCAGGCCAGGGTCGAGATCTGCGGCATCCAGCGCGAGGTCGACTTAACGCTGGTGGGCGCCGTCGATGAGCAGGGCCGGCCGCGGCTCGGCCAGTGGGTGCTGGTGCACGTCGGCTTCGCCATGAGCATCATTAATGAAGCCGAAGCCCGCGATACCCTCGCGGCGCTGCAAAATATGTTTGAGGTCGAGCCGGACGTCGGCGCCCTGCTGTTCGGCGAGGAGCGATAATGCGTTTCGTTGATGAATACCGCGCGCCGGAGCAGGTGCTGCAGCTGGTGGATCGCCTGCGGGAGCGCGCTCGCCTGCTGCCGCATACCGCCGCCCGTCCGCTGCGGATTATGGAGGTTTGCGGCGGCCACACCCACGCTATCTTTAAATTCGGCCTCGACCAGCTGCTGCCGGAAAATATTGAATTTATCCACGGTCCCGGATGCCCGGTCTGCGTCCTGCCGATGGGCCGCATTGACGCCTGCATTGAAATTGCCGGCCGCCCGGGCGTCATTTTCTGCACCTTCGGCGACGCGATGCGCGTACCGGGGAAAAACGGCTCCCTGCTGCAGGCAAAATCGCGCGGCGCCGACGTGCGCATCGTCTATTCGCCGGTCGATGCCCTGAAGCTGGCGCAGCAAAACCCCGACCGCGAGGTGGTGTTCTTCGGGCTGGGCTTTGAAACGACCATGCCCGCCACCGCGCTGACCCTGCGCCAGGCGCGCGACCGCGGCGTCGATAACTTCTTCTTTTTCTGCCAGCACATTACCCTGCTCCCGACCCTGCGCAGCCTGCTCGATACTCCGGACAACGGTATCGACGCCTTCCTCGCCCCCGGTCACGTCAGCATGGTCATTGGTACCGAAGCCTACGGGTTTATCGCCAGCGACTACCGCCGGCCTTTAGTGGTTGCTGGATTCGAACCTCTTGATCTACTGCAAGGCGCGGTGATGCTGGTTGAGCAGACAATAGCGCGGTGCAGCCGGGTCGAGAACCAGTATCGTCGCGTGGTACCCGATGCAGGTAATCCGCTGGCGCAGCAGGCGATTGCCGACGTGTTCTGTCTCTCCGGCGACAGCGAATGGCGCGGGCTTGGGGTCATCAGCGATTCCGGCGTAGGGCTGACGCCTGAGTATCAGCGTTTCGACGCCGAAGCCCATTTTCGCCCGGCGCCCCAGCGCGTTTGTGACGACCCGCGAGCCCGCTGCGGCGAGGTGCTGACCGGACGCTGCAAACCGCATCAGTGCCCGTTATTCGGGCAGGTCTGTAATCCGCAAAGCGCGTTCGGCGCGCTGATGGTCTCATCAGAAGGCGCCTGCGCCGCCTGGTATCAATATCGCAGTCAGGAAAACGAAGCATGAAAAGCATCCAGTTAGCCCACGGTAGCGGCGGTCAGGCGATGCAGCAGCTGATCGCCTCCCTGTTTATGCAGGCCTTCGCCAATCCGTGGCTGGCGGAGCAGGAGGATCAGGCGCGGCTTGACCTGGCGCAGCTTGCCGCCCAGGGGGATCGCCTCGCCTTCTCCACCGACGGCTACGTTATCGATCCGCTGTTTTTTCCCGGCGGCGATATCGGCAAGCTGGCGGTATGCGGCACCGCTAACGACGTGGCGGTAAGCGGCGCCCTGCCGCGCTACCTCTCCTGCGGTTTTATCCTCGAAGAGGGGCTGGAGATAGCCACCCTTGAGAAGGTGGTGAACAGCATGGCGCAGACCGCTCAGGCGGCGGATATCGCTATCGTCACCGGTGATACCAAAGTCGTGCCGCGCGGGGCGGCGGATAAGCTGTTTATCAATACCGCCGGGATTGGCGCGATTCCTCCCGAGATCCGCTGGGGAGCACGGCAGATTACGCCCGGCGACGTGCTGCTGGTCAGCGGCACGCTGGGAGATCACGGGGCCACCATTCTGAATTTGCGCGAAGGGCTCGGGCTGGACGGCGCGCTCTCCAGCGACTGTGCGGTATTAACGCCGCTGATTCAGACGCTGCGCGACCTTCCCGGCGTGAAAGCGCTGCGCGATGCCACCCGCGGCGGCGTTAACGCGGTGGCCCATGAATTTGCCGCGGCCAGCGGCTGCGGGATTGAGCTGCACGAACGAGAGCTGCCGGTCAACGATACCGTACGCGGCGTTTGCGAACTGCTTGGGCTCGATGCCCTCAACTTTGCCAATGAAGGCAAGCTGGTTATCGCCGTCGCTCGCGATGCGGCGGAAGCGGCGCTGACCCGGCTGCGGGCGCACCCGCTCGGCCGCCGCGCGGCGATAGTTGGCGAAGTGGTTGAGCGCAGCGGCGTGCGGTCCGTCGGCCTGTACGGCGTGAAACGCACCCTCGATCTTCCTCACGCCGAGCCGCTGCCGCGAATTTGCTAGTCGCCTCTGGCCGCCGGGGTAGCGTTGCGGCGGAAAGCGCCCGACTGGCGCAAAAATGCTTTATTAACATACTATTACATCCTAAATAATTCGAGTTGCAGGAAGGCGGCAAGCGAGGGGATCCCGATGAGCTTACTCAGGTAAGTGATTCGGGTGACTGAACGCAACCCACGCAAATGCAACTTGAAGTATGACGGGTATATTTATGTCATCACTTTCTTATGTGCTGCTTTGTCGGCGCTTTTTGGACGTAAGCAATGTCGTATACACCGTTGGGCGATTTCGGGCAGCAGGGTCTGTTCGACATCACCCGTGTTTTATTACAGCAGCCCGATCTGGCCGCGCTGAGCGAAACGCTGACGCGTCTGGTCCGGCAATCTGCGCTGGCGGATCGCGCCGCTATTATTCTCTGGAACGCCGGCAACCACCGCGCGGCAAGATACGCCTGCGACGAAGCGGGCCTGCCGGTGAGCTACGAAGATGAGACCGTGCTGGCGCACGGGCCGGTGCGGCGCCTGCTTTCGCGCCCCGACGCGCTGCACTGCGATCGCGCCACCTTTGTCGAAGCCTGGCCGCTGCTGGCCGATAGCGGCCTGTACCCGTCGTTCGGCCATTACTGCCTGCTGCCGCTGGCGGCAGAGGGCCGCATCTTCGGCGGCTGCGAATTTATCCGCAACGATGCGCGTCCGTGGACGGAAAAAGAGTATCAGCGCCTGCATACCTTCACGCAGATCGTCGCCGTGGTCACCGAGCAGATCCAGAGCCGGGTCAGCAATAACGTTGATTACGATCTGCTGTGCCACGAGCGCGATAACTTCCGCATTCTGGTTGCCATCACCAACGCCGTGCTCTCCCGTCTGGATATCGATGAGCTGGTCAGCGAGGTCGCCAAAGAGATCCACCGCTATTTCCGCATCGACGCCATTAGCGTGGTGCTGCGCAGCGGCCGCAAAGGCAAGCTGAATATCTACTCGACCCACTACCTCGACGCCAGCCATCCGGTGCACGACCAAAGCGAGGTCAACGAGGCCGGAACGCTGACCGAGCGGGTGTTTAAAAGCAAAGAGATGCTGCTGCTCAATTTGCACGAACACGACTCCCTGGCGCCGTACGAAAAAATGCTCTTCGAGATGTGGGGTAACCAGATTCAGACCCTGTGCCTGCTGCCGCTGATGTCCGGCAATACCCTGCTTGGGGTCCTGAAGCTGGCGCAGTGCGATGAGAAGGTCTTCACCACCACCAATCTCAAGCTGCTGCGCCAGATTGCCGAGCGCGTATCGATCGCCGTCGATAACGCGCTGGCGTATCGCGAGATCCAGCGTCTGAAAGAGCGGCTGGTTGATGAGAACCTCGCGCTGACCGAGCAGTTGAACAACGTCGAGAGCGAGTTTGGCGAGATAATTGGCCGCAGCGAAGCGATGCACAGCGTGCTCAAGCAGGTCGAAATGGTGGCGCACAGCGACAGCACCGTGCTGATCCTCGGCGAAACCGGCACCGGTAAAGAGCTGATTGCCCGCGCGATCCATAACCTCAGCGGCCGCAACGCCCGGCGAATGGTGAAAATGAACTGCGCGGCGATGCCCGCCGGGCTGCTGGAAAGCGACCTCTTCGGCCACGAGCGCGGAGCCTTTACCGGCGCCAGCGCCCAGCGTATCGGTCGTTTTGAGCTGGCGGACAAAAGCTCGCTGTTTCTCGATGAGGTCGGCGATATGCCGGTTGAGCTCCAGCCGAAGCTGCTGCGCGTGCTGCAGGAGCAGGAGTTTGAGCGCCTCGGCAGCAATAAGCTGATCCGCACCGACGTGCGGCTGATCGCCGCGACCAACCGCGATCTCAAGCAGATGGTCGCCGATCGCGAGTTCCGCAGCGATCTCTACTACCGGCTCAACGTTTTCCCGATCCATATCCCGCCGCTGCGCGAACGTCCGGATGATATTCCGCTGCTGGTGAAAGCCTTCACCTTTAAAATTGCCCGCCGTCTTGGGCGCAATATCGACAGCATTCCGGCTGAAACCCTGCGCACCCTAAGCCGCATGGAGTGGCCGGGCAACGTCCGCGAGCTGGAAAACGTCATTGAGCGCGCGGTGCTGCTGACCCGCGGCAGCGTGCTGCAGCTATCCATGCCCGAGCTGAACAGCGATCCGGAACCTCCTGCGGCAGAAATTTTGCCGCAGGAGGGCGAAGACGAGTATCAGCTTATCGTCCGCGTGCTGAAAGAGAGCAACGGCGTGGTTGCCGGCCCCAAAGGCGCCGCCCAGCGTCTGGGCCTAAAGCGCACGACCCTGCTGTCGCGGATGAAAAGATTGGGTATTACAAAAGATGAGCTAGTATAGGTCCGACACGCACTCAACCAGGTACAAGGAGATTCTATGGCGGTATCAGCACGTAATCAGCTCACCGGCACGGTCAGCGCAGTAGCCACGGGCGCAGTTAACGATGAGGTTGAATTAACCCTCGCGGGCGGCGCAAAGCTGGTGGCAATTGTCACCCACAGCAGCAAGGAAGCGCTGGGCCTGGTCGCAGGAAAAGAGGCCATTGCGCTGATTAAAGCGCCGTGGGTCACCCTCGCGACCGAGGATTGCGGCCTGAAGTTCTCCGCACGCAACCAGTTTGCCGGCAGCGTGACCCGCGTAACGGAAGGCGCGGTCAACGACACCGTACATATTAAAACCGATGCGGGTTTTGAGATTGTCGCTGTCGTCACCAACGAAAGCCAGCAGGAAATGAAGCTCGCGCAGGGCAGCCGCGTGATTGCGCTGATCAAAGCATCGGCGATCCTCCTCGCAACCCGCGCCTGAGTCAGACTCAAAGCGCCGCTTCACTCTACGTTGCGTGAAGCGGCGTTATTCATTAAGAACGCCCGCTAATCGGCGGCGCTGCACCGATCTATCCTTCCCACGCTCATTATTACCCTACCACCTAAATAATAATCATTTTCATTTATCAATAGCCTGTGCTATATAACATAGCACAGGCTATAAATGATGATTAATTAATCGCAACGTTGTGAGGGAACCTATGCTGCACCTGCCACCGCTGAAACACCTGATGTTTGCCGCTACTCTGGCGATCCTCGCCGTCGCCCCCGCGCAGGCGAAAGATAAATTTAAGGTCATCACAACCTTTACGGTGATCGCCGATATGGCGCAGAACGTGGCCGGCGATGCCGCCGAGGTGAGTTCAATTACCAAACCGGGGGCCGAGATCCATGAGTATCAGCCCACGCCCGGTGATATCAAGCGCGCCCAGGGAGCGCAGCTCATTCTCGCCAACGGTCTGAATCTCGAACTGTGGTTCGCCCGCTTCTACCAGCATTTAAACGGCGTGCCGGAAGTGGTGGTCAGCAACGGCATTCAGCCGATGGGCATCAGCGACGGCCCCTATAACGGCAAGCCCAACCCGCATGCGTGGATGTCGGCGGACAACGCCTTAATCTACGTCGATAACATCCGCGACGCGCTGGTGAAATACGATCCGGACAACGCCGACGTCTATCGCCGCAACGCCGAGGCCTACAAGGAAAAAATCCGCCAGACCATGGCGCCGCTGAAAGCGCAGCTGGCGAAACTGCCGGAAGATAAGCGCTGGCTGGTCACCAGCGAAGGCGCATTCTCCTACCTCGCCCGCGATAACGGCCTGCAGGAGCGCTATTTATGGCCGATTAACGCCGACCAGCAGGGCACGCCGCAGCAGGTGCGTAAAACCATCGACACCATGAAAAAAGAGCATATCCCGACCATCTTCAGCGAAAGCACCATCTCCGATAAGCCGGCGCGCCAGGTCGCGCGCGAAGCCGGCGCCCACTACGGCGGCGTGCTCTACGTTGACTCCCTGAGCACCGCCGACGGCCCGGTACCGACCTATCTCGATCTGCTGCGGGTGACCACGCAAACCATCGTCCAGGGCATCAACGACGGCCTGAGGAAACAGCCATGAGCGCAGGAACGGCGGGGCTGGTCATCGATCGGGTCAGCGTAACCTACCGCAACGGCCATACCGCGCTGCGGGATGCCTCCTTCAGCGTCCCGCAGGGTTCGATTGCCGCGCTGGTTGGGGTGAACGGCTCGGGGAAATCGACCCTGTTTAAAGCGCTGATGGGCTTCGTGCGCCTGGCGCGCGGCGATATTGCGATTCTCGGCCGGCCGGTCAACCAGGCGCTGCGGCAAAATCTGGTGGCCTACGTCCCACAGTCCGAAGAGGTCGACTGGTCGTTCCCTGTGCTGGTGGAGGACGTAGTGATGATGGGGCGCTACGGCCATATGGGCTGGCTGCGGCGGGCAAAGGCTCGCGATCACGAGATCGTTGACGCGGCGCTGGCGCGCGTAGGCATGAGCGAATACCGCCAGCGGCAGATCGGCGAACTCTCCGGCGGCCAGAAAAAGCGCGTATTCCTTGCCAGAGCCATCGCCCAGCAGGGCAAGGTGATCCTGCTGGATGAACCCTTTACCGGCGTCGACGTACAGACCGAAGCGCGGATCATCGCCCTGCTGCGGGAGCTGCGCGATGAAGGCTGCACCATGCTGGTCTCAACCCACAATCTCGGTTCGGTCAGCGAGTTTTGCGACTACACCGTGATGGTCAAAGGCACCGTTCTCGCGAGCGGCCCGACCGAGACCACCTTTACCGCCGAGAATCTGGAGCTTGCCTTTAGCGGCGTGCTGCGCCACGTGGTGCTGAAAGGCGGCGAGGATCGCATCATTACCGACGATGAACGGCCGTTTATCAGCCGCCGGGCAACAGGAGGCGAAGGATGAACTGGCTGATCGAGCCGTTTGGCTATCAGTATATGCTGAACGCGATGTGGGTCTCCGCGCTGGTCGGCGGCGTGTGCGCATTTCTCTCGTGCTACCTGATGCTTAAAGGCTGGTCGCTGATTGGCGATGCCCTTTCCCACTCGATCGTCCCCGGCGTGGCGGGAGCCTATATGCTCGGCCTGCCCTTTGCGCTGGGCGCCTTTCTCTCCGGCGGGCTGGCGGCGGGCAGCATGCTGTTTCTCAACCAGCGCTCAAAGCTCAAGGAGGATGCCATTATCGGGCTGATTTTCTCCTCCTTCTTCGGTATCGGGCTGTTTATGGTGTCGCTCAACCCGACCTCGGTAAATATTCAGACCATTATCCTTGGCAATATTCTGGCGATTGCCCCGGAGGATATTATCCAGCTGGCGGCGATTGGCTTTATTTCGATAATCATCCTGCTGCTGAAATGGAAAGATCTGATGGTGACCTTTTTCGATGAAAGCCACGCTCGCTCCATCGGCCTGAACACCACCGGACTCAAGCTGCTGTTCTTCACCCTGCTGGCGGCCTGTACCGTTGCGGCGCTGCAAACCGTGGGCGCGTTTCTGGTGATTTGCCTGGTGGTCACCCCCGGCGCCACCGCCTGGCTACTCACCGACCGCTTTCCGCGCCTGCTGGCGATTGCCGTCGCCATCGGCAGCCTGACCAGCTTCTTCGGCGCCTGGCTGAGCTACTATCTGGACGGCGCCACCGGCGGCATTATCGTGGTGGCCCAAACGCTGCTGTTTCTGGCGGCATTTATCTTCGCGCCAAAGCACGGCCTGCTTGCCAGCCGCCGTCGCGCCAGGGAGGCCTCATGCTGACCGCTCTGCTCGAACCGTTCCAGTTCTCTTTTATGATTAACGCCATGCTGGTGGCGGCTATCGTTGCCGTCCCCTGCGCCCTGCTGTCGGTGTTTTTGGTGCTTAAAGGCTGGGCGCTGATGGGCGATGCCATGAGCCACGCGGTGTTTCCGGGGGTGGTGGTGGCGTACATCGTCGGCATTCCATTCGCCATCGGCGCCTTTATTGCCGGGCTGTTCTGCGCCATTGCCACCGGCTATCTTGATGACAATAGCCGCATCAAGCGCGACACGATCATGGGGATCGTCTTTTCCGGCATGTTTGGCGCAGGACTGGTGCTATACGTCGCCATTCAGTCCGAGATTCATCTCGACCATATTCTGTTCGGCGATATGCTGGGCATCTCCGCGAGCGATATCGCGCAAACGTCGCTGATCGCGCTGGCTATTGCGCTGATTATTGGGCTGAAGTGGCGCGATTTTCTGCTGCACGCCTTCGACCCGCATCAGGCCAAGGCCAGCGGTTTACGCTGCGGGCTGCTGCACTACGGGCTGCTGTGTATGATTGCGCTGACTATCGTCGCGACGCTGAAAGCGGTGGGGATTATTTTGTCGATTTCGCTGCTGATAGCGCCGGGCGCTATCGCGCTGCTGCTGACGCGGCGCTTTATCAGCGCGCTGCTGCTGGCGGTGGCGCTCGCCGTGAGCTGTTCGCTGGGCGGCGTCTGGCTGTCGTTTTATCTCGATAGCGCCCCGGCGCCCACCATCGTGGTGCTGTTCACCGCGCTGTTCATCATTACGTTCGTTTATACTTCGATGCGCGATAGCCAGACGCAGGCCGACTCCGCAGAGGTCGAGGGCCGCGGCTAGCGCCAGGGCCCGGAAAGGTGCCGGCTATTTTTTTGGCCGGTATTTTTCCGGCAGCTCGGGTACCGGGCGCCGGTCATCAATCAGATGACGAATGGTTAATATCGGGTGGCGCCAGAGCATTCGCGGCCCCGCCCAGCGCATGATCTGCTTCATCTCTTCGCGTTTTGCCGGCTGATAGCAGTGCACCGGGCACTGCTTGCAGGCCGGCTTTTCTTCACCAAACACGCATTTATCCAGCCGCTTGTCGGCATAGGCATTGAGCGCCTGATAGTGCTCCGCGTCGCCTGTAGCCTCCGGGCAGCGGCGCCGATAGAGCGAAATCATCCTGCTGATGGTCTCTTTTTCGCGATCGATACGTTTACCCGCCATAGCCTGCCCCCGGCAACAAAGATGCACCTATAATACACCTTAAGGCGGCGCGGTGCAGCCGGTTACTCCCTGAGGATTAGGCCGGCTTATCCACGTGCCCCAGCGGTTTTTCCGGGAAGCAGACATCGCGTACCCGACGCTTGAGCTCCGCCGCATCGGGGAAACCGTCGTCCTGTTTGCGATCCCAGATTTGCACATCGTCTACGCTGATGGTGAATATTCCCCCGGTTCCCGGCACCAGCGTTACCGAGCCGATATCGGTGCTGAAGGTGTGCAGCAGCTCCTGCGCCATCCAGCTGGCGCGCAGCATCCAGTTACATTGGGAGCAGTAGGTGATGGTAATGGCGCGCTTAGTCATTGTTATCCTCAATAGTTCCTACCTGAATGATCAGGTTCGTTAATCGTTAAGCCGAATTGTAAGCAACTTTATGAATAAAATGTGGAGATATAATGAATTAGTTGCAAATGGAAATACTTATCATTAGTATTCGCAAAATTACAGGGAATGAATTCGCCAGCGAAAGGAAATAACGGGGTGAATCGACAAATCTGGAAGTAACGCGTGAGCCGATACTAATAATTATCAAGGCGTGGCTACTATGTACAAATCCACTCAATCAACAGCATGGTTTAAAAAAAGCCTGCTGGTGACTTCTTTGCTCGCAGCAATTTATCAGACCTCCGCCGGGGCGGCTGACAGCACCAATAAAAATCTCACCAGCGATGCATCATCCGATGATAGTTCGGAGCTGATGACCGTGACCGCACCCGCGCCCGAGCTGAAAGCAGGCAGCGAACACACCATTAGCGCTCAGGATCTGCAGGATAAAGGCGCGAAAGATTTTGGCTCCATCATGCGCTATGAACCGCTGATTGGCGCCACCGGCGCCAGCGGCGGATCGGGCAACGGTAAAAGCGGCTTCGACCGCGGCGGCTATACCGGCTACAACATTCGCGGCATGGAGAGCAACCGCGTCGGCATCGACGTCGACGGCATTGCCCAGCCGAACGCGACCGGACGCAGTTACGTCAGCCGAGCGGGCCTCAACACCTTCGGCATCGGCCGCGACTACATTGACCCGTACATGTACGGCAGCATCAATATTCAGTCCGGCGCCACCTCTACCGAAACGGCCAACAGCTCCATCGGCGGTAACGTCTCTTTCCGTCCGAAATCTGCCGATGACTATCTGCACTCGGGTAAAACCAGCGCCTTTGGCTACCGCAGCGGCTACGACTCCGCCGACCGCAGCTGGCACAACGGCGTCACCATCGCCGGCGGCGATGAGACCCTGCGCGGGATCTTCGTCTACAGCCGTCGCGACGGTCAGGAAACGGAAAATAACAGCGGGACGGTCGATTCATATCCGGCCAACTGGCACTCCGACGCCTTTATGACCTCCGGGATCTGGCAGCCAAATGAAGAGCACAAGCTGACCGGTACCTTCGATTACTACCATAAAACCAACCATACGCACTACGACACCTGGGACTCCAGCGGCGGCAGCGTTATCGGCACCGCCAACCAGACCAGCCAGACGCGTCGCTGGGGCCTGAGCCTGAAAGACGACTGGACGCCGATGAACGACTATATCGATAGCGTGTCGACTAAGGTCTACTACCAGCATACCGAGGCCCATGACTGGACCTATATGCCGGATAGCACCTCCCTGGCAATGGAGACCGTGAACTCGAACTTTGACACCGACACCTGGGGGTTCCAGACCGCGCTGGCCAAATCCGTGGGCCGTCATGACCTGAGCGGCGGCCTCAACGCCAGCACCACCAAAACCCAGCGTCCGTTCAGCCAGTCGCCGGTACCGAGCGTCTACAGCGCGATCATGCAGCCGGAAGCGGATAGCCGCGGCTACGTCATCGCTGGCTTCGTGCAGGATAAGATTAACTTCGATCTCGACAGCCATAACTTCGCCGTGATCCCGGGCATTCGCGTAGTGCATCAATCGACCAAACCTGAGAACCTCTCGGATCTGACCACCAACAGCAGCGTGCTGACCGGCTCCGCCGTCTCGACGCTGTACGGTAAGAACTCCGATACCCAGGCGCTGCCGTCGCTGACCCTGCAGTACGATATGACTCCGCGCCTGATGACCTACCTGCAGTACCAGCGCGGCGCGCAGTTCCCGAACGCCAGCCAGCTGTACGGCTCATGGAACCTCGGCTCCAGCTATGCCGGACGGGCGCAGTACGCGCTGATCGGCAATACCGATCTGAAAACCGAAACCAGCGATAACTTCGAGTGGGGGATGAAGGGCGAGGTGACGGAAGGCATCACCATGCGTACCGCGCTGTTCTACAACAGCTATAAAAACTTTATCGCCTATAGCCGCTACACGCGCTCCGGCAACCCGGACCAATTCACCAACGTACCGTCGAATATCTATACCATTTATCAGGCGGAAAACCGCGATAAGGCCTATATCTACGGCGGCGAAATCAGCGCCAAATTTAACTTTGGCACCTGGTTTGAAGAGGTTAACGGCCTGAGCGCCACCCTCGCCTACGGCTATAGCGAAGGGAAATCGAAGTCCAGCTATAACGGCGACAAGTACGTCGACCTCGATAGCGTCGCGCCAATGAAGGCTATCGTCGGCGTGGCCTGGGACGACCCGGCAAAAGTGTACGGTACCGCGCTGACCGCGACCTTTGTTAAGGGCAAACGCGCCAGCACCACCAACCGCGAAAGCTATACCAACACCGGCTCGGCGATCACAGATTCCACCAGCGAATATATGCGCGTGCCTGGCTACGGCATGCTCGACTGGACCGCTTACTGGCAGGTGGCGAAGAACGTGCGCCTGAACGGCGGGGTTTACAACATTACCGATCGTAAATACTGGGATTACCTGAGTAGCCGTAATATCGAGACATCGACCAACCAGGATGCCAATGACAAAGCGCTGGCGACGATGCCTGGCCGTACCTGGCAGCTGGGCGTGAACGTCGATTTTTGATAGATCCAATAATAAGAAACCTGCCCCCGGCCATCGTGCCGGGGTTACTCATCGTAGAGAAGGATGTGAATTATGCGAGACGCTCAACATCAACCTGCCCCGCTGTGGCAGCGCTATCTGACCACTAAAGCGCAATCCTCCGCCAAATACGCCCGCGATATCGCCGCCGAAATGGGGATTAGCGAAGCCGAACTGACCGAAGCCCGCCTCGGCTACGATGCCGTGCGCCTGCAGGACGACGCGCGCGCTATCCTGGCCGCGCTGGAAGCCGTCGGCGAAACGAAGTGTATCTGCCGCAACGAATATGCGGTACACGAGCAGGTCGGCGAATTTACCCACCAGCACCTCAACGGCCACGCCGGGCTGGTGCTCAACCCGCGGGCCCTCGACCTGCGCCTGTTTCTCAGCCAGTGGGCCAGCGCTTTCCACCTGACCGACAACGATCGCCAGAGCATTCAGTTCTTCGATCATCACGGCGACGCGCTGCTGAAGGTCTACGCCACCGAACAAACCGATATGGCCGCCTGGGACGCGCTGATTGCTGAGCACACCCAGAACGCGCCGACGCCGCTGGCGATTCGTCCCGCCGAGATCGCAAAATATGCAGACACCGTCGACGGCGCTGAGCTGGAGAGCGAGTGGCGCGCGATGACCGATGTGCACCAGTTCTTCGTCCTGCTGAGAAAGCATAATCTGTCGCGCCAGCAGGCTTTCCGGGCGGTGAGCGACGACCTCGCCTGCCGCATTGAAAACGATGCCCTGCCGCGCCTGCTGGGCGCCATCCGCGAAGAGGGCAACGAAATTATGATTTTCGTCGGCAACCGCGGCTGCGTGCAAATTTTTACCGGCGCGATCGAAAAGCTGCTGCCGATGCGCGGCTGGCTCAATATTTTCAACAGCACCTTTACGCTGCACCTGCGCGAAGACAGCGTTGACGAGGTTTGGGTGACCCGCAAGCCGACCACTGACGGTCACGTCACCAGCGTCGAGCTGTTCGCCAAAGACGGCACGCAGATCGCCCAGCTCTTCGGCCAGCGCAGCGAAGGCCACCCGGAGCAGGAGCAGTGGCGCAGCCAGGTTGACCGTCTGACGACGGAAGGACAGACCGCATGAAACGCTGGCTCGTACTGCTGACGGTCTTGCCGCTGTTTGCCAGCGCCGCCGCCGAACGCATCATCTCTCTCGGCGGCGACGTCACCGAAGTGGTTTACGCCCTCAATGCCCAGCAGCAGCTGGTCGCCAAAGACAGCACCAGCACCTGGCCCGCCGAGGCGCAGTCGCTGCCGGACGTGGGCTATCTGCGCCAGCTCAACGCCGAAGGGATCCTCTCGCTACGTCCGACCCTCGTGCTGGCCAGCGCCCAGGCCCAGCCTTCGCTGGTGCTAAAAAAGGTGCAGGAAAGCAGCGTGAAGGTTATTGACGTGCCGGGGGGCTACAGCCTGGCGTCAATTGATAAAAAGGTCGCCACGATTGCCGATGCATTAGGCAAACAGGAACAGGGCGATGCGCTGCTGCAGAAGCTGCACCAGCAGATCGCGCAAATCCCCACCCAGCCGCTTAACAAGCGGGTGCTGTTTATTCTCAGCCACGGCGGGATGAACACGCTGGTTGCCGGGAAGCAGACGGCGGCCGATGGCGCGATCCGCGCCGCCGGCCTGCAGAACGCGATGCAGGGCTTCGACCACTACCGCAGCATGTCCCAGGAGGGCGTGGTCGCCAGCCTGCCGGACCTGGTGGTCATCTCCGCCGACGGGCTTAAGGGCATGGGGGGCGAAGCGGGACTGTGGAAACTCCCCGGCCTGGCGCAAACCCCGGCGGGCCGCCATAAGCAGGTGCTGGTGATTGACGATATGGCGCTGCTCGGGTTTGGCCCACGCACGCCGCAGGCGGTCATCACGCTGCGGCAAAAAGCGGAGCAGCTGCCCTGATGCGTGCCGCTCCCGCCCGTACTCTGTGGCTAATGCTGTTGCTGCTGGCAGGACTGACGCTGTTCGCCACCACCCTCGGGGCGATGCGTCTGCCGCTCGCCAGCCTGTGGCCGTCAGGAGATGAGGTGCTGCGCCATATCTGGCTGACGATCCGTCTGCCTCGCGTGCTGCTGGCGCTGCTGGTGGGCGCCGCGCTGGCGCTCTCCGGCTGCGTGATGCAGGGGCTGTTTCGCAACCCGCTCGCCGACCCGGGCCTGCTGGGGATCAGCAGCGGCGCGGCGCTGGCGGTAGCCTGCTGGCTGGTGCTGCCGCTGTCGGTGCCGGTACTGGTGGCGCTGTATGCGCCGATGCTGGCGGCCTTTATCGGCAGCATGGCGGTTATGGTGGTGATTTTTATCCTCAGCCGGGCCGGCGACGGCTCGCTGTCGCGCCTGCTGCTGGTCGGGATTGCCATCAACGCGCTGTGCGGCGCGCTGGTGGGCGCGCTGGCGTGGATAAGCAACGATACCCAGCTGCGCCAGCTTTCCCTGTGGGGGATGGGCAGCCTCGGCCAGGCGGAGTGGTCTACGCTGCTGGTGGCGGCCACGCTGATGGTCCCGGCATCAGCGGCGGTATGGCTGATGGCCTCGCGCCTCAATTTGCTGCAGCTTGGCGATGAGGAAGCGCACTACCTTGGGGTCAACGTCCGGGCGCTGCAGCGGCTTCTGCTGCTGTGCAGCGCGCTGCTGGTGGCGGCATCGGTAGCCATCAGCGGAGTGATCGGCTTTATTGGCCTGGTGGTTCCGCATCTGATGCGGATGTGGCTGGGGCCGGACCATCGCGGCCTGGTCCCCGGCTCGCTGCTCGCCGGCGCGATTTTACTGCTCCTCGCCGATACCCTCGCCCGCACCGTCGCCGCTCCCGCCGAAATGCCGGTCGGCCTGCTGACCAGCATGCTCGGCGCGCCGTGGTTTTTATGGCTTATTTTCCGCCAGCAGAGGACGATCAATGGATAACAGCTATATCGCCCGCTCGCTGTCGCTGCGCGTCGGCCAACGCCTGCTGATTGACGATATTTCACTGCAGCTGAGCGCGGCCGGAATGACGGCGCTGATTGGCCCGAACGGCGCGGGCAAATCGACCCTGCTCCGCCTGCTGACCGGCTTTTTAACCCCGGACAGCGGCGAACGGCGCGTAGAGGGCCGACCGCTGGAAAGCTGGACGCCGGAGGCGCTCTCCCGCCGTCGGGCGGTGATGCTGCAGCGTACCCAGCTTCACGCCGACTGGCCCGTTGAGACGGTGATCGCTATGGGACGCTCCCCGTGGGGCAAAACCCCGGACCTCCAGGCGGTCCGCAGGGTGATGGCGGAGACCGGCTGCGACCATCTGGCCGGCAGGCGCTACCCTTCGCTCTCCGGCGGCGAGCAGCAGCGGGTGCAGCTGGCCCGCTGTCTCGCCCAGCTGTGGCGCGACGATGCTCCGCAGGGCTGGCTGTTTCTTGATGAGCCGACCTCGGCGCTGGATCTTTACTATCAGCAGCACCTGCTGCGCCTGCTGAAACGGCTGACCCGCAGCGGCCTGCTGCACGTCTGCATCGTGCTGCACGATCTTAACCTCGCCGCGCTATGGGCTGACCATATCCTGCTGATGCATCAGGGAAAGCTGGTGGCGGAAGGCACGCCGCATGAGGTGATACAGCAGCCGATCATCAGCCGCTGGTACGGCGCCGACGTGCGCACCGGCCAGCACCCCGATCACCCGATCCCCCAGGTCTATCTGGCGCCATAATCCCGCCGTGGGTAGCGCGCTCGTCCGCGCTACCCGCTTTAGCAACTGGAACGCGGATCGCTACATCTTGTTTCGTCACTTTCCCTGAAAGTCGTATCTCCGTTATGATGTCTCTCCAATGTGATACCAACGAAAACAAAAAAGATCGCAACCCATTAAAACCCAGGGAGCTGGATAACTTTCTATGAGTACAATCGACAATCTCGACGCCCACACCCCGATGATGCAGCAGTATCTGAAGCTGAAAGCGCAGCATCCGGAGATCCTGCTGTTCTACCGCATGGGCGACTTTTACGAGCTGTTCTATGACGACGCTAAACGCGCCTCGCAGCTGCTTGATATCTCGCTGACCAAACGCGGCGCCTCGGCGGGCGAGCCGATCCCGATGGCCGGGATCCCGCACCATGCGGTGGAAAACTACCTCGCGAAGCTGGTGAATCAGGGCGAGTCGGTGGCGATTTGCGAACAGATTGGCGATCCGGCCACCACCAAAGGACCGGTCGAACGGAAAGTGGTACGCATCGTCACGCCCGGCACCATCAGCGATGAAGCGCTGCTGCAGGAGCGTCAGGATAATCTGCTGGCCGCCATCTGGCAGGACAGCAAAGGCTTCGGCTATGCGACGCTGGACATCAGCTCCGGGCGTTTTCGCCTCAGCGAGCCGGCCGATCGCGAAACCATGGCGGCAGAGCTGCAGCGCACCAACCCGGCAGAGCTGCTGTATGCCGAAGATTTTGCCGAAGCGGCGCTGATTGAAGGCCGCCGCGGCCTGCGCCGTCGCCCGCTGTGGGAGTTTGAAATCGACACCGCGCGCCAGCAGCTGAATTTACAGTTCGGCACCCGCGACCTGGTGGGCTTCGGGGTCGAAAACGCCCCACGCGGCCTGTGCGCGGCGGGCTGCCTGCTGCAGTACGTCAAGGATACCCAGCGCACCTCCCTGCCGCATATCCGCTCGATTACCATGGAGCGCGAGCAGGACAGCATCATTATGGATGCCGCTACCCGCCGTAATCTTGAGATCACCCAGAACCTGGCCGGCGGCACCGACAATACCCTCGCCTCGGTCCTCGACTGCACCGTCACCCCGATGGGCAGCCGGATGCTTAAGCGCTGGCTGCATATGCCAATCCGCAACAGCGAGGTGCTGATCGAGCGCCAGCAGACCATCGGCGCCCTGCAGGAGCGCTATGGCGAACTGCAGCCGGTGCTGCGCCAGGTCGGCGATCTGGAGCGTATTTTGGCGCGCCTGGCGCTGCGCACCGCGCGGCCGCGCGATTTAGCCCGCATGCGCCATGCCTTCCAGCAGCTGCCGGCGCTGCGCGACATGCTGGCCGACGTCCCCTGCGCCCCGGTGCAGCAGCTGCGCGATAAAATGGGCGAGTTCGCCGAGCTGCGCGAGCTGCTGGAAAAGGCCATTATCGACGCGCCTCCGGTGCTGGTGCGCGACGGCGGCGTGATTGCCCCGGGCTATAACGAAGAGCTCGACGAGTGGCGCGCGCTGGCCGATGGCGCCACGGACTATCTCGATAAGCTGGAGGTTCGCGAACGCGAACGGCTGGGGCTGGATACGCTGAAGGTGGGCTACAACGCGGTTCACGGCTACTACATCCAGATTAGCCGCGGCCAAAGCCAGCACGCGCCGATTCACTACGTGCGTCGCCAGACGTTAAAAAACGCCGAGCGCTATATTATTCCTGAGCTCAAGGAGTATGAAGACAAGGTGCTGACCTCGAAAGGCAAGGCGCTGGCGCTGGAGAAACAGCTCTACGACCGCCTGTTTGATATGCTGTTGCCGCATCTTGCCGACCTGCTGCAGAGCGCGAGCGCGCTGGCGGAGCTGGACGTGCTGATTAACCTCGCCGAGCGGGCCGAAACCCTTAACTACTGCTGCCCGACCTTTAGCGATAAGCCGGGCATCCGCATTGTCGAAGGCCGCCATCCGGTGGTGGAACAGGTGCTAAAAGAGCCGTTTATCGCCAACCCGCTCACCCTGTCGCCGCAGCGCCGGATGCTGATTATTACCGGCCCGAATATGGGCGGTAAAAGTACCTATATGCGCCAGACCGCGCTGATTGCGCTGCTGGCGTGGATCGGCAGCTACGTCCCGGCTGAAAAGGTCGAAATCGGCCCCATTGACCGCATCTTCACCCGCGTCGGCGCGGCGGACGATCTGGCAAGCGGCCGCTCAACCTTTATGGTGGAAATGACCGAAACCGCCAATATTCTGCATAACGCCACCGAACACAGCCTGGTGCTGATGGATGAAATCGGCCGCGGCACTTCGACCTACGACGGCCTGTCGCTGGCGTGGGCCTGCGCGGAGAACCTGGCGAATAAGATAAAAGCGCTGACGCTGTTTGCCACCCACTACTTCGAGCTCACCCAGCTGCCGGAGAAAATGGAAGGGGTGGCTAACGTCCATCTGGACGCGCTGGAGCACGGCGACACTATCGCCTTTATGCACAGCGTTCAGGACGGCGCGGCGAGTAAAAGCTACGGCCTGGCGGTCGCGGCGCTGGCGGGGGTGCCGAAAGAAGTGATCAAGCGCGCGCGGCAGAAGCTGCGCGAGCTGGAGAGCATTTCGCCCAACGCGGCGGCGACCCAGGTTGACGGTACGCAGATGTCGCTGCTGTCGGCTCCGGAAGAGATCTCTCCGGCCCTCGAAGCGCTGGAGCATCTTGACCCCGATACGCTGACGCCGCGTCAGGCCCTGGAGTGGATCTATCGGCTTAAAAGCCTGGCGTAATCCTCTTATCCTCTGAACGTCACTCCCGGGCAGCAATGCTTCGCCCGGGAGTGAACCGCAGAAATGGCCGCAGAAACCGGTATGTTACCCCGCCCGCTGACGTAAAAAATCGATAAACGCCCGCACCTTAGTCGGCACGTGCCGCGCATCCGGATAGACCGCATAAACTCCTTGCGACGGAAAGCTTACCTCCGGTAGCAAATGGATCAAACGCTTCTGAGCCAACGATGAGGCCACCAGCCACTCCGGCAACAGCGCCACGCCGCTGCCGGCAAGGGCGAAGGCCATTAGCGCACTGGCGCTATCCGCCGACAGACGCGGAGTCTTTTGAATTTCAAAACCGAACGCCTCCTGATCCTGCCCGCTGAGCTGCCAGCGCAGCGGCGTTTGCAGGCGCTCATGAATAATCCACTCGGCCTGGGCCAGGTCTTCGAGAGTTGCCAGCGGATGCTGCGCCAGCCACGCAGGCGCGGCCACGGGCAGGATTGCGAAACGCGAAATCAGCGCCGCGCGGTAGCGCGAGTCCGCCAGCGTCCCGAGACGAATGGCAACATCAAAGCGTTCGGAGATTAAATCGGCGTGGTGCGAGGATGAAACGTGGCGCACGCGCAGCGCCGGGTGCAGCTGGCTAAACTCGGCCAGGGCGGGAATAATCAACCGTGCGCCGTACTCCGGGGTGGTGGTGATGCGCAGCTCGCCGCTCAATCCGGCGTGGCTGGCCCGCACCTCGTCCTGGAGATTTTCCGCCGCCTTCAACAGCCCGACGCCGCGGTGATAGAACAGCGTCCCCGCATCCGTCAGGGTCAGCCGCCGCGTGGAGCGTAAAAGCAGCGTGACGCCAAGCTCGCTCTCCAGCTGCCGCACGTTAAAGCTCACCACCGCCTTAGTCTGGGCCAGAGCGGCGGCTGCGGCGGTAAAACTTCCGCACTCCACCACCGCCACAAACATGGCCATTCGTTGCAGATTCAGCATGCTAACTCAGCTTATTGTCAAAAAATTTCAGACAGTATATCCCGGTTCGCCGCGTTTATCCGCCCGACGCAGAGGTTTAGAGTAGCGACCTTCTTTACCGGAGATCGCCATGACCTATCGCAGCAAGGTTGCCACCGTTTTTCTGCTCGGTTTTTTTCTCGACTTAATCAATATGTTTATCGCCAGCGTTGCCTTTCCCGATATGAGTCGGGCGCTTAACGCCTCCGTGGGGGAGCTCACCTGGGTCAGCAACGGCTATATCGCCGGGCTCACGCTGGTGATCCCCTTCAGCGCCTGGCTCGCACAGCGATTTGGCGCCCGGCGCGTTTTTCTGCTGTCGCTGCTTCTGTTCAGCGCGGCGGCGCTGGGAGCCGGAATGGCGGATTCGCTGAGCGCGCTGGTTTTCTGGCGCGCGCTTCAGGGGATGGGCGGCGGGCTATTAATTCCCGTTGGTCAGGCGGTGACCTGGCGCTACTTTAAGCCCCACGAGCGGGCAACGCTCTCTGCCGCCGTGATGCTGGTCGGGCTGCTGGCTCCAGCCTGCTCTCCGGCGCTTGGGGGGCTGCTGGTGCAGACGTTCAGCTGGCGATGGGTCTTCTTTGCCAGCCTGCCCGTCGCTTTTCTGACGCTTATCCTGGCCGCCTGCTGGCTTGAAAAAGAGGTGACAACGACGCGCCCGGGCCGCTTTTTACACCTGCCGCTGCTGGCCGACCCGCTGCTGCGCTTCGCGATGCTGATTTATCTCTGCGTCCCCGGCACGTTTATTGGCATCAACGTGGTCGGCCTGTTTTACCTGCAGACCCTCACCGGGATGTCGCCTTCAGCCATCGGGTCATTGATGCTGCCGTGGTCGCTGGCATCGTTTGTGGCGATAACGCTGACCGGCAGATACTACAATCGATTCGGCCCCCGGCCGTTTATTATCAGCGGATGCCTGCTTCAGGCGGCGGGGATCCTGCTGCTGATCGGCGTAAGCCCGCAGACATCGGCGAGCACCCTGATAAGCGCCTTCACGCTGATGGGCGCGGGCGGCAGCCTGTGCAGCAGTACGGCACAAAGCAGCGCCTTTTTGAATATCGCCAACCACCACCTGCCGGACGCCAGCGCGCTGTGGAATATCAACCGTCAGTTCAGCTTTTTAGCCGGCGCGGCGCTGCTGGCCGCGCTGCTCAGCGCCCTGCTCCACCACTATTCCACCGCGCTGGCATGGCGCGGGGTTTTTATCACCGCAGCCGGGATCACCCTCATCCCCCTGCTGAGCTGCCTGCGATTCGACAACCGGGCGCTGATCCTGCGTCTGCATAGCAAAATGGAGAAGAAATGAGCGCATATTTCGAGGAAGTCCTCAATGCCCACGTCATCATTGAAAACTGGTTAGGCCGTAAGGAAGGAAGCGCTGAGGCGTTAATGACGCGCTTTACCCACGATTTTACGCTGGTCGCCGCGGGCGGCGCCCGTATGGATCGCCGGGCGGTCAGCAATTTTTTTCAGCAGGCTGGCGGCAGCCGCCCGGGCCTGAAGATCGCTATTGATAGCCTCACGGAGCTTGCCAGCTGGCACGACGGCGCGGCGGTTCTCTATCGCGAAACGCAGACACTTCCCGGTCAGGTGACGACGGTGCGCTGGTCAACGGTAGTGTTCAGGCAGGAGGATGAGCGGATTTTGTGGCGCCACCTGCAGGAGACCTGGCTGGGGTAGAATAAGGCTGGCTAAAAAAGGAAAAGGCCCAATCAACCGATCGGGCCTTTTTTAAGAAAAATGTCTTATTCGCGGAATAGCGCTTCGATGTTCAGCCCCTGACCTTGCAGGATTTCCCGCAGGCGGCGCAGGCCTTCAACCTGGATCTGACGCACGCGTTCGCGGGTCAGGCCAATTTCACGACCTACATCTTCAAGCGTAGCGGCTTCATAGCCCAGCAGGCCAAAACGACGCGCCAGGACTTCACGCTGCTTGGCGTTCAGTTCGAACAGCCATTTGACGATGCTTTGTTTCATATCATCGTCCTGCGTGGTGTCTTCCGGGCCGTTATCTTTTTCATCGGCCAGAATATCCAGCAGCGCTTTTTCCGAGTCACCGCCCAGCGGGGTATCCACCGAGGTGATGCGCTCGTTCAGACGCAGCATACGGCTAACGTCATCAACCGGCTTATCCAGCTGTTCGGCAATCTCTTCCGCACTCGGCTCGTGGTCCAGCTTATGGGACAACTCACGCGCGGTACGCAGATAGACGTTCAGCTCTTTCACAATATGGATAGGTAAACGAATGGTACGGGTTTGGTTCATAATCGCCCGTTCAATCGTTTGACGGATCCACCAGGTTGCATAAGTTGAAAAACGGAACCCACGTTCCGGGTCAAACTTTTCAACCGCGCGGATCAGCCCCAGATTACCCTCTTCAATCAGATCCAGCAGCGCCAGACCACGATTGCTATAACGACGGGCAATTTTTACCACCAGACGCAGGTTGCTTTCTATCATCCGGCGGCGTGAAGCGACATCACCACGCAACGCGCGTCGGGCGAAGTAGACCTCTTCTTCAGCCGTCAGCAGCGGGGAATAACCAATCTCACCAAGATAGAGCTGAGTCGCATCAAGCACGCGTTGCGTTGCGCCTTGCGACAGGAGATCTTCCTCGGCCAGATCGCTATCACTGGGTTCCTCTTCTACTAAGGCTTTCTCATCGAAAACCTCAACTCCGTTCTCATCAAATTCCGCGTCTTCATTTAAATCATGAACTTTCAGCGTATTCTGACTCATAAAGATGGCTCCTACCCGTGATCCCTGAGCAAAGCACCTTCGCTAAATATCATTCAAATGTCGCCAGGACAGCTTTTTAGCCCCAATGCAGAGCGGCGTTCACCGCCCCGGCGCCTTTTAACTGACGTTATGCTTATGCGTACTTCGCCAAATTATCGCTGCGGTAAATACTGCAGCGGGTTGACGGATTTCCCCTTGTAACGAATTTCAAAATGTAATCTTGTCGAGCTGGTTCCGGTGCTACCCATGGTAGCGATTTTCTGCCCCGCTTTAATTTCCTGTTGCTCCCGGACCAGCATGGTATCGTTATGAGCGTAGGCACTCAGGTAATCATCGTTGTGTTTGATGATAATAAGATTACCGTAACCGCGCAGTGCGTTACCGGCATAGACGACGCGTCCATCAGCGGTCGCGACGATAGCCTGTCCTTTACTGCCTGCAATATCGATGCCTTTATTGCCGCCTTCGGCGCCGCTAAAGTTCTCGATAACCTTGCCCTCAGTCGGCCAGCGCCATGAAGAGATCGGCGAACTGGTTGACGTGCTGCTTGCAGTCGGTTGGTTGCTGCTGATAGCTGGAGCCGTAACCGGCGCAACGACTGTCGTCGCAGGCTTATTGTTCGGCAACATCTTATTAGCATTCTGTTCACCTGAGGGTTCAGAATACGTAATAGTTGGTTGTGACGCAACCACTGCGGTTGATTTTTGTGCAGGATGTGAGGCCGCCGTCGCACCTCCGCTTGCCCGAGCGCTGGCCTGAGCAACGGCGTTATCGCCGGTGATTGGCTGGCCCGCGGAGTTGCCAACCTGCAGCGTCTGGCCGACGTTCAGGCCGTACGGCGCCGGGATATTATTGCGTTGGGCAAGGTCACGGAAATCGTTGCCGGTCACCCAGGCAATATAGAACAGCGTGTCGCCGCGTTTGACGGTGTAGGTGCTGCCGCCGGTGTAGCTGCCTTTCGGAATATCGCCATATTTGCGGTTATAAACGATCTTGCCGTTCATGGTCTGCAGCGGCTGCTGCTGCTCCATCGGCTGAATTTGCGTCGGCCGGGTCTGAACCGGCTGCACCTGAGGCACGGCGGTAACGCCCGTTTTCGCCGGCGGGGTAATCAGCATCCCGGAGCTGGTCCCGGAGGAGGAGGCGCCTCCAGCCGAACTGACCGGCGCAGGCGGATTATTCGAATTCGAACAGCCTGCCAGCCACAGTGAAACCAGCGATAGTGCCGCAATACGGCTTAAGGTAAATTTTGGGCTTCCCGCGCTCATTTATCCCCCAGGAATAGGTTAACTACCAATATCTTGCTTACCGGGCAACGCCCGGCCAGGACACTGAAAATGTGTCCACCCTACGCCTAAAATCAGGCAAAAAAAACCTGGAATAATCCGGGTCTCACGCCAGCTCACCTTGAACCAGGGGAACGAAGCGAACGGCTTCAACGGTATCAATAACAAACTCATTACCGCGACGACGGATCCGTTTCAGAAACTGATGCTCTTCACCTACCGGTAAAACCAGCACGCCCCCCTCATCCAGCTGCGCCAGCAGCGCCGGCGGAATTTCCGGCGGCGCGGCGGTGACGATAATCGCATCAAAAGGTGCTCGCGCCCTCCAACCCTGCCATCCATCACCGTGACGGGTTGAAACATTATGTAAATCAAGTTGTTTGAGGCGACGCCGCGCCTGCCACTGCAAACTCTTAATTCGCTCGACCGAACAGACGTGGTGCACCAGCTGCGCCAGTATCGCCGTCTGATAGCCCGATCCGGTACCAATTTCCAGCACCCTGGACTCTGGCGTCAGCGTCAGAAGCTCCGTCATCCGCGCCACCATATAGGGCTGCGAAATGGTTTGCCCCTGGCCAATCGGCAGCGCGGTGTTTTCCCACGCCTTATGTTCGAAGGCCTCATCGACAAACTTTTCCCGCGGCACCAGCGCAATCGCTTCGAGCACGCGCTCGTCGACGATGCCCTGAGTACGGAGCTGATTCAGCAGGCTTTCAACACGTTTGCTTACCATTGGCTGTCTACTCCGACGCGTTCGAGCCAGTCGGTGACCACTTCATGGGCCTGGTGGGCGGTTAAATCAACGTGCAGCGGCGTAACCGACACGTAGCCTTCATCTACTGCCGCAAAGTCGGTATCGGGCCCGGCATCGTGCTTCTCGCCCGGAGGACCAATCCAGTACAGGGTATTGCCGCGCGGATCTTTTTGCGGGATAACCTGATCGGCCGGATGGCGGCTGCCGCAGCGGGTCACGCGGATGCCTTTAATCTGCTCAAGCGGCAGATCGGGTACGTTGATATTGAGAATGCGCCCGGTGCGCAGCGGCTCGCGGCTGAGCGCGCGCAGAATAGTGCAGGTGATGGCCGCCGCGGTAGCGTAATGCTGATGGCCGTTTAGCGAAACGGCCAGCGCCGGAAAGCCAAGGTGCCGGCCCTCCATCGCGGCGGCTACGGTACCGGAGTAGATTACGTCATCGCCAAGATTCGGCCCGGCGTTAATACCAGAAACCACGATATCCGGACGGGGGCGCATCAGGGCGTTGACGCCGAGATAGACGCAGTCCGTCGGAGTGCCCATCTGGACGGCGATATCGCCATTATCAAAAGTGAAGGTGCGTAGTGAAGACTCTAGCGTCAGGGAGTTCGATGCGCCGCTGCGGTTACGATCGGGTGCGACAACCTGGACCTCAGCGAATTCCCGTAAGGCCTTCGCCAGGGTCTGAATGCCCGGCGCATGAATCCCGTCATCGTTACTCAGCAATATTCGCATAGTCACCCGTTGTGTTGATAAGTTCCCTTACCACGCTGGTGGCGAAGCTGCCCGCTGGCAGCCAGAAACGCAGTTCAACGGTTACGTCATCCCACCAGTTCCAGCTCATCTGCTGCGGATAGAGCAGCATCGCCCGGCGCGCGGCCTCTACTTTTTCACGCACCAGCAGCGCCTGGAGCTGCGTCTCTTCAGCCACCGCCGCCCGTTCGGCGGCCAGCGCATCGCGTTGGCTGCCCCAGTCGCCGCTGCCCGGCAGCGCAGCGGTAATCAGCAGCTCGCGGTTATCAACCCGCCCCTGCAGTTCCGCCAGCTCTTCAGGCGCAGCGACAAACCAGCTGCCGCGCCCCGCTAATTGTAGCGCATCGCCATCAACAACCTGATTAAATTCTGTTTTTTTTAATCTAATACTGACCTGCTGATTAAACAAGCCGCTACGCGCCGCCGACAGCCAAAAACTGCGTTTATTTCGATCGCGCACCGGGGCTCCGCTCTCTGCCCAGCGCAGCGCGCCCAGCAGGTTGCTGCCGCCAATCCCAAAGCGCTGAGCGCCAAAATAGTTCGGCGCGCCCTCGGCAGCGATGGCCCGCAGGCGCTGCTCGACATCATCGCGGTGGCTGATTTCGCGCAGGACCAGGGTGAACTGATTGCCCTTCAGCGCGCCAAGGCGCAGCTTGCGCTTATGGCGCGCGTACTCCAGCACCTGGCAGCCTTCGAGCTGAAATTTGCTGAGATCGGGCATCTCTTTACCCGGCACCCGGGCGCAGAGCCACTGTTCGGTCACCGCGTGCTTGTCCTTTTGCCCGGCAAAGCTAACTTCCCGGGCATGGATTTTAAGGAATTTTGCCAGCGCGTCAGCGACAAAGCGCGTGTTGCACTCCTTTTTGAGGATCCGCACCAGCACGTGCTCACCTTCGCCGTCGGGCTCAAAGCCGAGGTCTTCTACCACCATGAAGTCTTCCGGGCTGGCTTTCAGCAGCCCCTGCCCCAGTGGTTTACCGTGCAGCCAGGTGAGTTCATTAAAGGCGATCATTGTGCCGCCTTACGCAGCAGCGCCACCGCTTCACAGGCAATGCCTTCGCCGCGGCCGGTAAACCCGAGCTTTTCGGTGGTCGTCGCCTTCACGTTGACGTCGTCCATATGGCAGCCAAGATCTTCGGCGATAAAAACGCGCATCTGCGGAATATGCGGCAGCATTTTGGGCGCCTGGGCAATGATGGTGACGTCAACGTTACCGAGGGTATAGCCCTTCGCCTGAATCCGGCGCCAGGCTTCGCGCAGCAGCGCGCGGCTGTCGGCGCCTTTGAAGGCCGGATCGGTGTCCGGGAACAGCTTACCGATGTCCCCCAGCGCAGCCGCGCCCAGAAGAGCATCGGTCAGCGCATGCAGCGCGACGTCGCCATCGGAGTGGGCCAGCAGCCCCTTCTCGTAAGGAACGCGCACCCCGCCAATAATGATTGGGCCTTCACCGCCAAAAGCGTGTACGTCAAAACCATGTCCAATTCGCATTAAGCCTTCTCCTGGTGTCGGGAACGGGTAAGGTAAAATTCTGCCAGCGCCAGGTCTTCCGGGCGCGTCACTTTAATATTATCAGCGCGTCCGGCTACCAGTTCGGGATGGAAGCCGCAGTACTCCAGCGCCGACGCTTCGTCGGTGATGGTCGCGCCTTCGTTGAGCGCACGCGTCAGGCAGTCAAAGAGTAATTCACGAGGGAAAAACTGCGGCGTCAGCGCATGCCACAGGTCGTTGCGATCGACGGTATGGGCAATGGCGACCTTGCCGGGTTCAGCGCGCTTCATGGTATCGCGGACCGGTGCCGCCAGGATGCCGCCAACGCGGCTGGTTTCACGCAGCGCCAGCAGGCGGGTGAGATCGTCCTGATGCAGGCACGGGCGCGCGGCGTCATGCACCAGCACCCACTGCGCATCGGGCAGCGCCTTAAGGCCAGTAAGCACGGAGTCGGCGCGTTCGCTGCCGCCGTCAACGACGGTAATCTGCGGATGGGAGGCCAACGGCAGCTGGCTAAAGCGGACATCGCCGGGGCTGACGGCAATCACCACGCGCTGGACGCAGGCGTTGGTCAGCAGCGCGGCAACCGCGTGCTCGAGAATCGTTTTGTTACCGATTGAGAGATATTGTTTCGGGCATTCCGTTTGCATACGACGGCCAAAACCGGCCGCCGGCACCACGGCGCAAACGCCCGGAAAAGTGGCTGCCATGTCGTAATCCTGGGCTTATTTATCGATTATTCTGCGCCGATCCCTGATTGCGTTTAGACGCATCCGGGACCAGACGATAAAACGTTTCACCCGGGCGGGTCATACTTAGCTCGTTGCGCGCGCGTTCTTCGATCGCTTCCTGACCGCCGTTGAGGTCGTCGATTTCCGCAAACAGCTGATCGTTGCGCGCCTTTAATTTACCGTTAGTGTCCTGCTGAGCGGAGACATCGTCATTAACCCGACTATAGTCATGCAGACCATTTTTACCGAACCACAGCGAGTACTGTAGCCAGACCAGCAAAGCCAATAATAGCAGCGTTAATTTACCCATCCTGCCCCCTGAAAAACGGCATCATCATCCGATAACTCGCCCGAGCGTTTTACTCCGACGCGCGGACGATGCCGCGTAACGCGGGGACTGTACCACATTTTTGTCATCGATACCCAGGCTTGATTCATACGCCAAAAAGACTATCCCAGCAGCCAGAGGAACAGCAGGCCGAACATCAGTCCGATGGTTAAAATCGTCGCGCACGAGCTGTAGAGGAGTTTACCATTCAACAACGAATGCAGCGCAATACCGACCACAACGGCAACCGGCATCAGTGCAAGGAAGAACGGCCAGGTGTAGAGAAGAAAAAACAGCGTATTGCTGCCATAGATGAGAAAGGGGATACCCAGCGCCAGCAGCCATGAGATAAATCCCACGGCGGCGCCTGACAAAGACCAGGTGGTCTCGTCATTCGCCACCGGGGGTGGTTCTGAACGAATCATACTGAGGTTCTGGGTATTGCGCATATCGAATCCTGTTCACCGGGCGGCCAACATCTCAGTGCCGCCACCGTTTCAGGATCTGATAATATCGCTCTGTCTGAGCAGGTCTAATAGTTGGTGCACCAAATTTGTTACCAATTGTTCACCATCCAGATGAATTTCCGCCTTTTCCGGTGCTTCATAAACTGAGTCAATTCCGGTGAAATTGCGTAATTCTCCCGCTCGCGCCTTCTTGTATAACCCTTTCGGATCTCGCGCCTCGCAGATCGCCAGCGGCGTATCGACGAATATTTCGATAAAGCGCCCTTCCCCCAGGCGCTCGCGCACCATCTGGCGCTCGGCGCGGTGCGGAGAGATAAAGGCCGTCAGCACAACCAGCCCGGCCTCAACCATCAGCTTAGCCACTTCGCCCACGCGGCGAATATTCTCTTTCCGATCGCCGTCGCTAAAGCCCAAATCGCTGCACAGGCCGTGACGCACGTTATCGCCATCCAGCAGATAGGTACTGACGCCTAGCTGCTGGAGCGCCTCCTCCAGCGCGCCGGCAACGGTAGATTTACCGGAGCCGGAGAGCCCGGTAAACCACAGCACCACGCCGCGATGGCCGTGGCGCTGCTCGCGCTGCTGCTGAGTGACCGGATGGGCATGCCAGACGACGTTTTCGTCATGCTGCGCCATTACTTGCCTCCCAGCAGATCGCGAGCGTCCCAGTGCGGGAAATGCTTACGGATAAGCTGGTTCAGCTCCAGCTCAAACGCGCTGAACGACGAAGCGGACGCCTGAGCGTGCTCCTGCGGTTCGCGCACCATGCCGGCGCCGACGGTGACGTTCGACAGGCGGTCGATAAAAATAAGCCCCCCGGTCACCGGGTTGTCCTGGTATTTGTCCAGTACCAGCGGCTCATCAAAGGTCAAATCCACGAGGCCGATGCCGTTGAGCGGCAGCGATTCCACCTCACTCTGGGTCAGATTGTTAATATCAACCTGATAGCGAATGCCGTCCACGCGGGCGCGGGTTTTCTTGCCGGCAATTTTAATATCAAAGCTCTGGCCCGGAGAGAGCGCCTGTTCAGCCATCCACACCACGTCAATGCTGGCGCTCTGCACGGCCGGCAGCAGTACCTGCGCATCGACCAGCAGGTCGCCGCGGCTGATATCAATCTCATCCTTCAGCACGATAGTAATCGCTTCCCCGGCGCCGGCTTCCTGCAGGTCGCCGTCAAAGGTCACGATGCGCGCCACGCTGGACTCCACGCCCGACGGCAGCACCTTCAGACGCTGGCCAACCGTCACTTTGCCGGAGGCTACGGTACCGGAGAAACCGCGGAAATCGAGGTTTGGACGGTTCACAAACTGCACCGGGAAACGCAGCGGCTGGGTTTCGACCTGGTGATGGATCTCAACGGTTTCCAGCACTTCCAGCAGCGTCGGGCCGCTGTACCAGCCCATCTTCTCGCTCTGGCTGGCAACGTTGTCCCCTTCCAGCGCGGAAAGCGGCACGAAGCGAATATCGAGGTCGCCCGGCAGCTGCTCGGCAAAGGTCAGATACTCTTCGCGAATCTGGTTAAACCGCGCTTCGCTGAACTCCACGAGGTCCATTTTATTCACCGCCACCACCAGGTTTTTAATACCCAGCAGCGTTGAAATAAAGCTGTGACGACGGGTCTGATCCAGCACCCCTTTGCGCGCATCGATCAGCAGGATCGCCAGATCGCAGGTTGAGGCGCCGGTCGCCATATTGCGGGTGTACTGCTCGTGCCCCGGCGTGTCGGCAATAATAAACTTGCGCTTTTCGGTAGAGAAATAGCGGTAGGCCACATCGATAGTGATGCCCTGCTCGCGCTCCGCCTGCAGGCCATCCACCAGCAGCGCCAGATCCAGCTTCTCGCCCTGGGTTCCGTGACGCTTGCTATCGTTATGCAGCGATGAGAGCTGGTCTTCATAAATCTGGCGGGTATCGTGCAGCAGGCGGCCAATCAGCGTGCTTTTTCCGTCATCAACGCTGCCGCAGGTCAGGAAACGCAGCAGGCTTTTGTTCTGCTGCGCGTGCAGGTAGGCTTCGACGCCGCCTTCATCAGCAATTTGTTGTGCAATTGTCGTATTCATGGCGGCTCCTTAGAAATACCCCTGACGTTTCTTCAGCTCCATCGAGCCTGCCTGATCGCGGTCAATCATGCGACCCTGACGTTCGCTGGTCGTGGAGACCAGCATCTCTTCAATAATTTCCGGCAGCGTTTGCGCGTTGGACTCCACCGCGCCGGTCAGCGGCCAGCAGCCGAGGGTACGAAAACGCACCATCTGCTGTTTGATAACCTCGCCCGGCTGCAGGTCGATGCGGTCGTCATCGATCATCATCAGCATGCCGTCACGCTCGAGAACCGGGCGCTCTGCCGCCAGGTACAGCGGCACGATTTCGATATTTTCCAGATAGATGTACTGCCAGATATCCAGCTCGGTCCAGTTAGAGAGCGGGAACACGCGGATGCTTTCGCCTTTGTTAATCTGGCCGTTGTAGTTGTGCCACAGCTCCGGGCGCTGGTTTTTCGGATCCCAGCGGTGGAAGCGGTCGCGGAACGAGTAGATACGCTCTTTAGCGCGAGATTTCTCTTCATCGCGGCGGGCACCGCCGAACGCGGCGTCAAAGCCATATTTGTTCAGCGCCTGCTTGAGACCTTCGGTCTTCATGATATCGGTATGCTTGGCGCTGCCGTGGACAAACGGGTTGATGCCCATCGCCACCCCTTCCGGGTTTTTGTGCACCAGCAGCTCGCAGCCGTAGGCCTTCGCGGTACGGTCACGGAACTCGTACATCTCACGGAATTTCCAGCCGGTATCAACGTGCAGCAGCGGGAACGGCAAGGTTCCCGGATAAAACGCTTTACGCGCCAGATGCAGCATCACGCTGGAATCTTTACCGATGGAGTACATCATCACCGGATTTGAGAATTCTGCGGCCACCTCGCGAATGATATGGATGCTTTCCGCCTCCAGTTGTCGCAGGTGAGTGAGTCGTTTTTGGTCCATTAACCGTTCCTTATAAGGCCTGTTGCGCCGGGCCTAAGCCAGATTGACCACAGAAGAGCCAAACCCTTCTGCGTTCGTTGTGTGTTGAAACCAGGCGAGCTGCTGATGTAGCTGCACCACTTCGCCTACCACCAGCAGAGCCGGCATCGGGGCATCTTTCGCCAGGTGTTCCAGTTGTTCTAACGTGCCGATCGTCGTTTGCTGATCGGCGCGAGTGCCGCGGGAGATAACCGCTACCGGCGTGTTCCTGTCGCGCCCGTGCGCGATCAGCTGCGCGCTGATTTCCGCCGCCTTCATCGTGCCCATATAGATAGCCAGCGTTTGCCGGCTCTGCGCCAGCAGCGCCCAGTCGAGCGGCGCGCTGTCCGCCTTGTAGTGGCCGGTGACAAAGGTCACGCTCTGCGCGTAATCGCGGTGGGTCAGCGGAATTCCGGCATACGCCGTCGCGCCCGCTGCTGCGGTCACGCCGGGAACAACCTGAAAGGAGATCCCCGCAGCCGCTGCCGCCTGCAGCTCCTCGCCGCCGCGACCGAAAATAAACGGATCGCCGCCCTTCAGGCGCACCACCGTTTTGCCCTCTTTCGCCGCCGCGACCAGCATCTGATTCGTTTCATGCTGCGGTACCGAATACTCTCCGGCGCGTTTACCGACGCAGATCATCTCCGCATCGCGACGCACCAGCTCGCGTATCTCCGGCGTTACCAGACGATCGTAAAACACCACGTCCGCCCGCTGAATCGCCTGAAGGCCGCTTAGCGTAAGGAGTCCGGCATCACCCGGCCCGGCGCCGACAAGGATGATTTCACCCAACCGCTTTTCCGGCTGATACAGCTCATCCTCCAGCGCCTTATCGGCGGCGGCTCTGTTGCCGGCAATCATCAGGCTGACAAAGCGGCCGTTGAAAACGCGCTCCCAGAAACGGCGCCGCGCCGCGGTAGTGGTCAGATACGTTTTAATATGATGCCGCCAGTAGCTTGCCGCTTCGGCAACGCGTCCCAGATTGGTCGGCAGCAGCGCTTCAATTTTTTCGCGTATCATCCGCGACAGTACCGGCGCCGAACCGCCCGAAAAGATCGCCACCAGCAGCGGGGAGCGATCGACAATGGAGGGGAAGACCACCGAACAAAGCGGCTGATTGTCCACCACGTTCACCAGGCGAAAGCGCGCGTTCGCGGCGGCAAAAACCCGCTGGTTCAGCGCGTCGTCTTCGGTGGCGGCAATCACCAGGAAAACGTCGTCGATCTGCTGTTCCTGAAACGCTTCTGCGCGCCACGCTATTTCCTGGCGCTCGACCAGCTCAGCAAGCTCATCGGATAGCGCAGCGGCCACAATCTGCACTTTCGCCCCCGCCCGACGCAGAAACATGATCTTGCGCTCGGCAATCTCGCCGCCGCCGATAACCAGCACCGGCCGCTCTTTTAATTCGGCAAATAAGGGCAAATAGTCCACGATGCCATAACTCGCTTACAATCAGTCATAGTGCGACTATAGGGTGCCACTTAGAGCAAATGAAATTACGAAATGGAATGAGTTGTTACTCAAAGGAATAACGACCTGGGAAAGCAAAGATCAAAAAGTGCTTAACATGCGACTTTTCCGCTATTTAAGAGCAAATGAAATTGTTTAACCTCGGTCACAGTTTCATACTAAGCGGGTCAAATTGTTCTGTTGCCGTAAGGACCCTCTTATGTTTTCCGCGTTGTGCCGCCGCCTGCTTCCACTGGCGCTTGGCGCAGGTTTTGTCTTCTCCGCCCCGGCTTTTAGCACTATGGGCGAAACCGCTAATACGCAGGCTCGTCATATCGCGACCTTTTTCCCCGGAAGAATGACCGGCTCGCCCGCAGAGATGCTGTCGGCGGACTACCTGCGTCAGCAGTTCGCGCAGATGGGCTACCAAAGCGATATCCGCAGCTTTCATACGCGCTATATCTACACCACCAAAAATCAGCGACAGAACTGGCAAAACGTCACCGGCAGCACGGTGATTGCCGCCCACGAGGGCAAGGCGCGCCAGCAAATCATCATCATGGCGCACCTCGATACCTACGCTCCCATGAGCGATAGCGACGTGGAAAAAAACCTCGGCGGTTTAACCCTGCAGGGGATTGACGACAACGCCCTTGGCCTTGGCGTGATGCTGGAACTGGCCGAACGACTCAAGAACGTGCCCACCCATTATGGCATTCGCTTTATCGCTTCCAGCGGTGAAGAGGAGGGCCGCCTCGGGGCGCAGAATCTGCTGAAGCGTATGGGCGACGAGGAGAAGAAAAATACCCTGCTGGTGATCAACCTCGATAATCTGGTGGTCGGCGATAAGCTCTATTTTAATAGCGGCCGCAGCACGCCCGCGTCGATTCGCAAGCTCACCCGCGACCGGGCGCTGGCCATCGCGCGTAGCAAAGGGGTTGCCGCCTTCAGCAACCCAGGGCTGAACCGTGACTATCCGCAGGGCACCGGCTGCTGCAATGACGCCAGCGTTTTTGACAGCGCCGGAATCCCGGTGCTGTCGGTGGAGGCCACTAACTGGTCGCTCGGTAAGAAAGATGGTTTTCAGCAGCGGGCAAAATCACCCGCCTTCCCAGACGGCAACAGCTGGCACAGCGTTCAGCTGGATAATCAGCAGCATATCGACAAGGCGCTGCCCGGCCGCATCGAGCGGCGCAGCCGCGACGTCGTCAAGGTGATGCTGCCGCTGGTAAAAGAGCTGGCGAAGGCCGATAAGCGCGGCTAGCTGGCGTTTTGCTGGTCAGCCAGGAAGGAGCATATCCCCGCTGGCGCGGGGGAACACTTGCAGCTGGTAACACAAATGCATGGTTCGACCGGTTTATCCCCGCTGGCGCGGGGAACACAACTGCTCGACGAATGCGGCAGGCTCCAGCGTCGGTTTATCCCCGCTGGCGCGGGGAACACGAACAAACCCCCATCCCTGTTTCGCGATTCACCGATTTATCCCCGCTAACGCGGGGAACACTCGGTTAAGAGCTGAATGGTGGTGCCAATTAGCGGTTTATCCCCGCTAACGCGGGGAACACTCGCGTCAGAGGCCAATCGTGTTGCTGGTGCGCGGTTTATCCCCGCTGGCGCGGGGAACACTCTGACATAGGCACAAGGTGGACGCGCCGACCCGGTTTATCCCCGCTGGCGCGGGGAACACTCAGCCTTGCGGCGGTACCTGACGATGTACGTCGGTTTATCCCCTCTGGCGCGGGGAACACGCATTTGCCGGTGCTCATCCGCTCCTGACTGCCGGTTTATCCCCGCTGGCGCGGGGAACACCTCTGGTTAATTTGCTGGTCATTGGTTGGCTCCGGTTTATCCCCGCTGGCGCGGGGAACACTTGATCCCCATTGATTCCAGGCGAGTGGTCAGCGGTTTATCCCCGCTGGCGCGGGGAACACGCTGGCCGATAAAAGAAATAATTCGAACCGTCCGGTTTATCCCCGCTGGCGCGGGGAACACACGATGTCTCTTATATCGACGGAATCCCAGCCCGGTTTATCCCCGCTGGCGCGGGGAACACGGTAACTCCGGCAATGTAGTGCAAATGGACCACGGTTTATCCCCGCTGGCGCGGGGAACACTCAGCAAAGGCTGGAAGATGAAGCGGGAAATGCGGTTTATCCCCGCTGGCGCGGGGAACACGTCGTCTGTCCTGTGGACAGTCTCAATGAGGCCGGTTTATCCCCGCTGGCGCGGGGAACACTGCATGATGTGCGTCATACCGGTGATCGCCTGCGGTTTATCCCCGCTGGCGCGGGGAACACTGTCGCTGCGCCATTCAGCCCCGCGCCGGTTCCGGTTTATCCCCGCTGGCGCGGGGAACACTCCAAGTCCATTTGTAGATGAATAACCGCCCCCGGTTTATCCCCGCTGGCGCGGGGAACACGCTACTAGTTTAGTGTTAAGGGAAGCACCATACGGTTTATCCCCGCTGGCGCGGGGAACACGATGTGGGCGATCGCCAGATCGTTACGCTCGGCGGTTTATCCCCGCTGGCGCGGGGAACACGGTGAAACACTCAATAAAACGATGCTCAGCATCGGTTTATCCCCGCTGGCGCGGGGAACACCACATCAGTTTCAACATAATTTCTTCGTTCTGCGGTTTATCCCCGCTGGCGCGGGGAACACTCATGTGCGGCTGCTCCCTGCGGGCACGGTTGCGGTTTATCCCCGCTGGCGCGGGGAACACTGCCGCGAGTTGGTCGTTATGCGATTTCAACGCGGTTTATCCCCGCTGGCGCGGGGAACACTCTAACGCTATGCAACTGAACTAAAAGACTTTTTTCAACACACTCAATCCTACCAAACTTTCCGTATTTTTAAAGAACACTAACTTATTGAATTTTAATGGGTAAAAATGACACCAGTCTCAGCCCATCCAGATCTACCGGAATACGTCGGTTTTCACCGAAAGTCTGAAATTTAAATCCTGATTCAGTATTCGTTGCCCATGCCATCACGACATTTCCCTCTTGCGCCAAAACGGAGATTTGTAGCCATATCATCTCGCGGACCTTGGCCGAAATATCGCCAACATACACCCCAGCACGAATCTCCAGTAGCCAGATTGCCAGCCTTCCTCGCAGTCGCGGTGGTACATTTTCAGTCACAACAACCAGCATACTCATCCTCAATTACTCCGATGGCCAGAGTCTCCCAACGAGACAGGAAGTGGGATCGCAACGGGTTGCGAATCTTCAGGGGGAGCTGGAGGTTGGATTTCCCCCGCGGCAAGAACCTCTTCAATAAGTGGAATCAGTCTCGCTAGCGTCTTACCACTACGGAAAATATCCCGACAGGCAAGACGAACCTCCCTGTCCGGTGCAACCGGATTACGGCGAGCAATTTCAAACGCTTTGGGCACCACGGTGTCGAATTTAATGATATCGGCGATATCGTAGACAAAGGAAAGTGGCTTACCGGTATGTACAAAACCAATGGCGGGCACATACCCGGCAGCCAGCACTGCTGCCTCCGTCACGCCATAGAGGCAAGCTGTCGCTGAACTGATGCACTGGTTGATAATATCGCCCTTCTCCCAATCCTTGGGATCGTAGCGGCGGCCTTGCCACTTAACTCCATATTGTTTCGCCAGTAATGAATAAGTCGCCCGAACCCGACTGCCTTCAATGCCACGTAGTTGATCAACCGAACGGCGGCCTGGCGCGGGCTCACCAAAGCGCAGCTCAAACATTTTACGCACGACTTTTAAACGTAAATCATCATCAAGCGCCAGCTTTGCCTGATAGAGTAATTTATCTGAACGCGCACCGCCCGGCTGACCCGATGCATACACGCGAACTCCGGCTTCCCCCACCCATACCAATAGTGTCCCCACCTGAGCAGCTAAACGAACGGCAGCATGAGAAACACGCGTTCCAGGCTCGAGCATAATACAAGCCACAGACCCGACAGGAATATGGGTACGAACCCCCGTTTTGTCGATTAACACAAAAGCGCCGTCGATCACATCTATCTGCCCATATTGAAGGAAGATCATCGACACACGATCTTTCAATGGGATCGGATTAAGAGGAAGCCAGCTCATCAGCGCCTCCTTTTCACCATCAACATCCCACATCCCATCGCTTTGCTTTTTCCCAACCCGGAAAACAACGCCTGTTCAAACAATAAAGCATCGGTAATTATGAGCGTGCCGGAAAAATCAACGCTACTAAAAGCAATCGGGTTATCCTGTGCTTTACGAACAAAACGGTGCTGTTGATATGCCTGCACGCAAGCGTATCGCGTCTGTATTTCGCTGCTTTCCGTACCGGCCCATTGGGTAAAATCGTCAGGTTCAGGCTGAAGCAGACGGAAGCCGTGTTGATTCCCCTGCATTTCCAGCCAGCCCTGCGCAGCCTGCTGCTGTAATTCCCACCATTTTTCCGGCTCTACGCCGTTCGCTTTAGCCTGGTGCTTTGCATTCATCATGACATCGCTACGTTTACCATTACGGGTAATCACCGGATTAGCGCGTAACTGAAAATCAAGCACCAGCCCCTCGGTCAGCTGAGGGCTAAATGATTTAGTTTCAACCAGAAACAGAGCGTGCTGCGTTAACGGCGGCGTCGCTGAGAGCATAAAAAAGCCGCCACGCTCTTCCTGACGGAACAAAAACTGGCGCTCTTTCTGTTCAGGAAAGAGCTGCCATAGCCACTGGTGGCTGGCGTAAGGCCGGGCTGAATCCCATTTTTTCAACATTTCCGGCTGTAGATTATTAAACCGGAGCTGGATACGAGACAGGTACATTAGGCTCTCCCCTGCAGTGGCCCGCTAAAACGGGTATAGCTACTAAACTGCCAGCGCTGGCGGCTTACAGGCTGATTATTGCTACGCTGCTTTTGCTGCCAGGTCAGACTGACTTCATTTGGGTCATCCCAGTAACAAACGCCTGCGCTTAAGATAGAGCCATTTAATTCCACCGGGCATATCTCCTGCCTCGCCTGGATAAAGACGTCCTTTAAATCACCACGCATTAAACGAGGCGCCAACGGTAATGCTAAAGGACAGGACTTACGCCCAAGATAGAGAGGGAAATGTGGGGTCAATAACGCCTCGAGCAGTACCGGCAGCGTGCATGGTGCTCCGGGTGTCGCGCTTAATGCCACGTGCCAGTAGCCGTCGCAGCGATACTCCCGCTGCGAAATCAGGGTTCCGATCTCATCGGGGGCAAGTCTAAGTTCATCCCGACGCGTGTAGTAACGATACTTTTTGTTTTCTCGCGGCGCACTTACTGTGTGATAGTCCCGAAGCCATCGTTCCTGAGAGGAAAGCGCGTGCACGGCCAGATGGTAATGCTGATTAAAATTATTCAGCCGCTCTTCTTCTTCCCGCCGAATACCCAGCGCTGCGGCAAGCAATCCCAGCAAGGCAGATCGCGTTGGAACTGTCGCCGAAGGACGGATTTCTCCGGGGGCTTCTTCGCCCCACGATGCCAGGGGCGCATACAGTTGGAAAACCAAATATTCCTTCATCATTCATCCTTACTGGCTAACAAAGGCCAGTAATTCCGCCAGCGTCCCTTCACTTTCCTGCACGTTCAATTCGTTATAATTGTCAGTACAGTTCCCATATACGCTATTAAAGCTGTCACGCTGCTGCTTTAAGCGGGTAATAGCCGCCGTAATTTGATCGGCATCGCGTACCGGCTGGAAAAATGCCGCAGCCAAAGAGCGCGGCTGTTTTTTACCGATTTCAGCCAGTGCATAGGAAGCATAAGCTCGAGAGGCAAAGCTATTTTGTTTCCCGGTTGGAGAAACCGTAAGCGCCGTTTCGGTCAGTGCCGCAATAGCACGTTTCGCCAGTTCCTCATTACCACCAAGGTTTTCCACCAACAAATCGCGGCTGATGCAGATATAGGTATAGAAAAGCGCCGAAGCAAAACCCTGCTCACCCATATGACCAGAACCGGCGTCTTCTTCTTTATTGTTCAGATCGTCAACGGCGGTGAAAAAATCAGATTCAATGGTCACCGCGCTCACCCCTAATGGATGAGAAACCTGACAGGCAGCTTCGACGTTGAACTCCGGCGTTGACGCCAGCATACGGCCAAATAGCGCCATATCCACGCTACGCTGCTCCTTCCTGAGCAGCTTAACTTCTTCTTCACTGGGTTCACGCTTATCGGCAATTAGCGTATCAACCAGCTGTTTAATTAACGTAATTTCGTGATGGCTGACATGAACAATTTGTTCAATTTCGAGGTTTTTTTCATCGGGCGCATTTTTATCATTTTTCAGCTTACCGAATTGAGCAGCAATTTTTTCTGCCGCCCCTTTCGCCACGTTCGCCGCGATACCGCCGGCAATCATCGGCCGGAAAACGTAATCCACGCCAATTCGTCGGGAACGCTTGCCGATGAAACCATCCAGCGCTTCTTCAAAGGTGTCAGATACGCGCCAGGCATGCTTCAGGCTTTGCGATGAAATGCGCAGACGCTCCACGCCCCCCATATAGGCTGTTTTAGGTCTACCTGATTCATCGCGGTTCAGGTTAGCAGGCGCGTAGGCGGTTAATAAATGCAGTTGAATAAAGGTAGTCATCGTTAAATCCTTCTAAAAATGATTATTTGCTATATGACGCAGAAAGATATTCATTCGCCCAACGGATGCGATTGCGCTCAAAGGGGTCACGGGGCTCCGACTTGTGCTCTTCTCGCCTTTGCCACTCTTCCATCCACAAAAAAATACTGTCGGCCAGCGATAAGACATTAACCCCTTCATGACCACGAATCGTCACCGCGTGGATTAACAGCTGACAAAACGTTTCCGGATCGGAAGCCTTTTGCAAACGTTCAAAACGTAGAGTAGAAACGCACGACGTTGAGCCGTTGAGTTTTTCCCCCAGCTGCGCGGCAAAGCTTGTTTTTTCATTATGCTTCTTGATATGCGCGGCGACGCTGGCAAACAGCGCCAGCGCCATTTCATCAAGGGGTTGTAGCGGCATATGTTCAAGAAGAGAGTGACGGAGCGCGCCGTATCCTTCACACATCATTGCGCCGTAGGGCGGCTCCATTCTTTTCAGCTCCGCCCGCCAGGCTCGTCCGTTAATGCGCTGACTCTCTCGGGTCGAGTATCGCTCAGACAATGCGGTAAACCAGTTAATCAGCGCTTTTTGTGCTTTGGCATTGGTGATTCTGCGCAGTGCCGCAGTATGACTATTCAGCATGTTCAACCTCCTCTTATTATCCAACCAGCGCCAGTACATCCTTATACGCTTTATGTTTACGATAGCCGCTCTCAAGCTCCTGCCGCGCCTTCAGCTGACGGAGCAGGATATCGTCCGGACTATCGGCGTCAGTGAGGATTTCACGGTCAAAAACGTTAAAGAGATAGGCGTGTAATTCACGCTCCCATGCTTTCACCGCGAGATGAGTCGACGTCTCTTGACGTAATGAATCAACCGCCAGTACACCTTGCAACGTTCGAAAAGCAGACTCAGTTTCCTGCCAAAAGGCGATATCTATCATGCTGAAGTCAACTTTGGCTTCTTTTGGACTGGCAAATCTGGCGCTTTTTAGTGCGTTTCTCAGTAATGCCAGCGCCTCTGAAGCCAGTACCAGTACTTTATTGAGCGCTTCCAGAAATTGTTCCGCATGAGAGGTGCTGATTAACGGAACGCGGTGCTGGTACCAGCAGCGAGCTTTGGCATTATCCATGTCCCATGCAAAGCACCACAGTCCGATATTTTTCTGTTGACTGGCAGAGCGGACCACCTTTGCAGGCTGCATTTTGTTAAATTTATCCTCACGTTCGAGAATAAGCCCCAGCCAGTCTTTATAGCTGACGCCGCCCGGCTGCCCTTTTAATGCCAGCCAGGGGGAGGAAGAGTCTTTTAGCGCCTGCCGATAGGGGGAGAATGGATGCCGCCAACCGTCATACTGAACGCCATAGTTTTTTGCGCGCATTTGCCGTAACAGCAAATCATGTTCCTCACCGCATAAATCACAGCTCCCCGCCTCAGTATGGGTGAAATCGAGCTCAATCCGTCGCGGCATTCCCCAGTAAGCCTGCAAAGGATGCGCATTCTCCGGCGTTACCACATTGCCTGCTTTTTCACTGGTCCTGGTCGGCGCAAGCCAGGGGAAAATCAGCGGGAACTGCGCTGACGTCGGTGCGTTCTCCTCGGGTAAAACGTTGAGCCAGAGCTTTCGCCAGAGCGGAAACTTATCTTCTTCTTGCGGGACCACCAGCGTGGTTAGCGGTCCACCGCCGCGCATTCCGACCCGATATCCCGCGCCACCGGCCGGAGAGTTAGTTTGTACCGCAAACAGGGCAATGGCCGCACAGTGGGGACATATTCGTTCAACGCGACCTCGTTTAACAAAATGATCTTTATTGAGCTTTAGCGTATTGCCGCCAGGCGCATCAATCAGCAGCCCGGCAATAGTGCTATATTCAGTATCAAGAGGATCGTAACTTTGTAGAAAGGAAGGTTTTTGTTCGCCGAACTGCAGAGCGGGAGAGAGGACACGCAGTACGCGCTGCCATTCTTCAGGTTCAATACCTTCATTCCAGATATCTCCCCAGTCTTCTTTATCTTCAGGGGCGATAGCACATTGCAGGATACCTATTAACATTTGCCATGCTGCCCCCTGAAAATCAGCCCGAGGAAACGCGAGATCCTGAATTCTGTTATCCAGAATATCGCATAGTGCAACTTTCGTTTTTTCTCCGTCGGAGAAAAGGACAGGAAGCCATTTTTCCGTACTCAAATCCATAGAGTTACTCCTGTAAAACTGGAATTCAGCAGAACCAACCATTTATTGAAGGAGAAAAAGGATTGGCTCCCAGCCCAACATTTGGGTAGAAAACATCGTAACCAAGTTTTCGGATGCCATCAATAACAAAGCAAGAAGTCACTTATAATAAATAAGCCTGATTTTTAATGTTGCTATAATTACGTTCATGCTTATTTCAATGACAATAATTAACAAAAACGAATATATCATATTTCCAATGTGCAAATGGTTCACACGTCAGCAGGAGTAAAAAGTGTCTGCTGGAGGTGAAAAATTGTTGTCCTCATAGCCAGTAAGCTATAATCTTACTATAGCTTACTGGCTATGAGGGATCGCAATGTGGGACATAGAAACGACGGATGCTTTCGATGAGTGGTTTGCGGCACAGACGGGTACACTGCAGGAAGACATGCTGGCCGCTATGGTGATTTTATCTGAGTATGGCCCACAGTTAGGCAGGCCGTTTGCAGATACCGTGAATGATTCTGCTTTTCCGAACATGAAAGAATTGCGCGTACAGCATCAAGGCAACCCAATCCGAGCCTTCTTTGCGTTTGATCCTTGCCGCCATGGCATCGTGCTATGCGCCGGAGACAAAACGGGGTTGAACGAAAAGAAATTTTACAGAGACATGCTCAGGCTTGCCGATAATGAATACCGTAAGCACCTGAATAAATGAGGAGTTACTATGGCTACCCTTAAAGAACTGATGGCTAAGCAAAGTCCAGAAAGCCGGGAGCGTATTGCCGAAAAAGTGGAAGAACTTCGCCAGACGATCGCTTTAAATATGCTTAGGGAAGAGCTGAATATTTCTCAAACGGAGCTGGCGGCGGCGATGGGCGTTAAGCAGCCAACGATCGCAAAAATGGAACAGGCGGATAACGATCCCCGCCTGTCGACCCTGAAACGTTACGTCACCGCTCTGGGCGGCGAACTCAGTATTGACGTGAAGCTCCCAACGGGCAAAAGGGTCGCATTTCACCTCTGAAAAAATGGAGCGAGGCTGGCTTTCAGGCTAACTCACCAGATAAATTGAACTGCCAGCCAGCCCTACAGCTTTGTCCTGGAAATCAAAAGATGATGACTGAAAGCCCGCAGTATCTCCGCTACTGGGGAAAAACAGCAAAAACAACCGATAGCAAGCATAATGCCTATCACCTCCTGGCATACCATTGCCTTGACGTCGCAGCCTGCGGATATTTCATCGTCAAAAACAATATCTTTAACACCAGAGATATATTAAAAGAGTGTGGCATCAGCGGGACGGATGCTGAAAACTGGATCGTCTGGCTCTTTGCCAGCCACGACATTGGAAAATATGCTCGGGGCTTTCAAAAATATGCCCTATTCCCGGGCTCACCGTTAGTTCCTCCTATTAATAGTATTTCAGCTTTTGAACGTCACGATTCTTTAGGCTTTTATTTATGGGGAAAATTACTTGAAGCATGGTCTGAAGGTAATAATGAAATTATTCCAGGTATTCCCCTGGAGAATCGTTCCAGTTTTAAAAACGCCTTAAATATATGGATGCTCGTTAGCACCGGCCACCACGGAATCCCCCCTGATACGCTAAAAAATAGCAGCCCTTTGGCATTCAGCGATGAGGATATTGCGGTAGCAACACATTACCTGGAAACAGTAAGTCAGCTATTTTCCTTTACGCTGCCTGCGGAATGGAAAGTCAAAGCGGGAAGAAAACGCTTAAAACAGCACAGCTGGTTTTTTGCTGGCATAGTCACCATCGCCGACTGGATGGGCTCGGATGAAACACAATTTCCGCCGCTCAGCAGCCCCATGCCTTTAGAAGACTACTGGCCCCTTGCCTACGAAAAAGCTCAACGAGCCATCCTCAAAATCCCGCAGCGGTCACAACATAGCCGCTATCAGGACCATCAGGCTCTCTTCCCGTTTATTCATACTCTTACGCCTCTCCAGCAGCGAGCAAGTACGCTGGATATCTCTGCGCCGGGTCCGCAGTTGGTCATTCTGGAGGATGTTACCGGGGCAGGTAAAACCGAAGCGGCGTTAATCCTGACGCATCGTTTAATGTCCGCCAATAAGGGACACGGGCTCTACGTTGGCCTGCCGACAATGGCGACCGCAAACGCCATGTATCAACGCCTGACAGGAGCTTATCACGCGCTGTTTGCCAAAGATGCCAGGCCATCGCTGATGCTGGCACACGGCGGCCGACAGATGTCGGATGCATTCCGACAGTCGGTCTGGCAACCATCGGGGGAAACGGCTGAAGATTATTCTCGCGACGATGGCAACGCCGCCGGTGAATGCCATATCTGGTTTGCCGATTCGCGGAAAAAAGCGCTGCTGGCGGAAGTGGGGGTTGGAACCTTAGATCAGCTATTAATGGCCGTCATGCCCTTCCGCCACCAGTCGCTACGCCTGCTCGGAATGCGCGACAAGATTTTGCTGCTGGATGAAGTTCATGCCTACGATGGCTATATGGTGAAACTGCTGGAAGGGTTGCTCCAGTTCCATGCCGCCCAGGGCGGAAGCGCTATCATTTTAAGCGCAACGCTCCCTGCCGCTTTACGGGAGAAATTGCTCAACGCATTTAACAAAGGTGCGGGATTTGCCGCTATCGAAACGAGCAGCGATGCGGGCTACCCATGGTTAAGCCATCTATCTTCCACAGGGCTGACAGAAGAAGCGCTCACGACACGCCAGGAGGTTCAGCGCACCGTCATCGTTAGCTGGATCCAGCAACGTAGGGAAGCGTTGGAAATTATTTATCGTGCAGTCGAAGCCGGGCAATGCGTATGTTGGATCCGTAATACGGTTGATGAAGCACGAGAAACTTATCAGCAGCTGTTGCATGAAAAGCGCATCCCTGAACAGGACCTGCTACTTTTCCACAGCCGCTTCGCCTTTGCCGATCGTATTGCCATTGAGAATAAAACCCTCGCCTGGTTCGGCAAAGATGCCCCCGTTTCAGCACGGCGAGGGAAAGTATTGATAGCCACTCAGGTTGTCGAACAAAGCCTCGATCTGGATTTTGACTGGATGATCTCGGATCTGGCGCCAATAGATTTGTTGATCCAGCGCGCCGGTCGACTTCAGCGCCATATCCGCACTGCCGGTGGGGAACGCAAAGCGATACTGCCCGATGAACGTCAGCCACCGATACTGCATATTCTAGCGCCAGAATGGCAGGAACAGGCTGGGCAAGGTTGGCTGGGAAAAGAGCTGCGAGGAACCGGCTTCGTTTATTCCGACCACGCCTGCTTATGGCGCACTCAGGCGCTGCTGCGTCAATATGGCGAAATCAGGATGCCGGAAAATGCCAGGGCATTGGTCGATGGCGTCTATGAACAGAAAATTCCCACCCCGGGCAGCTTACAGGCACTTTCTGACGTCGATTTCGGCAAGATGTTGAGCCAACGTTCTGTCGCGACGCAAAACCTACTACGCCACGATATCGGCTACGATCGGGAGGCCAGCGATTTTTTATGGGATAAAGATCGGGAGTTTTCAACCCGCCTGGGCGAAGAGAGCGTTGATATCTATCTCGCCTGGCTGGATGAGGAAAATGAACTGCATCCTATCGTGATGGAGGGCGACTTCCGCTGGGAAATGAGCCGATTATCGGTACGTCTATCGTGGTGGAAAAAGAGATCGGCAGGATTTTTACTTCTCGGCGAGGATACGCTTGAACGATTTCGGAAGAAACAACATCGCCCGTCCGCGCAGGTGGTGCTGGTATCGTCAGAAGGTGAAGCGATTTACTACAGCAAACGGGAGGGGCTGGCTAGCAATACCCCAGGGTAAAAGTCCTGAACCAATACTCCCGGAAGCGGCGCGATGCGCCGCCCGGGACTTTTCTCAACCCTCGTGCAGTCCGCACTCGCGCTTCAGGCCAAAGAAGCGCGTCTCTTCTTCCGCCATCCCCGGCTCCCATTTGCGGGTAGTATGGGTATCCCCCACGGAGAGGTATCCCTGATCCCACAGCGGATGGTATTTCAGGCCGTGCTTCTGCAGGTACTGATAAACGGTGCGGTTATCCCAGTCGATAATCGGCAGCACCTTAAATACCCCGCGCTGAATCGCCAGCACCGGCAGCGTGGCCCGGCTACCGGACTGTTCGCGGCGCAGGCCGGCAAACCAGGTACGGGTGTTCAGCTCCTGCAGAGCGCGGTTCATCGGCTCGACTTTGTTGATGTCATTGTATTTCTCAATGCCCTCAACGCCCTGCTCCCACAGTTTGCCATAGCGGGCTTCCTGCCAGGCCGGGCTGGTCTGCGCCCGATAAACTTTCAGATTCAGCTGCAGCTTATCGGTAAGCTCATCAATAAACTGATAGGTTTCCGGAAACAGGTAGCCGGTATCGGTGAGGATCACCGGAATATCCGGACGGATCTGGTTAACCAGATGCAGGCTAACCGCCGCCTGAATACCAAAGCTTGAAGAGAGCGCATAGTCGCCGGGCAGGTTTTCCAGCGCCCACGCCACGCGTTCTTCGGCGCTGAGCTTCTCCAGCTGAGCGTTGGTTTCCGCCAGCTGCAGTACGCGTTCAACTTTCGGCAGTTCATTTAGCGCGTTGAGATCGAGTACGGACATAGTTACCTCGTTATTTTCCCTTCACCTCATTCCGCTCCCCGTAAGCAGGGAGGGAATCGTCAGGCGCAGATGAATAGGTTTATTCCCAGAAATCACGGGCTGGATCGAGCACCGGACGCACGATACCCGCACGCACCGTAAAGTCGCCGAAGCCTTCACCCGCTTCGCGCTCTTTCGCCCAGCGCCCGACCAGTTCGTCTATCGAATCGAGAATTTCCGACTCGGTAATATTTTCGCGATACATGCGCGGAATGCGCGTTCCGCTGCGGTTGCCGCCAAGGTGCAGGTTGTAACGGCCCGGCGCTTTACCGATCAGCCCAACCTCCGCCAGCAGGGCGCGGCCGCAGCCGTTCGGGCAGCCGGTCACGCGGGTGACGATATGCTCCTCGCCCACGCCGTACTTGCTCATTACGCCGTCCACCTTATCAATAAATGACGGCAGGAAGCGCTCCGCTTCGGCCATCGCCAGCGGGCAGGTCGGGAAAGAGACGCAGGCCATCGAGTTTTCACGCTGCGGGGTGACGCTATTCATCAGCCCGTGGTCGCGAGCCAGCTTTTCGATCTTCGCCTTCTGATCTTCCGGCACGCCGGCAATAATCAGGTTTTGGTTCGCCGTAATACGGAACTCGCCTTTGTGGATCTTCGCAATCTTCAGCAGGCCCGTCTTCAGCGGACGCCCCGGATAATCAAGGATACGACCGTTTTCAATAAACAGCGTCAGGTACCAGTTATTGTCGATACCTTTCACCCAGCCAATCCGATCGCCGCGACCGGTAAACTCATACGGACGGATCGGCTCGAATTTAATGCCGGCACGACGCTCAACTTCGGCCTTGAAGGTTTCAACGCCAACGCGTTCCAGGGTGTATTTCGTTTTCGCATTTTTGCGGTCGGTACGGTTGCCCCAGTCGCGCTGGGTCGTGACCACCGCTTCCGCCACGGCCAAAGTGTGCTCAAGCGGCAGATAGCCGAATTCGCTGGCGGTGCGCGCGTAGGTTTTCTTGTTGCCGTGCTCAATAGACAGACCGCCGCCCACCAGCAGGTTAAAGCCCACCAGCTTGCCGTTTTCGGCAATCGCCACGAAGTTCATGTCGTTGGCGTGCAGATCGATATCGTTCTGCGGCGGGATAACCACGGTGGTTTTGAACTTACGCGGCAGATAGGTCTGGCCAAGGATCGGCTCTTCGTCCGTGGTGGCCACCTTCTTCTGATCGAGCCAGATCTCCGCATAGGCGCGGGTGCGCGGCAGCAGGTGCTCGGAGATTTTTTTCGCCCACTCGTAGGCTTCAGCATGGAGCTGAGACTCGTTGGGGTTAGAGGTGCACAGCACGTTACGGTTCATATCGTTGGCCGTCGCCAGCGCGTCCAGCCCCACCGAGTGCAGCATCTGGTGCACCGGCTTGACGTTCTTCTTCAGAATGCCGTGGAACTGGAAGGTCTGACGGTTGGTCAGACGAATGCTGCCGTAGATCGTGTTATCGGCGGCAAACTTATCAATCGCCTGCCACTGTTTGGTGGTGATCACCCCGCCCGGCAGGCGGCAGCGGAGCAGCATCGCGTGACGCGGCTCGAGCTTCTGCGCCGCGCGTTCGGCGCGGATGTCGCGGTCATCCTGCTGATACATGCCGTGAAAGCGGATCAGCAGGAAGTTATCGCCTTTAAAGCCACCGGTGAGGGGGTCGTTTAAGTCTTCTGCGATGGTGCCGCGCAGGTAGTTGCTCTCTACCTTCATACGCTCGGCGTCGGTCAGTTTACCTTCGACCACCAGCGGTCCAGGATGTTTTTCGCTCATTAGTAGACATCTCGCTGATAACGGCGCTCAACGCGCAGCTCACTTAAAAATTCGTCCGCCGCTTCGGCGTCCATCGCGCCGAATTCGGCAATCACTTCCAGCAGCGTCTGCTCAACGTCTTTCGCCATGCGATTGGCGTCGCCGCAGACATAAATATGGGCGCCGTCATTAATCCAGCGCCACAGTTCGGCCCCCTGCTCGCGCAGCTTGTCCTGAACATAGACTTTTTGTTGTTGATCGCGGGACCATGCCAGATCGATGCGGCTCAGTACGCCCTCTTTGACGTAGCTTTGCCATTCAACCTGGTAAAGGAAATCTTCCGTAAAGTGCGGGTTGCCGAAGAACAGCCAGTTCTTGCCCTCGGCGCCTTCCGCCGCGCGCTGCTGCATAAATGCGCGGAATGGCGCAATGCCGGTACCCGGGCCAATCATGATGACCGGAGTCTGCGGGTTGGCAGGCAGGCGGAAGTTATCATTGTGTTCGATAAAGACGCGGACTTCGCCATCTTCTTCCACGCGATCGGCGAGGAAGCTGGAAGCGCCGCCGGCGCGCGCGCGGCCTTCGATCTCATAGCGCACCACGCCAACGGTCACGTGAACTTCGTTTTCCGTTTCCGCCTGCGACGAGGCGATCGAGTACAGGCGCGGCGTGAGCGGGCGCAGTAGATCAATCAGCGCCTGGGCATCCAGCTGCGCCGGAGAGAAGCGCACCATATCGACGATCGGCGTGGTGGCCGCATAGTGCTGCAGCTGCGCTTTATCGCCCACCAGCGGCAGCAGCGTTTCGCTGCGCGTTAGGGTGGCATAGTTCTCAACGATGTTGCCGGTGTTCACCGTCAGCTCAAAGTGCCACGTCAGCGCTTCGGCCAGCGGCAGCGTCTTACCGTCTACGCTAACCGGCTCATCGCCCTTCAGCCACAGCAGTTCAGCCAGCTCTTTAACCAGCGCCGGATCGTTCTGATACCAGACGCCCAGCGCATCGCCAGGCTGATAGCGCAGGCCGGAGTCACCCAGATCGATTTCCACGTGGCGCACGTCTTTTTCCGAATCGCGACCGGTAATTTTTTGGTTTACCGAAAGCGTCGCGGTCAGCGGAGCTTCTTTAGTATAGGGGCTGGTGTGAATGTCATTGACCGCCCCGCTCGTCGCCAGCTGAGCCGGCGTCGCCGCCGGCGCACGGGCTTTCAGCACATCGACCACGCGGGTGCGCCATTCGGCCGCTGCGCCCTGATATTCGACGTCAGAATCAACGCGATCGAGCAGGCGCTCCCCGCCCAGCTCGGCCAGCCTGCTGTCGAAATCTTTACCTGACTGGCAGAAGAATTCGTAGGAGGTATCGCCAAGACCAAAGACCGCAAAAGCGGTGCCTTCGAGCTTCGGCGCTTTTTTCGAGAGCAGGAATTTATGCAGCGCGACGGCTTCTTCCGGCGGCTCGCCTTCGCCCTGGGTTGAGGTCACGACGATCAGCAGTTTTTCGGAGGCTATTTGTTTGAATTTATAGTCGCCTGCGTTAACCAGCTTGACGTTCAGCTGCGCTGCCTGAAGGTCGTCACGCAGCGCTTCTGCCACGCGGCGGGCGTTGCCGGTTTGCGAGGCGGAAAGCAGCGTAATGCTCGGGACTTCCACAGCCGGGGCCGGAGCGGCAGCTGCCGCGCCGGAATGCTGATTCAGCACGCCCCAAAAATAGCCGGAAACCCAGGCAAGCTGGGTCGGTGTGAAGTCTGTCGTGGCCGCCTGCAGGCGCGCCATTTGCTCCGGGTTTAGCGGCAGCAAATTGGAAGGTGGGACCTGTGTCGTCATGCGTCGTTATGTTCCAGTAAGCAAAGCTGTTATTCGCACCCTGTCAGCGCGGCAAAAACAGAAGAGAATGTAAGGTTAACGGCGCTGATAGTAACAATTAAATAAGGGATGGAAATAACAAATAACCAAATGAACTAACCTGTTTTATCTATAGTTATTAACAACAAAATCGATTAAATAACCACATGAAATATAAAGAGATAATATGCATCAGCGCGGCGGATGCGGCGATTTTCCGCTCAGGGCCGTTTTAGTTAATGCTAAAAAATGTACTTTCCGGTACCCTACGGCGGTTTTTTGTCTTATTGAGAGTAAAAGATGTCCACCACCCTGTTTAAAGATTTTACCTTCGAGGCCGCCCACCGCCTGCCCCACGTACCGGAAGGTCATAAGTGCGGTCGCCTGCACGGTCACTCTTTTATGGTACGTCTGGAGATTACCGGCGAAGTCGATCCTCATACAGGTTGGATCATGGATTTTGCCGAGCTTAAAGCCGCCTTCAAGCCGACCTACGATCGCCTGGATCACTACTATCTGAACGATATTCCAGGGCTGGAGAACCCGACCAGCGAAGTTCTGTCGCGCTGGATTTGGCAACAGATTAAACCCGTTGTGCCGCTGCTGAGCGCGGTGATGATTAAAGAGACCTGCACGGCGGGCTGCGTCTATCGCGGCGAGTGATTAAAGCCTTTGTGTCGATGGTCAATATTCCTTAGATAACGCCATGCTAGCCTATGCGCTCTGGGTATCTGGGGCGCAATATGGCTGACGATTTTGATATTATTATCATCGGTGCAGGGATAGCCGGCACCGCTTGTGCTCTACGCTGCGCGCGGGCAGGACTTTCGGTCCTGCTGCTCGAACGCGGCGAACTTCCCGGCAGCAAAAACCTCTCCGGCGGGCGCCTGTACTGCCGCGCTCTCGCCGAACTTCTCCCTCATTTTCAACAATCCGCCCCGCTTGAACGCCGTATCACCCAGGAAAACCTGACCCTGCTGACCGACGAGGGCGCCACAACCTATTCCAGCCTTCAGCCCGGTGGCGACTCCTGGAGTTTACTGCGCGCCCGTTTCGATCCGTGGCTGGTTAACCAGGCCGAAGGCGAAGGCGTACAGTGTATTACCGGCGCGACGGTCGCGGCGCTGTATCGCGAAAACGGCCGGGTTTGCGGGGTCATTTGCGATAACGAAACGCTGCGCGCCCGCTATGTCGTGCTGGCGGAAGGGGCCAACAGCGAGCTGGCGGAGCGTCACGGTTTACTCCCTCGCCCGTCCCCAACCGCCATGGCGCTGGGGATCAAAGCGGTGCTGGCGATGGAGCGCAAGACGCTGGAGGATCGTTTCCGCCTCGAGGGCAACGAGGGCTCCGCCATGATATTCACCGGCGGAGTCTGCGGCGATTTACCCGGCGGCGCGTTCCTTTATACCAATCAGGATACGCTCTCATTCGGTATCGTATGTCCACTCTCCTCGCTGGGAAAAGGTGCGGTTCCTGCCTCCGGGCTGCTGGATCGTCTCAAATCGCATCCGGCCCTGCGTCCTCTGCTGCACGGTAGCGAAACGCTGGAATATGGCGCGCATCTGGTACCTGAAGGCGGCCTGCACGGCATGCCGGCGCAGTATGCCGGAGAAGGCTGGCTGCTGGTCGGCGACGCGCTGCGCACCTGCGTCAATACCGGCTTCACCGTGCGCGGGATGGACATGGCCTTAATCGGCGCCCAGGCGGCGGCGCAAACGTTAATCCAGGCCTGTCGGCACGGCGCGCCGCAAAATCTGTTCGCGCAATACCATCAGGAGATCGAGCGCAGCCTGCTGTGGGACGTGCTCCAGCGCTACCGGCACGTTCCCGCGCTGCTGCAGCGCCCCGGCTGGTATCGCCGATGGCCCGCGCTGATGGACGATATCTCCCGCGAACTCTGGCAGCAGGGCGAAGGCCCGGTCCCACCGCTGCGCCAGATAGTCTGGCGTCATCTTCGCCGTCATGGCCTGCGCCATCTGGCAGGCGATCTTATCCGGAGCTTACGATGTCTGTAGCACGTAACGTCTGGCGTCCCGCCGACGCCCCGCATATTGTCCCGGCGGCTGCGCCCGACCTGGAAGTCGTCGAACTGCTTATTGCCTCCTGTCCCGCCGGGCTTTTTTCACGAACGGCGGAAGGTGGCGTGCAGGTCGACTACCGGGGATGTCTGGAGTGCGGCACCTGCCGGCTATTATGCGATAAGGCAACGCTGAAAGAATGGCGCTATCCTGACTCTGGATTCGGTATTACGTTCCGTTTCGGCTAATAAAACGACTCGTTATAATTCAGGCTGCAGGAACGCTCGCGCCCCCGCAGCCTGAATTATAACGAGTAAAATACGAAGGACACATCATGCCCCTGTTACACCTGCTACGACAAAATCCGGTCATTGCGGCCGTCAAAGATAACGCCAGCCTGCAGTTAGCCATCGATTCCGAGTGCCAGTTTATTTCCGTGCTGTACGGCAATATCTGCACCATCAGCAACATCGTGAAGAAAATCAAAAACGCCGGTAAATACGCGTTTATTCATGTCGACCTGCTGGAGGGGGCGTCGAATAAAGAGGTGGTGATTCAGTTTTTGAAGCTGGTTACCGAAGCGGACGGGATCATCAGCACCAAAGCGCCGATGCTAAAAGCGGCCAGAGCGGAAGGCTTTTTCTGCATTCATCGCCTGTTTATCGTCGACTCTATTTCCTTTCACAATATCGACAAGCAGGTGGCGCAGTCCAACCCGGACTGTATTGAAATCCTGCCGGGCTGCATGCCAAAAGTGCTGGGATGGGTGACGGAGAAGATTCACCAGCCGCTGATTGCCGGCGGCCTGGTCTGCGATGAAGAAGATGCGCGCAATGCGATGAAAGCCGGCGTTGCGGCCCTGTCGACCACCAACACCAGCGTCTGGAAATTAGCGAAGCAGCTTAATTAATCCTGCGTACAGGCTACCAGTGCTTCCAGTACCGGTAGCCAGTCATCCACGATGCCGACATCCGCCTGAGAAAATACCGGCGCGCTGGCGTCATGATTAATCGCCACGATAAATCGGCTCCCGCGCACTCCCGCCATCAGCGCCGCCGCCCCCGATGCGCCCGCCACAATGCAGATATCCGGGGCCAGCAGATGGCCGGATATCCCCACCAGGCGATCGGCATCATAGCCGCCATTCATCACTCGCGCTCGGCTGTAGCCCGCTTCCGCGCCCAGGTTTTGCGCAAGCGCCGCAATGCCTCCCGCATCGGCCTCTTCCCCGCCCTGCCCGACAACCAGCACCCGCTCCGCCGCCAGCAAAGGGTGCGCGCCCGCGCGCTCGACGCGCTCAATCTCCGTCAGCCACTCGGGCTGCGCCGCCGGTACGATACGGCGCTCCGGCAGGCCGTCAGGAAAATCCCCGGACGCATTCCCTCCGGGCTGGCGCGCCAGGGAGAGGCACAGCGGCCGGGCGCTCACCTCCAGCGTGGCCGTGAGCGCATTGCCCCAATGAGACTTCGTTACCCGACCCTCCGGCGCATTCAGCGATAGCACCTGGCATACGCTGCCTCCCCGCAGGCGCCAGGCCAGCCGCGTGGCCATCTCATCGGCCAGCGTTCCCGCCGGGAATAGCACCATATCCACCGGCGTCTGTCGCCACTGAGCGACCAGCGCATCCAGAAGCTGCCCGGCAACCTCCGCCCCGGCGTTTGGCGTCCAGCGCTCGAGGTTCGCCGCAGCGAGATCGTTTGCCGCCAGCCAGCCGCCCATCGCGGCGCGATCGCCGGCGGCCATAACTATCGCTATCTTCATGGCCGCATCCTCTGGCATAAATAGTTCTCCCACAGCGCCCCGGCTTTCTCCTGCGCCGTCGCGCCCTCAACGATAACGGCCGCGCGCCGCAGCGCCGGGCGCATCAGGCGCAGGCACTGAACGTCAGACGTCGCCTCAACGGTCGCCGCCTGGCGCACGATGTCCGCCTTTGCCGCCGCCAGGCGCTGGCGCATGCCGGGCACCGGGAGCGCCACTTCGCCGCACTGCCTGACGGCAATCACCGCCGGTAGCCGCACCCGGCAGCGGCGGATGCCGGAGTCCGTTCGCTGCTCGACAACGGCGAAAGGCGGTTCGAGCGTAAAGCGTTCAACCTGGCTGAAACAGGGCCAGTTGAGCATTTCCGCCAGCAGAAACGGCGTCTGGCCATTTTGCCCTTCGCTGCTCTGACAGCCGGTCACGATCAGCTCCCCGCCGTGGCTGCGCTGCCAGTCTGCGATCTGTCCGGCGATAAACGATGGCGCAAAGCGCAGATCCGCTGCCGTCTCCAGCAGCACCCGCTGGTCAAACCCCAGCGCGGCAAAGTAGCGCAGCCAGTGCAGCGCGCGCTCGTCGCCAATGCTTAATGCGCTCAAGGTCATCTCGCAGCCCGCATTGCGCTGGGCCAGCAGCAGCGCGGCGGCGGCCTGCTCATCGGCGCCGATAGCGCTGCGCAATAGTGCGACATCCGGCCCGCAGGTATCCAGCGCGGCGGCCTGCCAGTCCTTTTCCGCCAGCATGCCGGCGTCAGGCTCCGGCTTAAACGCCAACAGAATGTTCATTCGCTCCTCCTTGTCTTTTGTCGCCGCTCCCGGCAGCGGTCAGCGGCAGCGCTTTGGTTTCCGGGGCCCACAGCCAGGTCACCACAAAGCCGATCAGCAGTACGCCGGCCAGTAGCAAAAGGGTGGCCGTCATCCCCCACTGCGCCAGGGTCCAGGGCAGCAGGCCGGTGCCGATCGCGGCCCCAAGCCGGCTCATGGCGGTTGCGAAGCCAACGCCCAGCGAGCGAATATCCGTAGGAAAGCTTTCCGCCGGTAAAATCCCCACCAGTTTGCTGACCGCCGAAATCGTGGTACTAAACAGGATAAAAAGCAGCAGCGTCCAGGGGCTGCCTGCCGGCAGGCAGGCCATGACGAGTAGCGTCGTCGCCAGCAGCAGAAAGCTGCCGAGCAGGAAATGACGATGGGCCAGCAGATGGGTTAATACCAGGCCCAGCAGCGCGCCAACGATCAGCAGCGCATTCAGCAGCAGGCTGGCGGTCAGCGCATCTTCAAGACCGATGGTTTCCGCGATGGTGGGCAGCCAGGTATAGATAACGAACCACGGGATCACCAGGCAGACAAAGAAGATGCTGTTAAATGCCGTTCGCCGCCAGTAGCGCGGTGAAAACAGCGTTCTGATCCGTTTATTGGTTGCCGTCACCACCTCGTCGCCGAGCAGCACGTGCGGGCCAAAGCAGCGGCGCACCACCGCATGAGCCTCGGCGAAGCGGCCCTGGCGTAATAGCCAGCGCGGAGACTCCGGCGTCCCCCAGCGCAGCAGCGTGATTAACAGCGCCGGTAGCGCGGATGAGGCTAGCAGCCAGCGCCAGGCCTCCGGGTTTTCGCTAATAAAGTGGTGCCCGGCGAGGCTTGCCAGAACGTACCCGATGGTCCACACCACGCTAAACGCCCCGAGCAGGATGCCCCTATGCCGGCGCGGCGCGAATTCGGCGAGCAGCGTATGGCCCACGGAGTAATCCCCGCCCAGCCCAATGCCTATCAGGATCCGCAGGCCAATAAGCTGTTCAGGCGTGGTGGCAAAAAACTGCAGAAAAGAAGCGATGGTAATCAGGACAAAGCTGAGGTTGAAAATCTTCTGGCGGCCAATGCGATCCGAGACCCACCCAAGGGTCAGGCTACCAATAAACAGCCCAAGCAGCGCCGCCCCGCCGATCATCCCGGCCATAAAAGGCGTCAGGTGCATGGCGGGGGTCAGCTGGATAATGGCGTAACCGATGACGCCGAGGACGTAGCCGTCAACCAGGTGCGCGCCGAAGGTTAGTGCAGCAATCCGGCAGTGAAAACCGTTAAGCGGCAGGTCGTCCATTCTCACCGGTGAAGCGTTCATTTCTACCCCTTCATGGTCCGGTAAAGGCGGCTTCCCGGTTGAGAAGCCGTATATACCCGTCATACCTCAAGCGGCTTGTGGGTTAGCTTTGTTACCCGGCTCATCCATGAGCCTCGCCCTTGAGGACCGCCGCTACACGGCGTTCAAATCTGTTCCGGACAGATTTGTCGCTCACCCAACATAGCTATCTATGCTCCAGGGGATTGACTCTCTTGCCGCCTGCAAGCAACTCGAATTATTTTGGATATAACTATTATTTTTCAATCGGGTAAATCGTTCCGGTATTCATAATTCCGTTTGGATCAAACTGCTTCTTCAGCCCTTCCAGCAGCGGCCACGCGCTGCCGTGCTCCAGCTTGCTCCAGTGAACGCGATGTTTACCGATTCCGTGGTGATGCACCATTGAGCCGCCGAGGCGAATGGTCTCTTCGCAAATGATCTTGTTGAGCGGGTTATGGTATTTATCAATTTCCTCTTCCGGCTTACAGTCCACCACGTTGTAGTCGTAGACGAAGTACATGTTGGTGCCGTTCATATAGCTATGAGAAGAGTGGCCGCCCAGCATGGTGATATCGTCCGCGTGCGGGAACTCGGTGCGGATGCGGTTGATTACGCTTTCATAGATCTCATTGATGCAGCTCCAGCAGCCCGACACCTCCGTGGTAAAGCCCATATTGCCGGTTTTGAGGATCTGTACGCGTTCGGCAGCCACTTTTTCCGGGCCCCAGTTGAGGTGGTTGAACCAGGTTTCGATCAGCTTGCTGTCTACGCGCCGGCACTGCGGATAGCGCGCAACGACCTGCGCAATCCCTTCCCCGGTTGCTTTCGCCATCAGCGGGTTGCCTTCGGCCATAAAGATCAGCACGCATTTGCCATCGGCAAAATGGGTAAAGTGCTGGGTGCCGTCCTCGGCATCGTACAGACGGGCGATCGACGGGCGATAGCCTTCCACCATGACCTCGCGCAGGATGCTGAAACCCACCTTCATATCGTCCAGCACGTAGCCGTAGAACAGGTTATTTTCCGGCGTGAACCTGAAGATTTTCACCGTCACTTCGGTGATATAGCACAGCGCACCTTCGTTGCCGATGATGATATGGCGAATATCTGGCCCGGCGGCGCGGCGCGGAACGTTTTTGATGCGGGTGACGGTGCCGTCGGGCAGCACGGCCTCAAGCCCGACCACCATATCTTCGATCGCCCCGTAGAGCGAGGAAAACTGGCCGATGCTGCGGGTTGCCACCAGGCCGCCCATCTGCGCCAGCGGCTTGGACTGCGGCGAGTGCCCGGTGGTGTAGCCTTTTGCCCGCAGCGCGTTTTCGAGAATTTCCAGCGGCACGCCGCACTGCGCGGTTGCCTGCATATTTTCAATATCAATATTCAGGATTTGGTTCATCCCGGCACCGTCCAGCACCACAGAATTTTCCACGACGGTTTCGAGGCCACCTTCGGTCGCCGAGGCGCCGGTACGCGGTACGCCGTTGATCTTATGCTGGTTCATAAAGGACAGTACGTCAGAAACCTGTTCGGTCGAGCCTAGCTTAACGACCGCGGCGGGCAGCGGCAGCGTAAAGACGCCGTGGATGTCGGCATATTTACGAAAGCGGTCAATACTGTTGCGCTTTAAAACGGTTTCATCGGTGATCACGCGATCGGAACCGACGATTTCTTTTAACTGGTCAACAATCGCTTCACGGGATAAAGACATAGTAATACCTTCCTGATAATTAATTCGGAACAGACACTTCATCCTTCAAGCTGCCTCTTTATTAACGGCTTTTATAAACCCCAATAACATTACGTTCTATATTACCGGAGATTTATTTCCTTACGGCCTCGATGCATCCTGAATGATATTTTGTGACATAATTAATAAAAATACAGAAACCACCGGTTAAGAATTAACGCACCAGATAACCGCCGTCGACAACCAACAGATGGCCGTTAACATAATTGGATGCCTGACTGGCTAAGAATACGGCTGCGCCCATTAGGTCCTGAGTATCGCCCCAGCGGTTTGCCGGAATATGGTCCAGCACTCGCTGATTGGTTTCGGGATTGCTGCGGGTCGCCAGCGTAATATCGGTTGCATAATATCCCGGGGCGATGCCGTTGACCTGGATATTATACTGACCAAGCTCGTCGCAATATGCCTTAGTAAAACCGGCAAGCGCGTGCTTAGTTGCAGAATAAGCCGGTGACCACTGGCCGCCAAGGTAAGAAAATAATGAGCAGATATTAATAATTTTGCCGCTGTGTTGCGGGATCATAATTTTTGCCGCTTCATGGCTGAGCTCGAAGGGTGCCGTCAGGTTAACATCGATCATCGGGTCCCAATCCGCACGCCCGAAGTCCAGCACCTTATTCAGTTTACAAATTCCGGCATTGTTGACGAGGATATCGACCGTGCCAAAGCGTTCACAGCAGGCGGCGATGATCTGCTGCGGCGCGCCTTTGGCGGTAATATCCACCTGCATAAACTCAACTTCAACACCCTGTTTTTCAAAAATTTCTTTCGTCTCTCCGTTATCCTTGACGACGCTTGGGATAAACAGATTCGCTCCCGCTTTCGCCAGCGCCATAGCAAAGGCCTGACCCAGCCCGCTATTGCCGCCGGTCACAATTGCCGTTTTACCTTTCAGAGAGAAGAAATCCATTGAAAACGCGTTAAGAGATTCGATTGACATAGTTGGCTCCAAATTCCTTTAGGCAAAAAAAAAGAAAGGTAACTTCCCCCACGAGAGGGAAGTTACCTTTCTCATTGTCTCTGGTAACTGAGCTAATTTTTTAGCACAGCGCCCGGGCACCTAATGTGATCGCAATCACAGATAAATATTTCATTCATAAATTATGCGCAAAGCTATGAAGCGTGATTATTCTCACACTAAAACCCACGCTGACATGTTATTCCTAACGGCAATTACTAGAGACCAGAGAAAAGTAATCCACCTGCAAAGGCGGTTTACTTTTCTCTTTTTTTCGTCTATTTAAAATGAGATCACGATATGCAACAGAATTCATATCGCCGTTGGATAACCCTTGCCATTATTAGCTTTAGCGGCGGCGTCAGCTTTGACCTTGCCTATTTACGCTATATCTATCAAATCCCAATGGCAAAATTCATGGGATTTAGCAATACCGAAATAGGCTTAATTATGAGCACCTTCGGTATTACTTCTATTATTCTTTACGCCCCCAGCGGGGTTATTGCTGATAAATTTTCCCATCGTAAAATGATTACTTCAGCGATGATCGTTACCGGCCTGCTCGGTTTATTAATGGCGACCTATCCACCGCTGTGGGCCATGCTTTGTATTCAGGTCGCCTTTGCCATCACCACCATTCTGATGCTGTGGTCCGTTTCAATTAAAGCCGCCTCGCTGCTCGGCGATCATAGCGAGCAGGGGAAAATCATGGGCTGGATGGAGGGGCTGCGCGGCGTCGGCGTTATGTCGCTGGCGGTATTTACCATGTGGGCATTTTCCCGCTTCGCCCCTGACGATAGCAACAGCCTGAAGGTCGTTATCCTGATTTACAGCGTGGTTTATATCCTGCTGGGGATATTGTGCTGGTTCTTCGTCAGCGACGCGCCTCAGCGCGGCGGCGCGGCGCAGGAAGATAAAAAGGCGTTTCAGCTGAGCGATATTCTCGCCGTCCTGCGCATCAGCACGACCTGGTACTGCAGCATGGTCATTTTTGGCGTCTTTACCATCTACGCCATCCTCAGCTACTCCACCAACTATCTGACGGAGATGTACGGTATGTCGCTGGTGGCCGCGAGCTATATGGGGATTGTCATCAACAAAATCTTCCGCGCGATTTGCGGCCCGCTGGGCGGCATTATTACCACCTACAGCAGAGTGAAATCCCCGACTCGCGTCATTCAGCTGCTGTCGATCGTGGGGGTTCTGGCGCTTATAGCGCTGTTAGCCACCAATTCAAACCCGCAGTCCGTTGCGATGGGGATCGGCCTGATCCTGCTGCTGGGCTTCACCTGCTACGCTTCGCGCGGGCTCTATTGGGCCTGCCCCGGCGAAGCGCGGACGCCGGGCTACATCATGGGAACAACCGTCGGTATCTGCTCGGTTATTGGCTTCCTGCCCGACGTTTTTGTCTATCCGATCGTCGGCCACTGGCAGGACACCCTCCCTGCCGCAGACGCTTACCACAATATGTGGCTAATGGGCCTGGCCGCGCTGTGCATGGTGATCCTCTTTACCTTTTTGCTGTTTCGTAAAATACGCCGCACCGACGCCGCGACAGAACGCGAGGCATCGCTGGCCGCAGAAACTGCTGGCGAGTGATGGTGAAAATTTAAAGGAGAATAATAATGTCGAAGAAATACATCATTGGAATTGATGGCGGGAGCCAGAGCACCAAGGTCGTGATGTACGACCTGCAGGGAAACGTGGTCTGCGAGGGAAAAGGCCTGCTGCAGCCAATGCACACGCCGGACGCCGATACGGCGGAGCACCCTGATGATGATTTGTGGACCTCTCTCTGCGCCGCCGGACGGGATCTGATGGGCCGGTTCGCGGGCCAGAAAGAAGATATTGTCGGCATCGGTCTGGGCTCCATCCGCTGCTGCCGCGCGCTCCTTAAAGCCGACGGTACGCCCGCAGAACCTCTCATTAGCTGGCAGGATGCCCGCGTCACCCGTCCTTATGAACACACCAATCCCGACGTGGCCTGGGTCACCTCATTTTCCGGCTATCTGTCGCACCGCTTAACCGGCGAATTTAAGGACAATATCGCCAACTACTTTGGTCAGTGGCCGGTGGATTACAAAACCTGGGGGTGGAGCGACAATGATGAGGTCGTTAAGCAGTTTAATATTCCGCGCCGGATGCTATTCGACGTGCAGATGCCCGGCACAATTCTGGGTCATCTCACCGGCCAGGCGGCTCTCGCGACCGGCTTCCCGGCAGGATTGCCCGTTATCTGCACCACCAGCGATAAGCCGGTTGAGGCGCTCGGCGCAGGGCTACTGGATGATGAAACGGCGGTTATCTCATTAGGCACCTACATCGCCCTGATGATGAACGGCACAGCGCTGCCGAATAATCCCGTCGCCTACTGGCCGATTATGTCCTCCATTCCGGAGACGCTGCTGTACGAGGGGTACGGTATTCGCAAGGGAATGTGGACGGTTAGCTGGCTGCGGGACATGCTGGGCGAATCCTTAATTCAGGACGCCGGGGCCCAGGGCCTGTCGCCGGAAGATCTGTTAAATAAAAAGGCCGCAACGGTGCCACCGGGCTGCAACGGTTTAATGACCGTACTGGACTGGTTAACGAATCCCTGGGAGCCCTATAAGCGCGGGATAATGATCGGTTTTGATTCCGGCATGGACTACGCGTGGATTTATCGTTCCATTCTGGAGAGCGTTGCGCTGACGTTGAAAAATAACTACGACAATATGTGCAATGAAATGAATCGATTCGCTAAACATATCATCATTACCGGCGGGGGTTCGAACAGCGACCTCTTTATGCAGATCTTCGCCGATGTATTTAACCTGCCGGCCAGACGCAACGCTATTAACGGCTGTGCAAGCCTCGGGGCGGCAATCAACGCCGCGGTTGGATTGGGTTTGTATCCCTCCTACGCGGCAGCGGTTGCAAATATGGTGCGGGTAAAAGATACCTTTATGCCAGTAGAGAAGAATGCCAACAGGTATGAGGCATTAAATAAGGGGATCTTCAGGGAGTTAACCACGTATACGGATACGATTTTGAAAAAGTCGTATGCGGTCACCCACGGTAGCCTGGAAAACGTTGACGCGATTCAAAGCTGGTCGAACGCGTAGCGGACGCGCCGGGTAGAACGCATCTACCCGGCGATTTATCAGGCAATATTCAGATACTTATGCGTTTGCATCGATAGCCGCCAGTTGCGGGCGATGCAGGTCTCAATACACAGACGCGTCGCATCCTCTTTTTGGCTGATAGGCTGCAGAGCAATAATCCGCGGCTTGTCGTCGGTGAGCGTTTCCAGCAGTTCATCCAGCGCTTCGATATCGCGCACGCGCCCCACCGGATGCTTGATTTCATCCGCCCGCAGCAGCGCCTGCGACAGCACGTCGTAACCGCCGCGCATGTTGACCTTAGGGGAAACCGTCACCCAGGCCCGCGGGCTGCAGCGCACTTCATGGGTGCCGCTGGTTTCAATCTGGCAGCTGAAGCCGTTATGCTCAAGCAGGGTCGTCAGCGGGGTAAGATCGTGGATGCAGGGCTCGCCGCCGGTGATCACCACGTGACGAGCGGTCCACCCCTGACGGCCAATAATCGCCAGCAGATCTTCGCCGCTGGCCGGGCCCCATTTATCGCTCTCTTTGGTTTTCGCCAGAATGCTGAACAGCGACACTTCCCGATCGGCAAGTTTGTCCCAGGTATGTTTGGTATCGCACCAGGCGCAACCAACCGGGCATCCCTGCAGGCGAATAAAAATGGCGGGCACGCCGGTAAAGTAACCCTCGCCTTGCAAGGTCTGGAACATCTCGTTAATCGGGTACTGCATAATCATCTCTGTTTAGGTTCTAAACGATCATTATCGCAGATTTGCGCGCCCAGGTCTTGTCCTCAGCTGCGATGGCGCGTGCCTCGCCCCCCATACCCTAAGCAACGCCCTATCCGCCATCTGACGATAAAACTGCGGCTATTATTCATCTTTACGCTGCCAGATTTATGGATTATCCGCACCGTATTAATAATTCATTTTATTTTTTAGATTCGCGCCTTTGATGTAACAAAAAATTTTAAATATTACATTAATGAAAAATATTAAAACCTGAGAAATAAATAAAATAATCAATAAAATCATTAATGTACAAACTGATACATGAAAGTTCGAATCTTTATAAATAGCCTGATGTCGAATCCAATCCACGCCCGTTCATAACCTTAAAACAGTCTTAAGAATTGGTTTAAATGGCCCATTTTCCATTTACCCGCCGTTTAGTTTAGCCCGCCTAGAATCCACTCGACTAACCATGATGAGACTGTATTCATGAATACATTATTAATTACAGGCGTTACCGGATTTCTGGGTGGAGCAGTTTTAGAGAATATCCTGAATCAAAAAAATGGGGTTAATCTGCTGCTTTTAGTTCGTGCCAATAATGGTGAAGCAGCGCTTGCCCGGGTTAAAGACAATCTGCGTAAATTCAATATCGCTGAGGAGACGCTGGCGACGCTGAGCACCCGGCACATACTGCTGGGCGATTTGGCAAATCCTGAAGAATTCCTTGCCGATCCGCGCCTTGAGCGCGTTACCCACGTGCTCAACTGCGCCGCCGTCGCCTCGTTCGGCAATAATCCGCTGATCTGGAAGGTCAACGTCGAAGGGACGCTCCGCTTTGCCCAACGCATGGCCGAGGTCTCCGGGCTGCAGCGCTTCCTGCACGTTGGCACGGCAATGTCGTGCTCGCCGGAGCCTGATTCTCTGGTCGCGGAAAGCGCCGAATTCCGCGAGCGCGCCGAACATCTTGTCGAGTACACGCATTCTAAATCGACCATCGAGCGGCTGATGCGGCAGGAGTGCCCGACGCTTCCGCTGGCTATCGCCCGCCCCTCTATCGTCGTCGGCCATACCCATCACGGCTGCCAGCCCTCCAGCAGCATCTTCTGGGTATTCAGCATGGGCCTGATGCTGCAAAAGTTCATGTGTTCAATGGAGGACAGGATTGATGTTATTCCCGTTGATTACTGTGCCGACGCGCTGCTGATGCTGCTCGACAGCCCGCTTGCCCGTGGTGAAGTGGTGCATATATCGGCGGGGGAAGAAAACAGCGTCAGGTTTGCCGAGATTGATAGCGCGATGGCCTCCGCGCTGGAGCGGCTGCCCGTCGGCGACAGGTATGCCCAGGTGAGCTATGAGACGCTGGTTAAGATGCGCCGTGAGCTAAAGGACATCTTTGGTCCGTGCAATGAGCGCCTGATGCTGAAAGCCATGCGTCTGTATGGCGCATTCGCCACGCTTAACGTACGCTTCAGTAACGATAAGCTGCTGAGTATGGGGATGCCCAAACCGCCGCGCTTTACCGATTATATTGACCGCTGCGTGCAAACTACCCGCGGGCTTTCGATCCCGCAGCAAATGGCCGTCGACTTTAAATAATCGCCGCTGTGCAGACAAAAAAAATGCCAGTCCGCAGACTGGCATTTTTATATCAGATAAAGACCGGCTTATGCCTGACCTTTGATCTCTTTACGACCGTTGTACGGTGCTTTTTCGCCCAGAGCTTCTTCGATACGAATCAGCTGGTTGTATTTAGCAACGCGGTCAGAACGGCTCATAGAACCGGTTTTGATCTGGCCTGCAGCGGTACCAACAGCCAGGTCAGCGATGGTAGCGTCTTCAGTTTCGCCTGAACGGTGAGAGATAACGGCAGTGTAGCCAGCGTCTTTCGCCATTTTGATCGCAGCCAGAGTTTCGGTCAGAGAACCGATCTGGTTGAATTTGATCAGGATGGAGTTAACGATGCCTTTGTCGATACCTTCTTTCAGGATCTTGGTGTTGGTTACGAACAGATCGTCACCAACCAGCTGGATTTTGTCGCCCAGAACTTTAGTCTGGTATGCAAAGCCGTCCCAGTCAGATTCGTCCAGACCGTCTTCGATAGAAACGATCGGGTACTGTTTGGTCAGGTCTTCCAGGAAGTGAGTGAACTCTTCAGAGCTGAACGCTTTGTTGCCTTCGCCAGCCAGAACGTATTTACCGTCTTTGTAGAATTCAGAAGCCGCGCAGTCCATCGCCAGAGTGATGTCTGTGCCCAGCTCGTAGCCAGCAGCTTTAACCGCTTCAGCGATAACCGCCAGAGCTTCAGCGTTGGAACCCAGGTTCGGCGCGTAGCCGCCTTCGTCACCAACTGCAGTGTTCATGCCTTTAGCTTTCAGAACTTTAGCCAGGTTATGGAACACTTCAGAACCCATACGTACGGCTTCTTTCAGGGATTTAGCGCCAACCGGCTGAATCATAAATTCCTGGATGTCGACGTTGTTGTCCGCGTGCTCGCCGCCGTTGATGATGTTCATCATCGGAACCGGCATGGAGTATTTGCCCGGGGTACCGTTCAGCTCGGCGATGTGTTCGAACAGCGGCTGACCTTTAGCAGCGGCTGCTGCCTTGGCGTTCGCCAGGGACACGGCCAGGATTGCGTTCGCACCGAAGTTAGATTTGTTTTCAGTACCGTCCAGATCGATCATGATCTTGTCGATGCCGGCCTGGTCTTTGGCGTCTTTGCCAAGGATTGCCTGAGCGATCGGGCCGTTAACCGCGCCAACAGCTTTCAGTACGCCTTTGCCCATGAAACGGGATTTGTCGCCATCGCGCAGTTCCAGCGCTTCGCGGGAACCAGTAGAAGCACCTGACGGAGCTGCTGCCATACCAACGAAACCACCTTCCAGGTGTACTTCGGCTTCAACAGTCGGGTTACCACGGGAGTCGATGATTTCACGACCGATGACTTTAACGATTTTGGACATTAGATTTTCCTCAGTACAAGTTAAACTAAAACTCCAGACAAACAATGCACCCGGATGGGTGCATTGCCGTTCTAACTCTTTTACTTCGCCTGACGCTTCTGATACTCGCTTGCCGCTTTCACAAAACCTGCAAACAGCGGATGGCCATCGCGTGGCGTAGAAGTAAACTCCGGGTGGAACTGGCAGGCCACAAACCACGGATGGTTCGGCACCTCGATGATCTCGACCAACTGATCGTCCCCGGAACGGCCCGCAACGCGCAGGCCCGCATTTTCAATAGGTTTCAACAACATGTTGTTGACTTCGTAACGGTGACGATGGCGCTCGGTGATTGTCGGCTCGCCGTACAGCTGGCGCACCAGGCTGTCTTCGTCCAGCTGGCACTGCTGCGCGCCCAGGCGCATGGTGCCGCCGAGATCGCTTCTCTCAGTACGAACTTCAACGTTGCCTTCTTCATCACGCCATTCGGTAATCAGCGCCACTACCGGGAACTTACAGTCTGGCACAAATTCCGTGGAGTTGGCGTTCTCCATCCCCGCTACGTTGCGCGCGAACTCAATCAGCGCAACCTGCATGCCCAGGCAAATACCCAGGTATGGAATATTGTTTTCACGCGCAAAGCGCGCGGTGGCAATCTTACCTTCAACGCCGCGGTAGCCGAAGCCGCCCGGGATCAGGATAGCATCTAAATTCTTCAGAATTTCGACGCCGCGCGTTTCCACATCCTGCGAATCAATCAGCTTGATGTTCACGGTCACGCGATTTTTCAGACCGCCGTGTTTCAGCGCTTCAATCACCGATTTGTAGGCATCCGGCAGCTCAATGTACTTGCCGACCATACCGATGGTGACTTCGCCTGCCGGGTTAGCCTCTTCGTAGATAACCTGTTCCCATTCGGCCAGGTTTGCTTCCGGGCAGTTCAAGCTGAATCGTTTACAAATATAATCGTCCAGCCCCTGAGATTTCAACAGGCCTGGAATTTTATAAATGGAATCGACATCTTTCAGAGAAATAACGGCCTTTTCCGGGACGTTACAGAACAATGCAATTTTAGCACGTTCGTTCGCCGGTACCGCCCGATCGGAGCGACAGATCAGAATATCTGGCTGAATACCGATAGAAAGCAGCTCTTTTACGGAGTGCTGAGTCGGTTTGGTTTTGACTTCACCGGCTGCTGCCATGTACGGCACCAGGGTCAAATGCATAAACAGGGTATGCTCACGGCCGATTTCTACCGCCATCTGGCGAATAGCTTCGAGGAACGGCAGGGATTCGATATCACCCACGGTACCGCCGATTTCAACCAGCACCACGTCGTGACCTTCGCCACCGGCAAGCACGCGCTCTTTAATGGCATTAGTAATGTGCGGAATGACCTGTACGGTTGCGCCCAGGTAATCACCACGGCGCTCTTTGCGCAGAACGTCGGAGTAAATACGGCCCGTAGTGAAGTTATTGCGGCGACTCATTTTGGTACGGATGAAACGCTCGTAATGACCCAGGTCCAGATCGGTTTCAGCGCCGTCTTCAGTAACGAACACTTCCCCGTGTTGGATAGGGCTCATGGTACCCGGATCGACGTTGATGTACGGATCCAGTTTCATCATGGTCACGTTAAGCCCACGGGCTTCGAGAATAGCTGCGAGGGAAGCTGCGGCAATGCCTTTACCCAGAGAGGATACGACCCCGCCGGTCACAAAAATATAGTTCGTTGTCATGCTGAACCTGAGAAGTTAGGGTGAAACGATGGAATAACCAGGACGGGAAAGTAGTATACCCGAACACGACGAGCGCCACAAACTTTCATTCTCCGTCTCCTTTCCAGGTCATGACAATCATAAGGAGTGAGAAAATAGCTCCTTTTGGGTAAATGTTTTTGACGCAAATCAAGCGCTTGTCATTTAAAAAATCACACAAATTGCGCTTGATCGCAAAATTTCGTTAGAGATCAGTTTCCTGCCGCTTTACCTCTTGCCACACTTCTTCCATGGTATCGAGGTCAACGCCGGTCATCTCCAGCCCGCGAGCGGTCACAATCCGCTCAACTTCGCGGAAGCGACGCTCAAATTTCAGGTTGGCTTTTTGCAGGGCGACTTCGGCTTTAACGCCTAAATGGCGGGATAAATTGACCGTCGCAAACAGCAGATCGCCAACTTCCTCCTCCAGTTTAGCTTCATCTACCACCGCCTGCTGCACTTCGTGCATCACCTCATCGATCTCCTCGTGCACTTTGTCCAGCACCGGACCGAGCGAGGTCCAGTCAAAGCCAACCCCCGAGCAGCGTTTTTGTATTTTATGCGCGCGCATCAGCGCCGGCAGGCTGTGCGGAATATCATCCAGCGCGGAGTGCTGGGATTTTTCCGCCCGCTCGGCGCTTTTAATCTCTTCCCAGCGCGCCAGCACTTCCGCGCTGGTACCGGCGCTGGCATCGCCGAAGATATGCGGATGGCGGCGCTCCAGCTTGTCGCTGATAGCGGCGCAAACGTCGTCAAACGCAAAACGCCCTTCTTCCTGCGCCATCTGGGCGTAGAACACTACCTGGAACAGCAGGTCTCCCAGCTCGCCGCGCAGATCGTCGAAATCTTCGCGGGCGATAGCATCCAGCACTTCATACGTTTCTTCGAGGGTATAGGGAGCAATGGTGGCAAAAGTCTGCTCTTTATCCCACGGGCAGCCGTTCTCCGGGTCGCGCAGCCGTTGCATTATCCCGAGCAGGCGGTCGATTTGAGTCATGGTGATTCCTTGCAAAATGTTGGTCTTTTTCGCTTCCCCCGGTGAAAACGCAGGAGAAAATCAGCGCGGTTGCCCTCTCACCGGAGGAGAGAGGGTCATGGATGGAGGGATAAACCATTACCCGCCGTGCAGGCGGCGGGCATCAATAACATCCGGCACCTGGTTCAGCTTGCCGAGCACGCGGCCCAGCACCTGCAGATTATAGATTTCGATATTCATATCGATGGTGGCCAGCTGCTGTTTCGTATCGCTACGGCTGGCAACGCCCAGCACGTTGACCTTCTCGTTGGCGAGGATGGTGGTGATATCGCGCAGCAGCCCGCTGCGATCGTTGGCGACCACGCGCACCACCAGCGAGTAGCCCGCCGAATAGCTCTCCCCCCAGACCGCATCAACGATCCGCTCCGGCGCGTGCGACTGCAGCTCCGCCAGCTGATCGCAGTCAGCCCGGTGCACCGAGATCCCGCGCCCCTGGGTGATAAAGCCGACGATCTCATCGCCGGGGATCGGCTGACAGCAGCGCGCGATGTGGTGCATCAGGTTGCCGACGCCTTCCACAACTACCCGACCGTTGTCTTTGCTGCGATTCTGCGGCGCCCAGCTCTTCTGCTGCAGCTGCTTCAGCGCCGCCGCATCCTGCTCGGCCGCGCTCGGCTTGTTGAACTGCGCCTGCAGGAAGTTGACCATCTGGTTAAGGCGAATATCTCCGCCGCCAATGGCCGCCAGCAGCTCATCCAGCTCGTTGAAGTTGTAGCGCGGCAGCAGATGTTTTTCTGCATCCTTCAGGCTGATGCCAAGATGCTCAAGCTCATCGTCAAGGATCTGCCGCCCGGCGATAATATTCTTGTCGCGATCCTGCTTGCGGAACCAGGCGTGAATTTTGGAGCGCCCGCGGCTGGTGGTCACATAGCCGAGGTTCGGGTTCAGCCAGTCGCGGCTTGGATTGGGCTGCTTCTGGGTGATGATTTCAATCTGATCGCCCATTTGCAGCTGATAGGTAAACGGCACAATGCGTCCGCTAATTTTCGCCCCGATGCAGCGGTGGCCGACATCGCTGTGGATATGGTAGGCGAAATCGAGCGGCGTCGAGCCGGCGGGTAAATCCACGACGTCGCCTTTGGGCGTAAAGACGTAAACCCGGTCGTCAAAGACCTGGCTACGCACTTCATCCAGCATTTCGCCAGAATCCGCCATCTCTTCCTGCCAGGCGATCAGCTTACGCAGCCAGGCGATGCGGTCTTCGTAACCGCGCCCGCCGCCCACCGCTGCGCCAGCGCCCTCTTTGTACTTCCAGTGCGCGGCGACGCCCAGCTCGGCATCCTCATGCATCTGGCGAGTACGAATTTGAATTTCTACCGTTTTGCCGCCGGGACCGAGCACCACGGTATGAATAGACTGGTAGCCGTTAGGTTTCGGATTAGCGACGTAGTCATCGAACTCATCCGGCAGGTGGCGATAGTGGGTGTGGACTATCCCCAACGCGGCGTAGCAGTCCTGCAGGCGCTCAGCGACAATGCGCACCGCCCGCACGTCAAACAGCTCATCAAAGGTGAGATGCTTTTTCTGCATTTTCCGCCAGATGCTGTAGATATGCTTCGGCCGGCCGTACACTTCGGCCTTAACGCCTTCCGTTTTCATTTCTGAGCGCAGGTGGCCGACGAATTCGTCAATGTAGTGTTCGCGGTCGATTCGCCGCTCGTGCAGCAGCTTCGCGATGCGCTTATATTCGTCCGGATGCAGGTAGCGGAAGCAGTAATCCTCCAGCTCCCACTTCAGCTGGCCGATACCTAAGCGGTTGGCCAGCGGCGCGTAGATATTGGTGCACTCTTTCGCTGCCAGAACCCGTTCATCTTCGGGCTCGTCTTTGACTTCCCGCAGGTGGGCAATACGTTCGGCAAGCTTGATGACCACACAGCGGAAATCGTCGACCATCGCCAGCAGCATGCGGCGAATGTTATCCACCTGTTCGGAGGAGACGGAGTCGGTGTGGGTCGCCTTGAGCTGGCGGATGGCCGCCATGTCGCGCACGCCGTGGATCAGGGTCACCACGGATTTGCCGACGCTCTCCTGCATCACCTCTTCGCTGACGACCTCGCCGTCCGCCAGCGGGAACAGCATCGCGGCCCGCAGCGTATCGATGTCCATGCTCAATGTGGAGAGGATTTCAACCATCTCCACGCCGCGCCATAGCAGGAGGTCCGCGCGCGGATGTCCCTGCGTTTGCTCGCGACAATAGTCCCAGGTTTCGGCTAAGCGTTCACACGACTGCTGGCTGGAAATTCCCAGACTCGCGATCCATTTATTCGGGTCAAATTCACCAGCTTTATTTAAATGTGCACTTCTTACCGCAACCATTGTCCTCTCCTTAAGGGACCTGGCCTGCCGAAGTCGGCAAGCCTCAACTTTTACACGTCATCCTGCAAATCGTATCAGCGCCGGCTTCCGTCGCCCACCTCAGTCGCTGAGCTGCGCAAGCCGCTGAGGATTTACTCTACTGCCGCCTCGATGCGATTCGTATGATTTTGTGCAAGCTTGTGCTCAAACAGCACCATTGATTCCAGATGCCCGGTATGCGGGAACATATCCAGCATCGCCAGGCGTTGGATTTCATACCCCGCCGCTAAAAGCAGTTCGCTATCGCGCGCCAGCGTCGCCGGGTTGCAGGAGACATAGACTACGCGCTGCGGGGCCAGTTTTATAATATGCTGCATCACGCCCGCCGCGCCGGCTCTTGCCGGGTCGAGCAGGATTTTATCAAAGCCGCGCTTCGCCCAGGCCTGGCGCGTGACGTCCTCTTCCAGATTCTCATGGAAGAATGTGACGTTATGCAGATGGTTAAGCGCGGCGTTCTCGCGCCCCTTTTCCACCAGAGCGGGTACACCCTCAACGCCCACAACCTGCGCGGCGCGCTGCGCCAGCGGTAGGGTAAAATTGCCCATTCCGCAGAACAGATCCAGCACCCGGTCCTGCGGCTGAATATCCAGCCACTCGAGGGCCGTGCGCACCATCAGCTGATTAACGCCATCGTTAACCTGAATAAAGTCGCGCGGACTGAACACTAAGCGTAGTCCGTCTGACGTATACCATGGCGCTTCCCCGGCAATATGTTCAAGTATCTCGCTTTGCGGCGCCAGGTACAGGGAAAGACCGTGAGATTGCGAAAATCGTTCCAGTTTTTCTTTATCGCCGGCAGGCAGCGCAGCGGTATGACGCAATACCATCAGCGGCCCGTTATCGGCCTGCACCAGCTCAACGTGGCCCAGCTGACGCATGGATTTCAGACCGCTCAGACATTCGCGCACCGCCGGCAGCAGCGCATCAAGAGCGGGCGCCAAAACGGGGCACTGCACCACGTCGACGATGTCGCTGGAGCTGGCCTGACGAAAGCCCATCTGTAATTGTTGGGTCTTTGGCTGATAATTCAAGCTCAGGCGCGCGCGTCGACGATAGCCCCACGGCGAAGCGGCTATAATCTCATCGACATCGCGCTTCATCAGCCGACCGAGCGCGGCGCGCTTGCTTTGCTGCTGTAGCTCAACGCTGGCATGCTGCTGCTGGCAGCCGCCGCAGACGCCAAAGTGCGGGCAGCGCGGCGTCTGGCGCTGCGGGCTGTCGTTCAGGCGGCGTTTAACCCTGGCGTGAGCGTACTGTTTTTTATCGTCAACCAGCACGACCTCGGCCTGCTCCTGCGGCAGCAGGCCGCGAACAAATAGCGCTTTTCCCTGGTGACGCGCAACGCCCTGACCAAAGGGATCGAGGTCATTGACTGTAACGGTTATGATCTGGCGCGTCGTCACACGCCGTTTTGCAGAGTAGAATTGCGCCATCGTAGAGATTTGTCTCAATCAAATATACTGACTCTTATTCTCCCATAACGGAACCGCATGACCAACTACAGCCTACGTGCTCGCATGATGATTCTTATTCTGGCACCTACCGTACTTATTGGTTTGTTGCTCAGTATTTTCTTCGTCGCGCATCGCTACCACGACCTGCAGCGGCAGCTGGAAGACGCCGGAGCCAGTATTATCGAGCCGCTGGCGGTCTCCAGTGAATATGGCATGAATCTGCAAAACCGCGAATCTATCGGGCAGCTGATAAGCGTCCTGCACCGTCGTCACTCGGATATTGTGCGCGCAATTTCAATCTATGATTCGCAAAACAAGCTCTTTGTTACCTCCAATTTTCAGCTTAACCCCAGCGAGCTGCGGCTGGAAAAGGGGGCAAAATTCCCCCGCCAGCTCAGCGTGACCCGCAAAGGCGACGTGATGATTCTGCGTACCCCTATCATCTCGGAAAGCTATTCGCCCGATGAGTCGCCGGTGACCGATGCCAAAATGCCCGGCAATATGCTGGGCTACGTGGCCCTCGAACTGGATCTCAAATCGGTACGCCTGCAGCAGTACAAAGAGATTTTTATCTCCAGCGTGATGATGCTGTTCTGTATCGGGATTGCGCTTATTTTCGGCTGGCGGCTGATGCGGGACGTCACCGGGCCAATCCGCAATATGGTGAATACCGTTGACCGCATTCGCCGCGGGCAGCTGGATAGCCGCGTCGAAGGCTTTATGCTCGGCGAGCTGGATATGCTGAAGAACGGCATCAACTCTATGGCGATGTCGCTGGCGGCCTACCATGAAGAGATGCAGCACAATATCGATCAGGCGACGTCGGATCTGCGCGAAACCCTCGAGCAGATGGAGATCCAAAACGTTGAGCTGGATCTGGCGAAAAAGCGCGCTCAGGAAGCCGCGCGCATAAAATCAGAGTTCCTCGCCAATATGTCCCACGAGCTGCGAACGCCGCTTAACGGCGTGATCGGCTTTACCCGCCTGACCCTGAAAACCGATTTAAATACCACCCAGCGCGATCATCTGACGACCATCGAGCGCTCCGCCAACAACCTGCTGGCTATCATCAACGACGTGCTGGATTTTTCCAAGCTGGAAGCAGGGAAGCTTATTCTTGAGAGCATCCCTTTCCTGCTGCGCAATGCGCTGGATGAGGTGGTGACCCTGCTGGCCCACTCGGCGCACGATAAGGGACTGGAGCTGACGCTGAACATCAAAAATGATGTTCCGGATAATATTATCGGCGACCCGCTGCGCCTGCAGCAGATCATCACCAACCTGGTGGGGAATGCCATCAAGTTCACCGAGCACGGTAATATCGACGTGCTGGTGGAGCAGCGCGCAATCACGAATTCCCGCGTGCAGATCGAGATCCAAATCCACGATACCGGGATCGGCATTCCGGAGCGCGACCAGTCGCGGCTGTTCCAGGCTTTCCGCCAGGCCGATGCCAGCATTTCCCGCCGTCACGGCGGCACCGGGCTGGGGCTGGTCATTACCCAGCGGCTGGTGAAGGAGATGGGGGGCGATATCTCCTTCCACAGCCAGCCTAATCGCGGCTCTACCTTCTGGTTCCATATCAGCCTCGACCTCAACCCGAACGCCATTCCCGATAGCCCGCTCACCGACTGTCTGCGGGGGAAAACGCTGGCCTATATCGAAGCCAACGCGGCGGCGGCCCAGTGCACGATGGAGCTGCTGGCCAGCACGCCGCTGGAAGTGGTCTACAGCCCGACGTTCTCTGCTCTGCCGGAGACGCATTACGATATTCTGCTGGCCGGTATTCCGGTTTCAATGCGCGACCTTAATCAGCAGAAGGATAAGCTCACAAAAGCCTGCTCGATGGCCGATCATTTACTTCTCGCGCTCCCCTGCCACGCGCAGATAAACGCCGAAGCGCTGAAGCGCGAGGGCGTGGCCGCCTGCCTGCTTAAACCGCTGACCTCAACCCGGTTACTCCCAGCGCTAACGGCCTCCTGTCGGGTACAGCCGGCGGTGATGCTGCCGCATACGGACAGCAGCAAGCTGCCGATGACGGTCATGGCGGTTGACGATAACCCGGCAAACCTGAAGCTTATCGGCGTGCTGCTGGAAGACCTGGTCCAGCACGTCACGCTATGCGAGAGCGGCCAGCGCTCCGTGGAGCTGGCCAAGCAGATGCAGCTGGATCTGGTGCTGATGGATATTCAGATGCCGGATATGGACGGCATTCGCGCCTGCGAGCTCATCCGCCACCTCCCTCACCATCAGCAAACGCCGGTCATCGCGGTCACGGCCCACGCGCTGGAGGGACAAAAAGCGAAGCTGCTGAGCGCCGGCATGAACGATTACCTGGCGAAACCAATTGAAGAGGACAAGCTGCACAGCCTGCTGCTGCGCTACCAGCCGGGAATGCACGCCGCCGCGCCGCTGGCGGCCGACATCATTGAAGCCCCGATCGATCATAACGTTACCCTCAGCTGGCAGCTGGCGCTACGGCAGGCGGCGATGAAGCCGGATCTGGCGCGGGAGATGCTGCAGATGCTGCTCGCCTTTATGCCGGAGGTTCGTAACAAGGTTGAAGAGCAGCTGGTGGGCGAAGAGCCGGAAGGGCTGCTGGATTTGATTCATAAGCTTCACGGGAGCTGCAGCTACAGCGGCGTGCCGCGGCTGAAGAAGCTGTGTCAGACCATCGAGAGCCAGCTGCGCGCGGGAACCGCCGCCGAGGATCTGGAGCCCGAGCTTCTGGAGCTGCTGGATGAGATGGATAACGTCACGCGGGAAGCGTGCAAGCTGATGGGCATCTAGCCCGGCTGACTCTGCGGGTCCAGGCAACGACCCGGCCCCGCGGAGCGCAGCTACAATCTTTGCCCCATTTTCAGTATCGCCGCCACGTTGCGCGCCGTCATGCGCACATTATCGGCGGCATTTTCCAGCGCCTCTTCAAGCGTGCACACGGAATAGAGCACGCTGAAGACCGCATCCAGCCCGTGCTGATGCACAACGCCCACGTCTGCGGTCAGGCTGCCGGCAATGCCAATCACCGGGATATTGTAGCTTTTCGCCACCTTAGCCACCCCAACCGGCACCTTGCCGTGGATAGTCTGGCTGTCAATGCGCCCTTCGCCGGTGATAACCAGGTCAGCGTCCGCCACCCGCTCCGCGAGGTGCAGCGCGTCGGTCACAATCTCAATACCTGGGCGCAGCCTCGCCCCGCAAAAAGCGTAGAGCGCGGCGCCCATTCCGCCCGCCGCTCCGCCGCCCTCAAGATTGAGGACATCAATGTCGAGGTCGCGATGGATAATTTGCGCGAAATGCGCCAGCGCGCGATCGAGGCGAGCGATCATCTCCTGCGTCGCCCCTTTCTGCGGGCCAAATACCGCCGTTGCGCCTTCCGGGCCGGTTAGCGGGTTGGTCACGTCGCAGGCAACCTCGATGCGGCAATCCGCCAGCCGTTGATCCAGCTCGCTGAGGTCAATCTTCGCCAGCTGCTCCAGCGCCGCGCCGCCGGCCGCGATCTGCCGGTTATCTTTCGTCAGCAGCTTTGCGCCCAGCGCCTGCACCATCCCGGCGCCGCCGTCGTTAGTGGCGCTGCCGCCGATACCGATAATAATTTGCTTCACGCCGCTGTCCAGCGCGTGGCGGATCAGCTCGCCGGTCCCCCAGCTGGTGGTGAGCAGCGGATTGCGGCGCGCCGGCGGTACGCTTTCCAGACCGCTGGCCGCCGCCATTTCGATATAGGCGCAGCGTTCGTCGCCGGAAAGGCCGTAAAAAGCGTTCACCGGCTCGCCGAGAGGGCCGGTAACGACAGCCCGCACCAGATGCCCCTGAGTGGCGGCGACCATCGCTTCAACGGTCCCCTCCCCGCCGTCGGCGACCGGTAGCTTGAGGTACTCTGCGTCGGGATAAATCTCCCTGAACCCCTGCTCTATCGCGGTCGCTACGCCCAGCGCACTCAGGCTCTCCTTATAGGAATCCGGTGCAATTACTATTTTCATAAGCTGTCCTTAACATGAACCAACGCCAGCTATCCAAAAGCTACCGGCTCCCGCAGGAACCGGTTTGTCCTCAGCGCACCATGCACGGGCGCTTGTTGTCAAACGTCCACTCGGGGATCAGATACTGCATCGCCATCGCATCGTCGCGAGCGCCCAGACCGTGCTTTTTATATAGTTCATTAGCCTGCATAACGCGGTCCATATCGAGCTCTACGCCAAGGCCAGGCGTCGACGGTACCTGCACCATACCACCTTTGATCTCAAAAGGTTGTCTGGTCAAACGCTGATTCCCTTCCTGCCAGATCCAGTGGGTATCAATGGCGGTGATCCTGCCCGGCGCCGCCGCCGCGACGTGGGTGAACATCGCCAGCGAGATATCAAAATGGTTATTGGAATGCGAACCCCAGGTCAGGCCAAATTCATGACACATCTGGGCAACGCGAACCGATCCCTGCATGGTCCAGAAGTGCGGATCGGCCAGCGGGATATCAACCGACTGCAGCGACAGGGTGTGCCCCATCTGCCGCCAGTCGGTGGCAATCATATTGGTCGCCGTCGGCAGACCGGTGGCGCGGCGGAATTCAGCCATCACCTCACGGCCGGAGAACCCCTGTTCAGCCCCGCACGGATCTTCCGCGTAGGCCAGCACCCCTTTCAGCTGTTTACCAATGGCGATGGCCTCATCGAGCAGCCAGGCGCCGTTCGGGTCAAGCGTCACCCGCGCCTGCGGGAAGCGTTTCGCCAGCGCGACGATGGACTCTGCCTCCTCCTCGCCGGCCAGCACGCCGCCTTTGAGTTTGAAATCGTTGAAGCCATACTTTTCGTAGGCCGCTTCCGCCAGGCGCACGACGACGTCCGGGGTCATGGCCTCTTCGTGGCGCAGCCGGTACCAGTCACACTTCTCATCCGTTTGGCTCTGGTAGGCCAGCGGCGTGGCCTGGCGGTTACCGACGAAGAACAGGTAGCCAAGCATTTCCACTTCGCTACGCTGCTGCCCGTCGCCCAGCAGCGAAGCCACGTTCACGCCAAGGTGCTGCCCAAGCAGATCCAGCAGCGCCGCTTCAATCCCGGTCACTACATGAATAGTGGTACGCAGGTCAAAGGTTTGCAAACCGCGGCCGCCGGCATCGCGGTCGGCAAACTGCTGGCGAACGGCGCCCAGCACGTTTTTATATTCGCCGAGCGTTTTGCCGACAACCAGCGCCGCGGCATCCTCCAGCGTCTGGCGGATTTTCTCTCCGCCAGGAATTTCGCCCACTCCGGTATGACCCGAGTTATCTTTAATAATCACAATATTGCGGGTGAAGTACGGGGCGTGCGCGCCGCTGAGATTCATCAGCATGCTGTCGTGACCGGCCACCGGGATAACCTGCATAGAAGTGACTACCGGCGTTGAGAATTGCGTCGTCATTATTGAATCCTTTTCTAATTAATCGCGGCCGAAAACGGGACGTTTGCGGTCAAATTTCCAACCTGGGATCAGGTACTGCATCGGCCCTGCGTCGTTACGCGCCCCTCCGGGCAGCGTCTTATAGGCCTCGTGCGCTTTTTGCACCTGCTCCCAGTCCAGCTCCACACCCAGACCCGGTGCGTCCGGTACGGCAATCTTGCCGTTTTCAATCTGCAGCGGATTTTTGGTCAGGCGGCAGTCGCCCTCCTGCCAAATCCAGTGGGTATCGATGGCGGTCGGATTGCCCGGCGCCGCCGCGCCGACATGGGTAAACATGGCCAGAGAAATATCGAAGTGGTTATTTGAGTGGCAGCCCCACGTCAGCCCCCAGTCATCGCACAGCTGCGCGACCCGCACCGCGCCGGACAGCGTCCAGAAGTGCGGATCGGCGAGCGGTATATCCACCGCATTGAGCATCACCGCGTGCCCCATTTCACGCCAGTTAGTGGCAATCATATTGGTTGCGACCGGCAGGCCGGTGGCGCGGCGGAATTCCGCCATCACTTCCCGACCGGAAAATCCCTGTTCGGCGCCGCAGGGATCTTCGGCGTAGGTCAGCACATCCTGCAGGCCTTTACAGAGTTCAATGGCTTCATCAAGCAGCCAGGCGCCGTTCGGATCGACGGTAATACGCGCATCCGGGAACCGTTTTTTCAGCGCACGGGCGGTGTCAATCTCCTGCTCGCCCGGCAGCACGCCGCCCTTAAGCTTGAAATCTTTAAAGCCGTAGCGATCCTGAGCGGCTTCGGCGAGGCGGACCACCGCTTCGCCGCTCAGCGCCTCCTGATGCCGCAGGTGGTACCAGTCGTGCTGGCCTGGGGTGGTCTCCAGATACGGCAGATCCGTTTTATTGCGATCGCCGATATAGAAGAGATAGCCCAGAACGGTGACCGCGTCGCGCTGTTTGCCCGGCCCAAGCAGTTCGCAGACCGGAACATTCAGCGCTTTGCCCAGCAGATCCAGCAGCGCAGCTTCCAGCGCCGCGACCGCGTTAACCCGCAGTTCAAAGGTCCAGGCGCCTTTACCGAACGTGTCGAAATCCGCCGCCTGATTACCTTTATGTACCTGCTGAACCACTTTGTTCAGGCGCGCAATTTCCTGCCCCAGCACCTGCGGAATAGCGTCCACCAGCGTCTGATAGATCACCTCGCCGCCGGGGGCCTCGCCGATACCGGTGTTGCCCGCGCTGTCGGTGAGTACCACAATATTGCGGGTAAACCAGGCGTTGTGCGCGCCGCCAATATTCAGCAGCATACTGTCATGCCCGGCAACCGGGATCACCTTCATGTCGGTGACGATCGGAGTAGATTGAGTATTCATCGTTAGCGTTCCCCAACAGGTTTCAGTTCTATGCGTTTAATATCCCCCACCAGCACCAGGTAGCTCAGCACCGCCACCAGCGCATGTATCCCGACATAAATCAGCGCACCGTTGAACGAGCCCGTCGTCCCGACGATGTAGCCGATCGCAATAGGCGTGACGATACCGGAGATATTGCCGAACATGTTGAACAGACCGCCGGAGAGACCGCTTATCTCTTTCGGGGCGGTATCCGCCATCACCGCCCAGCCCAGCGCGCCGATGCCCTTGCCGAAGAAGGCCATCGCCATAAAGCCGATAATCATCCATTCCGCGTTAACGTAGTTACAGAACACCATCACCATCGACAGCAGCATGCCGAGCACGATTGGGGTTTTGCGGGCAATATTCAGCGAGCCGGTGCGGCGCATCAGCCAGTCGGAGATAATGCCGCCCAGCACGCCGCCGACAAAACCGCAGATGGCCGGAACGGAGGCGACAAACCCGGCTTTCAGAATCGACATACCGCGCGCCTGCACCAGGTAAACCGGGAACCAGGTGATAAAGAAGTAGGTCAGCGCGTTAATGCAGTACTGGCCGATGTAGATCCCGACCATCATTCGCGATCCGATCAGCTGTTTGATCTGACCCCATTTTTCACTGAACGGAACCTTCCTGGCGTCTTTCTTCTGATCCATATTGATCAGCGCCCCGCCGGCGGCGATATATTCCAGCTCTTTTTGGTTCACTCCAGGGTGCTGATTCGGTTCGTGGATCACTTTCAGCCAGACGAAGCTAATCACGATCCCCAGCCCTCCCATAAAGAAGAAGACGTGCGACCAGCCGACCTCATGGGTCAGCCAGCCCATGATCGGCGCGAAGATAACGGTGGCAAAGTACTGGGCGGAGTTAAAAATAGAGACCGCGGTGCCCCTCTCCTGCGCCGGGAACCAGGCCGCGACGATGCGGCTGTTGCCGGGGAAGGATGGCGCTTCCGCTAAGCCGACGAGGAATCGCAGGGTAAACAGCGCGATGATGATGCCAAAACCGCTAAAGATATCGACGAAACCCTGCAGGAGGGTAAACATCGACCAAATGAAGATGGACCAAAAATAGACCCGTTTTGAACCAAAGCGATCGAGCAGCCAACCGCCGGGAATCTGACCAATCACGTAGGCCCATGAGAACGCCGAGAAAACGTAGCCCATGCCCACCGCGTCGAGGCCAATATCTTTGGCCATTTCCGAGCCGGCAATCGACAGCGTCGCGCGGTCGCCATAGTTAAAAGAGGTGACGATAAACAGCATCACCACTATCCAGTAGCGGGCGTTGGTGCGTTTTTCCGCGCCGCTCGCCGCCTGACTTAATGTACTCATTGTTGCACTCCTGAATCATAGCAATTAGCTACGTTCATTCTGAACAGCACAACCTGTAGGGTAGTCAGAATGACGTGTTAGTGTTTTCGTTTTATCTGGCATTTTGCTTTTTCAAACTGGCAGGGAAAGTATAAAAAGAGGACATGGCTGGCTCACCGTGCACATACACAGCTTTGCGGGACGTGCTGAAATCGATTTATGGCTTATGCCTAATCAGATGGGGGGTAGTTCACGGAAATGAAAAGCAGCCGCCGCTTAGCGCTGCCAGCGACGGTGCAAACGGCAGGAGTGTGAAATATCTCTCTTGACCCGGTGAAAACACCTGGTAAAAACCACTCTTTATAAGCGGATATTATGCAGATGCCTGAACTCCCGGCGAGCGGGGACGGGTATGATCCCGTTGAGCGTTTATCCGGCGCTGGCCTCAGAAGGGACGCCCTCTACGTAGGGGGAGAGCGTCACTTTTCATCCGCCTATTCGAGCAGGGTCGCCCACTGTTCAACCCACGGGTTGGAAACGCCTTCGGGTTCCGGGTCTTCGCTGGCGTCAATCAGCAGCATTTCGCCGACGCGCTTTGCGCCCTGCTCCTGCAGCAGCGCATCAAAGGTTTTGCCGCCGCCGCAGAAGTTAGCGTAGGTGCTATCGCCGAGCGCGATGATTCCGTAGCGCAGGTGCGGCTGGTACATATCCTTAATGCCTTCGTACAGCGGGACGATGCTATCCGGCAGATCGCCCTGTCCGGTCGTTGACGTCACGACCAGGACATATTTTCCGCTGTAGGGTTCCCAGTCCTGAACCTCCGGGTCTTCGAACACCTTCGCTTTATGGCCCAGACCGCTCAAAATGGTTTCAGCTTCTTCAGCGACCAGCAGCGCGTTGCCATACATCGTACCGACAAAAATCCCGACTTCTGCCATGTTTATCTCCCTGGATTGACCTCAATCTGTTCATCCTGACCGCTGTCGCCAGCAAACTCAACCCTTTCATTTAGCGGCAGAAGGCCTCGCCAGCCAAACTGCGACAGAGCCCGCATCCACACATCGTCCAGGCTGGCGCGAATGACCAGCGGCTCGCCGGTAAACGGATGAGTTAGCGAGAGCTGGCTGGCATGCAGCATCAGGCGGTCGCAGGCAAAGTTTTCAACCGCGCTGCGGTTCTGCCGCAGATCGCCGTGCTTGCTGTCGCCGATAATCGGGTGGCGCAGGTGTGACAGATGGCGGCGCAGCTGATGCTTACGTCCCGTTTTAGGCTCCAGCTCAACCAGGCTATAGCGCGTCGTCGGATAGCGTCCGGTGGCGACCGGCATTTCCACCGTCGCCAGGCCACGATAGTGGGTCACCGCCGGCTGCGGGCCTTTATCTTCGCGCGCAAATTTATCGGCTATTTTATCCAGCTCTTCAACCAGCGGATAATCGAGCAGCGCCTCTTCGGTGAGCCAGCCGCGGGCAATGGCGTGGTAGCGTTTTTGCATCTGGTGTTGTTCAAACTGCTGCGACAGCCGCCTTCCCGCCTCGCTTGATAGCCCCATCAGCAGAACGCCGGAGGTCGGTCTGTCGAGCCGATGGGCGGTAAAGACGTGCTGGCCAATCTGATCGCGCACCGTTTGCATAACCACCACTTTTTCATCGCGATCCAACCAGCTGCGGTGGACCAGCCAGCCGGAAGGCTTATTGACCGCCACCAGCCACTCGTCCTGATAAATAATTTCCAGCATCAGGCGTTATCGCTCGCAAAAAGGGTATCGAGCAGCAGCAGCTCGGCCAGCACGCGATCGCGCAGCGGGTGGGCGGCATCAAGGGCCATCTCATAATAAGGGGAGACGGCAAAACTCTGCGGCAGCGCCTGCTCGCCATCCAGCAGCTGATGCATACGAGGGATCAGCACCCACTGGAGCCACTCCAGCGGCTCCATGGTATCCATGCAGAACGGACTGTCGCTGGCAAAGGCGCTGCTTTGCGGCGCGCTTTCCTGCCAGTACTGCGTTTCGCGCAGCAGCGCTTCAATCGCGTGCAGGCGCTCGCGCACGCTGAGGTGAAGAGTCATGGGGAAACCTCGATGAGTTGTAAACCGGCGCAGAATAGCAAATTCAGAAGAGAAATAAAAAAAGGGAGCACTGTATAAACAGTGCTCCCGGTTCGTTTCGCAGCAATCCAGCTACATTGGTGCTCCCTGCTCGTCCGTGAAAACTTTTCCTGAGGTCTCCTGACCATGTTCATCCATAAACCAGTGCGTCCTGCTTTCACACCACCCCGATGTGAAATTACCTGTCCTTAAGTCTATCCCGATCTTCCTGATCCACCGTTCATCATGAGCGGCTCACGTTCTCCATCCTGGAGGTGTCCTTTACGCAATCCTGCGTTATCCTGTGCTTCATCCTGAAGCCTGTCCTTGCTGCGCCTTCCCGGCGGGTCCTGCAGAAGCGTCATCATCCTGATGTTCGCTTCATTTTGCGACTCCCTGTCGACATACATAGGATCCCTGATTCCGCCTCGTCTTACAAGCCTTCATACGACAATCTCTTAAGATTAGTCACCACTGAAAAAGACGATATAAAACCTAACCAACTGAATTTAATTGGTTTATTAAAAATTAAATAGTTGAAAAATGACTTAAATGATGACGATCTCTTACAGGTCTTGTAAGAGATCTCTCACAAATGGACAGGCACAATGGGTTACAGAACCGGCTCAAGCTGGTTAAGAAAACTCGCAAGGGAGGGAGCAAGGGTCGTACGCTTGCGCGTGCCGAGCGTCTCTTTGAGGACTTCACCGCTCAGGTTACAAACGGAGATAACTTCCAGCTCGCTGTCCAGAGTGGCGATAAACAGCGTCGGCGACAGCTTCAGGCGTTTTTGCACCACCAGATGACCAATCAGATTTTCCTGCATACGCTGGAAGTCATCCGGACTCCAGGTTTGCAGCAGGGTCATCGTTTCACCGGCCAAGCGCGCCTGCATATCGCCGGCAAACTGGGTGGTATAATAACTATGAGTCGGCGGTTGTACCACAATATCTAAGGCCCTTTCAACCGCGCTGATATTGGCGGCGAGTGAAAAGGGCTGCGGTTGCCAGAAAACGGCGTCGGCGTCCGTCGAGCTGATGCAGGGCGACGGGATGCCGTAAAGCTCTTCGCTGCGCGGCAGGCTTGCGCGCTGCTGCTGCCAGGCGTCGCAATAACGTTGGGTAAATGCTTGCAGCGCTTCTGCGGTCTGATTGTCCACCGGTTTCTCTCTTCACGTTAGCCAGGATACACTTAGCAAATAGTGTACCCGCTTTACTATGGTGAAACATGTCTTCTTATGAGAATCATCAGGCTCTGGCTGGCCTGACGCTCGGTAAATCAACCGATTACCGTGATACCTACGACGCATCCCTGCTGCAGGGCGTGCCGCGCAGCCTGAACCGCGATCCGCTGGGCCTCCACGCCGACAGCCTGCCCTTCCACGGCGGCGATATCTGGACGCTGTACGAACTCTCCTGGCTGAATGCAAAAGGCCTGCCGCAGGTGGCGGTGGGCCACGTCGAGCTGAGCGATACCAGCGTGAACCTGGTGGAATCCAAGAGCTTTAAGCTCTATCTCAACAGCTTTAACCAGACCCGCTTTACCAGCTGGCAAGAGGTGCAGGCGACCCTGGCGCGCGACCTTAGCGCCTGCGCCCAGGGCGAGGTCACGGTTGCGCTCTATCGCCTTGACGAGCTCGAAGGCCAGCCGGTGGCCCATCTGCACGGCACCTGCATCGACGATCAGGATATCGAGATTGATAACTATGAATTCAGCACCGACTACCTGCTGGGCGCCGCCGGCGACAACATCGTCGAAGAGACGCTGGTGAGCCATCTGCTGAAATCCAACTGCCTGATCACCCATCAGCCGGACTGGGGTTCGGTGCAAATCCAGTATCGTGGGCCAAAAATCGATCGCGAAAAGCTGCTGCGCTACCTGGTCTCGTTCCGTCATCACAACGAGTTTCACGAGCAGTGCGTCGAGCGGATCTTCAACGACCTTCTGCGCTTCTGCCGGCCGCAATCGCTCTCCGTCTACGCCCGCTATACCCGCCGCGGCGGCCTCGACATCAACCCGTGGCGCAGCAACGCGGACTTTGTTCCGGCTATCGCTCGCCTGGCGCGCCAGTAGTAAAGAATTTTCACAACTTTGCGTGCGTTCACGCGTACGCAAGGTTGTGGAAACGCCGCAGGCAAGGCTATTGTAATCACAGGAAGACGATAATCGTCCTGTTAAGGAGTTCACTTGATTACACATGTTAGCCCGCTTGGTTCAATGGATATGCTGTCACAGCTGGAAGTGGATATGCTTAAACGCACCGCCAGCAGCGACCTGTATCAGCTCTTTCGCAACTGTTCGCTTGCCGTGCTCAACTCGGGGAGCCTGACCGATAACAGCAAAGAGCTACTGTCTCGTTTTGAAAACTTCGATATTAACGTGCTGCGTCGCGAACGCGGCGTGAAGCTGGAACTGATCAACCCGCCGGAAGAGGCGTTCGTTGACGGGCGTATTATCCGTTCCCTGCAGGCCAACCTGTTTGCCGTGCTGCGCGACATCCTGTTCGTTTACGGGCAGATTCATAATACCGTTCGTCTCCCGAACCTCGACCTCGAAAGTTCGGTGCATATCACCAACCTGGTATTCTCGATTCTGCGTAACGCCCGCGCCCTGCACGTCGGCGAAGCGCCAAATATGATCGTCTGCTGGGGCGGCCACTCGATCAATGAGACCGAATATCTCTACGCCCGCCGCGTCGGGACCCAGCTCGGCCTGCGCGAGCTGAATATCTGCACCGGCTGCGGCCCGGGCGCGATGGAAGCGCCGATGAAGGGCGCCGCGGTTGGCCATGCCCAGCAGCGCTACAAAGACAGCCGCTTTATCGGCATGACCGAACCTTCTATTATTGCCGCCGAGCCGCCGAACCCGCTGGTGAACGAACTGATCATCATGCCGGACATCGAAAAACGCCTTGAGGCGTTCGTGCGCATCGCCCACGGTATCATCATCTTCCCGGGCGGGGTGGGGACGGCGGAAGAGTTGCTCTATCTGCTGGGCATTCTGATGCACCCGGCCAACAAGGCGCAGGTACTGCCGCTGATCCTTACCGGGCCAAAAGAGAGCGCGAACTATTTCCGCGTGCTGGATGAGTTCATCGTCCACACTATGGGCGAATCGGCGCGCCGCCACTACCGGATTATCATTGACGACGCCAGCGAAGTTGCGCGTCAGCTGAAGAAAGCGATGCCGCTGGTGAAAGAGAGCCGCCGGGAAACCGACGACGCCTACAGCTTTAACTGGTCGATTCGTATTTCGCCGGACCTGCAGATGCCGTTCGATCCGACGCACGAAAACATGGCCAACCTCAAGCTCTACCCGGACCAGCCGGTAGAAGTGCTGGCCGCGGATCTCCGCCGCGCCTTCTCCGGGATCGTCGCCGGGAACGTCAAAGAGGTCGGCATCCAGGCGATTGAAAAATTCGGCCCTTATAAGCTGCACGGCGATGCGGAGATCATGCGCCGCATGGACGATCTGCTGCAGGGCTTCGTCGCCCAGCACCGCATGAAGCTGCCGGGCGGCAGCGCCTATATTCCTTGCTATGAAATAGGCTCCTGAGCCCTGTTGTAACCCTTCCCGGGCGGCGGCTGACGTCCTGCCCGGGCAGCCCAACCTGAACTCCAGCACTCCAGCACTCCAGCACTCCAGCACTCCAGCACGATAATCTGCCTACCCACCGGCTTCGCCGCGCGCCCTGTCAGAAATCCATTTCCTTTGTGAATGTTTTGTAGCTTTTTACAAAGCCAATCGTTTGCCTTTCCAAAAACAGCAACAAATATCACCACAAAAAAGATATTTGAGAGCTAAAACATCGAGAACATCTCATTTTTACAGCAAAAACCTCGTTATTACGCCGTCATGCTTTTATCTCATATGCTGCGAATGATAGCCTTCGCGCCACAAATATCTGGCTGAACATCAGAAACAGACTGTTGGACTAAAAATACCCACCTTGAAAGTGGATTATTGCAATTGAGATCGAGATCACTGATAGATTTCCAATATGAATGTATCTTTCCGCCCCACTTGTTACGGAGAAAATCACTAAAAAACCGTAAACAAACGAATTTTATATTACTTAATTGATTTTATTTATTATTTTTTGTTGCTTCCTCCAGGAGATACAGATGGAAACCACGCAAACCAGCACTGTCGTTTCGGGCGCAACCCGCAGCGGATGGCGCAAAACGGATACCATGTGGATGCTGGGCCTGTACGGCACGGCTATCGGCGCGGGCGTTTTGTTCCTGCCGATCAACGCCGGGGTCGGCGGCCTTATCCCCCTGATCATCATGGCTATTCTGGCTTTCCCGATGACTTTCTTTGCCCACCGCGGGATGACCCGTTTTGTGCTTTCCGGTAAGAATCCGGGCGAGGACATCACCGAAGTCGTCGAAGAACACTTTGGCGTTGGCGCCGGTAAGCTGATTACCCTGCTCTACTTCTTTGCTATCTACCCGATCCTGCTGGTTTATAGCGTCGCGATTACCAATACCGTCGAGAGCTTTATGCAGCACCAGCTGCACATGACGCCGCCGCCGCGCGCGATCCTCTCGCTGATCCTGATCGTCGGCATGATGACCATCGTGCGCTTCGGTGAGCAGATGATCGTTAAAGCGATGAGCGTGCTGGTGTTCCCGTTCGTGGTCGCCCTGATGATTCTGGCGCTGTATCTGATCCCTGAGTGGAACGGCGCGGCGCTGGAAACGCTCTCCCTGAGCAGCGCAACCTCTACCGGCAACGGCCTGTGGATGACCCTGTGGCTGGCGATTCCGGTCATGGTCTTCTCCTTTAACCACTCACCGATCATCTCCTCCTTCGCCGTGGCGAAGCGTGAAGAGTACGGCCAGGGCGCTGAGAAAAAATGCTCCAGCATCCTCGCCCGCGCGCACATCATGATGGTGATTACCGTTATGTTCTTCGTCTTCAGCTGCGTACTGAGCCTCTCCCCGACGGACCTGGCGGCGGCAAAAGATCAGAACATCTCGATTCTCTCTTACCTGGCGAACCACTTTAACGCCCCGCTGATTGCCTGGATGGCGCCGATCATTGCGATGATTGCCATCACCAAATCCTTCCTCGGCCACTATCTTGGCGCCCGTGAAGGCTTTAACGGCATAGTGATTAAATCCCTGCGCGGTAAAGGTAAATCCATCGAAATCAATAAGCTGAACAAAATCACCGCGCTGTTCATGCTGGTCACCACCTGGATTGTGGCGACGCTGAACCCGAGCATTCTCGGTATGATCGAAACCCTAGGCGGCCCGATTATCGCGATGATTCTGTTCCTGATGCCGATGTACGCGATTCAGAAAGTCCCGGCGATGCGCAAATACAGCGGCCACGTCAGCAACGTCTTCGTGGTGCTTATGGGCCTGATTGCTATCTCCGCAATTTTCTACTCTCTGTTCAGCTAATCTCCCCCTCGCGCCGCCCGCCGGCGGCGCGCTTTCCGACAGCTCTGGATGTGCATCATGATCAGCGTATTCGATATCTTTAAAATCGGCATTGGCCCTTCCAGCTCCCACACCGTGGGGCCAATGAAAGCGGGCAAACAATTCACCGACGACCTTATCGCGCGCGGGCTGCTTGCCAACGTCACCACCGTCATCGTCGACGTATACGGTTCCCTTTCCCTGACCGGCAAAGGCCACCACACCGACATTGCGATTATTATGGGCCTGGCGGGCAACATGCCCGATAGCGTCGACATTGACGCCATTCCGGCGTTTATTCAGGACGTCAACACCCACGGGCGCCTGATGCTGGCAAACGGCCAGCAGGAGGTCGACTTCCCGGTTGACCGCTGCATGAATTTTCATGCTGACAACCTGTCGCTGCATGAAAACGGCATGCGCATTACCGCCCTCGGCGGCGACAAAGTGCTCTATAGCCAGACCTACTACTCCATCGGCGGCGGTTTTATCGTCGACGAACAGCACTTCGGCCAGAGCAACGACGCGCCGGTTGCCGTGCCTTATCCCTACCAAAATGCGGCTGATTTACAGCGGCACTGCCGCGAAAGCGGGCTCTCGCTTTCCGGCCTGATGATGCAAAACGAGCTGGCATTGCACAGCAAAGAAGAGCTGGAGCAGCACTTTACCGCCGTCTGGGAAGTGATGAGCGGCGGTATCGAACGCGGCATCAGCACCGAAGGGGTTCTGCCGGGCAAGCTGCGGGTCCCGCGCCGCGCCGCCGCGTTACGCCGGATGCTGGTCAGCCAGGACAATACCAACAGCGATCCGATGGCGGTCGTTGACTGGATCAATATGTTCGCCCTGGCGGTGAACGAAGAGAACGCCGCCGGCGGCCGCGTGGTCACCGCGCCGACCAACGGCGCCTGCGGGATCGTGCCTGCGGTACTGGCCTACTACGATAAGTTTATCCGCAAGGTCAACGCTAACTCTCTGGCGCGCTACCTGCTGGTGACCAGCGCAATTGGCTCGCTGTATAAGATGAACGCCTCGATTTCTGGCGCCGAAGTGGGCTGCCAGGGCGAGGTCGGCGTGGCCTGTTCGATGGCGGCGGCCGGCTTAACCGAGCTGCTGGGCGGCAGCCCGGGCCAGGTGTGCATCGCCGCGGAAATCGGTATGGAGCACAACCTGGGTCTGACCTGCGACCCGGTTGCCGGCCAGGTTCAGGTGCCGTGCATCGAGCGTAACGCCATCGCCTCGGTGAAGGCCGTCAACGCCGCCCGGATGGCGCTGCGCCGCACCAGCGAACCGCGCGTGTGCCTCGATAAGGTTATCGAGACGATGTACGAAACCGGCAAGGATATGAACGCCAAGTACCGTGAAACGTCGCGCGGTGGCCTGGCGATGAAAATCGTGACCTGCGATTAAGCCCTCTCCAGCCCGGCAGCCGCGCCTGCCGGGCACTCTCCCGCACTCCCCGTCGCGCCAACCGATACTTTTGTTATATAGACTAAGATTTAGTTATTTATTGGTTATAAGGGCAATTTATTACCTTACGGTTAACCGCTACAGGAGAACAAATCATGTCCAAAAGGTTCCATCTGGCCCTGCTGCCGCTGGTGCTCGGCCTCTCTGCTTCCGCGCTGGCACAGGCGCCGGAAACCGTTAACATCGGCTATCAAAAAGCC
>OLIJ01000060.1_pt1 | contig 102391 bp, 86 predicted proteins | sample 1609731 | NCBI WGS metagenome assembly OLIJ01 (sample SAMEA4350159, study PRJEB24818) | metagenome | biome: human; feature: gut; material: faeces | place: Denmark | collected 2013-09
ACATATATTTATACTGCGAATCGAAAGGAATTTTGCTGCGCAGCTCGGTTGCCACCGCCGGCAGCGCCACCTTCGCCGCCAGCACCTTCAGCGCCCCTTCCGTCGGGCCGCCGGTAATTTTCCATAATCCGCTTTCATCCTTGATGAGCTGGCTGTCGTTACATAAATCAATGGTCCGCAGATAGCGCTCAAGCAGCGTACCCGGCGCCACCACCAGCGGCCCGGAATCATCTATCGGATGAATATTACCGATCGGCTCATAGCTATCCCCTTCGACCCGATAGACGGCATCTGCGGTAATGACGGCTTTGACCGTCATCTCGTTCATGGTCAGCGTCCCGGTTTTATCCGAGCAAATCACCGTCATCGCCCCGAGGGTCTCAACGGTCGGCAGCTTGCGGATAATCGCCTTCTGCCGCGCCATAGTCTGCACGCCCAAAGAGAGAATGATCGAGATGATCGCCGGCAGCCCTTCCGGCACCGACGCCACCGCAAGGCTAATCAGCGAGAGCATCAGCTCCGAAACCGGCATATCGCGGAACAGCAGGCTGAAGACAAACAGCGCGGCCATCATCGCCAGGATAATAATAAAGATGGCTTTACCGAGCTTATCCATCTGCACCAGCAGCGGCGTGCGGTGTTTTTCAATATCCGCCATCATCTGGTTGATATGGCCCAGCTCGGTATCACCGCCGGTCGCCACCACCAGGCCTTTACCGCCGCCGGAGCTGACCGTGGTCCCCGAAAACAGCAGGTTTGTGCGATCGCCGAGGGGAAGTTCGCCGCTCAGCGCCTCGGTGCTTTTCTCAACCACCGTCGACTCGCCGGTGAGTATCGCCTCTTCCACGCGCAGGTTGTGGGCTTCAATAACCCGCAGATCGGCAGGAATGCGGTCGCCCGCGCGGATCACCACGATATCGCCGGGCACCAGCGCGGTGGTCGGAATCGTTTCATGGTTCCCCTGGCGGATCACCACCGCTTCGCTGGAAAGCATATTGCGAATGCTCTGCAGCGATTTTTCCGCATTACTTTCCTGAATATGCCCGATCAGAGCATTGATCACCGCGACGCCGAGGATCACCAGGGTATCGACCCAGTGGCCCATGACCGCAGTCAGCAGCGCCGCTGCCAGCAGGACGTAAATCAGAACATCGTTGAAATGGGCCAGGAAGCGCAGCCACGCGGGTTTACCCGCCTTTTGCGGTAACGCATTCTCGCCGTATTGCTGGAGTCGCGATGCCGCTTCTGCGCTGCTAATACCTTCGGGGGAGCTGTTGGTGCTGGACAGGGTTTCATCGACGGAGAGCTTGTAGAACGGGCCGCCCGGTTTGTCTGTACTCATAGTTATCTCCTCACTCCTGTAACGGAAATCAGAACAGCATCAGGCCGCCCTTAACGCACAACAAATACCGGAACGTGAGCATAACGAACGATACTGGCCGCCTCGGAACCCAGCAAATGCGTCTGAATATTGGGGTTGCGTGAGCCAATAATCACCACATCCGCCTGCAGCTCGTCGGCCAGCTTCGTCACTTCATCACGAATATTGCCGCTGCGGACGTGAATATGAATATCACCTTCCGGCAGGCTCGCCTTTTTGGCTAACTCAGTCAGCTTTTCCTGAGAATTTTTAACAAGATAGTCTTCCATTTTTCGCGCATCGGAAATAAATCCACGCGTCAGCGCCGGGGAAAATAGAGGATTTACGTGCAGCAGGTGAATTATCCCGGAAGAGCTCTGCGCGAGAAACTGAGCGTGGGATAGCGCCTTGTCGGCAAGGCCAATTTCAAAGACATCAACCGGGACCAGAATATTTTTATACATACAGACAATCCTTTTATTACCAATAGAATAGATCGCGAATAACTCCCAACGAGACGCGTTGAGGAAAAAATCTCAGGAACAAAGCTGGCACAGAAGTCGGTATGATTAAACGTAGCACACGACGGTTAACATGATTAAGCCGCCAATTAATATATTGAAAAATATCACGGAGATAGCCCGCCTCAGACAATTCGGCTGAAAACGCCGCTAAACCGTCGACATAAGGGCAATTTTTACTCTTTTTAACATTTCCGCTTTTCTACGACTATGCTCATTATCAGGAGCCGCAGCGCTTCTGAAAACCACTCAGTAATTAGGTAGATAAGAATCTACTTACAATATAACCAGTACCAAAGGAGGAACGATGTTTGGCTATAGTCTGTTTCGCCTGAGCCTGTTTATCGCCCTGGCAATAATTGCCTGTACGGCTACAGGATTATTCACCTACGTCGTCGTCTCTGCCCTGGCTGAATAAGTCCGACGCTTGTAACTAATATGTAAAATAAATCTCTTAGCTCTGCGGGGAATACAGTGAACCGTTATTTTTCTCTCATTCCTGTTGTTATTTTAATAACAACAGCTTGCGACCAGAAAGCGCCGCAGGTTACGCCGCTGCCGCGGATGGTGAAAGCCGCTGAGGTGACCGCGGTAGGTGATTCACAGCAGCGCGTTTTCCCCGCACGCATCGAATCCGGGGACTCCACGGAGCTCTCTTTTAAACGAGGCGGCCAGGTTGAATCGCTCGAGGTTCGGCAAGGCGCGAACGTTGCGCAAGGGGAGGTCCTCGCCCGCCTCAACGCGCGCGAAGCCCAGCAGCGCGTCAATGAACGACAAACCGCCGCCACGCTCGCCCAGCGGCAGTTCGATCGCTTTCAGACCCTCGCCGGCCGCCAGGCTATTTCGAAAGCGGAAATGGACGTTCAGCGCGCCAGCCGCGACTCGGCAAACGCCGCGCTGAAAATCGCCCGCGAAGAGCTCGACCAGATGACGCTAAACGCGCCCTTTAGCGGGGTGGCGGCCAGCGTCCCGGTCCGCAATCATCAGGTGGTGGCCGCCGGGCAGACCGTGGTTACCCTGACGCGTACCGATCTGCTCGACGTGGTCTTTAGCATCCCTGAAAACCTCTTTACCGCCTTTGATATCCGCAACGCCCGGTATCGGCCGATCGTCAGAATCAACTCCCTGCCGGACCGCCAGTTCACCGCGCAGTACAAAGAGCATTCCGGCAGCAGCGACAATAGCACCCTCACCTGGCAGGTGATTTTGACCATGCCGCGCCCGGACGATTTCCCGACGGTCGGCGGCGTCAGCGGCACCGTGACGGTGAATCTGGCAAACCTCCCCGCCAACGCGGGCCGCGAGGCGCTGGTGGTGCCGGTTGAGGCGGTGTTCAATCCTGATAATCATCAGCGCAACGAGCCGCACGTGTGGGTGATTAAAGGCGATGGCGAGCAGCTGCATCTTGAGGATCGCAAAGTGAGCGTCGGGCAGGTGACAACCCAGGGGGTGGTCATTACCGATGGGCTCAGCGCCGGCGAGCGCGTAGTGGCGGCCGGCGTAAGCGAACTGCATGCCCAGCAGCCGGTTCGAATCTGGACGCGTGAACGAGGCCTTTAATGGATATCTCCCGCCAGTTTATTAATAATCCCGTTCGCGTCTGGCTCACCATTCTGCTGCTGGGCGTTGGCGGTATTTTCGCCCTGCTCAATATCGGCCGTCTGGAAGATCCGGCGTTTACTATCAAGACCGCCGTGGTCATTACCCACTATCCGGGCGCATCGGCTCAGCAGGTCGAGGAGGAGGTCACCCTTCCGCTGGAAAATGCCCTGCAACAGCTGCCCTACCTGGATAACGTCAGCTCTATCTCCTCCAACGGGCTGTCGCAGATTACCGTTAACATCGCCTCGCACTATCACTCCAGCGAGCTGCCGCAGATTTGGGACGAGCTGCGGCGCAGAGTGGGAGACGCGGCCCGACTCTTCCCGCCCGGCGTGGTTTCCCCCTTCGTGAACGACGATTTCGGCGACGTGTTTGGCTTCTTCTTTGCCATTTCCGGCGACAGTTTTACCAATCCGGAGCTGGTCCGCTATGCCGAGCAGCTGCGCCGGGAGCTGGTGCTGGTGCCCGGCGTCGGCAAGGTCGCCATCGGCGGGGCGATCCCGCAGCAAATTAACATTGATATCTCGCTGCCTAAAATGGCGGCCCGCGGCATCACGCTTAACCAGCTTTCCGCCATTCTCAGCCGCCTGAACGTCGTTTCCAGCGCCGGGGAGATCAAATCCGGCAGCGAGTCCATTCGCCTGCATCCGACCGGGGAATTTGAGAATATCGACGAGCTGGGCGATCTGCCGATCAACCCGCACGGCACCGGGGCGGCGACCCGGCTGCGGGATATTGCCACCATCTCGCGCGGCCTGAGCGAATCGCCGTCCAGCATCTACCACGCCAACGGCCGCCAGGCGGTGACGATGGGGGTCTCGTTCATCCCCGGCGTCAACGTCATCGACGTTGGCCACGCGCTGGAGGCCAGGCTTGAGCAAATGTCGGCGGAAAAGCCCGCCGGGATTAAAATCGACCTGTTCTACGATCAGGCCGCCGAAGTCGGCCACTCGGTTAGCGGCTTTATCACTAATTTCCTGATGGCGCTGGCCATTGTTGTCGGCGTGCTGCTGATCTTTATGGGCGTGCGCAGCGGCATTATTATCGCGCTCTCGCTGGCCCTCAACGTGCTGGGCACGCTGCTGATTATGTACCTGTGGGGCATTGAGCTGCAGCGGATCTCGCTAGGCGCGCTGATTATCGCCCTCAGCATGCTGGTCGATAACGCCATCGTCATCGTCGAAGGGGTGCTGATTGCCCGTCAGCAGGGGTCAACGCTGCTGACCGCCGTCAACTACGTTATCCGCCGATCCGCCCTGCCCCTGCTGGGGGCAACCGTAATCGCAATCCTCGCCTTCGCACCGATCGGCCTGTCGCAGGACTCGACGGGAGAATACTGTAAGTCGCTGTTCCAGGTGCTGTTAATCTCCCTGATGCTCAGCTGGTTCTCGGCGCTCACCGTTACCCCGGTGCTGATCAAATGGTGGCTGTTTAAAGGCGCGGCCTCCCCGACTCCGGCCGCTGAGGCCGATCCTTATCGCGGGCGCTTTTACCGCGGCTATCAGCAGATCCTTAACGCCCTGCTGATGCGCAAAGCCGTCACCCTCGTGCTGATGGCGGCGCTGCTGGCCGGCGCTATCTGGGGGTTCGGTTCGGTGCGGCAGAACTTTTTCCCTTCATCAAATACGCCGATCTTCTTCGTTGACCTGTGGCTGCCCTACGGTACCGATATTGCGGCAACCGAACAGATGGCCAGCGATATCGAAACCGCGATTAACGGTCAGCCCGGCGTCGTCACCACCGTGGCTACCGTCGGCCAGGGCAGCATGCGCTTTATCCTCACCTACAGCGGACAGCGGCAGTACAGCAACTATGCGCAGATCATGGTTCGTATGGACGATCGGCGCAGCATTGACGCCCTCACCCGCCACGTTGACGCCTATATTGCGCGTAACTATCCGCAGGTGAACGCCAGCAGCAAGCGGGTGATGTTCGGTCCTTCCGGAGACAGCGCGATCGAGGTGCGGATTAAAGGCCCCGATCCCGACAGATTGCGGCTGATAGCCAGCCAGGTGAGCGCGATCCTCACGGCGGACCCGGCCATCGGCAGCGTGCGCAACGACTGGCAAAACCGCAGCAAAACCATCCGGCCGCAGTATTCGCCCACCCTGGGGCGCGAGCTGGGGGTGGATAAACAGGATATCGACGGCGCGCTGCAGATGAATTTCACCGGCAGCCGCGCCGGGCTGTACCGCGAAGGCGCCGATCTGCTGCCGGTGGTGGTCCGCCCGCCGGCCGCCGAACGTCAGGATGCCAACCATCTCAATAACGTGCTGGTGTGGAGCCAAAGCCGTCAGCAGTATATTCCGCTGAGCAACGTGGTCAGCGGCTTTAACCTCGAATGGGAAGATCCGTTAATTCTGCGCCGCGACCGCAGCAGGGTACTCACGGTAATGACCGATCCCGACCCTCTGAGCAATCAAACCTCGGGGGATATTCTGGCGCGGGTCCAGCCGCAGATTGACGCGCTCAGCCTGCCGCACGGCTACAGCATTGAGTGGGGAGGCGATGCCGAGAACTCCAGCGAAGCGCAGCAGGGGCTGTTCACCACCCTGCCATTGGGCTATCTGGTGATGTTTGTCATCACCGTGCTGATGTTCAGCTCGCTGAAAAATGCGGTCGCCATCTGGCTGACCGTGCCGCTGGCGCTTATCGGCGTGACCCCGGGCTTTTTAATTACCGGCATCCCCTTCGGCTTTATGGCGCTTATCGGTTTACTCAGCCTGAGCGGCATGCTTATCCGCAACGGCATCGTGCTGGTGGAAGAGATTGAACAGCAGAAGCAGGAAAAGCCGCAGCATCAGGCAATTATCTATGCCGCAACCTCGCGCTTACGCCCTATACTGCTCACGGCCTTCACCACCGTGCTCGGCCTGGCGCCGCTGCTGCTGGACGTATTCTTCCAGAGTATGGCGGTTGTCATCATGTTTGGGCTGGGTTTTGCGACCATTCTGACGCTACTGGTTCTTCCGGTTATTTACGCCTGTTTCCACCCTAAGGATATGCAGCAACCACAATGAACACCACCGGGTTAAATATTATTAAAACGCTGGGATGCATGACGGCGGTAACGTTCTTTACCATCTATAACACCTGGGATCTGTATGATTACGATTATCACTGGATTCTCGGCTTTCTGACGTTTATCTCGACCATCGCCACGCCGCTATTTTTTGTGGTGGCGGGCTATCTCGACGCTCAGTCCCGGCACAGCGCGCGCTGGCAGATGGGGAAAATTAAAAGCGTGGTGATCGTCTTTCTTTTCTGGATGACGATTTACTACCTCTGGGAGCCCTACCAGCGCGGCTATCTTATTCAGCCGTGGTTCGTCTTCGCCTTTATTGTGATTTATACCTTCCACCCGCTGATCGAGTGGCTAAGCCAGCGCAGAAGGCTCTTTTTTGGCGTAGTGTTTGTCCTCCTGCTTTTCTCCTATGGCTACGACCTGCTGGCGGCCCTCTATCCCAACGTTCATGCGCTGAGCCTGGCGCCGCAGTATCGCCTGTGGACCTGGCTGTTGTTCTATTTAACCGGCCAGCTGTTCAGCGACCCGCTGGTGGTGCGCTGGCTGAACCGCGATAAGGTGGTCAAAGCCGCGATGTTTGCCATACCATTTATTTATCTTTTCACCTGGTTTTACGAGCGCCATTTCTTTTTCGCCCTGTTCAAGGCCGACAGAAATGCGTTCATCCTCACCGGTTCGCAAATTTATATTCTGGTGGTCGCGCTGGTTATTGCGGCTAACGGCGTCCGTTTCCGTAAAAACAGCGAGTTTAAAGAGAGTATTCTGGCGGCAATCAGCAAAACGATGACCGGGGTCTATATCCTCCATTACTCAATTTTTCATCTCCTGAGCGCCCTTATCCCAATCGGTTCGCTGACCACAAAATTAATGCTGATTGCCCTGACGTTTGTCGCCTCGGTACTGATTTCGATGCTGGCGTTATCCAACCCGGTCGCCAAAAAAGTGATCACCCTTTAAGCCTCCCGGCCCGGCCTGGCTCCGGGTTTAAAAACCATAGCGTAGCCAGGCAAACAGGACGTTGCCGTTATTGTAGGTGCCGGGAATATAGGTGAACTGCACGCTAAGCCGCCGATAGCTCGCGGAAAATAGCGGCAGAATAATCGGTAGCGGCACGTAATTAGCGAAATCATCGCGAGCGGTGATCCCGGCGGTCACGCCGAGGCCAAGGCGGAAATCGCGGCGGCTATCCAGATACCAGCCCTTCTCCCAGCCGTAGCCGACGATCGGCTGCCACTTGTTATGCGAATCCTTAAACATCATGGCGTACAGCGAGCTCCAGTCGCCGTCATCATGATAGCGGGAGAGGCCGAAGCCGCCGCCCCAGGGCATCTCGTTGTAGTTATCCGTTTTCTCTTTATCGTAGGTTAAGCGGTTGTGCCAGCTGAGAAACGGCAGATACAGGTCATAGTTTTGCGGCTGATTCCAGGTTTGCGAGACATCATTTTTTAGCCAGTCCCACCAGCCGCTGATGCGCTGCTCGCCGTAAACGCCTTCTTCCGCCCGCGCCGCGGAGGCAAAAATAATCAGGGTTCCCCACACTATCAGCCGACAACGTTGCATAGGCTTTTCCTTAAAGATAATTTCCGCTGGTTATTCATTCTGGGAACAGTAAACACGCTTTGCAAATGTCGTGGCGGCATTTTACCGGTAATACGCGCCCCTTATGATGAGTATATATAACAACCGGCAGGGGCGACTGCCAATAGCGGCAGATCGTATCATTTCCCGGCAGCGGGGATTATCATGATGCTAATTAATGGTTTTGCATGCGGTGCTGAAAAAATAAATGGATGTCATAAGCATTATTATGTCGGCGGGGAAATCCTCGGTTAACGTCGCGCTTTATACCCTGCTGCCCATTATGGTGGTGATGCTGATCATCATGAAGTATCTGGAAGTTCGCGGGGTGCTCGATGTTATCGTCCGCTGGGTCGCGCCGTTGCTCAAGCCGTTTGGTTTAACCGGGATGAGCGCTTTTGCCCTGATTCAGATGAATTTCGTCAGCTTTGCCGCCCCGCTGGCAACCCTGTCGATTATGGATAAACGCGGCGTCTCGGACCGGCAGATGGCCGCAACCCTGGCGATGGTCTTTGCGATGGGTCAAGGCAACGTCTTCTACCCCCTCGCCCCCTTCGGCCTGCACTGGATGGCCTCGATAATCATTTCGATTGTTGGCGGGCTGTGCGCGGCCGCGGCAACGTGGTATTTCACCGGCCGCCGGCTATCGACCCTCGAGAACGCCCGCGCGGAAGCGCTCCCCAACGCGGAGCAAAATAGCCAGGGGATCATTTCCGTTATCAACAGCGCCGGCTCCGATGCGATTCGTCTTGCCCTCGGCGCCGTGCCGATGCTGATCCTGTCGCTCACCATCGTCGGGCTGGTGCAGGCTGCCGGCCTGATTGAAATGCTGCAGCGCCTGCTGATGCCGCTGCTGCTGTGGCTGCATATCCCGGAAAACTTTGTCCTGCCGGCGCTGGTCAAATGCGTGGCCGGCGGAACGGCCTACTTTGGCGTTATCTCTGAATTACTGCAGCAGGGCAAGGTCACCGCCAGCCAGATTAACGCCTCCGCCGGGCTGCTGATTCAGACCTTCGATCTCCCGGGAATCGGCATTTTTCTTGGCGTCAGCTCGCGGTTTGTGCGTCTGTTTCGCTTTGTCGCGCCTGGCGCCATGGTTGGCATCGCGGTTCGCACCCTGATGCACGTCTCGCTATTTTGAGCCCCCGGTCGGCTGCAGGCAGGCCCGCACGTCAGGCTGGAAGCCGCAGCCAATGCGCTGGTCAATGCGATCCATCATAAACGGGAAGAACGGGTTGGAGGTCACGCGCATCAGCGTATCCAGCCCGACGCTCAGGGTGGAGGTCTCTCCACGTAGCGAAATGGTACCGATGCTAATACCGTAACGGTTCTTCTCCGTCGGCTCGCGGCCGTACAGGGAGTCGTTCAGCGGGAACGGCACCGCGACGTGCGAGAGCGAATACATATCCTGCGGCCACGCCAGGTTCAGCGGCGTCACCCGCTCCTCTTTTTCTCCCGCCGGCGTGGTACGGGCCACCGTCTCATAGGTCGTGGGCGAGGCGTTGGTAATCACCGTGGTGCTATAGCGGCGCGGCGCCGGCGGCAGGAGCGCGCTGACCGCGGAGTAGAGCGCCGGTCGAAACAGCGCCCGCAGGTTCGCGGCCTGGTTGATATCAAAAATCACCAGCTCGCTGCCGTTTTCCGGCAGGTAGCGATACAGCGAATCCACCACCGCCCGGGTGCTGACCGTGGAGTCCATCACCGACTGAAAGGTCAGCACCGGCGGCAGCGCGGCAAGCCGCCGGCTGCGGGAGGCCTGGACAATTTGATCCTGCAGCGCCTGGGTTAACAGCCACGACTGGCGGGCCGCCTTCACCGGAAACGAGTTGTACTTATAAGGGTTGAACTCGGGCACCACGTTCAGCCAGGCCGCCCTGGCAAAGGCCGGAAACACCGCCGGCAGCCCCGTCAGCCCGGCAAAGCGGGCAAAAGCGGTCACCCCGATCATCGGCGACAGCAGGACGATCTGCTGCGGCTCGGGCAAAGTGCTATCGTCCAGCGCGTCGAGCGCATACTTCAGCGCCAGCGCGCCGCCGTTGGAGTAGCCGATAACATGCAGCGGCGCGTTCGGCCCGCCCAGCCGCGTCGCTTCGCGAACCGCCAGCCGCGCCGTCGCCATCCACGCCTGCCAGTCAACGGCGGTCAGCGATCCCGGCGCGGTGCCGTGTCCCGGCAGCCTCGGCCCCACCGCCACGAACCCCTGCTGCTGATAGGCTTTGGCCAGATAGCGCACGCTGTACGGCGAGTCCGTCAGCCCGTGCAGCAGCACCGCGGCGCCGCGCGGCTTTCCCTCAGGCAGCAGCACGAAGGAGCGGTTCCAGTTAGGCTGAAACTTTTCCGGGTAGACCTCGCTTTGCGCATAAAAGCGATTGAGCGGCGTTTTTTCATCATCATGCAGCGCATCGGTTAGCTGGGTCTTCATCTCCTGAAAAATAGCCCCTTCCCGCGCCAGGTATCCGGCGAAGGTCGTGCGGTCAATCTCAGCCGCCGACATTTCATCAGCGGACCAGGTGTGCCACGAATGCAGCGCAGGCCCGCGCTGGGTTTCGTAAATACGTCCGGCAAAAAAAACGCTAATAACGATAAGCAGGCCAACGGCGATTTTTTTCGCCAGCGAGGCGACTTTCAAACCAGCTTTATTCAGGTGTCGGGTAAAGCGCATCATTGCCATATCACTGTCCATTTCCTTTGCTGTAGATAACGACCGTCTGCGCGTTCGTGCATGGATATCTGAGTTATTAAAGCCTGCGAGATGCTTTTTAAACATAGACTAAACCGAAGGGCTATTCTTATTGTCAGAAGAGGAGCAAAAGACAATTATCGCCGGGAATATTACAGGCCAGGGAAAAATAGATGGAGTGGTGGGTAAAAAAGGTATGCGCAGAAACGACCCGCGTGGTTTTACAAAGCGGTCAGCTGCTGATTATTGCCGAGATTGAGGCCTGCCGCTGCCGCCTGAAGGTCGGCGATAAGCTCACGCCGCAGGCAAACGCGCGGTACGGTATCAACGATAATCCCGCGATGACCCTGAAGGTGAAAAAGGCGACGCACTTCAGCCCCGAACGCTGGGCGGATAGCACATATTCCGCGAGCAGATAGCCGCCGGAAATAATCATCAACTGTTTCTATTTGCAGTATTTTCATCGCTCCGCCGGTGAAATTCCCCTTCGCTCTTTTCCGTCTGTGACATACTATCGAACACGTCAGCAGACCTGAAACAAGGAGCGAATGATGAACCACAAGGCCGCCAGTCTGACCCCGGAACAAGCGCTGAGCCAGCTAGAAACGCAGTATGAGCAGTCGGTCAATGCGCTACGTAAAGCCATTGGCGAGTACATCAACCATAACGTGCTCCCTGACAATACCATCCGCGCCCAGGGGCTATTTGTCTATCCGCTGCTGTCCGTTTCGTGGGATGGCGCCGATCACAAGGCCCTCAAAACCCGCGCCTGGGGCCGCTTCACCCACGCCGGTTGCTACACCACCACCATTACCAATCCTAAGCTCTTTCGCGCCTATCTTCTCGAACAGCTAACCCTGCTGTATGAGGACTATGGCGTGCACATCAGCGTTGGGCTTTCGCAGCATGAAATCCCCTACCCTTACGTGATTGACGGTTCCGCGCTGACCCTTGACCGCTCGATGAGCGCAGGCCTGACCCGCCATTTCCCGACTACCGAACTGTCGCAGATTGGTGATGAAACCGCCGACGGGATATTCCACCCGACCGAAAACCACCCGCTTTCTCACTTCGATGCCCGACGCGTCGATTTCTCCCTGGCCCGCCTGCGCCACTACACCGGAACGCCGGTCGATCATTTCCAGCCCTACGTGCTGTTCACCAACTACACCCGCTATGTGGATGAGTTCGTGCGCTGGGGCTGCAGCCAGATCCTCGATCCCGACAGTCCCTATATCGCGCTCTCCTGCGCCGGCGGGATCTGGATCACCGCGGACACCGAAGCCCCGGAGCAGGCCGTTTCCGATCTGGCATGGAAAAAGCATCAGATGCCCGCCTGGCACCTGATCACCAAAGATGGTCAGGGGATCACCTTGATTAACATCGGCGTCGGCCCCTCAAACGCCAAAAATATCTGCGATCATCTGGCGGTACTGCGCCCTGACGTGTGGCTGATGATTGGCCACTGCGGCGGCCTGCGTGAAAGCCAGACCATTGGCGACTACGTGCTGGCGCACGCCTATCTGCGCGATGACCACGTGCTCGATGCGGTGCTGCCGCCGGATATCCCGATCCCCAGCATCGCCGAGGTCCAGCGCGCGCTCTACGACGCCACCAAGCAGATCAGCGGCATGCCGGGCGAAGAGGTTAAACAGCGGCTGCGCACCGGTACGGTAGTCACTACCGACGACCGCAACTGGGAGCTGCGTTATTCAGCCTCGGCGCTGCGCTTCAACCTCAGCCGCGCCGTCGCTATCGATATGGAAAGCGCGACTATCGCCGCCCAGGGCTACCGCTTCCGCGTCCCGTACGGCACGCTGCTGTGCGTATCAGATAAACCGCTGCACGGTGAGATAAAGCTGCCCGGCCAGGCCAACCGTTTTTACGAAGGGGCGATTTCAGAACATTTGCAGATTGGCATTAAGGCTATCGATCTCCTGCGGGCCGAAGGCGATCATATGCATTCGCGCAAGCTGCGCACCTTCAACGAACCGCCGTTCCGCTAGTTTCCCTCCCTGCACTCCCTCGCGCGCGGTCCGGCGCGCGGGGGCACGGATCGCCTGAAAAACCCGCGAGCCGCCCCACCCTGTTATCACCACGCGCCTAATCCCGATGCCGGAAGGCTATCTATCATTATGATAATAATTATCGCCCCGCAGATGATAATCACCCGACGATAGCGGCAACGGCCTCCCGCGCAGGCAGCGTCGTTTCGCCAATAAACTCGATCGGCGTCACAGTTGGCACCCGCGAAAATCCCTTTCCCTTGAGCTGGCATATCTATTGCTACTTCTCGCCAGATAGGCAAAAAACGTCTTTACGACCGTTATGCCGCGCAAACAGACACGACCCGCAGCTGCGGCAGTGCGACCTACGGTGACACCATCCGTCGGGCGTCGTTCGTACAAGGGACAGGACCCTGGAAACGGAGAAAAATATGACCACTACGCTGGTTGGCAATGAAGTCGCGCGCGTTGATGGCCTGGCCAAGGTGAGCGGCAAGGCTATTTACGGCGATGATATTAAAATGGCAAATATGCTGTACGGCGTTTGTCGTTTTGTCGATATTCCTGCAGGACGCATTGACTCTCTCGACTTATCTGCGGCGAGAAACGTTCCTGGCGTGGTACGCATTGCCACGTGGGAGGATATTCCCGGCGAGAAGAGCCTCGGCGTTATCATTCCCGACTATCCGCCGATCATTCGCGATGAGATTGCTTATCGCGGGGATGTGATTGCGGTCGTCGCCGCAGAAACTTATGAAGCGGCGTGCCTGGCGGCGGAGAAGATCGCGATTACCTATACGCCCTGGCAGCCCATCGTTTCGCCAGAAGAGGCCATGAAACCCGGAGCCCGCTTAATTCATAGCGAGCTCGACAGCAACATTATTAATCACCACCACACCGTCAAGGGCGACATCGATAGCGGCTTTGCCGCCTCTACGCATATTTTCGAACGCGAGTACGAGGTGGGGTTTCAGGAACATGGCTATATAGAACCGGAATCCATTACCGCCTGGATCGATAGCAACGAGCAGGTGATGACCATTAGCGGCTCGATTCAGAACGCCCACCGGATTCGCGGTATCGTGGCAAAATACCTCGGCCTTGCGCAGTCGCGCGTTAACGTCAAACGCTCGATACTGGGCGGTTCGTTTGGCGGAAAAGACGATATTATCGACAATATCGCCTGCCGCGCCGCCCTGCTGGCGCATCTTACCGGCCGCCCGGTCAAGATCTCCTACAATCGGGAACAGTCGATGCGGGAGAGCTATAAACGCCATCCCTATAAGATGAAGTACAAGATTGGCCTCGATGATGAGGCCCGCATCCAGGCGATTAAGGTCGATATTATCGCCGATGGCGGCAGCTATTCCGGGCAGACCATGTTCGTGACCTGGCGCAGTTCGGTGCAGGCCGCCGGGCCGTATAACATTCCCAACGTGCGGGTCGATGTGACGGGGGTCTATACCAACAATAACTACACTTCCGCCTATCGCGGCTACGGCGCTCCCCAGGTTATTTTTGCCAACGAATCCCTGATGGACGAAGTCGCCGAGGCGATGGGTCTCTCTCCGGTCGAACTGCGCCTGCGCAATATTCTCCGCCAGGGCGATACCAGCATGGCCGGACAGGTATTTGATAATCATACGGTCTCCGCGCAGGAAGTCCTCGAAAAAGCTATGGCGAAAGCGGAGTTCGTCGCCAGGCGCGAGCACTATAGCAAGCTCAACGCCGAGGGCGGGCCGGTGCGCTACGGTATCGGCCTGGCGCTCAGCCACCGCGGATGCTCCCTCGGCGCGGAGGGCCTGGATGCCTCATCGGCGCTGATGCAGGTGAACGCCGATGGCAGCATCAACGTTTCAACCTCCGTCTCTGAAAACGGCCAGGGTTTGCAAACCACCATGTCGCTGATTACCGCCGATGCCTTCGGTATCGGCCTGGATCGGGTGATGTTCTCTGAGCCTGCCACCTCGATGATTGCCGACGGCGGCTCTACCGTCGCCTCCCGCGGCACGCTGATGGGCGGACAGGCCATCCTGAGCGCCGCCAATAAAATCAAAAAACGGATGGCCAACGCCATCAGCCAGCGGCTTGAGGCCGCCGGTATAGACGACCTGGTGTGGCAGGAAGGGAAGGTCTTCAATCGTCACAAACCGCAAACCGCCCTGACTTTTCAGGAAGTCGTTGATTTGACCCGGGCGACGGGCGCCAATCTCTCCTCCTACGGCTGGCACGTGGCGCCGGCTATTCACTGGGATGAGGAAAAAGGCTGCGGCAGCCCCTATTTCACCTGGGTGTATGGCTGCCAGATCGCCGATATTGCGCTGGATACCCGCACCGGCAAGATCGCTATCAATAACGTCGTCGCCGCCCACGATGTGGGTAAGGTGATAAATCCCGTCGGCTTTGCCGGTCAGGTGTACGGCGGCGTGCTGCAGGGGATGGTGGGATACGGCATGCTGGAGGATTTCAATACCGAAAACGGAGCGGTGAAATCAGAGAATTTTGACACCTATCTGCTGCCCACAATCCAGGATATGCCCAATATCGATATTATCGCCGTCGAAAACCACGACAACGCCGGGCCTTTAGGCGCCAAAGTCATCGGCGAGCCGGTCCTTGAGCTGGGAGCGGCGGCGCTTAATAACGCGGTCTGCTTCGCCCTGGAGAAACGGAACCGCCAGCTTCCCCTTACCCTTGAGCGCGTCCGTTTGGGCTATAACCTGAAAAAACCCGAGCGCCAGAGCGAACTCATGGCGGAGGGAGCGGAGCATAAGCAGGTTCTGCGCCTCAATACGCTGCGGATGGCGACTCCGAAAAATCTGGACGAAGCGCTGCTGATGCTGGCGCAGGAAAATAGCCGGCCCATCGCCGGGGGGACCGACGTACTGGTACAGGCGCGGCTAAAAACCGACGAGGTCGGGCTGGTCAATATTGCGGGGCTTCAGGAGCTGAAGCAGATTGAAGAGGTCAACGACGAGCTGATTATCGGCTCAGGCGTCTGTTTTACCGATTTGGTCAGGCACCCGCTGATTAGGGCGCGCTACCCGCTGCTGGTCACGGCCTGCAAAACTATTGGCTCTCTCCAGCTTCGCAACCAGGCCACCGTCGGCGGGAATATCGTCAACGCCGCGCCCTGCGCCGACTCGGTTCCGCCGCTCATTATTTATGACGCCAGGCTGGAGCTGCGCAGCCGTACCGGCCTGCGCCAGATAGCCCTCAGCGACTTTATCGTCGGCGGCTACCGCACGGCGCTGAATCCAGGAGAAATAGTCACCAGGGTCATATTACCTGCCCCGCCCGCGCAGCTATCACAGCAGCGGTATTTACAGCTGGGACGCCGCAACGCGCTGAATATCACCCGGCAAAGCCTGACGGGCGTATTCGCATTTTCTGGCGATGGCACCCTGGCGCTCTGCCGCCTGGTTGATGGCGCCCTGCTCAGCAAGCCGCAACGGCTGACGGAGGTTGAGTCCTGCCTGACGGGGTTCGTCCTCGATGAGAAGCGAATTGAGGACGCGACGCAGGCGCTGAACAAAATAATGCATCAGGCGATAGGCGGACGCTGGTCTGCCCCTTACAAAATACCGGTATTTGAAGATATGTTCCGACAAATGATGCAGGAAACGCTGGCAGAGCAGAAGGTGGCAAAAAATGAACCGAATTGAGCTGAAGGTCAATGGTATTCGCATCAGTCGCGAAGTGGACGATAACACCCGCCTGCTGGATTTTCTGCGGGAAGAGCTGCGGCTAACCGGCACCAAGGAGGGTTGTTCCGTCGGGGAGTGCGGGGCCTGCACGGTAATCATGAATGAAAAGTCGGTCTGCTCGTGCCTTCTGCTGGCCGCGCAGTGCCACGGCGCGGAAATCACCACAATTGAGGCGCTGCAGCATGATGCCGTCGGGAAAAAGCTGCAGAATGCGTTCGTGCGTCACGGCGGAGTGCAGTGCGGCTTCTGCACGCCGGGGGTACTGATGAGCACTAAGGCCTTGTTAGATCAAAATCCTCAGCCTACCGATAGCGAAATTTGTGAAGCTCTGGAGGGGAATCTCTGCCGCTGCACCGGCTATCAGCCAATTATCACCTCGATAAAAGCAATACTGAAGGCTTGAGTTTGAGGCGCTCCCCGGACGCGTTGATATCCGGGGGCGCCGATACTCGCGGAGGGCGTATGCCTGTTAAAGAGTGTTTGATTCTTGCCGCCGGAATGTCAACCAGGATGGGTACCTGGAAGATGATGTTGCCCTGGGGAAAGGGCACCGTCCTGGACAGCGCCATCGCCGATGCGCTCTCATTCTGCGATCGGGTTATCCTGGTAACCGGCTTCAGAGGGGCCGAGCTGCATCAGCGCTATGCGCATCATCCCGATATTGAGCTGGTTCATAACGCCAGCTATCAGGAAGGCATGTTTTCATCCATCCAGGCCGGGGTGAAGCATATTAAAGCGCGGCATTTTTTTATCGCCTTAGGCGATATGCCGGCAGCAGGCGCCGGCGTCTATGCTTCATTGTGGCGCCAGCGCCGGGAGACGTGCCTTATCCCGGAGTATCAGCAGGGTCGGGGCCACCCGGTGCTGCTGCCGTTTTCGATTATTGAAAAAATAGGCTCTGCCCGAGCCGACGATAACCTCAAAACGGTCGTTCATCAGTTCGGTAGCCAAACCGTCGACGTGCAGGAAAGCGGCATTCATTGGGACGTTGATACCCCGCAGCAATATCAACAGCTGCTGTCCCGATGCCAGGCCCGTTGGCACCAGCAACGCTGACGGGCTGAAGGCGACCTACTTGTCGATCCTACCGATCCCCTCGCCGATGCGGACCGGGCCGGTCGCGAAATAGCCTCCTGCCGGGGCGACGGCTAAAAATCACCGCCATGCGGATCGCCGGAGGCCGCCGGGTCTGCATCCTCCACCAACCTATCCCGGCGATAATGGCCGGGAGCCACGGCCATCACCCGCTTAAAGGCGCTGCTGAACGCGCTTTCGGAAGCGTACCCTACCTTTGCGGCCACCTCGGCGATCGCCGCCCCCGCCAGCAGCTCGCGCCGCGCCAGGTACATGCGCCACTGGGTTAAATAAGCCAGCGGCGGGACCCCAATTTTTTCGCGAAACCGCACCGCCAGCGAGGTTCTCGACATCCCGGCGCTTTTTGCCAGCGCCTGCAGGGTCCAGCTGCGGGAGGGGTCGCCGTGAATGCAGCTGAGCACGATGGAGAGCCGCGGGTCGGCAAAGCCCTTCAGCCATCCCTTATCGTCCGCCGGCGCGTCGGCAAGCCAGGCGCGCAGCGTCTGGGTAAAGAGCAGCTGGGTCAGCCCGGCCACCATGCTTGAGCGTCCGGGACGGCTGCTTTTCATTTCGACCACCAGTTGCCTGAGCAGCCAGGAGAGCGGTTCTGCTTCGGCCGCGCCGCCGCGCACGTGGATCAGCGGCGGCAGCCCGCTCAACAGCAGCGCCTGGCGATCGGCATCAAGCCGCACTTTGCCGCCGAGCATGGTGAAATCCTCTCCCTGCCCCAGGCGATACCGATCGTCGTCGTCGCGTTCGATCGGCGCCTGCCCGGCGTCGGGTAGCAATTCGGCCGCGCTGGCCAGCGTCAGGGTACGCGTGCCGTTGGTAATCAGCACGTCGCCGCTCTCCGCCAGCAGCGGAGCCGGCATGTCATCGAGCAAATACCAGCAGCGCCCCTGCGTTACCGCACAAAACTTAATCGAGTCGAGGTTGGCGAAACGCCGCGCCCAGGCGCCGCCGGCCACCAGGCGGCCGGACAGATCGCAGCGCACCTGCAGGAAATCGAGCAGATCCGATAGCGGGTCAACGCTTAAATTTGAACTATTACGCATAAAAATAGCATTTTCACGGCTTCATCGTACGGTGACGGCACTCTACCATGTGACAACCCCCTTCGTCCCGGAGAACAGCTATGCTCACCCCTCAGTCTCCTGTTGTTTCAGGCTTCAGCGCGACCTCTACGCCCGAGGAGGTCATGCGTCACGTCGACCTCAGCGGAAAATGCGCCATCGTCACGGGCGGTCACGCGGGAATTGGTCTGGAAACCGTCAGGGCGTTGCGCTCCGCCGGCGCCAGAATCATCGTTCCTGCCCGCGATGTGGCAGCGGCCCGATCCGCCCTTGCCGGTATGCCGGACGCCATCGTGCTGCCGCTGGATCTGCTGGATCCGGACTCCATTGACCGCTTCGCCAGCGCCGCGCTCGCCGAAACCGACGCCGTCGATATTCTGCTGAATAACGCCGGTATCATGGCCCCGCCGCTCTCCCGCGACGCCCGCGGGTTCGAATCGCAGTTTTCCACCAACCATCTCGGCCATTTTCAGCTGACGCTGCGGCTTTGGGACGCGCTCGTCGCCTCGGGGAGCGCGCGCGTCGTGGCGCTATCATCCCTCGGGCACCGCTATTCCGCGGTCTGCTTCGACGATATCCACTACCGCCAGCGGCCCTACGATCCCTGGCGGGCCTACGGCCAGTCGAAAACGGCCAACGCCCTGTTTGCCGTGCATCTCGACCGGCTCGGCCAGCCGTTGGGCATTCGCGCTTTTGCGGTACATCCCGGCAGGATCCCCACCACCCGGCTGAGCCGCTTTATGAGCGCGGAGGAGAAAGCGGCCGTCGCCCAGGCGGCGCAGGTTGGGCCGGACTTTGTACCATCGCCCCTGAAAACCGTGGCTCAGGGCGCGGCGACGAGCCTGTGGGCCGCGACCAGCCCGCAGCTGGCCGGAATGGGCGGGGTGTACTGCGCGGACTGCGACATATCGTCGCCGGTCGCCGACGATAGCCCCGACGTCAGCGGCGTGCGCCGCTGGGCGATAGACCCCCTGCAGGCCGGGCGCCTGTGGGACCTTTCGCTCAGGATGATCGGACAATAATTTTTTCACCCGCAGGAGAACGCGATGCCGCTTAATCACTACATTACCCTGGGACGCTCCGGGCTACGGGTCAGCCCGTACTGCCTCGGTACCATGACCTTTGGCGAAGAGTTTGGCTGGGGCGCCAGCCCGCAGGAATCGTTTGCCATGCTCGATGAGTACCGAAGCCGCGGCGGCAACTTTGTCGATACCGCCAATATCTACACCGCCGGTCATTCGGAGCAGATTGTCGGCGACTATATAAAGCACCACGCGGTGCGACGCGATGAGCTGGTGCTGGGCACAAAATTCTACTGCAACCTCTTTCCCGGCGATCCAAACGGCGGCGGCGCGGGGCGCAAGGCGCTGATTCAGCAGTGCGAGGCCTCGCTAAAACGCCTGCAGAGCGACTATATCGATATCTACTGGCTGCATAACTGGGACCGGGGCGCGCCGATTGAAGAGACGCTTCGCGGGCTCGACGATCTGGTCACCGCCGGCAAAATTCGCTATATCGGCTTCTCAGATATTCCGGCGTGGAAAACCGCCGAAGCGCAGACCATCGCCCGCTTTCGCGGCTGGGCGCCGGTTATTGCGCTGCAGCTCGAATACTCCCTGCTGGAGCGAACCGGCGAAGGAGAACTGTTCCCGCTGGCGCAGGAGATGGGCATGGGAATTATGCCCTGGTCACCGCTCAAAAGCGGCTTCCTGAGCGGTAAATTCAGGCGCAACGGCGAAGGCAGCGTCGATACCCGCCGCAGCGGCATGGTCGGCATGCCGTCGCCGGCGGACTACGATGTTATCGACACGGTGGTCGAGATCGCCTCGGCGCTTAACGTCAGCCCGGCGGCGGTGGCGCTGGCGTGGGTCAGGTCGCAGGCGGGGGTCAGCGCCACGCTGATTGGCGCCCGGCGGCTCGATCAGCTGAAAACCAACCTCGACTCGCTTGAGGTCAGGCTGTCGGCCGGGCAGATCGCCAGGCTCAGCGAGGTTTCGCAGCCGAAGCTCAACTTCCCGGCCGAAAACAACGCCACCCTGGCGCCGATGCTCGCTTTCGCCGGCATGACCGTAGATGGTAAAACGATCCCTCCTTTCACCCTTCACGCCTCCTGAGAGGAGGCGATCGCGGCCCGGCCCGCGCGGCGTTTATCCCCCGCCGCGCGGGCGGAGAAGCTAATCCAGGTCGCGGTGGCACTGATGGATGATGTCAGACAGCGCGCCTTGTACCTGCCCGTCTCTTTTGTCATAGAAGAAATTGACCAGCGTCTTTTTGCCCGATTTACCCATGTCGATATTCGCCACCGCATCGTGGTCTCTCAGAAGATTATATCTTTTATCGCCGTTGGGCAGCGGATCGTCTTGCTCAAGATAAAATTGATGGCGGAGTGACTGATACTGCAGACATTCCTGGGTGCGTTCTACGCTGGCGGAGAAATATTCCTCTTTCAGTTCGGTATTTTTGACCTTATCGATAAAGCCCGAACATCCTGACAGCATGGCCATAATGGCGGCCAGATAAATTAGTTTAAACATCAGCTTTCTCTGCGGGTTAAAAGGGGTAATGCGACGCTATTGTCCGCGAGTCCCCCTCAACCAGCTATCAACAATAACCACTAAGGCCCTGAGGAGAAAGGCTGGTTACGCTCCGCCGCGCAGCATCGTGCAGAAGGCGCAGTGGCAGCCGGGGACCGGCGTCGCGCTGCAGGTCCCCAATATTGAGGTCTGAAAACCGGCGTCGTTGTGGCTATAGAAATTGCTGACGATGCTCTCTTCCGCCTTTTTCAGCTGGGAGGCGCTTACCTCCGCAGAAGCCGCGCTTTTAGCCTGGAAGGCATAGGCCGCCGGGGAACTAAAGGCAACGGATAAAAGTACTATGCGATAAATTTTCATATCTGAAACGCGTCCCGGGCCAGTTATTGATGCGAAAACCCTACCACAGCGCCCATTCGGCGCCAGCGGTATATTGCACAATAAATACATTGTTACAATATAACATCCAGCTTTACGCGGGTCGCAGGCTATCCAGGACGGAGCGCTTTGTTTATATTGCGGATGTTATCATATAACACATCGGTTCTTCGTCTCAGCGGTGACTTCAGCAGATCGTTTGCCCGGGTTGCGTCGGGCAGGGACGGATCAACTGGAGAGTCTATGGCGCAGTCCCCCTCACCCGAGAGTCGCCCTCGGGTCACTTCGCGAAGCCGACATTTGCTTATCGCACAGGCTATTCTGTACTGCCTTCTCGCTATCTCCGGCGCGATTTATCTCTTCCTGCAGCTGTTTTCCGTCACGGGGTTCTGGCTGCCCGTGACGCGCCTGATGCTCGCCGCGGTGCTGGTCGCGCTGGCGTTTGTGGAAAACGCGTTACGCTGCGAAGGCGGCGGGATGCAGGACCCGCCGTCCGCCAATAGCGTGGAGGAAGAGCCGACTCTTCTGCGTCGCGCGCTGCCGGAAAACGTGCAGGCCTGGCTCCGCCATTTCCATCAGCATCTGGCGACCACCCTGATCGCCGCCGCGCTGGCCGGCGCCTTTGCCATCGCCAATATCGCGGATGACCGGTCCGTTGACCAGGCCGATGCCCCGCGGCTGATCGCCGTCGCCTTCTTTATTCTGCTCTGTTTTACGCTGCTGCTGATCGAACGCATGCTCAGCTTCCGCCTCCTTCGCGACTGGCCTCATCAGCAGCAGCACGTGAGCTTCGCTCGCTTCATGCTCAGCCTCTTGCTGCTGCTCACCCTCTCGCTGCTGGCGGCGATGGCTTTCCCCGCGCCCGCGCTGTGGGGTATTAAGCTGGCGAGCCTGATGATACTGCTGGTGGCGCTGGAGTATGTGCTGCGCGCCCTGACCGCGATGGCCTCTCCCCTCCCGCCGAACGCCGCCCCCCGCTTTCTGACCCGCAGCCTGCTCGCCGGGCTGTATCAGTGGCCGCCGCGGCCGCTGCTGCGCGCGCTGGACTCATTTCAGCAGCGCTTTGGCGTCGATCTGCGCCAGATTCAGGCGTTTCGTCTGATGGGCAGCCGGCTTTTACCGGTGACCGCGGGGATCGCCGCGCTGGGCTGGCTGCTCAGCGGGCTGACGGAGGTGCAGCTGCATCAGCGCGGGATATATGAGCGTTTTGGCCGCCCGATCGCCGTTCTGGCTCCCGGCCTGCACGCCGGGCTGCCCTGGCCCTTTGGCCGGGTGGTCGCCGTCGAGAACGGCGCGGTGCATGAACTCCAGCTCAGCGATATCGCCGAAGCCGCGCAGGTGGATCTCCAGCCCAACGACGCCGCAGAAGGCCCGGCACCGCAGAGCAGCTGGCGGCTCTGGGATAGCAGCCACGCCACGGACCAGTCCCAGGTCATCGCCAGCGCCGCTATGGACAAGCAGAATTTCCAGATAGTGAATATGGATATCCGCGTGATCTGGCGCATTGGCCTCAGCGATCGGGATGCGCTTAACAGCCAGTATCAGACCGAAGACCTGGCGGTGATGATTCGCAGCATCGCCCGTCAGATACTGGTGACCCAGTTTGCCAGCAAGCAGCTCGATGAACTGCTTGATGAGCAGCGGGCGACGCTGGCTACCGCGCTCAGCCAGCAAATCCAGCAGCGTCTTACGACCCTCAATACCGGCGTGGAGCTGCTGTTCACCCGCATAGAGGCCATTCATCCCCCCGCCGGAGCGGCCAACGCCTATCACGGGGTGCAGGCCGCGCAAATCGCGGCAAATGCGCTGATCGCGCGCGAACAGGGCTATGCGGAGAAGGTCGGCCGCGAAGCGCAGCGTAACGCCCTGACCGGCCTGAATAACGCCGAGGCCTCCGCCGCCGAAAACCGGTCGCGGGCGCGGGCCGCCGCGGTGACCTTCTCTGCGGAACAGCAGGCGTGGCAGCAGGCGGGAGAGGCGTTTATTACCGAGCGGCGCTATCACATTCTGAGCCAGGCGCTGGCCCATACTCCGCTGCTGATCCTCGATAACCATCTTCAGGGGACCAGCGAACCGGTGCTCGATCTCCGTCAGTATCCCGCTTTATCCGACAGTACCGCCCCACAGAAGGCCAGCACACCATGAAGATCCGCGCGATAACCGCCACCCACGTAGCCCCGAATGCCGTTAAGCGGCAGATCTCTCCGCCTGCCCCGCTGCGCCGCAGGCGCGGCATTCGCCTCGGCGTGGCGGCATGTCTGGTCACGCTGGCGGTATTAACCGCCTGCCTGCTGGAAGTCCGCGCCGGGAGCGCCACCGTGGTGACCCGCTTTGGCGATCCGGTACGCGTCCTGCTCGCCCCCGGCCTGTCATGGCGGCTGCCGGCGCCTTTTGAAACGCCGCTGGACGTCGATCTGCGCATTCGCTCCACCTCCAGCGGCCTGCAGGACGTGGGCACCCGCGACGGATTACGGGTGCTGGTGCAGGCCTGGGTTATCTGGAAGGTCAAACCCGATAACGACAACGTGCTGCGCTTTATTCGCGCCGTGCAGAACCAGCCGGATGAGGCCGCCCGCCAAATCCGCACCTTTATCGGCTCCGCGCTGGAGACCACCGCCAGCAACTACGCGCTGTCGGATATCGTTAACGTCGACGCTAACAAAGTCAAAATAGCCCAGCTGGAGAGCCAGCTGCAGTCGCAGCTGCAGGCCCAGCTGCTGAAAAGCTACGGCATTGAACTGATCCAGACCGGGATCGAGCGCCTGACCCTACCGGCCGTCACGCTGAACGCCACGGTGGATCGCATGCGCGCCGAGCGCGAAACCATCGCCACCGAACGCACCGCCGAAGGCAAACGTCAGGCTGCGGAAATTCATTCCCGGGCGGATCGCGATGCGCGCATTCTGCAGGCCGACGCCGCGGTGAAAGCGGCGGCCATTAGCGCCGACGCCCAGCGCGACGCGGCCGGCATCTACGGCAAGGCGCGGGCCAGCGACCCGCAGCTGTATGACCTCCTGCGTTCGCTGGATACGCTCAGCACGATTGTTAACGCCAGCACCCGCCTGGTGCTGCGTACCGATGCGGAGCCGTTCCGCACCCTGGTGCAGGGCCCCACGCCGTTGACCGGGACGCAGCAGCCATGACCTCAGCATCGCCTGGCTCAACGCCCTGGGGACAGTCATACCGCATCGCCTTCTTTACGCTGTATGGCGCGGCTATTCTTGCCGCCGGCGCGTGGCTGTTCTCCTGTATCCATCCGGTCGCCCCCGACAGCCGGGCGGTGGTCTTTCAGTTTGGCAGGCCGATCCGCGTGGCGAACGCGGGGCTGCTGTTCGCCTGGCCGCATCCCGTCAACAGCATCGAACTGGTGCCGGCCGCCGAACGCATTCTCGAACGGGACGTGGCGGTGCTGCGCCGCGACCAGCAGCTGGAGCGGATCAACAACTGGGAGCGGGACGGCGATGCCGGCGCCGGAGCGGGCTATCTTTTAACCGGCGATGAAGGCGTGGTGCAGCTGGATGTCCGCGTATTCTGGCGGGTCAGCGACCCGATCCGCTTCGCGCTACAGCGTCCGCATATCGAGCCGCTGATCGATCGCCTGACCGAACGCGCCGCCGCGGTCGTCTGCATGGAGCGCGGTCTGGACGCGATTCTGGTTGCCAGACCGGAAACCCCGCAGAACGATCGCCACTCGGCGGAGGAGCGTATCCGCCTGCGCAGCGACTTCAGACACAACATGGCACAAAGCCTGGCGCAGATGGCCGCCGGCGGCAACGATCCGGGCATCGTCATTGAGCGTGTCGATATCGTTTCATCGCTGCCGGCGAACGCGGTGGCGGCCTTCAACGCCGTGCTCACCGCCAGCCAGCAGGCAGATAAGGAGATCGCCAGCGCGCGCACCGCGGCCACGCTGCTGAGCCAGCAGGCGCAGCAGCAGGCGGATCGCACCATTCAGCAGGCGCAAGCCAGCCGTCAGGAAACCCTGGCGAAGGCCAGCGTTGATACCCGAACCATCCTGCAGCTGGCGCAAACCCGGCGCGACGGGAGCGACGGCGGATTGCTTCTACGCCTGTGGCGCGACGCGGTCAGCCGCATTCTGTCGCAGGCCGGACAGGTTATTACCGTCGCCCCCGGAGACGACAGCCGCCTGATCCTTCAGGGCCTTCCCCCCCAGCCGGCCACCCCGCCGGCCAGCGAGAAATCACCATGAGCCAGTCGTGTAGCCACGGGCATATCCACTTCAGCAGTCATCTCCAGACCCCGGCGGAGCAGCGGCGGATGGCGCGTCGGCTGACGCTGGCGATGATAACCATCGGGCTGCTGTTGCTCAGCCTGCTCTGGCGCGCCGTCGCGCCGGATCAGCCGGCGATCGGCGATATTCTGGCCGCCGTTGCCTGGCTGCTGGTTGCCGTGCCGGTATTCCGGGCGGGCTGGCACAGCCTGCTGCATCCGGATCTCCACGGGGTGACCGATCTGCTGATCGTGCTGGCGATGCTGGGCGCGTGGGCGCTGGGCGATCTGATGACCGCCGCGCTGCTGCCAGTGATCATGATTTTCGGCCATATTCTGGAAGAGCGCAGCGTCATGGGAACCCGCCAGGCCATCGCCGGGCTGAGCAAGCTGGCGCATAGCCGGGCGAGACGCCTGCGCCAGGACGGAGCGCTGGAAAATATCGGCAGCCAGCAGCTGCGCCCCGGCGACGTGGTTGAAGTTCGCCCTGGCGATCAAATTCCCGCCGACGGGAAGATCCTCTCCGGTAATGCCAGCCTCGACGTGGCGTCCATTACCGGTGAATCGGTCCCGGCGGAGGTCTGCCCCGGAATGTCGGTCTTCGGCGGAACGCTGAACCTCAACGGCCTGCTGCGCGTCGAGATTACCCATACGGGCGAGCACTCCACCCTCGGGAAAGTGCTGGCGCTGATGCAGGACGCCGAGCGGGCAAAACCGCCCATCACCCGAATGCTGGAACGCTACGCCGGACATTATCTGATCCTCGTGCTGCTGATCGCCGCGACGACCTGGTTTTTGACCTACGACAGCCAGGCGATGCTGGCCGTGCTGGTCGCGGCCTGCCCCTGCGCCCTCGTGCTCTCCGCCCCGGCCACCTCAATGGCGGGGATCGCGGTGGCCGCCCGGCACGGTATCCTGATCCGCAACGCGGCCTTTCTTGAGGAGCTGGCGGACGTTGATGCGGTCATTATTGATAAAACCGGCACCCTGACCCAGGGGCGTCTGCGGCTGGTCGACGTGGTTTCGGCAACCTCGCGCCCGCGCGAGTCTCTGCTACAGCTGGCCTCGGCGCTGGGCGCCGCAAGTAATCACCCGGTGAGCCGGGCGATGGTCGGCGCGCTTCCGACAGATGAAGAGATCCCGCTGCGGGACGTGGAGGAGATTCAGGGTTTGGGGGTCGTCGCCACCACCGATGCCGGCCGGGCGCTGCTGGGACGAAGAGAGCTATTCGACCGCTATCAGATCGACGTCGCGCCGCTCCCCGACCACGATGGCCCGACGGTCGGTATCGCTGAAGGCGGCGTTTTTCTCGGCTGGCTGCTGCTCGACGATACGATCCGCCCCGAGGCCCCGGAGGCCATTGAGATGCTGCAAAACCTCGGCATCGGCCGCTTCCTGCTGCTGACCGGCGATCGCCTGGCCGTCGCGCAGCGCGTGGCCCAACGGACGGGAATTGGCGAGCTGGCGGCCGAAGTTCTTCCGGCCGAAAAGCTGCAGCAGGTGCAGCGGGCCGTCAGTGAAGGATGGCGCCCGATGGTGGTTGGCGACGGGATCAACGATGCGCTGGCGCTCAAGGCCGGCGCCGTCGGTATCGCTATGGGCAGCAACGGCGCCGATATCGCGCTGGCTTCCGCCGACGTGGTGCTGACCGGCAGCGACTTACGCCGCCTGCCCCTGGCGGTAAGGCTCAGCCGCCAGTGCCGCGCCACCCTGCGGGTCAACGTATTTATCGGCCTTGGCTGGACCATTTTAATCGTGATTGCCGCGGCGATGGGGCTGCTCGGCGCGGCGGGAGCCCTGGTGGCGGCGATATTGCACAATCTCAGCACGCTGCTGGTACTGCTGAATACCGGGAGGCTTCTGCAGTTCGACGCCCGACGCGGGAAAGATGAGAGCGCGGGCAACGAGCCGCGCTCGTAAAAACAGGCGCGCTGCGGCCCAGGGCCTGGCACTCCTCTGCCGGTGCCTGGCGGGTCAGCGCGCAGGGAAATTTAATGCTCTGGATTGAGAGAGCGGCAAACGACAAAAAAGCCCGCTGAAGAAAACTTAAGCGGGCTTTTTAAATATAGCTTCGCGGACTAAATGCAATGTTTGTCTCTCTCATTTGACCCCCAAAAACTAAATTTTTCGCCTTAAATGGATCGCTTATTAAGAGCCAAAGATGAAGTATTCTTTGCGATGTGATTTTTTTCGCGATTGGTTGACCCTTGTTCACAATCCAGGGCAGGATTGCCTACAGGCCGCTGCCGCTGCGGTTTCAAAGGGGCCCTGAAGATATCAGGAAAGAGCAGGAGAGCGAAATGATGGTAACCTTCACAATCCCATACGTAATATTTATTATTGGTGTTGCCTATAACATCCAGCAAACGTTAGATGCCACAGGAATATCCCTTGTCACACCTCCAGCAATCGATTCCAGCGGCTATGCCATGATCACGGCCTTTGATATCCAATATGGTATCGGGTTTTTAGTTTTCTTTCTGTTGATATATTTGATGTTGCTTTTTGTTTTTTCTATGGTCGCCGCCTACTGCGTTGGACGATGGAAAGGATTGCTGGCTGGGGTATTTATTTGGTGCGTTCCGGGGACGCTTTCGGTCTTAGGGTATTGGCCTAAAATTCAATTCTTGCCAGAGATTTATAACGTTTGGGGTGCAGGCTATTTAGGTAGCGCGGTGGGCATGACCTGCCTGCTCATCATGGGATTAATTACCGGCTGGAACTTATTTATCATTCTTACGGATATCTTTAGCTTACAGGACCGATTTCGCCATTTCTACGATCATATTTGGTACTCAATGGCGATTGTCGCAGCGGTATTTTTTGTTGCAGATACCGGCGCTGGAGAGAATCAACGGCACCTGCAGGATGACACTCAACAGTTCCAACAAGCAAGCACCTATCTGGCAGATCAGCTTCGCCAGTACGATCGGCATTGTGCTCAAGAAAAGCTAAATTTGGCATCGTGTGCCTGGGCTCATCGTATGCGGCAAGAGTTGGCAGAATATGCCACCTACAATGATAAATTAATTCTCGCGCTGGTGCCGAAAACAACCCGCGAAATCTACATTATTTATAACCGAGATGCCGACAATAATACTGCCCAAAAAATCCGCGAGGAGCTTGATACATATAATCAAGTAACCTGTCAAAATGGCCCTGGCTCGTACGATTGTGTAAGGACACCGTCCGTTTATTGTATAATCAGCGATCCGCCAAAGAATTTTTATGATTATTCTCACCACCAAACGATCGTTGCGAACGAATGTATTATTCCAACGTTAGTCCTTTTACAAAAAAGAATTGCTAATGAAACGAAGAAAGTCAACGCATCTTCCGAACAAAAGCATATACGCTGGTTTTTCTACTTTTTACTTTCTGTCCTTGCCGGCGGTAAAGTCGCTAATGCAACCGCGCGCTGGAGCAAATCTGGAAAAAACAAGGCCGGCTTAGGGGATAAACGTCGGATAATCGGTATGACAAGCGCCGCCTGGGGATTTTTGATTGCATCTTCCCGGCAGATTTTCTGCATTCTCAATCGATTATTTTGTCGGTTATTAACGCAGTGCGCAAAGCTAAGAACGGCAATTAAGCGGTCAGTAAACGGAAGGCCGACAGAAGATCGTGATGAGACGTAGGGCCGGCTACCCGCATAGCGCGGGAAAGATGCCTTCGGTGAGGATACGGTTGCTGACATGCGCTCACCCCTGTTCCTGTAAGTAGCGATGGACAAATGTCACGGCCATCGCCCCCTCGCCAACGGCGGACGCAACGCGCTTCACGGAACCATGTCTGACATCCCCCGCGGCAAAAGAGCCGGGCACGCTGGTTTCCAGATAAAATGGCTGGCGGGCTAATGGCCAGTTCTCGGGCCAGCGGCTCTCTCCGAAGAGATCGGACCCGGTTAGCAGATAGCCTTCAGAGTCGCGCAAAATACGCGTTTCGCTGGCCCAGTCGGTGTTGGGCTGGCCGCCAATGCAGACAAAAAGTCGGGAACAGGCGTGGCGACTTTTTCCACCCGATAACCGGTCGTGAAGAGTAATCGCCGCGAGGGAATCCTCACCGTCCAGCTCAGCTATCTCGCTATTGAAGATGACCTTTATATTGGCTTTTGAGGTGATACGCTGGATTAAATACGTCGACAATGTTTGAGACAGGCTGCTTCCCCGTACCAGCATCGTGACCTGAGCAGCATATTCAGCAAAGTGCATCACCGCCTGGCCTGCCGAGTTGCCGCCCCCCACCACATAAACATGGTCATTCGCGCAATAAGGCGCCTCTGCTGCTCCGGCGCCATAAAACAGGCCGTGCCCGAGGAACTTATCTTCCCGGGGTAAATTAAGGCGGCGATACTCAACGCCGGTAGCGCAGATATTGGTTCTGGCGGTCAGCGTCTCGCCATTGGCAAGACGAACATGGATTTTGCCATCCTTAAAATGGGCCTTCACCCCTTCACTCATGGTTACCAATTCAGCGCCAAACTTAATCGCCTGCTTACGGGCCCGGTCCGCCAGCGCAGCCCCAGAGATCCCTTCGGGAAAACCGAGATAATTCTCGATTAATGAACTGGTACCCGCCTGGCCGCCTGGAGCCTGGCGCTCAATTAATATGGTTCGCAGACCTTCGGATGCGGCATAGACGGCGGCGCTTAGCCCTGCAGGGCCCGCGCCGTAAATGGAGACGTTATATTCACGATATTTGGGCAGCGTGATGTGGCCTAAATAAGCGGCGATATCATGCAGTCCCGGGGCGAACAGGCGAACCTGTCCCGGAAATTCAACAACGGGAAGACGCAGGTCATTGAACCCTGACACCCCTAATGCCGACAAACACTCTTCTTCACTATTTAGTTCAATCCATTCAAAGGTAATAGCGCTACGCGCCAGATAGTCCCGAAGCAGATAGCCTTCCGGCGATCCCGCCCGGCCATAAATGCGTATGCTGTTTGTTTCTTTATCGGTCATTTTTAGCAACCTCACCATGCAAGGATTGAAGAGCATCAGACGTTCAGAGAGCGGGCTTCTCCTGAAGTTTACGGGCAATCGCCCTCATGATGGCATCCTCGATAAGATTTAACGGCTGCGCGCCGGAAATCGTCTCGCCTTCAATGTCAAAATTCGGTACGCCGCGGATCCCGGTGGCGAAGCTGATTGCCGCTCTGGTCTCTTTTGCGCCAGCATCGCTGGTGAGGTAGGCCAGCGCTTCCGCTCTGTTGAGGCCGTTTTCCCCGGCGATATCAGCCAGAACGGCCACATCCCCGATATCGCGGCCCTGCTCAAAATAGCCATGGAAAATCCCATTGGCGACGGCATCAGCGACGCCATGCCGGTGGGCCAGATTCATCAGACGATGCGCGCGGAAGGTGTTCGGCGTCTTCTGCATTGCGTCGTAATTAAACGCGATATCATCCTCCGCGGCAGCCAGAATGGTTTTTCTGTCCAGCGACTGGCTGTACTCCCAACTGCCAAATTTGGCGGAACGGTAGTTCTTACGATCGACGCCTTCTACCGGCATCGTGGGATTAAGCTCATAGGGCCGCCAGAGAATAGTCACCTCCACATCAGCGGGTAAACGACGAATCACCTTTTGCAGACGGCGTTCGCCAATAAGGCACCACGGGCAAATAAAATCAGAGGTGAGCTTGACGGTAATATTCATATTGACTCCTGCTGGCTATGAGTGGGTCGGGAACATCATTGCGTTAAAAGATTATTTAGGCGAAAGATGAAATACATTACGGGCGCTACGGCGTATTGATATTTAATATCCTGATGATGGTGACATATCAATTGACATCAGGCGGTTGCCCATGTTCATTCCCACCTGCTTCAGATATTTACCGAGATGCCGCTGCTCCGGCTCCCAGCGCGCTAAAGCGGCATCGATATCGTCAGGATAATTCAGAAATGCCCACCGTAATGCCAGGGCATTTGCCGCCGCCTTGGAAGTGCTTGCCGCCGTGTGTGGGCGTGGAATAGACGCCGCATCGCCAAGCAATAGCACCCGATCTTTCACCATGCTATCAACGGCCAGATCGCGAATAGATTGCGCGAAAGGCTCTTTTGTCGCCAGCACCACGTCTCTGAACCCTGGCGGCAGCATCCGCGCGGCCTCTTCATAAATATGGTTTTTCCATTTTTGCGCGATGACGCCTTCAGGTAGAGAATGCCCGCGCATTACGCCATTTTTATCGGTCATTACCGATTCGCGAGTCGCGTCGTCCATAACGCGATACCACACCCAGTTATAAAGCCGATGCCCCGGACGCAGATCGTTATTTATCCCCGGAACGAGGTAGCCCAGAATCTGCGATCCCTTATTATCGGCAAACGCAAAGTTGCCATGAAGATCGAGCCGGGCGCGCTCCGGCAGCCGATCTTCACGAATCAGCCCTCGCCAGGCGATATAGCCAGAATAAGTCGGGGTTTCACCCGGCCAGAGCAGCTGGCGGACGGTGGAGTTATTGCCATCGGCGCCAATCAGAATGTCGCCTTTTATATGGCTACCGTCCTCAAACCACGCGGTAACGCCCTCTTTTTGCGAATCGATACGCTGCAGTTTTTTCCCCTGATGGTAATTCTCTTTGCCGGTGGTGGTCAGTAATGTCGAATAAATTAACGACCATGAGGTTTGCATTTGTGGCGCTAATTGTTTGTATTCAACCGTACCGTCGGGATTATAAAAAATGCGGTATTGTGAACGAACGCCCATCTCATCCCATTTTTTATTAACGCCGCTTTCCTGAATCACCTCCACCACCTGCGGCTGAAGCACGATGCCACCGCCCTGGCTATCGAGATTTTTTGCCGAGCGTTCGAAAATATCCACATCCCATCCGGCTTTTTTCATCATATTTCCGGCAAAAAGTCCGCCAAGGGAACCGCCGATAATAATGGCTTTTTTAGGTTGGGTAATATCTGACACAGGCACCTCCGCATTTTATTTATGCCACCCAGGTAAGGGCATAAATAATAATTAACTGTCTGGCTGCTGACGTTAACCATAACAGCCTCAGCGCTAGCGGAGAATACCAGTAAAACCGGAAACACTATTGCGTAGCACGCAAAGCTGACTGGTATTCCTCACTCAAAACAGGCTAATGTAAGGACTCACCCAGGCGTTTTTCCTATACGAGAAAGTTAAAGCTATGGATATGTTTTCGTCCTTACAGGCGCTGGTCGCGGTGGTTGAGGAAGGCGGATTCTCTTCCGCCGGGCGGCGCCTGTCGCTTGCCACCTCTTCCGTCACCCGACAAATTGACACGCTTGAGCAATATCTTGGAACGGTGCTGCTGGTTCGCTCAACCCGAAAGGTATCGTTAACCGGGGCCGGAGAGCGGTACTACCAGCATGCCTGCAGGATTATGGCCGATCTCTCCTACGCTAACTACGAAGCCCGCGACCACTCCGGTATGCCCCGCGGGATCCTCAGAGCCAGCCTGCCGGTATCCTGGTCACTGCAATATTTAGCCACTTTATTGCCTGAATTCATGAAGCAATATCCGCTTATCCGGCTTGAACTCACTTTTACTGACGATGTGGTTGATCTGGCTGAGAACCGACTGGATCTCAGCATCCGGCTGGGGAAAATTTCTGCGCAAAACGTCATTGCCAAAAAGCTGCTGTTGCAAAAGCGCGTTCTTTGCGCCAGCCCGGCCTATCTTGCTGAAAAAGGCGTGCCATTGCTGCCTGCCGATTTACGACGCCATAATTGCCTGCTTTTCTCCTACTCTTCCGGTCAGACAAAATGGTTTTTCTTCCGCGATAAAACGGAAGGCGTCAGCGTTGAGGGAAACCTTAGATGCAACAATTCTCAGATACTCAGGCAGGCGGCTTTGGGCGGACAGGGTATTGCTTTGCTTCCGGACTGGCTGGTGAATAACGACGTTCAGCGCGGCGACCTGTTAGCGCTGTTTCCGGATATACGCGCTGATGTTACCGCTGACGAAGATGAATCCGCGGTGTATGCGCTTTATCATCCAAGCCGCCGCGACATTAAAATGGTGAAATTATTTGTCGATTTTATTTATCAGTTCCTCAACCAGCAGGCGGCAGAGGAAACTGATATTTTCTGCGGGAAGCCAGGCTAAAGCAGTACACCTGGTTATTTATCTAAACTAGCGGCGGATAAACGCAAGCACATCTTGATTAAACTGCCCGGCATTTAGCTGAGCCAGACCGTGGCTGGCGCCGGGATAGATTTTCAGCTCAGCGTCTGCGATTATCTTCGCGCTCTTAATGCCTGCCGCAGCAATGGGCACAATTTGATCGTCATCGCCATGAATAATCAGGGCAGGTTTGTCGATTTTTTTCAGGTCGTCCGTATAGTCGACTTCGGAAAACTCGCGGATACAGTCATACTCCCCTTTGATGCCGCCCTGCATCCCCATCCGCCAGAACGATTCGACCAGGCCATCATTGGTGGCGATATTTTCGCGATTAAAGCCATAAAACGGTACCGCCAGCTCGCGGAAGAACTGCGAACGATTGGCTGCGGTGCCGGTGCGGATATTGTCGAAAACCTCCAGAGGCGTGCCCTGCGGGTTATCAGCCGTTTGCAGCATTAGCGGTGGAACCGCGCCGACTAACACCACTTTTGCCACGCGGGAAGATCCGTGACGGCCGATATAGCGGGCGACTTCCCCACCGCCGGTTGAATGGCCAATCAGTATCGCATCATGCAGATCAAGATGGTCGAGCAGCTCGGCCAGATCGTCCGCGTAACGGTCCATGTTGTTGCCTTCCCAGGGCTGCTCGGATGCGCCATGCCCGCGGCGGTCATGGGCGATAACCCTGAAACCGTTCTGCCCAAAGAAAAGCATTTGTGCGTCCCAGGCGTCTCCGGAAAGCGGCCATCCGTGAGAGAAAACAACCGGCTGACCTTTGCCCCAATCTTTATACGCGATGCGAACATGATCTGAGGTAGTGAAATGGCTCATTATCGTTCTCCTGAAATTAACGGCATTAATTAGGAAACTACATCCCGTGTCGGGTGCAGTTAACTTAAACGACAATGTCAGAGGTGATAATCCGGGGAATATACAACGTAGTTTTGCATCTGGTGCAACGCTGGCGCCGTTCAGGGTATCCGGCTGTTTTTATGTCCGCGCCGTGTTACGTGCTGAGCGCCAAATTTGCCCGATATGGAGGGAAAACTGAAAATGCACCGGGAAGATTTTTCGCGCTTGCTCATTGAATCAAAATCACGAAGGGATTCTCAAAGAAACATGAAAAAGCCCGCTTAAGTTTCCTTAAGCGGGCTTCTCGAATTTGGCTCCTCTGACTGGACTCGAACCAGTGACATACGGATTAACAGTCCGCCGTTCTACCGACTGAACTACAGAGGAATCGTGTGAACGGGGCGAATATTAACGGCGACGCCCGGCCTTGTCAAAGGCTGTTTCGCACATTTCAAACCGTTTGCCGATTTATTCTCCACTTTGGGCGAAATTTGTCGTTTCGCCCAGAAAATGGTTAGGTTTCGCGCACCTGGCTTTTGTTTCGTGGATATTTCCACAGCCAGCGCCCGCTGACCATCCGGCAGTAGAACAGCGCGCCGCGTACCGCCCAGTCAAGCACCATCCCCAGCCAGACGCCAATCACGCCCATACCGAGTACGATGCCCAGCGTATAGCCCGCCACGACGCGGCAGCCCCACATCCCCAGCATCGACACCCACATGGTGTAGCGTACGTCGCGAGCGCCTTTAAACGCGCACGGCAGGGTCCAGGACATCGCCCAAATCGGCATAAAGAAGGCGTTCAGCCACAGCAGCTCTTTAACCACCACTTTGACATCCTCTTCGCTGGTATAGAACGAGGCGATCAGGTTAGCAAACGGCGCGGTTCCCCACGCAATTACCGTCAGGATGATGGTCGATAGCCAGAATACGTGCCACGCCTGGCGCTCCGCCTGCCCAATCTGGCCTTTTCCCAGCCGGGTGCCGGTAATGATGGTCGACGCGGAGCCCAGCGCGTTTCCCGGCAGATTAATCAGCGCGGCGAAGGAGAAAGCGATAAAGTTGCCGGCAATGACGTTGGTTCCCATGCCGGCGACGAACATCTGCGTCAGCAGCTTGCCGCCGTTGAACAGCACCGATTCGATGCTCGCCGGGATGCCAATGCCCATCACTTCCCAGATAATGGCAAAGTTAAGCGGTTTGAAGTAGCTCTTCAGCGAGATGCGCAGCGCGGGATTAAACCCGACGGCTAATACCCACACGATCGCCACCGCTCCGATGTATCGGGCGATGGTCAGCCCCAACCCTGCGCCGATGAAACCGAGGCCGGGCCACGAAAAAACGCCGTAAATCAGGATGCTGCTGATAATAATATTGATTATGTTCATCCCGCCGTTAATCAAGAGCGGAATTTTGGTATTGCCTGCCCCGCGCAGCGCGCCGCTGCCGATCAGCGCAATCGCCGCGGCCGGATAGCTCAGCACCGTCAGCTCCAGATAGGTTAAGGCCATATCCTTCACCTGGGCCGAGGCGTCTCCGGCGACAATATTGATAATCTCTTTGCCGAAGGCGTGTATTACCGCCGCCAGCAGAATGGAGAACAGCGTCATAATCGCCAGCGACTGCCTCGCCGCCGCCCGCGCGCGTCGCGGATCGCGCTTGCCGAGGCTAAAGGCAACCACCACCGTCGTCCCGAGATCGATAGCGGCAAAGAACGACATGATCACCATATTAAAGCTGTCGGCCAGCCCAACCCCGGCCATCGCCTCTTTACCCAACCAGCTCACCAGGAAGGTACTGACTACGCCCATCAGCAAAACGCAGCTATTTTCCAGCAAGATGGGAACCGCCAGCGGGCTGATTTCACGCCAGTAAAGTACGCGATAACTCTTACGTTTTTTGAACCAGGATGTTCGTTCTACGGCCCTGCGTGCTGCGGATGTGACGTTCAAGGGAGACCTTAGTGAGAAAAGTTGAAACTACATTTCAAATGATGATAGAGAAATGCTAATCCTGCAAAGCATTTTTCCTTCTAAATTGTCGGTAATTACAACAAATTGTTGATAGAAGCGGCGGTTGGTCGACAGGGGCAGAATAGATGTTTGACAAAAATTTTTTCGCCGCTAAGATACGACCCCACACGATTCCTCTGTAGTTCAGTCGGTAGAACGGCGGACTGTTAATCCGTATGTCACTGGTTCGAGTCCAGTCAGAGGAGCCATATTAAAGAAGCCCGCTTAAGGAAACTTAAGCGGGCTTTTTGTTTTTGTCGAGTTTGAGGGCCGGATAAGAGCACTAAGCCCGCCGACCTCCGCCCTTGTCAACGTCAGTCTGCCGCTAAGATGCCCCTGTTATTCTGTTTTTTATTGTCAGCGGCTCACCGCCGGTAAGTTTTTATGGCGTTAATTTAGCCATCAGAAAATACGTCAGAGGCGCTCTTTCCTGAGCCATAAATAAGAGAGTTTTGAGACACAACTCAATGCTCGGTCTATATATTTGCTGTAAATAAAAGCATGTTTTTAAAAACAGTATTGACAGTACTTTTAAAAGCGGTAGATTGGATTTTAACAGCGCTGGAATGGTAGTTCGCTGTTATAATTTGCGATAAAGGCTACGTATTTTGTTGTATGGGATTACGGGTGTTAAGAAGATTATTTTTTACACCGGTAATGTTTTAAGGTCATGCAGTCAGAGTCGTTAATCGCAAATCTGGGGGAAGTAGCGCGACGATGTAAGGCTATGTTTTAAGAGTTATTGTTTGCGATTGAGTTGTGTACGTTAGTTAAGTTAAATCATCGCAACGGAAGTCAAGCCACGCATCAAAGAGTATATGTCGCGAGGGGATGTACTTGTTTAAAGTGCCATTTTTTAGCGTTATGAAAATGGTGGGGTAGGTTAACAAGAAAATAGCGGGAGGTTTTAGTTAGTATCAGCACCCAATATTATCTGTGATAAACGTGTACATTTAAAGCAGTATCATGAGTAGTACCCATATTAAGTCCATGAATGTTAAACCTTAAATCAGTAGTTCCTTAAAAGCCCTGGCTGCAATGGTCAGGGCTTTTTTGTATCTGCGCCGTTGATTGCGGATATCCGCCTCTATGAAACGCCTCCTGAGTCCCCCGGCACGAGTGGCGGAACAGTCTCCTCGCCACCCGGCATGCCCGCAGGCTTCTCCTCCTTGCTGGCAGTCGCACGCGCCGTCGTATTATGCTCAACCATGCCGCTAAGGATGTAGTCTGATGACAATCGTAGCCGCCCATGCGCGAAACGGAGGTCATCATGATTTTTTTGAGCTACGTCACTTCGCAGACATACCTGCACGGCCGGATCCGTCGGCGAACCTTACGCGCGGTACAGCGCCAGCTGGCGCTGGAAAACAGCGAGACCTGGAGGTGGCATGGAGGAAAAGGCAGACACCGTCAGATGTCTGCGAAATCAGCAAAGCGCCCGCTGATTAAAGGAGCTACAGCGCCACAACGCGATAGTTGGCGATTCTTAATTCCGCTATTTGCTGCATATCGATATGGGACAAGGTGAAATCAAGGATCGCAAAGTTCTCGGCCATTCTCCCGGGGTTGGATGACATGGTGTTTGACTGAATGCCCGACTGTAAAATCCAGCGCAGAATAATTTGTGCCGGCGTCCTGGCATAATAGTCCGCCAGCCGCTGAATAAGCGGATATTTAAGTACCTCTCCCCGGGCTATCGAACAATACGATGATAGCGGGATCTGCGTCTCTACCGCAGCCTGCAGCAGATCGCGTTGATCGAGCAGAGGGTGAAACTCGACCTGGTTGACGACGAGCGGCGTGGCGATCTCGTCGCGTGCCGCCCCCATCTGCTCAGGCGAGAAGTTACTTAAGCCAATATATTTTGTCAGCCCCTGCCGCTGCGCCTGCTCCAGCAAACGCAACGTGGCGCTGAACGCCTGCTTTGGCGGGCTATGCAGCAGCAGCACATCCACCTGTTCAACGTTAAGCGCCGTCAGGCTGTGCGCCACCGAAGCCATAAACAGATCTTTGCGGTAATTCGCCGGCAGGACTTTCGTCGTGATGCAAAGCTCACCGCGCGCGACGGGATGACGGCTTAATACCTGCCCAATCTGCTGTTCGTTTTCATACATCTGCGCGGTATCGATCGCCCGATAGCCGATGCTCAAGGCATGCTCTAAGGCGGTGGTTAAGCGTTCTCCGCGCAGTTTATAGGTGCCAAAACCGCGGATAAACTCGGGCCGATAAAGAATATTCATATCTTTTTCCTCAAAGGACGGTTTTAGCGGCGCAGCGGCTGACTCGCAGCCTGCTGCCAGAGCGAGGCAATGTTAAACGCCGCCGACTCCAGCAGGACGGCGGCTTCCCGCAGGGCGCGCTCGTAGGAGATAATGCCGGGGACCAGCGAAAACGCCGAGATTAAACCGAGCTCATACAGCGCTTCATATCCGCTGCCGAGCGAGCCGGCCAGCGCAATGCTGGGGCAGCCGTGGGCATGAGCGCGGCTGATAACGCCGGCAGGCCCCTTACCGCCGCTGGTCTGTGCATCAAGCCGCCCCTCGCCGGTAATGACCAGATCGGCATCGCGCACCTGCGCATCGAAATGCAGCGTGTTGAGCACAATATCGATCCCGCTCGACATCTCTGCGTTCAGCACCCCCTGCAGCGTGGCGCCGATCCCGCCTGCGGCACCGCCGCCCCTCAGGCTGGCGATATCGTCCCCGGTTCTGGATGTGAGAATAGTGGCGATCCGCGCCAGGTTGCTTTCAATCCTGGCCGCCGTTTGCGCGGTTACCCCTTTTTGCGGACCAAAAACCGCGGTCGCGCCCTGCTCGCCGAGCAACGTATTGTTGACGTCGCAGGCCAACAGCAGCTCCACCTGGGCTAATCGCGGGTCCAGTCCGCTGAAGTCGAGATCGGCCAGCTCATCAAGCCCTCCGGCCCCCCAGGGAACGTCCTCCCCCGCGGCGGTGATACAGCGGCAGCCCAATGCCTGCAGCATACCAATCCCCCCTTCATTGGTGGCGCTGCCGCCCAGGCCGATAATGATTTTGTCGACGTCGCGATCCAGCGCCGCTTTAATCAGCTCCCCGACTCCGTAGCTGGTTGCGAGCAGCGGATCCCGGTCTTCCGGTGCTACCCACTGCAGGCCGCAGGCGGCGGCAACCTCAATGACCGCCGTTTTACCATCGCCAAGCAGGCCGAAAAAACCCTGCACCGGCGTCCCCATCGGCCCGGTTACCGCGACGGAGATCCGCTGGCCTGAGGTCGCGTTTATCAGCGCATCCACCGTCCCTTCACCGCCGTCAGCTATCGGTAGCTTCACGCACTCCACGCCAGGCAAGGCTCGACGCAGACCCCGCTCGATAGCATCGGCAACGGCGCTGGCGGACAGACTCTCTTTAAAGGAGTCCGGGGCAATAATTATTTTCATCGCGATTTACCTGCTATCAATCAGAAACGGGAAACCAACATTCCGCCATCGGCGCTAATCACCTGGCCGGTTAGGTAGGGCATCCCGCCGCTGGCCAGGGTGGTTACTATCGTGCCTATCTGAGCGGGGGTCCCCAGCTCCGGCAGCAGGGTTAAGCCTTCATCAACGCGCTTTTGGTACATTGCCAGCGAAGGCTGCGTCATTTCGGTAGCAATCAGTCCCGGCTGAATATCAAACACCTGCACTCCCGCCCTGGCGAGACGGGAAGCGAATAGTTTCGCCACCATCGCAGCCCCGGCTTTTGAGACACAGTACTCTCCGCGATTGATGGAGGCCGCCGAGGCGTTCGAGGAAGAGACGACGATCAGGCTGTAGTGCAGTTCGGGAGAGCGGGTACCGGCAAGCAGGCGTCGGGCAAATGCCTGGCAGAGAAAGAACGTGGCGCGGGCGTTAACGGCCTGGCAGCGATCGTAGCTTTCCGGCGTCACGTCGAGGAGATCGCCGCGGCTGGTCACCGACACGCCGGCGTTGTTCACGAAGGTCGTCAGCGGCCCTAGCTCATGTTCCGCCCGCGCCAGCATCCTGTCGTGCAGGCTGATATCCGCCACGTCGCCGGGCACGGCAACGGCCTTAACGCCCCAGCCTTTTAGGCGCGCCACGGATGCCTGTAGCGCCGCAGAATCCTGATAATCATTCAGCGCAATATCGAAGCCGGCCTGCGCCAGCTTTGCGGCGATCTCAAAACCGATGCCGCGCGCCCCACCGGTGATAAACGCTACCTGTCGTGTTTTAACGGTCATTTTTTGTCCCATTATGGAGTGAGAATACGCCGAAAGCATAGCTACACCCTTCATCACTTGTAAATAAATAGTTACTTACTATATGCAAATATGAGATCTGCGTACTCCACGCGTGACGGGTGAAGATCGCCAGCAAAATCTTTGTGACTGATATCTCAAACGCAAGCAAAACAGCCCGGGAAGAAAAAATGAGGAAAAGATAATATAAATCATATTGATAAGAGATATTCTCAGGCAAAACCCTCGAGGAGAAGCATTTGCTCATTCGCAAAGGAAATATTTAAAAATAACAATAAAAAACAAAATACTAGGCAACTCCCTATCCGATAAACGAGCCACGTAAACCCGGCCCAAAGCGCTTCATTGCCAATCTCATTCTCGAATGATATATCATCAACTTGTAAGTAATTAGTTATTTACATGTTGCGTATTTTTCACCGGGATAAACTCCTCCACGTAAACCGAAAAGACAGGAAATATCGCTATGTCATTTATTAAAAAATTCGTTGAACAAAGCGTGATTAGCCGACGTGAATTCCTGCTGAAAAGTGCCCTTGGCATCGGCGGCATGGCTGCGCTTCCGCTTATCAGCCCGTTCTCGAAAGCCTTGGCGGCTGAGGGGGGGAATCTCACTCTGGCCTGGGGCTACCGCGACCCTGACAACTCCTACTGGAACGCGATTGCCGCCGGCGGGCAATCTTATGCGAAGACGCAAAACTCGACGATGGTGAGCCTGATTAACGGCGGCAATAACGAGAAGGTGCTGTCTGATATCAAAGCCCTGCTTTCCAAAACCGAAGGGAAACTGGCGATCGGCTGCGATCCTAACGATGCCCCTAACGCGCGAGCCGTGGTGACCGCCTGCCAGCAGCGCGGCGCGTTTATTACCACCATCTGGAATAAAACCGACGATCTGCATCCCTGGGATTTTGGCGACAACTACGTGGCCCACATCAGCTGGTCGGATTTCGAGCCGGCTCAGCAGTGCGCGCAGCTGCTGTTTGACGCGATGGGGAAAAAAGGCGGGATTGTCGGGCTGGGCGGTATCGCCTCCAACGTCCCGGCGATTGAGCGCAAAGCGGGGCTGATGCACAAGCTGAAAGAGAACCCGGATATCAAACTGCTGGACTGGCAGGATGCGGACTGGAGCACTTCGAAAGCCAACGACATGATGTCCACGATGCTCACCCGCTTCGGGGATGATATCAAAGGCATTTTCTCCTCCAACGACAGCATGACCCTCGGCATTATTGAGGCTCTACGCGCCGAAGGCCTGGCGGGACAGATCCCGATCGTTTCCTACGACGGCACTCCGGACGCCGTCAAGCTGTGCATCAGCGGTGAAATACTCTGCACCGTGAGCACCGATCCCTACTGGGCCGGAGGCATTGCGCTTTCACTGGCGCACCATGCGGCTCTCGGCAGCTTCAAGCCCTCCGCCGAACCGCATGAGCATCGCGAATTTTATGGTCCGACGATCATGATAACTAAAGACGACGCGCAGAAATGGTACCAGGAAAATATCGTCAATACGCCGGTGAACGACTGGAATAATTTCTGGCAGGCGTCAAAAGGGCCTATTCAGTATCGCAAATTATAGTTGTCTCCTTCTGCAGATATTTATTCTCGATGAAGACGTTATAAATTCAATGAGTGAAGGTCGAACATGTCATCACATTCAGGCTACAAAGATTTTTTGCGCAAATGGGCGCCGCTGATGGTGCTGCTGCTGCTCTGCACCATCATCAGCGTTATTTATCCCGGTTTTTTATCCGTGCGTAATTTCTCACGGTTACTGACCGCCAGCGCCGCGCCGTTAATGATTGCCATAGGCGTGACGTTTATCATTATTATGGGTTCGATCGACCTGTCCATTGAAGGCATTATGGCTTTCTGCGGCTCCATGCTGGCAATCATCATGGTGAAACTGGGCGGTTTTAGCGAACTCGGATATTTAGCGATTCCCGCCGCAATCCTTATTTCGGCAGCCTGCGGGCTAATCAACGGTCTTATTCACGTAAAGCTTAAAATCCCCTCATTCCTGGTCAGCCTGGGCATCGGTTTTAGCTTAATTGGCGTCACGATGGTGACGACCGGCGGCGAGCGTATTCCCCTGCCCGACCCGGTATTCCGGTTACTGCTGACCGAGCGCATTTTTGATTTCCCGCTGATGGTCTATCTCGCCGGGGCGGCCCTGCTGGTTGCCTGGTTTATTCAACGCTATACCGCGCTGGGGCGTAATTTTTATGCGATCGGCGGCGGCGAGCATCTGGCCTACGCGTCCGGCCTGTCGGTAAAACGTATTCGCGTGCTTGGCTTTGCGCTGGCCGGAGTATTTTACGGCCTGGGCGCCGTCTTTGCGGTCGCCCGCCTGGGCTCGGTCGCCAGCAACCTCGGCGATGGTTATACCTTTATCGCCATCACCTCCGTGGTCGTCGGCGGCACCTCCTTAATGGGCGGCAACGGCGGCGTGTGGCAAAGCCTGATCGGCGTGCTGATTATCAACGTTATTAACAACGGCATGGTGCTGGTCGGCTTCCCGACCTATATCCAGCAAGGGGTTTTAGGCGCCCTGGTTATCATCTCGGTGGCATTAGTCACTAATCGTAAACGTCTGCAAATAGTGAAGTGACGATTATGCTTGAATTCAAAAATGTTGGTAAATCGTTCCCGGGCGTTCTGGCCTTACAGAATATAAATCTGCAAATTAATCCCGGCGAAATTGTCGGATTAGTCGGCGAAAACGGCGCCGGGAAATCGACGCTGATGAAAATAATTTACGGCGCCTATCAGCATGATAAAGGTGAAGTGCTGATTAATGGTCAGCCGGTGGTATTTCGCTCGCCACGCGACGCCATGATGCAGGGTATCGGGATGGTATTTCAGGAGCAGTCGCTGATTTCCAACCTCAGCGTGATGGAAAATATATTCCTCGGCTTTGAACAACCGTTTAAAAAGCTGGGCGTTATCAACTGGAAAAAAATGGCGGCGGCGGCCAGAAAGCAGCTGGCGAAAGTCAAACTGGATATCGATCCGCAAACAATGACCGCCGAGCTTTCCTTTACCCAACGTCAGCTGGTGGAGCTGGCGAAGGTTTTAACCCTTGAGGAGAGAAGCAGCGGCCACTTAATTATCCTGCTCGACGAGCCGACTTCGGTCCTGCCGGCCCAGGAGATAGAGCTGCTGTTTGAGCTGGTCAGGGAGCTGAAAAGCCGGGCCTCTTTTATTTTCGTTTCGCATCGCCTCGATGAAGTGATGGCGCTGTCCGACCGCATCTACGTGATGAAGGATGGGCAGGTTATGGATATGCTCACCCGCGACCGCTTCGACGTGGTGAATATTCAGCGCCAGATGGTCGGCCGGGATATCGATGAACGCTATTATCGCGAGCATCGTAAGCACCGAATTAACAAAGAGACAACCTTAGTCGAATTAAAAAATATTTCGCTGCCGGGCCATTATAAAAACGTCTCCCTGTCGCTACACGCCGGCGAAGTGCTGGCGCTGGTCGGAACCGATGGCGCGGGTACCGAAGAAATCATCCGCTCGATCTTCGGATTGATGCAGCCGGAACGGGGAGAAGTGATCCTCAACGGCAGAGCGGTACGCAAATTTAGCCCCACCCACAGCATCGCCGAGGGAGTGGGATATATTCCTCGCGAGCGCAAAATCGAGGGCATCGTCGAAGGCATGTCGGTGGTGGAAAATATTACCCTCGCCAACCTGCAGGACTATTCCAGCGGCGGACTGCTGCAGGTCCATCACGAGCGCAGGCTGGCAAACGAGTGGGTTAAAAAGCTGTCGATTAAAACCGCCAGTATTGATACGCAATGCGGCAAGCTTTCCGGCGGCAATCAGCAAAAGGTGGTGCTGTCGAAATGGCGGACCGCTGAGGCGAAAATCATCCTGCTTGACCACCCTACCCGCGGCCTCGATATCGGTGCCAAAGAGGATGTCTATGACTTAGTACGCGACTTCACCGATGAGCAATGCGGCGTGATTTTGATCGCCGACTCTCTGGAGGAGGCTATCGGCCTCGCCCACACCATCGCTATTTTTAAGGACGGCCGACTGATGCATCAGTTTACCGGCTGCGAAGAGAAGCGCCCGGAGCAATATGAATTATTGCAGCATTTCGTCTAGGTTATTAAGGCCCATCTCCATGAAAATCATCCGTTCTGACTCATTAGCAGTGCCGACAAATAATAATAGCGGTAGCCCGACGCGGCCGCCGTTAACCGGGCGTGAAAAAATCACCCGCTATTTACCGATACTCACCCTGGCGGTATTAGTGGCCTTGGTCAGCCTCTATAACCCGGATTTTCTTAAGCTCGACAATATATTCCAGCTGCTGCAGGACGCTTCGACGCTGTTTATTATGGCGATCGGCATGACCTTTGTGATTTATATCGGCGGAATAGATTTATCCGCCCAGTCGATTGCCAGCATGTCGACGGTCGTACTGGTCATTCTGCTATCGCAAATTGGCGTGCTGGCTATTCCGCTGACGCTGGCGATCGGCGCGCTGTTCGGCGCGGCTTCCGGCTGGGTGCATACCCGCTTTAAAATATCATCATTCATTACTACCCTCGCCGTGGGGGGGATCGCCTACGCTACCGGACAGGTTATTTCCGGACAGCGGGCGTTTTATATTCCTGGGGATATTCGCAGCCAGACGGTTGGCTGGATGACCGCCACCGTCTTTACGCTGCCGGCGGAAATCATCATCGCCGCCGTACTGCTGCTGCTGGCGCTGCTGATGGAAAGACGCACCGCGCTGGGGCGCCATATGAAGGCGGTTGGCGCAGGGGAATCCGCCGCGCTCGCCAGCGGCGTGAAGGTGGTTAAGGTGAAGATCCTCACCTTTGCCATCGCCGGAGCGTTCGCCGCCGCCGCCGGGGTGCTGCTGGCGACCCGTCTGTCCGGCGCATCGCCGACGATGGCCGATCAGTTCCTGCTACCGGCGATTGTCGCGGTGCTGTTAGGCGGCACGCCGCTGACCGGCGGCGTGGGCGGCGTATTGAGCACGCTTATCGGCACCATCATCGTCGCCGTCATTCGTACCAGTATGACCTACCTGAACGTTGAAGCGCAGGCGCAGCAGATCTTCTTCGGGGCGCTGATGATCGCGGCCATTGCGATGACCATCGATCGTTCCAAAATTTCTACCGTTAAATAACCGGAGCCGGCCATGATCCCCAAATTAATGAAAGCGGCGGTGCTTACCGCCGCCAAAAAATTCGAAATACGCCAGGTTCCGGTCCCCGAATACGGGGATGACGAGGTCCTCATTCGCGTCAGCCAGTGCTCGATCTGCGGCACGGATATCCATATCTATAACGGCCACTATGCCCAGGATAAGCTACCGTTAATTCCCGGCCACGAGTTTAGCGGTGAAATTGTTGCCGTTGGCCCTCGCGTCGCGGCCCTGACGCCGGGCCAGCGGGTGGTCGCCGATATCAATATCAGCTGCGGCCACTGCTATTATTGCCGGCGCAACGAGCTGCTCAACTGCCCGGAGATCCGCCAGCTCGGCATTCACACCCACGGGGCCTTTGCGCAGTACGTGGCCGTGCCGGCCCGCCTGGTGATTCCTCTCAGCGACGAGGTTACGGATAGTGTTGCCTGTCTGACCGAGCCGTTCTCCTGCGTGGTTCGCGCCGGTAAAAAAATCGGCCTCAGCGTGGCGGAGTCGGTGGTGGTCATCGGCGCCGGCCCGGTGGGCAATATGCATATTCAGATGGCGCGCCTGCTGGGGGCCGCGCCGATTATTGCCGTAGAGCTGAATCCGCAGCGCGCCGAACTCGCCGGGCAGTGCGGAGCGGATAGCGTCATCACCGACCCCGAACGCGCGCTGGAGCAAATAAAGCTGCTCACCCAGGGCCGCGGCGCCGACGTGGTCATCGAAAGCGTCGGCCATCCCGAGCTGTACAAACAGGCGCTGACGTTTATGCGCCCCGGCGGACGGCTGCTGGCCTTTGGTTTAACCGACGGCGAAACCGCCATCGCCATCAGGCCGCTGGAGATTATTTTAAAAGAGCTAAGGATTCAGGGCAGCGTAGCCGGGATGGGCGAAGACATGCACCAGGCGCTACATCTGTTGCAGCATCAACGTTTTATCACCGCGCCCTTTTGCCAGTCCATCCATCCGCTGGAGGATATTCAGCAGGTTTTCACCTCCCTGCTCGCGCAGCCGCAGTATTTGAAAGTCCAGCTGCGCATCGCGCAGGAATGAGGCCTTAGCGACGCGGATAAGGCCGCAAGGATCAAAAAAGGTGCTCATCAGGAGCACCTTTTTTATTCTGCAATCTTCACTCAGGCCTTGCGGTCTGCCGGGGTGGGCGCGTCTTCATCCAGCAGCCCCTGTTGTTGCAGCGTACGCCAGAAATCATCCGGGATCGGCGCGGCAATCCACTCCAGGCAGTTCTCAAGCTGCGCCACCGTGCGGGTGCCGGGAATGATGGTGGGCACCGCCGGGTGAGCCAGGACAAACTGTAGCGCGGCCGCCGGCAGGCTAACCTGATAATCGCGGCAGACGTTTTCAATTTTGCTGACCTTTTCCAGAACCGGCTGGCCGGCCGGGCCGTAGTTGTATTTCGCGTTCTCAACCGCCCCGGTCGCCAGAATTCCGCTGTTGAATCCCCCGCCGATCACCACCGCCGCATTGCGCTCCTCGCACAGCGGCAGAAACGCTTTTAACGCCTCCTGTTCCAGCAGCGTGTAGCGCCCGGCCAGCAGGAAACAGTCGAAGTCGGCCTCCTGCAGCGCCGCATGGCAAACTTCCCATTCATTGACGCCCATGCCGACGGCTTTAATCACCCCTTCATCACGCAGCTGCGCCAGCGCGCGCCACGCGCCGTCCATCGCCTGGCGAAAATAGTGCGGCTGCTTATCGCCGTGGGTATAAACATCACAGTCGTGAATAAAAGCGATATCGATATGCTCCAGCCCCGTGCGCTGCAGGCTGTCTTCAATCGAACGCATGGTAGCAGAGTAAGAGTAATCAAAAATCGCCTCAAACGGCAGCGGATTGACCCATGCCCCGGAATCAATTTCAGCGCGCTTTTTCGGCTTCAGCAGGCGGCCGACCTTGCTGGAGAGCACGTACTCATCGCGCGGATACCAGCGCAGGCCGTGGCCAATCCTCGCTTCGCTCAGGCCATGTCCGTACAACGGCGCCGTATCAAAATAGCGCAGGCCGCTGTTCCACGCCTGATGGATCATGTTTTCCGACTCCTGCTCGCTGATGGGGCGAAAAATATTGCCAATCGGCGCTGCGCCGTAGCCCATTGCGGTGACCTGAATATTTGTACGACCAAACGCATTCTTCTGTGATGGAACCATGCCAGCCCTCCTGCAGATTGATGATTTAATTAACTAACAAGATAGTTATATCAAAACGAATGTTGTGAAAATGTTACCTGGATAACAAAGCGTCATCAATTACGTTGATCCTTCATTTTTTTTCTGCAATTGTAACTAACTAGTTAGTTTATTTATTACCGAATACAACGAGGATAACGAGAATGCACGGCAAACTGAAAAGCGTCGATGACGCAGTGGCTTTGATTAAAGACAACTCCACCGTTGCCTTCACCGGCTCAGGCGGCGGGCTGCTGGAGTCCGACTACGTCATGGCGGCCATCGCGACGCGCTATCGTGAGACCGGGCATCCCCGGAATCTGACCCTGATTCATGCCTTAGGTATTGGCGACGGCAAGGGGTCCGGTCTTGGGCGGCTGGCCATTCCGGGCCTCATCAAACGGATCATCGGCGGGCACTGGTCCTGGTCATCCGAGCTGCAAAAAATGGCCCGCAACAATGAGATAGAAGCCTACTGCTTGCCCACCGGCATCATCATGACGCTGTATCGCGAAAGCGGCGCCGGGCGCCCGGGAGTCATTTCCAGCGTCGGGCTGGGGACCTTTGTCGACCCGCTGATTAGCGGTGGAAAATGCAACGACATCACCTGCGAAAATATCGTTTCGCGCATTGAGCTCGACGGGAAAACCTGGCTGCACTACAAGCCTTTTAAAGTTGATGTCGCGGTGATTCACGGTTCACAGGCGGACGCGGTGGCGAATATCTCCACCAGCGAAGAGCCGGCGGATCTGGATACGTATGCCGTCGCTTTAGCCGCGCATAACAACGGCGGCATGGTCATCGCCCAGGTGAAATCCACCACTCCTGAGCACTTTGTCCCGGCCCGAAAGGTGACCGTACCCGGCGTAATGATCGACCATATCGTCGAATGTCCGACACAGTGGCAAAGCTATCTTGCCGAATACGATCCGGCCCTCTCCGGCCAGCTCGCCCCGCCGGATGAGCACCCGCTCGACGCGCCGGCAGAGGGCATTCGCCGCCTGATTTCTGGGCTGGCGGTACGGGAGCTGAAGCCGAATATGCGGGTCAATTACGGCTTCGGTATCCCCGGCGGGATCTCCGCTATGGCGGAGAAATCGCTGGTAGACTCCTGCTGGCAGATGGTGGAACAGGGCATTCACAACGGCCAGCTTCTCGACGGCGCGCTGTTCGGCGCGGCAAAGTATCCGCACGCCATCGTCAGTTCGCTCGATCAGTTCGATCTGTTTTGCGGCGGCGGGCTCGATATCACCTTCCTCGGCATGGGAGAGATGGACGCGGAAGGCAACGTTAACGTTTCTCAGCTTGGCGACACGATCGTCGGGCCGGGCGGTTTTATTGATATTACCTGCGGCGCCAAAAAGGTGGTTTTCTGCGGCACCTTCGAAGCGAAAGGTTTACAGGTGTGCCAGCAGGGAGAGCAGTTACAAATCGAGTCTCACGGGCAAATTCCCAAGCTGGTGCAAAAGGTTCGCCATATCACTTTCAGCGGGCCGGAAGCCATAAAACGCGGGCAGGAGGTGCTGTACGTCACGGAGCGCGCCATTTTCAGGCTGACGGAAGACGGCGTTGAGCTGGTCGCGGTGGTCAGCGGGGTTGACCTCGAACGGGATATTTTGCAGCGCATGCAGTTCTGCCCGAAAGTCGATCGCCCCGCCATTGTTGCTCTTTGAATCGTGAGGGTAATGCGGGTATCAGGGCTGTAATATCCGCATTATCGTTTCGACGTTGAAATCAAGGCGCTGCTGAAGGGAATCAGCGTCCATGAAATTACGATCGAACAGAATGGCGCCGGTATATTTATTATTAAAGTAATAGTAGTTTACCGCCGCAATGGTAATCACCAGCTGCTCAGGATCGACGCCGGCCCTGAACACGCCCTGCTCCACACCGCGCTGAAGAATATTCTCCATCAGGGCTACCATCGATTTTTGCGCTGATTTGATCGCCACCGACTTTTTCAGATGCACGGCGCGATGCAGGTTTTCACTGTTGACCAGCGTCAGAAATTCCGGATTTTTCAGGTAGTAGTTCCAGGTAAAGCGGACCAGCGCTTCAACCGCCTCTTGCGGCTCCAGCTTTTCAAGATTTAATTTTTTTTCCGCCGCACGTATATCGAGGTAGGAGTCTTCAACAACTTTCTGGAAAAGCTGCTCCTTACTACCAAAGTAGTGATAAATCATGCGCTTATTTGACTTTGCTTTTTCAGCGACAACGTCAATGCGCGCCCCGCCGAGTCCCTTTTGCGCAAACTCTCGTTTCGCGGCTTTGAGGATCCGATTTTGTGTCGCAATAGGGTCACGGACCTGCACTGTTTTTTCAGAAGCTGATTTAGTCATTACATCGTTTTGGTTGCGGATCTGGCTGATGATTAATCCTTACTCATTGGAGGAAATCAAGAAAAATTTTTGGCTGTTCTCCTTTCTGCTAGCCGCTTAACAATTTCATTACAAGGGCTGGCGTTTCCTTATCCAATCGAAAAACAGCGTGCTAACATATGTAACCATATAGTTATATATATAATACATAAATCTTTTAAAACATCAAGTTAAACGCAAAAAAACCCAACTCATTCTGTCAGCACTCATCACGTTGAGGGCAGGATGACAACGATCACACACCGGCTCTTACCGTGCGGTAAGAAATGCTATGAACGATGGGAAGAGAATTATGAGTAATACATTTCGCCCTGTAGACGTTAACCACGCTTTGCTGCCCGAAAAAGCACGCGAGTTTCAGATGTTCATCAATGGCAAATGGACCGCAGGCCACGGCAGCGAAAACTTTGTGCGTAAAAGCCCGGCTCACGATATTGTCGTCAGCAGCTATCCTGCCGGCACCGCTGAAGACGTTGATGATGCGGTAAAGGCGGCCAGAGAAGCCTTTGACTGCGGGAAGTGGTCGCGTATTAGCGGCGCGGCGCGGGCGGCAGTACTGCTGAAAACCGCGCAGCTGATCCGCGAGAAGCTGGACGAGCTGGCGCTGCTGGAAACGCTTGAAACCGGCAAACCGATCGCCCAGTCCCGGGGAGAAATCCAGGGGGCGGCGGATATCTGGGAATATGCCGCAGGTCTGGCGCGCAGCGTTAAGGGCGACAGCTTTAATAACCTCGGCGACAGCATGCTCGGTCTGGTGACCCGCGAACCCATCGGCGTCGTCGGCGTCATCACCCCGTGGAACTTTCCTTTCTTTATCGGCGCGGAACGCTACCCCTACATTCTGGCGGCGGGCTGTACGCTGGTGGCGAAAGCCGCTGAGATCACCTCCGGCACGACCCTGCTGCTGGCCGGCATTCTTCAAGAAGCGGGCCTGCCCGACGGCGTATTTAACGTCGTCACCGGCAGCGGCTCGATAGTCGGTCAACATCTTACCGAACATGCCGACGTTGATATGGTTTCCTTCACCGGCTCTACCGCCGTCGGCCAGATGGCGCTGCACGCTTCGGCAAAAAACATTAAGCGTCTTGGGCTGGAGCTGGGCGGCAAGAACCCGCAGGTGGTATTTGCCGATGCCGATATCGACGCCGCGCTGGACGGTACGCTGTTTGGTTTCCTGTTTAATACCGGCCAGTGCTGCGTCAGCGGCAGCCGCCTGCTGGTTGAGCGTTCAATCCATAAGGATTTCTGCCAGAAGCTGGTTGAGCGCGCGCGAAGAGTGCGCAGCGGCGATCCGCTGGATGAAAGTACCCAGATTGGCGCGATTATCACTGAGAAGCACTACCAGACCGTGCTCAGCTATATTGCACAGGGCAAAAATGAGGGCGCAACGCTACTCACCGGCGGCAGCGCGGTTAACGCCGGCTGCGGGCTGTTTATCGAACCGACTATTTTCGATGATGTGACGCCGGAGATGACGATTTTCCGCGAAGAGATCTTCGGCCCGGTACTCTGCGTCACCCCGTTCGACAGTTATGAAGAAGCTATCAGAATTGCCAACGATACCTGCTACGGGCTGGCTGCCAGCATCTGGACCTCGAACCTCGATCATGCGGTGCAGGGATTCCGCGATCTTAAAGCGGGCAGGCTGTGGGTGAATACCACTATCGCCGGCGGTCCTGAACTGCCTTCAGGCGGATTTAAGCAATCCGGCATCGGACGCGAAAGCGGCAGCTATGGTCTGGATGAATATACCGAAATTAAATCCGTGCATATCCAGTTGGGCAAGCGCGCCAAATGGCTCGCTGAATGATTTTTGGCAGAGGATCAGACATGTACGACTACATTATTATCGGCGGCGGTTCGGCGGGCAGCGTCCTTGCCTCGCGCTTAAGTGAAAATAGCCACTGTAAAGTGCTGCTGGTTGAGGCTGGCCCAAAGGACAGCAACCCCTACATCCACTTGCCGGTCGGTTTTAGCAAACTCACCTCCGGGCCGCTGACCTGGGGCTATAAAACGGTGCCCCAGCCCCAGCTGGGCAATCGTGAGCTGCTGTTTGCCCAAGGGCGGGTACTGGGCGGCGGTAGCTCTATCAACGCAGAGGTGTTCACCCGCGGCACCCCAGCGGACTACGACCGCTGGGCGGCGGATGAGGGCTGCGACGGCTGGTCATTTGCCGATATCCAGCGCTATTTTATTAAATCCGAGGATAACGATACCTTTTCAAACGCCTGGCACGGCGTCGGCGGTCCGCTCGGCGTCTCCAGCCCGGTCAGCGCTAACCTGATGAGTAAAACCTTCAGTAAAGCCTGCCAGCAGGCGGGATTGCCCTACAACCCTGATTTCAACGGCGCCACTCAGGCCGGCTGCGGCCTGTATCAGACCACCACCCGCCATGCCCGCCGCTGCTCCGCGGCGGTGGGATATCTGAAGGACGCGAGCCGGCGCAGCAATCTCACTATTAAGACCGGCTGCCATATTTCCCGGCTGATTATCGATAACCAGCGCGCCGTCGGCGTGGAGATTTACCAGGATGGCAAGCAGCAGCGGCTGCATGCCAGCTGCGAAGTTATCGTCAGCGCCGGGGCGATCGGCTCGCCTAAACTGCTGCAGCTTTCGGGAATTGGCGCGGCGGATGAACTGACCAAAAAAGGGATTACGGTCGCGGCCGACCTGCCGGGCGTGGGCGAAAACCTGCAGGACCACGTGGGCATCGATCTGATATTTGAGCTCGGCAACGCCCTGAGCTATGACAAGTACAAAAAGACGCACTGGATGATGTGGGCGGGGCTGGAGTATCTGCTGTTCCGCAAAGGTCCGGTATGTTCGAATATCGTCGAAGGCGGCGCATTCTGGTACGCCGATAAGCAGTCGATAAATCCGGATACCCAAATTCACTTCCTGGCCGGAGCCGGCGTGGAAGCCGGTATCGAACAGGTGCCGTCCGGCTCCGGCGTGACGATTAATAGCTATTTCCTGCGTCCGCGCAGCCGCGGCCGGGTCGCTTTACGCACGGCGAACGCCAGCGACGCCCCGCTTATCGATCCGAACTATCTCAGCGATCCTTACGATATGAAAATGACGATCGAAGGCTGCAAGCTGATGCGCGATATCATGCAGCAAAGCGCCTTCTCGCCGTATATTCGCCGCGAGCATATGCCGGGACACGAAGCGCAAAGTGATAAAGATCTGGAAGAGTACATTCGCCGGTTTGCGCGCACCTGCTATCACCCGGTCGGCACCTGCAAAATGGGCATCGATGAGCTGTCGGTCGTCGATACTCAGCTGCGCGTTCGCGGCATTGAAGGGCTGCGCGTGGTGGACTCGTCGGTGATGCCAAGCCTGGTCAGCTCTAACACCAATGCCCCCACCATTATGATTGCCGAGAAAGCCAGCGATCTGATTATCGCGTCGCACTGATCACAAATTGCTGCCCATGTTTCTGCTCATGGGCAAAAATCGATTGAATAAATAACTAAATAGTTATTTACTTAAGAGAGATAAACAGAGAAAACATTCCGAGAGGTCACGATGAAAGTTCTCGTCCCCGTTAAACGCGTTGTCGATCATAACGTTAAAATCCGCGTCAAAAGCGATGGCAGCCAGGTTGATCTGACCAACGCGAAAATGGCGCTCAACCCGTTCTGCGAAATTGCGGTTGAAGAAGCCATTCGCCTGAAAGAGCTCGGCATCGCCAGCGAAATTGTGGTGGTAACCATCGGTGATGACGCGGCCCAGGAGCAGCTGCGCAGCGCCCTGGCAATGGGGGCAGATCGCGGGCTGCTCATCACCGCCGGCCAGTCCCTCGAACCGCTCAATCTGGCAAAACTGCTGGCGAAAGTCGTCGCGCAGGAACAGCCGTCGCTGATCCTGATGGGGAAACAATCCATTGACGGCGACAACAATCAGACCGGGCAAATGCTCGCCGCGCTGTGCGGTTACCCGCAGGGAACCTTTGCCGCTGAACTACGCATTGAGGATGGTCAGGCCATCGTCACCCGTGAAATTGACGGCGGCCTGCAGATTGTTTCGCTGACGCTGCCGGCGATTATCACCACCGATCTGCGTCTTAACCAGCCGCGCTATACCTCCCTGCCCAACATGATGAAGGCCAAAAAGAAGCCGCTCGCTATCCTGCCGGTAGAGGAGTTCGGCCTTGAATTACGCCCGCATACGGCGCTGTTACGGGTCGAGGCCCCGCCAGCGCGCGAGGCCGGCGTGCGTGTCGAAAGCGTCGATGAACTGCTGAACAAGCTCAAAAACGAAGCGAAGGTGATTTGATATGGCGACTTTACTCCTTGTTGAACATGATAATAACCAGCTCAACGCGGTAACCTATAACGCGGTGAGCGCCGCCCGGGAGCTGGGCGGCGAGATTACGCTGCTGGTGGCGGGCGAAAAATGCCGTACGGTCGCGGAACAGGCGGCGCGCATTGAAGGCGTGACGAAGGTGCTGCTCGCCGACGATAGCGTCTTTAAAAACCAGCTGGCCGAAAACGTCGCCGCGCTGATCTTCTCCCTGCGCGAGGGTTACAGCCACATCCTTGCCGCCGCCACCTCAAACGGCAAAAACATCCTGCCGCGCGTGGCGGCCCTCGCCGACGTCGCACAAATCTCCGACGTGATTGCGGTGGTCAGCGCCAGCGTGTTCAAACGCCCCATCTATGCGGGCAGCGCCATCGCCACCGTCGAGAGTCTCGACCCGCTGACGGTGCTGACCCTGCGCGTCTCGAGCTTTCCGGCGGCGCAAAAAAGCGAATCCTCCGCGCCGATTGAGCACATCAGCCGCGTCGATAATCCACCGGTTTCTCGCTTCATTCATGAAGAGCTGGCGCAATCGGACCGCCCTCAGCTTTCCACCGCCCGCGTGGTGGTCTCCGGCGGTCGCGCGCTGGGCAGCCGCGAAAACTTTGCGCTGATCGCACAGCTTGCCGACAAACTGCACGGCGCCGTCGGCGCATCGCGCGCGGCGGTCGACGCCGGGATGGTCGCCAACGATCTGCAGGTCGGGCAGACAGGCAAAATTGTCGCGCCGGAGCTCTACATCGCGGTGGGCATTTCCGGCGCGATTCAACACCTGGCGGGAATGAGTAATGCCAAGGTCATCGTGGCCATCAACAGCGACGAAGAGGCGCCCATTTTCAAAATCGCCGACTACAGCCTGGTGGGCGATCTGTTCGAGATTGTGCCGCAGCTGGTGGCGAAACTCTGATGAGCAAGGGGCAGGCAACGAAAGATGGAGGTTATGGTGGAACGTGAAACGATGGAATTTGACGTCCTCATCGTCGGTGGCGGTCCTGCCGGGCTGTCGGCAGCCTGCCGGCTGATGCAGATGGCGCAGCAGGAGCAGCGCCCGCTGAGCGTTTGCGTCATTGAAAAAGGCGCCGAGATTGGGGCACATATTCTTTCCGGGGCGCTTTTCGAACCCCGGGCGCTCAAGGAGCTTTTTCCCGACTGGCAGTCGCTCGGCGCGCCGCTCGCGACTCCGGTAACGCAAGATGAGCTCTTGCTGCTGCGCGATGGCGAAAAAGCGTGGAAGATCCCGGCGGCCTTTATCCCTGCCCCGATGCATAACGCCGGTAATTACGTCATTAGCCTGGGGGATTTTTGCCGCTGGCTGGCCCGCCAGGCAGAGTCACTGGGGGTGGATATTTTCCCCGGTTTTGCCGCCGCCAGCATCCTGTACGACGATGCGGGCGCCGTCGCCGGTATCACCACCGGCGATATGGGCGTCAATGCCGAAGGACAAGAGAAGCCGGGCTTTACGCCAGGCATGAACCTGCTGGCGAAATATACCCTTTTTGCCGAAGGCTGCCGCGGCCATCTCGGCAAACAGCTGATCGCCCGCTATCAGCTTGATGCCGGCCGCGATCCGCAGCACTACGCGTTGGGGATAAAAGAGCTGTGGGAGATCGCCCCGCAAAAAAGCCGGCCCGGAGAGGTTATCCACGCCTCCGGCTGGCCGCTGAGCGAAGGCGCGTCGGGAGGAAGCTTTCTGTACCATACGGGGAATAATCAGGTTGTCGTCGGGCTGATTGTCGATCTTAACTACCGCAACCCTTATTTAAGTCCGTTCGATGAGTTTCAGCGCATGAAGCATCACCCGGCCTTTAGCGAAACCCTCAGCGGCGGAAAGCGTCTCTGCTACGGCGCGCGCGCCATCACCAAAGGGGGCATCAATGCGCTACCCAAAATGCATTTTCCCGGCGGGCTGCTGATTGGCTGCGATGCGGGAACGCTCAACTTCGCCAAGATTAAGGGCAGCCACACGGCGATGAAAAGCGGCATGCTGGCCGCCGAATCGGTCTATCAGGCGCTGGTACAAGCCCCCGATGAGAAACGGGAGCTGGATGATTTCGCGCAGGCGTTTAGCGAATCATGGCTGGGGGAAGAGCTGCGGCAGTCGCGTAACTTCGGTCCGCTGCTGCACCGTTTTGGTACGCTGGCAGGCGGGGCACTTAACTATATCGATCAGAACTGGTTTAAAGGAAAGCTGCCGTTCACGCTGCACGACCGCAGGGCGGATCACCTGCAGCTGAATACGGCCGAACGCAGCACGCCCATTAGCTATCCGAAGCCGGATAACCAGCTGAGCTTTGATAAGCCCTCTTCCGTGTATCTGGCAAATACGTCCCACGATGAAGATCAGCCCTGCCATCTCAAGCTCAAAGACGCCGAACTGTCGGTGCGGGAAACGCTGCCGCGTTTTGCCGAGCCGGCGCAGCGTTATTGCCCGGCGGGCGTTTATGAAATTATCGCCCCGGAGGGAAAGCCCAGATTACAGATTAACGCGCAGAACTGCGTGCACTGTAAAACCTGCGACATCAAAGACCCGTTGCAGAATATCGTCTGGACGGTGCCCGAAGGAGGCAGCGGCCCCAACTATCCGAATATGTGATCTGTTCCCCACCCCGGCAGCGCCGGGGTTTTCTTTGCCTCCGCTCGGCCTCCCCCATCGCATATGCCGGGGTCATGGGGCGGGCGAAACGCTTCTCCGTACCCTTCACCCGCAGCGGGTATGGGAAAAACGTCGGATTCACCATTTACCTGCATCATGCCAGCCCACGAAACCATAAAAACAGGCTGGTCACCTGAGGTGATCAGCCTTATCCCGGTTAAGGTACCGTGTCTGCGGGCGACGGGCGTTACGCCAGCAAATTGCGGCCGATAATCATGCGCTGGATCTGGTTAGTTCCTTCATAGATTTGGGTTATCTTGGCATCACGGTACAGACGCTCCACCTCCACGCCGCGAATATAGCCGCCGCCGCCAAAGATCTGTACCGCGTTGCCGCTGTGCTGTACCGCAGCGTCGCCCGCGAAACATTTTGCCATTGAACAGGCAATCGAGGTATCCGGGGCGTCGGTATCAATTTTATACGCCGCGCTATGCACCAGCAGGCGAGCGGCTTCGGTATCTTTGGCGATATCTGCCAGCATAAACTGCACGCCCTGGAAATCAGCAATCGGCTTGCCAAACTGTTCACGCTGTTTCGCATACTCAATCGCCGCTTCGAGACCGGCACGCGCAATGCCTACCGCCAGCGCGCCAATCCCCACCCGCCCTTTATTCAGCACGCTCATCATAATATGGAAGCCGCGGTTTTCCGGCCCCAGCAGCGCGTCCGCCGGCAGCCTGACCTGGCTGAAGTGCAGTTCGCCGACCTGCGACGAGCGTTGGCCCATCTTGTGCTCTTTAGCGCCGCGCGAAACGCCGTCGCGCGAGCAGTCGACAATAAAGATGCTCATACCGCGGTGACCGGCTTCCTTATCGGTGCGCGCCAGGACGAAGGCCACATCGGCGACCGGCGCATTATGGATCCACAGCTTGCTGCCGTTCAGCACCCAACCCTCTTCGGTGCGCGTGGCGGTGGTTTTAATTCCCGAAACGTCAGAGCCGGCGCCGGCCTCAGTGATGCAATAGGCCCCTTTCAGCGACGCGTTCAGCAGCCCAGGCAGCCATTGGGCGCGTTGCGGATCGTTACCATATTTTGACAGCAGCGTCCCCAGCAGCTCCACCAGGCCGCACTGATCGGCAATCGAGGCATAGCCGCGCGACAGCTCTTCCATCACCACAGCGTAGGCGACAGCATCCAGCCCAACGCCGCCATACTCTTCCGGGACGGTGATACCAAACAATCCCAGCTCACCCATCTGTTGATAGATCTCGGCGGCAAAGCGCTCTTCTCTGTCCAGCTCTTCGGCCTGAGGCCGAATCACTTCGTCGGCAAACTTACGGGTCATTTCGCGGATCTGTTGATGGGTTTCAGTCAAATACATGGTCATTCTCCTGCCGGCTATTATTCATGCCGCCTGTTTTTTGCGACATCCGAACGCATTAACTAAATAACCAGATAGTTACTACATTGGATAAATGTTGCTGTCAATACCGTTAAATAATTGTTGTTAACCCATCGACAAATATTGCAGGTAAAGGCCGCCACCCGATCACAGGAGGCTGTTCCGGTTATCACTTTGGCCGCGAATACCTTGACTTTTACCTGGGCAAAAAGTACACCTTAAAAGTAACCAAATAGATACTTAATGGAGAAGTTAACATGCTTAAAATCGACCTGCCCACGCCGCAAGGCTCCATCGCGAATTATCGCCTTGTGACGACGGAAGAACGTTCCTGCGCCATCACTCCCGCGTTTAATCGTATTGCCTACGCCGCAGCACACGTGGTTATCGATCCCCGCCATCAGGGCGCGGACTGGCTGAACAATCCGCGCATTGACTGGGACTCGACGCTGGCCTACCGCCACCATCTGTGGCGGCTGGGATTTAATATTGCCGAAGCGATGGACACCGCTCAGCGCGGCATGGGGGTAAGCTGGCATATCGCGCAAGAGCTGATCGTGCGTTCTCTGAAGGAGGCGAAAACCGTACCGGGCGCCGATCTTGCCGCCGGAGTCGGTACCGATCAGCTGGCGGCGGCAGACGCGACAACCCTGGCGCAGGTCATCGCCGCCTATGAAGAGCAGATGGAGCTGGTCGAGAAGCATGACGGTAAAATTATCCTGATGGCCAGCCGGGCCTTAGCAGCGGTGGCAAAATCGCCGCGGGACTACCTTGCCGTGTATAACCGCCTGCTTGAACAAAGCAAGGGCAAAATTATTCTTCACTGGCTGGGAGAGATGTTTGATCCCGCGCTGAGCGGATACTGGGGATCGGCAGATTTCAACGCCGCCGCCGATACCGTGCTTGAGATAATCGGCAACAACGTCGATAAGGTGGAAGGGATCAAGATTTCGCTACTGAGTAAGGAAAAAGAGGTCGCCTTCCGTAAGCGCCTGCCGCCACAGGTTAAAATGTACACCGGCGATGATTTCAACTATCCCGAGCTGATCGCAGGAGAAGATGGCTATTATTCACATGCGCTGTTAGGCATTTTCGATGCCATCGCCCCGGTTGCCGCCGCCGCACTTAACGAACTGGCGCTGGGCAACAGCGGCGAATACTACCGCCTGATGGATCCTACCGTGGCCCTGTCGCGGGAAATCTTCAAGGCGCCGACGCAATATTATAAAGCAGGCATCGTGTTCCTGGCCTGGCTCAACGGCCATCAGCATCATTTCGCGATGGCCGGAGGAATGCAGTCAGCGCGGGAGATTAGCCATTACGCTGAAATTTTCCGTCTCGCCGACCAGGCCGGCCTGCTGCAAAATCCGCCGCTGGCGGCCCGGCGAATGCAAAATCTGCTAACGATTTACGGCCTCTGAGCGCTGAGGCGCAGCGCGATTTCCCAGAGCGGTCGACTCTGGGAAAATCACTCCCTTAGCCGAATTCGCGGTGGCGCTGTTTACATATCGCCAGCACCTCATCCGGCTCCCGCAGCCACCAGTTATTCTGCGAAAAAATCTCCACTTCATGCAGGCCCGTATAACCTAACGCCTCCAGCGCCTGGCGACGGCTGCGGATATCAATAACCCCATCGCCCATCATGCCCCGATCCAGCAGCATATCCGTAGTCGGTACCAGCCAGTCGCAAATATGAAAAGCCAGCAGCCGGCCCGCGCCCGCCCGCTCAATCTGCTGCTGAAACTGCGGATCCCACCAGGTGTGATATAAATCGACCGCAATACCCAGCCCTTCATCCCCTAACTCATCGCAAAGATCGTTTGCCTGCGCGAGGGTATTTACGCAGGCGCGTTCGGCGGCATACATCGGATGCAGGGGTTCAATCGCCAGCGGCATGCCAAGCGGGCGCGCGTATTCCAGCAGTTCGCTCAAGCCATCGCGCACCTGCTGCCTGGCGGCGGATAAATCTTTCGAACCTGCGGGCAGCCCCCCAACCACCAGCACCAGGCAAGGCGCGCCAAGCTCCAGCGCTTCGTCCACCGCCCGCCGGTTATCCAGCGCCTTATCGCGGCGCTCCTGCGCGGTGCTGCCGGGAAACATCCCCCCGCGGCAATAGCCGCTCAGCGTCAGCTCATAATGGCGGATAAGACGCGCTGACTCTTTTAGCCCCAGCGTCTGGACCTGATCGCGCCACGGCGCGATGCCGCGGATCTCATGCCGCGCGCAGCCCTCAACGATCTGATTAAGCTGCCATTTCTGCCGCACCGTAGCGGTATTGAGGGACAGTTTGCGACTGTCGGGTTGATTCATCTCAGCGACCTCGTTATTTGCTTTGCCTGAAAAACGTAAAATCCACCTAAATTGAGCATCAGTTTGCTCAACAAAGGATTATAGAAATGAACACGTTGGGTAAATACGATCGCCATCACATAACGAACCAGTTAGTTACTAAAATCAAGAGAGAACGGCAAAACAAGAGAGCCTGGCGGGACAATATCTAAGGGCAATGATGCAAGGTGGGATAACGGTCCGTGGGAAAGGCAGACATCGAGGAGGCCTGCCTGATATATCGATGCCGAGGCTACCAGCCGCAGACGTTGGTCTCTTCATCCGATTCATAGCCGCGGACGATATTAACCAGGTCTTTTACCGCATCGGCGGCAATGAGCGGGTCCTGTAATTCGACGAGGGTTGCAAACTCTTTATCTACCGATACGCCGTTATTATTATTCGTCACCGACAGAACAAAGCCTTTACCCTGCTGGTTATCCACCGACAGCGAACCAATAAGTTCTGCTACGGCCTGAACTGCAATATCGGGAACATAAAGCGCCATGGGTTTAAGATAGACTTTTGCTTGTTTTTCATCATTGTTGCCATTAATAACAGCTAATGAATAACCTTTATTTTCACTGTTCATAAGTTCAGCTTTATCCCTCTATCAGAATTTTAGGATCGACGTAGAAATCCACGTTAAAGACGGTATCTTCCGTCAACGCTTCAATACGGTGCCATTTTTCCGCCGGGAAGACGCCGAACTGGCCGGCCTCTATCGTCATCGTTTCAACAGGTTCAGGCGCGGTTTCATCCGTATAACCATAATAGCGTATAGCGCCCTGCATGACCGCCAGACGAGGGTAAACGCCCTGCCGCGTTCCGGCATCAAGATGCCGCTGCCAGATTGACGCCGGTGCCGTTTCTTTGGTCCATAACGGGGTTGTGCGGGTATGCACGTAGTGGGTCGGAATAACGATACGCTGCATGATTCGGCCTCTCTTTCCGTACCATTGAGCACGGTCGGGAACGGGGAAAATATATTGCATATGATATACCACTTTTAATCTCTGAGGGTATTATTTTTTAAGAAATTTCCCCCTACCCCTATTTATACCCAACAAGGATTATATATTATTGAATATACGAAAAGGCGGATCTGTATTAACAGATCCGCAATAAATAAAGCATCTCAACTATTTATTACTGGCGGTGTTCAGCGGGCCGGGTTTGCCAATCAGGTAGCCCTGTACCAAATCGCAACCTAATTGCTGGAGAGATTTTAACTGCTCATCCGTCTCGACGCCTTCCGCCACGATGCGCATATGTAAGCTTTTACCCATACTGATAATCAGCCGGACAATATCCAAATCATCTTTCTGCGCTGGAATATTAATGACAAATGAGCGATCGATTTTAATCTTATCAAACGGGAAATAGCTCAGGCGCGATAATGAGGAATATCCGGTACCGAAATCATCAATAGAAATTTGAATCCCCAGCTCGCGCAGCTGGCTGAGGATTTCTAAAGAGCGCGTGTTTTCATTAAACACATCTGATTCCGTAATTTCGAGGTCAAGCCGATGCGGGTCCAGCCCCGTGTGCTTCAGTACCGCGATAACGGTATCGGTCAACGAACTGTTGATCAGCTGAACGGGCGATACGTTCACCGAAACTTTAAGCGGTGATGACCAGCTCGCCGCTTCCTCACACGCGGTTTTAAGCACCCACTCTCCGAGCGGGTTAATCATGCCAATTTTTTCGGCGACGGGAATAAATATTGTCGGCGGCACCATGCCGCGCACCGGATGGAACCAGCGCACCAGCGCTTCATAGCCATAAATCTCGCCGCTCATCGTATCGGCAATCGGCTGGTAGTAAACGCGGAATTCACCGTTATCGAGCGCCTGCAGCAGATCGTCCTCAAAAGACTTATTCTCCTGCAGACGCTGCAGCATCCCGGGGCGGAAAATTTGGACGGTACCCGACCCCTCTTTTTTCGCTTCATAAAGCGCAAGATCGGCGCATTTGTATAAATAATCGGTACGGGTTTCCCGATCAGAGATAACAATCCCGATGCACGCGTCAATATTAATCAACGAATCATAAACCTGATACGGCTGGCTGATCTTTTCACGGATAACCATCGCCCGCGCCAGAGCCTGCTCTTCGCTTAAATCACAGGAGACCAGCGCAAACTCATCCCCTCCGAGCCGGTAGAGGGTTTCGGAGGTTTTGCGGAAAAAGGAGAGACGGCTGGCAAGATCCTGCAGCAGCTTATCCCCGGAATCATGGCCCAGCGTATCGTTAACGTCCTTAAAATTGTCCAGATCGAACAGCATAACCACCGCGGAACCGTTGTACGGCCGAACCTGATTGACGATCTCCTGCAATTTTTGCCAGAAGGAGAGCCGGTTCGGCATGCCGGTCAAGGAGTCATGGTACGCATCGTATTGCAAACGCCGGTTTTGCACCTGGAGCTTCTCTTTTGATGCCTGCAGATCGTTCGCCAGCAGCTTCATGCGGACGTGGGCGCGGCGCAGGTTGTTATTTTGCCGCAGCATTAACAGCCCTAAAGAAATACACATGGTGATCAGCAGAATGGAAATTATCGAATAGATAAAATAGAGGTTCTGTATTTTATCGTGGGTCAGGTTAACGATATTAATATCCTGCGCCAGCGACATTGACGCCAGCCCGGTCATAGGGCCGTCGAGTTCGCCCATCTTATGCAAAATCGGCTTTATCCGCTGCGGGGTGATGGTATCCAGCTGCTCATCAAGCTGATACAGAATAGCGATCAGGCTCTCAATAGTCGCCCGACGCCCCGCATCCTTACGAATAAACTCACTCGGCTCCCCCTGCTGCAGCGGTTTGATCTGGCCCATCATGATCTCCAGACGCAGCCGGACATCATCGCGATCGACGCCTTCGACGCCCAGGGCATAGGAGCCTAGATGCGCTTCCAGCCGCATATACTCAGAGACTATCTGCGCGATTGACCACGAATCCGTGTAACGGGTCAACTTTTGCAGCTCGCTCTGTCGCTCATGCACCAGATAGGTAATGTATCCGGTGATAACGAAAAGCGACAAAATAATGGCAGTGAGTATTCGATTCAAGATCAAACCCTTAGAGCCTATCCCATTAGGCTATTTTATTTATCAGTTTGCTCCTGGGCAGAGCTCAAAACCCCCGCGTACGCCGTATACGCCCTGGTCCCTAAGCCCTGCCGGTGTCCAAACTCTATCCAACAATTACGCCTGGCGGGACAGGCTATTACTCAATAATAATTTTCGAAACCTGCCACGCCGAGCGAGAATAATAGATCTGATTTTGTAAATCAGGGCTGCTGTCGTAGGGATAAACAATAAACAGAGGGCCCTTATCGCGGACCCGCATATATTCACCGTTCATTTTTAAAGCCAAAATAACGGGGAATTTATGGAAATCATCAATAGGCACAATCGTCGTATAGTCATTCAGGGCGATGACCCTCGCCGACTGACCCTTTGCTGCGACTAAGTCCATGAGCTTGCTAAGGGAAATTCCGTCAAAGCGCACTTTCCCTGAGTACCACGGGGTGGTCGTTTCCACGGTCTGCATGCCCAGCTTCTCTAATGCCGCGAGATCAAACACGGCGGTATCGCCTTCATTTGTATTTCCAATAAGACCGGAAATGGTTAAAACGGGCTTGCCCGTAGGTGCGGGCAGTTTTTCTGCAAATGCATTTGGTAAAATCATGAAACAAAATAAAGCTGCGAAAAGTAAACGCATTTAACTCACCATTTCCGACATTGGAGATATGTTAATTGTAAACCATTTACGGCAATTCTTAAAAGATGTCATCGGAAGGTTGTGAGCTGTTCAATTAAAAAAGAACGCCGAATTTCAGAACCTTCCGATCGCCGGCTTATGACTGACCGTAGAATGCACATTTTTTGCCGTTAATGCATGACGATGGGTAAAAATCTTTTCTCTCGTCCGGCGGCGCGGTAGTCTCTTTGATGGCGCCGCTAAGAGTGCGTCTCATTCCAATAACGATAACGTAACATCAGAACAGATTGACAGGACAGGTATGGACTCAACGCTTATATCCCCTCGCCCCGTCGGGGAAGCCCACTCACTTCATCGCGCGCGAAGAGCGGCGTGGGGCAGCTTCGCCGGCGCGGTGGTCGACTGGTACGACTTTTTGCTTTACGGCATCACCGCCGCGCTGGTCTTCAACAAGGAGTTTTTCCCGCAGATCGGCCCGGCAATGGGCACCCTGGCGGCCTTTGCCACCTTTGGCGTCGGTTTTCTTTTTCGTCCCCTGGGCGGCATTATCTTCGGCCATTTTGGCGACCGCCTCGGGCGCAAGCGGATGCTGATGATGACCGTCTGGATGATGGGGATCGCCACCGCCTGCATTGGCCTGCTGCCCTCGTTCAATCAAATCGGCTGGTGGGCGCCGGTGCTGCTGGTGATTCTGCGCGCGATCCAGGGTTTTGCCGTCGGCGGCGAATGGGGCGGAGCGGCGCTGCTTGCCGTCGAAAGCGCGCCGAAGAATAAAAAGGCCTTCTACAGCAGCGGGGTCCAGATTGGCTATGGCGTCGGCCTGCTGCTCTCAACCGGCCTGGTCTCGCTAATCAGCGCCAATACCAGCAATGAACAATTTTTGAGCTGGGGCTGGCGTCTTCCCTTCCTGTTCAGCGTCGTGCTGGTGCTGGCGGCGCTGTGGATCCGCAACGGCATGAGCGAATCGGCTGAGTTTGAACATCAGCAGCAGAAAAATCTGCCCCTGCCGGCGAAAAAGCGTCTGCCGGTAGTCGAAGCGTTATTCCGTCATCCCGGCGCCTTTTTGCTGATTATCGCTCTGCGCCTGTGCGAGCTGCTGACGATGTATATCGTGACCGCCTTCGCCCTCAATTACTCCACGCAAAATCTCGGCCTGCCGCGCGAGCTGTTCCTTAACATCGGCCTGCTTGTTGGCGGGATCAGCTGCCTGACCATTCCCTGCTTCGCCTGGCTGGCGGATCGCTTTGGCCGTCGGCGCATCTATATTACCGGCGCGCTGATCGGTACGCTAAGCGGCTTCCCGTTCTTTATGGCCCTCGAAAGCCAGTCCTATTTCTGGATCCTGTTCTTCGCGCTGATGCTGGCGAATATCGCCCACGATATGGTGGTTTGCGTACAGCAGCCGATGTTCACCGAAATGTTCGGCGCCAGCTACCGCTACAGCGGAGCCGGCGTGGGTTACCAGGTCGCCAGCGTCGTCGGAGGCGGCTTTACGCCCTTCATCGCCGCCGCGCTGGTCACCTTCTCCGGAGGCTCCTGGCACAGCGTTGCTATCTATCTGACCGCCGGCTGCCTGCTCTCGGCCATCACGGCCATGTTGATGAAAAAACCTCAGCACGTCTGACAGCGCCCGGGACGACGGGAAACCGTCGTCCATAAGGAGACTCCATGATTCAGGACAACAGAGCGGCCTGCTGGCCGCAGCGCTTCATTCATCAACAGCTGCCGCTGCACTACTACGCCGACCCGACGCTTGCCGAGCTGCCGCTGTTCGAGCGGGCCCGTAGCGGCGAAGCGCTGGCCCAGCTGTGGCAGGCCCCGCAGGGATTCGTCGTCCCCGGCAGCTACCGAAAATTCAGCCAGCTCTCCGCCGTTAGCGAACGCTTTGCCGGGCGCGGCTGGCCGGTGTGGCTGCGTCGCTCCGGCGGTGGTCTCGTGCCGCAGGGGCCGGGGATTGTTAATCTCAGCCTTGCCTGGCCGGTCTATCAGCCGCTGGGCGAGGCCGCTGAACCGATCTATCTGTTGTTGTGCGGTCTGCTGCAGCGCGCTCTGGCGACCTTTGGCGTCGATGCCCATTTTCAGGCGGTGAGCGGCTCGTTTTGCGACGGACGCTATAACCTTGCCTGCGGCCATGGGGAGCAGGCGCGTAAAATTGCCGGTACCGCGCAGTACTGGCGGCCGATGGCGGAGGGCCGCGGTCATGTCGTTCTCGCGCACGCGGTGATCCTGATCGATATCGATCCGATCGCCGCACACCGGGCGGCCAATGATTTTGAGTCACAGCTGGGCAGCGGCCGGATTTACCGCGCGGATAAAACCATCACTCTCGCGCAGCGCCTGCCGGGCGAAAAAGATCTGCTTCCCCGCTTCCGCCAGGCGCTGGCGACCGAGCTGCAAAATCTCAGCTGAAGCTACTTTTCAGATAGCGGCTGAAGGTCTCTACCGCCCGCGATACGCGCGGCGCGTAGGGGCGGATCACATACAGACTGCCGGCAAAAACGTCCACCGGCCGCCAGCCGGGCAGCAGCTCCTGCACCTCTCCGCGCCCTATCGCCTCCCGGGCGCTAAAATCGGGCAATAGCGCAATCCCCAGCCCCGATAGCACCGCATCGCGCAGCGATTCGCTATTGTTCGTGGCAAAGGGGCCGCGCACCGGCACGCTCACGCGCCCGGCGCGATCGTCCTCAGACTCAAACGCCCACTGCGGGCTTTGCGAACCGCGCGGGTAGGTCAGGCACTGGTGGTGGCGTAGCGCATCGGGGGAGTCCGGGACGCCAAAGCGGCGGATATACTCTGGCGAGGCAACAACCAGCGTGGCGGTCTGACACAGCGTCCACGCGACATGGGTATCCGGCAGCGCCTCGCGACGACAGTGACGAATCGCCAGATCGAATCCCTCGCTGGCGAGGGATACCAGCCGGTCGGTGACCTCCAGCTGCAGCTGCAGCTGCGGATGCTGGTGCAGAAAAGGGGTAATCGCCGGGACCAGCTGCTGGCGGGAAAAGGCGACCGGGGCCGTAACCCGCAGCGTGCCGCGCAGCGGCCCCTCGTCATCGCGGCTGCCGTTAAAGATATCGCGGAGCTGGCCGAAGGGCGCATTCAGCTCCGCCACCAGCCTAAGCCCGTCTTCGCTCAGCGTCACGCTGCGGGTGGTCCGGTGCACCAGCGTCTTGCCGGTTACCCGCTCCAGCTCGCTGATTTTCTGGCTGACTGCCGATTTACTCACCGCCAGCTTTTCCGCCGCGCGGGTATAGCTTTTCTGCTCTTCCAGCACAGTAAGCCAGTACAAATGGGTCCAGAAAACGTCGGGGCGCGGATCGCTCATCTCGATTGTTCACCTGTAAAAACAATGAATTCAAATATAGCGGTTTTTGCCCGTTGTCACATTGGATAGCATCGGTTTTGCCCACTCATCGTACACAGGATAATAAGGATGGCCTGCTATGCCGCTACTGACATTTGATGTGATTGAAGGTCGCAGTGAAGATGAAATAAAAACGCTGCTCGATGCCGCCCACCGCGCCGTACTGCACGCCTTTAAGGTGCCGGAACGCGATCGCTACCAGATTGTTCATGAAAACAAGCCTCACCATATGGTGATTGAGGACACCGGTTTAGGCCTGACGCGAAGTCAAAAGATGGTGGTGGTCAGGGTGTACACCAGCCCACGCAGCGAAGAACAAAAACAGCTGTTTTACGCGACGCTGCTCGCAGAACTGCAGGAACACTGCGGGCTGAGTCCCGATGATTTGATGGTTTCGGTGCTGAGCAATCAAAAAGGCGACTGGAGTTTTGGCCGCGGCGTGGCGCAGTATCTGACCGGCGAGCTTTAGCCGCTCACCGCCGCCCCACGCAGACGGCGGCGTTACGCCCTCGGCGCAGCGGCCATGCGCCGGCGCGCTTTTTGTTCGATATTTTCCAGCAGCTCCTGAACGTCATCTTCGTCAATATCCAGGAACTGACCATCCAGCAGCGCGGCATGAATGTCCTCGCGGGTCACCGAAAGCCCCAGCGGAACCACTTTGCTTTTCACCTCTTCCGCCGCCAGCGGATGCGGATAGCGGCGTCCAACAAGGTTATTGAAAACGATCGCCAGCAGGGCCAGCATGGCGGAGTTCAGAAGCACCGGCGTCAGCACAAAGTAATAGCCCTCGCTGTGTACGCCGGCCCCGCCGAGAATGGCCGTCAGGGCAACGGCGCCGCCCGGCGGATGCAGGCAGCGCAGAAAATACATGCCCGCAATCGCCAGTCCGGCCGCCAGACCGCAGGCCAGCGCAAGGTCAGGCACCAGCACGCCAACGGTAACGCCGATCAGCGCCGACAGCACGTTGCCGCCGACAATCGACCACGGCTGCGCCAGCGGGCTGCTGGGTACGCCAAACAGCAGCACCGCCGAGGCGCCCATCGGGGCGATAAACCACAGATTGACTTCGCCCAGCAGCCAGTGGCTGAACATACTGGTGACCGCCAGCCCCGTCCCCGCGCCGATGGAGCCGAGGAGAATATGCTTTCTGGCAACCGGCAGAGCGTGAGGCTTCAGGCGGCCGATAAAAATGCGGATCCGCGAAAACACCGCGGAAGGTAAAACGCTTAACATCTCACTGCTCGCTCAGGTCATATAAATTTCTTATATTTTATTTTCTTTTTTTAACCATATTTTAACAACCACGTTTTTTTCATGCCTATCCCCCTCGCGTCCTCTGACCGGCAGCCATTGACCCCGGCTATGTGATTTCACCTTACTACGCTAGAATCATCCTCGTTCGGGATTTCACCCACTCTACGGATTGAAGGCATAATACGTTGAATAATAATATTAATTTAGAGAAAGAAGTGGCATGGGCCAGCCAGAACATGCCGCGCACTCTGCGCCAGGTTGCCGCACTTCCCGACCTGAGCCAGGTTCGACTGGCCTGCTGTATGCATCTGGATATGAAAATGATCCCGCTGGTGCAGGGCATTCTGGAAAAGGGCGCGCAGGTATTTTTAACAACCTGTAACCCGACCACCGTACAGGACGAGGTCGTCAGCTGGCTGGTCGCGCGCGGAGCAGAAGCCAGCGCCTGGCGCGATATGAGCGATGTCGACTGGCAGCAGTCGTGGGAAAAGGCCATCGCCTGGGGGCCGACGCATCTGTGTGAAATGGGGGCCGATATCACCACCCTGCTCCACCAGCGCGGCGAATTTGGCAATATCGTGGCCGGGCTGGAAGCAACCGGCTCCGGCGTCAGCCGGCTGGGCGATATTCGCCCGGGCTATCCGATTTTTAACTGGGACGATCTGCCGGTTAAAGAGGGCCTGCATAACCGCCACATGGTCGGTCTGACCGCCTGGCACACCTTCTTCCAGACCACCCATCTCACGCTGCATGAGAAAAAGGTGCTGGTGATCGGCTATGGCCTGGTGGGCCAAGGCGTTGCCGCCGCCGCAAAAGCCTTCGGGGGCCAGGTGATGGTCGCCGAAGTCGACCCTGCCCGTCGCCTGCAGGCGGCTTACGACGGCTGGCATGTCGTCGAACTGCAGGACGCCATTGCCTCGGCTGACGTCGTCGCCACGGCAACCGGCGCTAAAAAGGTGGTTAACAGCAGCGCGCTGGATAAAGCGAAAGACGGGGTATTTATCCTTAACGTCGGCCACGTTGCGGAAGAGATTGACTGCGGCTACCTGCACCAGTTCAGCCATGAAGAGGTGATGCCGTATATCAACGCCTATCAAATGAATGGTAAAACCGTTTACCTGATGGCCAACGGTTCGATGCTCAACCTGACCGCCGGTTTTGGCGATAGCCTGAACGCGTTTGACGTTACGCTGGCGGTGATGACCAGCGGCATCCACCATATCGTGACCGATGGAATGAAGGCCGAGGCCAAGGTCTATCTGCTGCCGCAGAGCGTGTGGCAAAAAGCGCTGTAGGCCGGATAGCAACAGGGCGCCTGACGGCGCCCTGATTGGCGGTTAACGGCTCTCCGGCAGGACGATATTGCTCTCCGCCAGGGTCCCCATCTCGTTAAACACCGTACAGGCGGCCTCTACCAGGTGCATAGCCAGCGCCGCGCCGCTCCCCTCACCCAAACGCATCCCCATATCCAGATACGGCTCAAGCTGCAGATGCTCAAACGCAATGCGCGCGCCCTTTTCCGCCGACAGATGGGAGGGGATCAGATAGGGATGAACGGCCGGCGCAATACGGCAGGCCGCCAGCGCCGATGCACAGGAGAGAAAGCCGTCCAGCACCACCGGCAGCCCGCAGGATGCGGCCCCCAGCATGACGCCGGTCATGCCAACCAGATCGAAACCGCCAACCTTCGCCAGCACCTCCAGGCCATCCTCCGCCTGCGGTTGGTTGACGGCAATGGCCCGACGCACCACCTCCGCCTTATGCGCCAGCCGCGACAGCGGCAGGTTTGCCCCGATGCCGACGGTATCCTGCGCATCGCGCCCGGTGAGCACGCTCACCACCGCCGCCGCCGGCGTGGTGTTCGCCATTCCCAGTTCGCCAACGCCGAACAGCGTCACGCCCTGAGACGCCAGCTCGCGGGTATAGCTGATGCTCGCCAGCAGCAGCGTCGTTGCCTGTTCGCGACTCATCGCCGCCGTTTGCGCAATATTGCCGCTGCCTCGCGCCACTTTTAAGTCGACAAGGCCTGGGATCGGCTCCGCATCGATCCCGGCGTCGACGACCCGGACTTTTGCCCCCGCCTGCGCCGCCAGGACGCAAACGCCGGTATTTTGCCGGGTCATATTTATCGCCTGAATCGCTGTAATCGCCTGGGGTGAGATAGTCACGCCCTCATGCCAGACGCCGTGATCGGCGCACATCACCACGATCGCTTTTTCTGCCAGCCGCAGCTGACCATTCAGCCCCGGCATTCCAGCCAGCTGCACGGCCAGCGCCTCCAGGCGGCCCAGGCTGCCGGGGGGTTTTAATAAACCGTCAAGATGCTGCTGCGCCTGGGCCATCGCCGCCCGATCCGGCTGCGGAATGTCGGCAATGAGGTCCGAAAGTGTGTCCATGATGTTCCTCGTAGCGCTAAAAGGGAGCGGACCGTTGCGCGCATATTTTTCTACGTTCAGGCCAGCAGCCTGCGTTATACGGCGGTTCGCCATACGGAAGAAAGGAGTCGTTCAGAGGGAATGCCGGGGAGAACTCCCGACGGCGAGAACCGCCGCCGGGCAGGGTCGGGGGAGATTACTCTTCGACCTTCGCTTCGCCGATCACTTTCAGCTTTTTGGAGATATCGCGACGTTCTTTAGAGAGTTCAGCATTTTTGATGATGTAATCATCAACGCGATCTTCGTAATCGCTCTTCATGCTGGCAATGATGCCCTGGATAGCTTCAACGCTCATGCCCGGTTTGATGTAGTCGCTGAGGTTGTCCAGCAGCAGTACGCGCTTCTGGTTATCACGGATCTTTTTCTCAACGTCCTGAATTTCACGCTGCAGTTTGTTCTTACGACGATACAGACGAACAAACTCCAGTACGTCCTGGAAAGAAGGCTTAGTTGTTTCCATTTTTATACCCCTAATATTTGAGATTCGGATTCGCTAAAGCGACTGCAATATAGGGCTAACATAACTGTTAGCAGCCGCTGATGACAATGTTTTTTCCTTTAGGGTTATCATACCCCTAAATGCTGCTGAATCGAAGCAACCTGTGGTCGTTCTCGCGCATCTGGCTTTTATTTACGCAACGCCCGACAGATCAAATTCGACAGCAGCTCAAGCTGGCGCGCCAGCTCTATCGTCAGCCAGACGTAGCCGTGTATCGGCGTTTCCGAGAGGTTTTCGCCCGGATGCTCTTTGATAAGCTGACGCAGTTCGGCGACGATTTCATTAAGCTTTTCAGTATTGGCGCGGATCGGCTGCGGGTTGCCTTCATACAGGGCGTGGGCGATGGTCAGCAGCGTTTGCTGGGTCATCTGCTGAGTTTCGCGCAGCGTAAGGGAATTTAGCATCACAAAGTGCCCCGGCCGCGAGCCCCAGTAAGCGTTGACCTGCAGCTCAAGCATACAGACCAGGTTACGGCTGACGGTCTGAATCGCCTCGAAAATGGCCTTCTGGATATGGGTTTCTTTGCTTGCCGGCGTAATCAGGCCGCGCATTTTCACCACGTCGTTCAGGACCTTTTGCAGGTGTTTTTCCAGCCGCGGACGCTCGACCAGGTTTGGCGAGATCCCGGCCTGATACAGGCGATTAAGGGCAGTGACGTAATTTGCCATCTGGATACGCCAGTGCAGAAACGCCCGCTGCGGCCAGATGCCGGTAAACAGCATCGCCAGCAGGGAACCGAAGATAACATCGCCGCTTCGCCACAGCGCGGTGTTCATGTCTCCCGGCGGCGCCCCTACCACCACCGCCAGCGTAATGCCGATCAGCAGCGCCTGGTACGGTTTTTTCCCTAAGGCCAGCCAGCCGCAGAGGAACATCGCCGCCGCGCACCACAGCACCATAACGGGTAAGGAGATTAGCTCCAGCTTGAGCGCCACCAGCCCCAGCGCGGAGCCGAGGATGGTGCCGCCGATCCGCTCAAACGCGCGCGGCACCACGTTGCCCCAGAACGATATCGGCCCCATCACCACCACCAGAGTAATCAGCGGCCAGGTGCCTTCCGGTACGTTCAGCAGCCGTACCAGTAAAAAGGTGAGAACAAAAGCCAGCGCGATGCGTATGCCGTGCACGATTCGGTAATGGCGATACAGACGAATTTCTAAAGGCTTAAGTGATTTATCAGCGCGCACGACCCTCTCCGCTAAGAAGAAAAGGCCAATTGTAACTGCTTTTTCACCGCAAGCATCACGCTAATGTAAGAAACCTTGTTCACTCCGGGGATAAGCGCCTACCTGCCGATACGCTCAACCGCCACGTACATTTCGATATCCCAGTAGCCGTCGTGATTGCCGTCGTTAAGATAGAGCTCAAAACAGGGTTTTGGCGCCAGCTGGTACTCTTTGCTTTGCAGCAGGCTTTCAAAGAACTGCAGCCAGGGCGTGGAGAAATCATGGTTCAGCACCCGCGCGCTGGCGAAAGCGTACTCTCCGCCGGCGATCTCGGTCAGGATCGCGCCTTCGCTATTGGCTGGAATGACGAAGTCGTCGTCCACCGTTACCACGGTGTTGCAGCGCAGCTTTTCTGCCGGCACCTGCTGCGGGTTGTCGTAATAGACGGCGACCCACTCCCGGGCCGGGATCTGGCGACTGCTGACCCATGCCATCAGCTGTTCAAAACCCTGCTTAACGGTCTGTTCCCAAGGCCCAACCATATGAAAACCGGCGATTTTACGCGCACCAAGGGACTTAACGCTGTAGTTCATATTGCCTCCGCTATTGATAAGAAACACTGTATAAATATACATGCAATGTAGCAGGCAGCCAAAAAACAGTATGTGCGCGGATTCACAGAGTCGCCATTGGCCGGTGCTGAAAAATCATTCAGGAAGCCGACACGCAGAACCGATACTTCAACCGCACCTCAATGCCGCCTGCGCATAAATTGTTTTCGCCGCGCTGATTATTGATAATCGTTATGTAAATAAAAACATAACGAGTGGAACTATCGATGCAAGGAAAAATGAAGTTTGCGCTGGCAGCAATGCTGGCACTGCAGTTCGCCCCCGCGGCTATGGCGCAGGATATTCGCGTCACCTATGCCGGCTCGATGGGTAAAGTGATGGATCAGGGGCTAGGCCCGGCATTTGCCAAAGCGCAAAACGGCGATTATCAGGGCCAAGGCCAGGGCGCTTACGGCATGGCGCGCCTGCTGGCAAGCCACAAGCTGACCGCCGATGTTTTCGTCTCCATTACCCCGGGCCCGATGCAAATCCTGAAAGACGCCGGCTTGATTGACGATGCTGTCCCGGTCGCCAGCACCAGCATGGTGGTCGCCTGGAGCCCCAAAGGGAAATATGCCGCGCAGTTTGCCGCCGCGAATAAAACCCAGGATGCCTCGTGGCTGAAGCTGCTGACGCAGAAAGACGTCCGCTTTGGCCGCACCGACCCGTACGTCGATCCTAAGGGCCAGAATATCGTCTTTACCCTGCTGCTGGCCGAGAAGTATTACCGCCAGCCTGGCATCAGTGAAAAAATCCTCGGCGAGCTGCAAAACCCGGCGCAGACCCACCAGGAGGGCGGCCTGCTAAGCCGTCTGGAGAGCGGCCAGGTTGACGCCGCGGCGGGCTACGAAAGCGAAGTCCTCTCCGCCCACCTGCCCTACGTCGCGCTGCCCGATGAGATTAACCTCAGCAACCCGGCAATGGCGAAACAGTGGTATGACACCGTCAGCTTCACCATTAAGGACAGCGCCGGTAAAGACCAGACGCTGCACACTCAGCCGCTGGTCTTCTACGCCGCGGTGCTGAAAAACGCGCCGAACGGCGTGGAACAAGGAGAGAAATTCGTCCAGTTCATGCAAAGCGCTCAGGGGCAGCAGCTGTTTAAACAGTACGGCTACGCCGCGGCAAAAGGGGAAAACCTATACGCCAGGTAAAACGCGCCGGGCGCATTGCCGGCTGGCTCGCGCTGCCGGCTCTGCTGCTGCTCAGCGTCCCCTTCCTCACCCTAATCAGCGTCACGCCGTGGCAGCATCTGCGGCTGGCCTGGCGGGACGACGATGCGATCCTCGTGTCGATGGGGCTGGGGTGCCTGGCGCTGGCGACGATCGTGGCGATAGGCCTGCCGACCGCCTGGTGGCTGTCGCAGGCCAGCGGTCGTCGGCGTCTGCTGGCGGAGCTGCTGCTGATGATCCCGCTGCTGACGCCGCCGCTGGCGATGGGGATTTTACTGGTCTCGGCCTATGGCCCCTACGGGCTGGCCGGACAATGGCTGACGCGAATGGGCGTCACGCTGGTGAACAATCCCGCCGCCTTTGTCCTGGCGCAGGTCTACGGCGCGCTGCCCTACTTTATCGTGGTCGCCCGCTCCGCCTTCGCCACGGTGCCGAAAGCGATCCTTGAAGCCGGACAAACGCTGGGGGCGACGGGCTGGAATCGCTTTCGCTTTCTCGCCCTGCCGATGGCGCTGCCGGGGCTGGCCTCCGCGGTGGCGCTGGCCTGGGTACGCGCCGTCGGCGAGTTCGGCATTGTGATGATCTTTGCCTATTTCCCCCAGGGGATCCCGGTAAAACTCTATACCAACCTGCAAAACGACGGCGTTGACGCGGTCTATACCCTGCTGTGGATGCTGCTGATCGTCACCCTGCCTCTGCCGCTGGCCTGCTTTGCGCTGGGAAGAGGCACGACGTGGCGGCGAAAAACGCCGCCGGCGGTTACAGGCTAAAAGGTAGCTCAATCCCGACACTGGCGCCCAGATCGTCGCTGTCGCTGTGGTTAGCGTCGGTATACCACAGGGAGGTGCTGAGGCGCACGGTGGGCATCACGTCGCCGCTCCAGCCTAACTGCACGCCCTTCAAGGTGTCGGCGTGCGGGAAGGCTTTATTAATCCGCTGATTTTTCGGGTTCACCTCGGCGTAAACCAGCCGCGCGCTCCAGCGCTGATTCTCCTCCGTCACCAGTTCGACCTTACCGGCGTACAGACGCCCGTCGCCGCCCATCGCGTCGCCTAACGGATAACCCTGCTGGTAGTAGCCATCTTTATAGATAAAGTGGTTATAGATGTAGTTGGTGCGCCCCATATTCGAGCGGGTATCGTGCGCCTCCAGGTACCAGTTAATCGCGCTGCTGTTCCACTGGTGATGCCCTTCGACGCCGCCGAGGTAAAGGTGGGCGGACGGCAGGTACCCGGCTTCATCCTCGCCGATCATCTGCCCGTAGACGCTCACCGGCCAGCCCGTCGTCGGCGCCAGCTTCAGTTTAAAATCAAAGCCCGCCAGCTGATTGCCCGGATCGTCCGCCGAATCGCCGGTGTTATCGCGCCCGGTGAGCCCCTCCCAGAAGCTGCCAAAGGAGGAAGGCCGCCCCTCGCCGCCCCACTGCATAATGCGCGAAGCGCCCAGCTCCAGCGAGGTAAAGGGGGATACCGTCAGGCGGCCGCCAAAAATTTTAGTATGCGGTACCGCCGCGTACTGGCTCATCTGGCTGGCGGAAAGCTGGTACTGCCAGGGGCCAATCCAGCTTAGCCAGGCGTTCTCCGGAGCCCGCTGTTCGGCGCGCTGCAGCAGAAAACCGGTCATCGGCCGCGCGGCGTCGGAACGAATCAGGCTCCCCTCATAGCCGGGCCCCCACCACTGCGGAATTTGGCCAAACGCCAGCCACTGGTTCCACAGCTTCAGCGCCCCGTAAGCGCCGTTGGCGTTAACGTTGGAGCTATTGCCGATGCGCTTGTCTCCTTCAACGTTGCCCTGCAGGTGCAGATCCCACCATTCGCCGCTGTTATTGAGCGCGATGGAGAGCGACTGATCGGCAGGATAAGACCCGGCAAAGCCCTGCGGCGTTCCCGGTTTGTCGGTTGAGCTATAGCCGGTGACGCGCACGTCGGCTTTTAGCGACCTCAGCCGTTGATTCACCCGGCCCAGCACCACCCTCTCTGCGGATGTTGCCGGATGAGCGTTGGCCAGCGCGCGGCCGATCTCCTCCTCGCTCAGGGGCCAGGTCGATAAACTCAACGAGAGGGCTCCACGATCGGATAACCAGGCTAAATCATTGCGGAAGTCGTTATCGGCCAGAACCAGGCCAGAGGCTAAGCTTGCAGGACTAAAAACGGCAAGAAGTCCCAGAGAAAGCGCACTACGCGCGAAAAATTTCATCTTCCCAGCTCCATTTCAGGCGCACGGGCGCCGGCGTATTTCCTTAAAGGTGAGCAGGTAAGGTAATTGACTGAAACTAAACGAATCGCCAACCAGCGCCACAACAGCGCGCTGCGGGAAAAGATGCCGCTCCGGGAGAGAGCGGCACGAAGGTCAGAGCTTGTGGTGCAGATAATCACTCATGCGCGAGAAAAGGCCGCCTTCGCCAACGCTTTCCAGCGTCACCAGCGGCCAGTGGGCCACGACCTTATCGCCGTCGTAGAGCGAAATCTCCCCGACCCGCTGATTGGCGGCGATCGGCGCCTCCAGCTCTTTCTGATCCAGCACATATTTGGCCTTAATACGCGAAACCTCCGACTTCGGCAGCGCTAACCAGAAGTCCTGGTCGGTGCCGAGCTGGATCTGGTCCTTATCGCCATACCAGATAGGCTCGCTGCCCACTTTTTTCCCTTTTTGCAGGACCTGGACGGTATCGAAGTTTTGCTGGCCCCAGTGCAGCAGTTTGGCCGCCTGCTGCTCGCGCCCTTTCGGACTCTCGGCCCCCATCACCACCGCTATCAGGCGACGCTGGCCGTCGACGGCGGAGGCAATCAGGTTAAAACCGGCGCCGGAGGTGTGGCCGGTTTTCAGGCCATCGACGTTCATGGTTTTATCCCACAGCAGACCGTTGCGGTTCTGCTGGGTAATACCGTTCCACGTCAGGCTTTTCTGACTGTACATGTGGTACACGTCAGGCTCGCCGTGAATAATCGCCCGCGACAGGACCGCCAGATCGTAGGCCGAGCTATGCTGCCCCGGCGCATCCAGCCCGTGTACGGTTTCAAAATGGGTGTCCTGCAGGTGCAGCTTTTGTACGTATTCATTCATCAGGGCAACGAACTGCGGCTGGCCGCCGGCAACGTAGTCGGCCAGCGCCACGCAGGCGTCGTTACCGGAGTCGACGATAAGCCCGCGGCTTAAATCACGGACGCTAAGCCGATCGCCGGGCTTGAGGAACATCAGCGATGAACCATCGAATACCGGGTTGCCCTTCGCCCAGGCATCTTTGCCGACGGTGACCATATCGTCAAAGGTAATGCGATGGCTGTCGATGGCGCGATCGACCACATAGCCGGTCATTAATTTCGTCAGGCTGGCGGGGTTACGCTGCTGATGTTCGTTACCGGCGGTCAGGATCTGACCGGTGGTGTAGTCCATCAGCACCCAGGAGCCTGCCTGAATGGAAGGCGGCGTCACGGTGACGGGAAAATCATTCGCGGCAAAGGCGCAAGAAACGCTCGAAGCGAGCAAAGTTACAGCAATAAAAAAACGGCCTTTCAACGGCATATCCTCAAGATTTACAGATCCGCCGTCCTTTTTACGGAAATTCTCCTTTCATATCATGGTTTAATTGCAAGAAAATATGACACGATAAACGCGCTGCGCGGCCGATGCTCTTCTGATGGCCGGACAAATCGTTTACCATAGCCCGTCATACTTCAAGCTGCACGTGCGCTGGCTTTGTGGCTCACCCCGAACGATTTAGCGTATGGACGCCAACCACCACGGAAAATAGACAGACTATGCAAGATAGCGCCAACCAGCCCGGATTTTTGTTCCACGACTACGAGACCTTTGGCACCCGCCCGTCCCTTGACCGGCCGGCGCAGTTTGCCGCTATCCGCACCGATGCGGATCTTAACGTTATCGGCGAGCCCGAGGTATTCTACTGCAAGCCGGCTGACGACTATCTGCCGCAGCCCCAGGCGGTGATGATTACCGGGATAACGCCGCAGGAAGCGATCGCCAAGGGCGACAATGAAGCCGCTTTTGCCCGCCGCATTCACGATCTGTTCACGGTGCCAAAGACCTGCATTGTGGGTTACAACAACGTGCGTTTCGATGACGAAGTCAGCCGCAATATTTTCTATCGCAACTTCTACGATCCCTACGCCTGGAGCTGGCAGCACGATAACTCGCGCTGGGATCTGCTCGACGTGATGCGCGCCTGCTACGCGCTGCGCCCGGAAGGCATCAACTGGCCGGAAAACGACGACGGCCTGCCCAGCTTTCGCCTTGAGCATCTGACCGTGGCCAACGGTATCGAGCACAGTAACGCCCACGATGCGATGGCCGACGTGTATGCCACTATCGCCATGGCGAAACTGGTCAAAACCCGACAGCCTCGCCTGTTCGACTACCTTTACACCTTCCGCAATAAGCGCAAGCTGGCGACGCTGATTGACGTGCCGCAGATGACGCCGCTGGTCCACGTTTCCGGAATGTTCGGCGCCGCGCGCGGCAACACCAGCTGGGTGGCTCCGCTGGCCTGGCATCCGGATAATCGCAATGCGGTGATTATGGTTGACCTTGCCGGCGATATGTCGCCGCTGCTGGAGCTGGACGCCGACGCGCTGCGCGAGCGGCTGTATACCGCCAAAGCCGACCTCGGCGACCTGCCGGCGGTACCGGTCAAACTGGTCCACCTCAACAAATGCCCGGTGCTGGCCAAGGCCAATACGCTGCGCCCGGAAGACGCGGAGCGTCTGGGCATCAACCGTCAGCGCTGTCTGGATAACCTGCAGCTGCTGCGCGGCCAGCCGCAGGTGCGGGAAAAAGTGGTGGCGATCTTTGCCGAGGCGGAGCCGTTCGTTCCTTCCGACAACGTCGATACTCAGCTCTATAACGGCTTCTTCAGCGATGCCGACCGCGCGGCGATGAAGATTGTGCTGGAGACCGAGCCGCGCAACCTGCCGGCGCTGGACATTACCTTCGCCGATCCGCGTATCGAACGCCTGCTGTTTAACTATCGCGCGCGAAACTTCCCCGGCAGCCTCGATGAAGCCGAGCAGCAGCGCTGGTTAGAGCATCGTCGGGAGGTGTTTACGCCGGAGTTTTTGCAGGCTTATGCCGATGAGCTGCAGACATTGCAGCAGCAGTATGCTGACGATAATGAAAAGCTGACGCTGGTGAAAGCGCTGTGGCAGTACGCGCAGGATATTGTTTAATATAAATAAATTCCCGGCTCAGCGTGGCGCAGGCCGGGAACGGTTATTTACCCTTTCGCGCGGCTGGCGATAATCGCCTCCGCCACGTTACGCGGGGCCTCCGCGTAATGATGGAACTCCATGCTGTAGGTCGCCCGCCCCTGGGACATCGAGCGTAGGGTCGTGGAATAGCCGAACATCTCGGCCAGCGGCACGTCGGCGCGAATAATCTGGCTGCCGAAGCGCTCTTCCATCCCCTGCACCATGCCGCGGCGGGAGGAGAGATCGCCCATAATATTACCGGCGTACTCTTCCGGCGTTTCCGCTTCCACATGCATCACCGGTTCGAGGATCACCGGGTCGGCCCTGCGCGCGCCCTCCTTGAAGCCGAAAATGGCCGCCATGCGGAAGGCCATTTCCGAGGAGTCGACGTCGTGGTACGAACCAAAAGTCAGGGTCGCTTTGACGTCCACCACCGGATATCCTGCCAGTACGCCGGTGCCCATCGCTTCACGCAGGCCCTTTTCCACCGAAGGAATGTACTCGCGCGGCACCACCCCGCCTTTGGTGGCATCTTCAAATACGAAGCCGCTGCCGGGCTCCAGCGGTTCGAGAGTCAGCACCACGTGGCCGTACTGCCCCTTACCCCCGGACTGGCGGACGAATTTGCCTTCCACCTCTTTCACCGTTTTGCGGATCGTCTCGCGGTAGGTTACCTGCGGGCGGCCAATATTCGCCTCAACGCCAAATTCGCGTCGCATCCGGTCAACGATAATTTCCAGATGCAGCTCGCCCATCCCGGAAATAATCGTCTGGCCCGACTCCTCGTCGGTGTGCAGGCGGAACGACGGATCTTCCGCCGCCAGGCGCTGCAGCGCAATGCCCATTTTCTCCTGATCCGCTTTGGTTTTCGGCTCGATAGCCAGCGAAATCACCGGCTCCGGAAACTCCATACGTTCCAGGGTAACGATCGCGTTCGGATCGCACAGCGTGTCGCCGGTGGTGACGTCTTTTAGACCGACGCAGGCGGCGATATCGCCGGCATGCAGCTCGTCCACCTCGTGGCGATCGTTGGCGTGCATCAACACGATACGGCCGATACGCTCTTTTTTACCTTTAACCGGGTTATACACCGCATCCCCTTTCTTCAGGGTGCCGGAATAGACGCGGATAAAGGTCAGCTGGCCCACGTAGGGGTCGGTCATCAGCTTGAACGCCAGCGCTGAGAGCGGTTCATCGTCAGCAGGATGGCGCTCTGCCGGCCGGCCTTTCTCATCAACGCCCTGAATCGCCGGGATATCCAGCGGGGACGGCATCAGTTCGACGACCGCGTCGAGCATCCGCTGGACGCCTTTATTCTTAAAGGCGCTGCCGCACAGCACCGGCTGGATCTCTCCGGCAACGGTGCGCTTACGCAGCCCGGCTACGATCTCAGCCTCGCTCAGATCGCCGGTTTCGAGATATTTGTCCATCAGCTCATCGCTGGCTTCCGCCGCCGCTGAGACCATTTTCTCCCGCCACTGCCGGGCGGTTGCCAGCAGCTCATCCGGCACCGGCGCATAGCTGAAGGTCATCCCCTGGGTCGCATCGTCCCACAAAATGGCGCGCATTTTGATGAGGTCCACGACCCCAACGAAATGCTCCTCGGCGCCGACGGGAATCACCACCGGCACCGGATTGGCCTTCAGGCGGTCGATCATCATCTGCACCACGCGGAAGAAATCGGCCCCCGGGCGGTCCATTTTATTGACGAAGGCCAGCCGCGGGACCTGGTACTTATTCGCCTGCCGCCAGACGGTTTCCGACTGCGGCTGCACGCCGCCCACGGAGTCGTAGACCATTACCGCGCCATCCAGCACCCGCATGGAGCGTTCGACTTCAATCGTAAAATCGACGTGCCCGGGGGTGTCGATGATATTAATCCGGTGCGGCTCAAAGCTGCGGTCCATACCGGGCCAGAAACAGCTGACCGCGGCGGAGGTTATGGTGATCCCGCGCTCTTGCTCCTGCGCCATCCAGTCGGTTGTTGCCGCGCCATCGTGTACTTCACCCAGCTTATGGCTCATTCCGGTATAAAACAGAATGCGCTCAGTGGTGGTGGTTTTACCGGCATCGATATGCGCGGAGATACCGATGTTGCGATAACGTTCGAGGGGGATGGGTCGGGGCATGATGCGTCCTTAGTCATTTTGACTGTCAGTGAGCGGCGAAATGGCCGCGGTTCGTTCAATGGCATCTATCATAGTACAACTGTACGAGTATATTCGAACTATTTTTGCTATCGTTACTATTGGTGAAGCTGCGGCAGCGCGCGTGGCTTTAGCGATTCAGTTTGGGTATATTACCGGCCAGCCGCCGATACGGGCTGCTGTTCCGCGGAACAGAGCAACCGCCGACACAGGAATATTATGATCGCCAATCACCCCGAACGTGAACAAATCCGCCTTGAAAATGTTCTTTTTGCCCTTGGGAATCCGATGCGGCTGGAGATTATTCGCATCCTCGCCGACGGCAGCGAGCAGAGCTGCAACGCCCTGCGCCATGAAGACGTCGCGAAGTCCACCATGACCCACCACTGGCGCGTTCTGCGCGATAGCGGCGTGATATGGCAGCGCCCGCAGGGGCGGGAGAATATGATTTCGCTGCGCAGGGAGGATCTGGAGGCGCGTTTTCCCGGGCTGCTGGATACGCTACTCAGAGTGATGCGCCAGGAAGTGCAGAAGTAACGGAAACAAAAAAGCCGGAGGTCTCCCCCCGGCTTTTTTTATCCTGTCGCCCGATCAGGCAATGTCTTCGTACTGCGGAACCGGGTTGCGGAAACGACGGGTCACGCAGGCCAGATAAACCAGGCCGATGGTGCCCCAAATCAGGCCCAGAACCATAGAACTCTGTTCCAGGTTGACCCACAGTGCGCCTACGGTCAGCGCGCCACAGGTTGGCAGCACCAGGTAGTTGATGTGGTCTTTCAGGGTCTTGTTACGCTTCTCACGGATCCAGAACTGTGAAATCACCGACAGGTTAACGAAGGTGAAGGCCACCAGCGCCCCGAAGTTAATCAGCGCCGTCGCGGTCACCAGGTCGAATTTAATCGCCAGCAGCGCAATCGCGCCCACCAGCAGGACGTTAAACGCCGGGGTACGCCATTTCGGGTGAACGTAGCCGAAGAAGCTGGTCGGGAATACGCCATCGCGGCCCATCACGTACATCAGACGGGAAACGCCCGCATGTGCGGCCATGCCGGAAGCCAGAACGGTCACGCTGGAGAAGATCAGCACGCCCCACTGGAAGGTTTTGCCCGCCACGTACAGCATGATTTCAGGCTGCGACGCGTCCGGATCTTTAAAGCGCGAGATATCCGGGAAGTACAGCTGCAGGAAGTAAGAGGCGCCGATGAAGATCATCCCGCCGATCAGCGCGGTCAGGAAGATAGCCTTCGGGATCACCCGCTCTGCGTCTTTGGTCTCTTCAGACAGAGAAGAGATCCCGTCAAAGCCGAGGAACGAGAAGCACAGAATGGTCGCACCGGTAATCATCGGCACCACGTGGGCCCCTTCGGACCAGAACGGACGGGTGCTGGTCAGCGTACCGGCGCCTTCACCGTGCATGATGCCGTAGATAATCAGGCCGACGATAACCGCCACGATACCCATCTGCAGAACCACAATCAGGGTATTGAAGTTCGCCACGGCCTTGATGCTGCGCAGGTTGGATACGGTCATAAAACCGACCAGCGCAACCACGAAGATCCACGACGGAACGGAAGGCATCAGCGCTTCAAAGTAAATCTTCGCCAGCAGGATGTTGATCATCGGCATAAACAGATAGTCGAGCAGCGATGACCAGCCAACCATAAAGCCAACGGCCGGGCTGATAGATTTCTGAGCGTAGGTGTAGGCGGAGCCTGCCGACGGAAAACGACGAACCAGTTTACCGTAGCTCAGCGCCGTGAAAAGAATTGCGATCAGCGCGAAGGCGTAGGCCGTCGCAACGTGACCGTCAGTCAATCCAGAGACGATACCAAACGTATCGAACAGCGTCATCGGCTGCATATAGGCCAGGCCCATCATGACAACCGGAATCAACGTAAGGGTTTTACGTAATTCCACGCGAGAGGTTTTTGGAGTAGCGTTATGCGACATTGTGGTCATCCCCTTTTACGGCGAAAGCCATCGCGTAAGCAAAAAATTGCCCCATTTCTGTGTATTCCTCAGCGACAACAACTGTCGGTTTTTAGTAAATATCTATCCGGTACGAAGCCCGGCCTCTTGGTATTGAATGATGTGTCTTTAAAGCAAAAAAATAACCGACACTTTAAAAAGCGTCGGCTAGTTTCTGTTTTTCAGGCCGCGTATTTTGCAACATTTACTGGCCGGATGACAAGCCGTTGAAGAGCCAAATAATTGTAGGAATTATTTAACAGCCTAATATTCATACGATTTTAGTATTGTATATCCTGCCAATAGCATTATTTGCTAAAACTGCATTCTGCCACCATCCGCTGGCGAGGCCGGAAGCGTCCTCCTGCCAGCCAATCCACGCCCGATGAATCGGCTGATGGGCGGCGACCTCTTTCATTATCAGCTCGCCGCGGTCCAGCTGGGGCTGCGCCAGGTATCGCGGCAGATAGCCCCAGCCGAGACCGGCGGAAACCAGCGCCAGCTGGCCGGGAAAATCAAACGCGGCCAGATGCTCCCGATCGTCGGCGGATGGCCAGCCGCCGCCGCAGATAATGGCCCGCTGGCGCTTCATCACCCGCCAGCTCAGCGGTTCCGGCATCTGCGCCAGCGGATGCTGCGGCGCGACGACAAAAACATGCTCCAGCTCGCCCAGCGGGCTGAAACCGTAGCCGCCAAGAGCCGGCGGGTCGCTTAACGCCCCCAGCACGATATCCGCCCGCCCTTCAACCAACGCCTCCCAGCGGTCGGTAAGCGTCTCGCGGCAAAAGCGCAGCTGCGCCAGATTGTGCTGCTGGTAAAACTGGCCCACCAGCGGCGCCAGTAAAGAGAAGGGAAAGGTGGCATCCACGGCAATGACCAGCGCATTTTCCCAGCCCTGGTGCAGCTTAATCGCCTGTTTTTCCAGCTCGCGGGCGGTGTGCAGCACTTCGCGCCCCTTTTCCAGAAGCAGCTGCCCGGTGGGCGTAAAGCGCGCGCGGTGTCCGCTGCGGTCAAGAAGCTGAATATTAAGGTCGCTTTCCAGCTTGTGAATGGTGTAGCTCAGCGCGGAGGGCGTTTTATAAAGCTTTGCCGACGCTGCGGCAAAGCTCCCCTCTTTTTCCAGCGCATCCAGAATAACGAGGACATCCAGCAGTGGTTTCATCGCCGCCCCCTTACGGTTCGCGATTTCCCGCTGACTGATTATTCCATCGGCATGACCAGCGGGTCCGGGTACTGATACTCAAACCCCAGCTCATAGCAGATACGGTTGCCGTCGATAATCTTGCCGCTACCGCCGTCCGGATTATCGGCAAACACCGGCGGCGGAAGGCCAAGTTCGCGGGCCATCTGCGGATAGAAGACGCCGCGAGCGGGATGCTTTGGCGCACATATATTATAGATGTGTCCGCCCTTCGGGGCCTGCAGCAGCAGCTCAATCGCGGCGATAACATCCTGCAGATGGACCAGATTGACCCCTTGCTGGCCGTCCGGCGCCGACTTACCGGCAAAGAAACGTCCCGGATGGCGCGAGGGCCCCACCAGCCCGGCAAGGCGTAAAATATCGACCGAGGTCCCCGGAAGGTTATGCAGCCAGTCCTCCAGCTCTTTAAGCACCCTGCCGCTGGCGGTTTGCGGATTGCGGGGGGCCCCCTCTTTTAAGGTGCCGCTGGCGTTGCCATACACCGAGGTTGAGCTGGTAAAAATTATCCGCGGCACGTGGTGGGCTAACGCGGTATCCACAATTTCCTGTACCGCCTGCAGATAGAAATCCTCCCCCGGCCCGGTGCGGCGAGCCGGTAAGGTGATCACCAGCGCATCGACGTTCATCAATGCATCCAGATCTTCCGTGTCGCAAACCAGCTGGGGCTCAAGACGCAGCGGATAGCCGTCAATTCCGCACATCCGTGCCGCCTCCACGCCATCCTGCGTCGTCTTACTGCCGGTCACCTCCCACCCACGCGCCATCAACGACAGCGCAAGGGGCATACCCAACCATCCTAATCCGACAATCGCGACCTTTTTCATATCCTGGCTCCTGACTCTTTCGCTGTGCTGACTTAAGGCTACGCCAGCCGGCGGCAGCTGACAATTTCTTCGGTCAATATGAAATGAATTAATGATAGTAAAAAGCCCTTGCTTTATGCCGCTGAACTGGTTTAGGTTAAAAGGCATCAAATGCATAGTCATTCAAAGAGAATTTTATGAACTGCGTTCAATCTAAAAACCACCATCATCACCATCATCCTGACTAGTCTTTCAGGCGATGTGTGCTGGAAGACATTTGGATCTTCCAGAGGTGCATGAACGCAAAGAGAGCCCCCGGAAGATTTACTTCCGGGGGCTTTTTTTTGAATTAAATTCGGACAGATTCAGACAGGTATAAGAGGAAAACAAGAATGTTAGACAACAGCCGTTTACGCATAGCTATTCAAAAATCAGGCCGCCTGAGCGAAGATTCACGCGAATTATTGAGCCGCTGTGGCATCAAAGTGAATCTGCACACTCAGCGCCTGATTGCGCTGGCAGAAAATATGCCTATCGATATTTTGCGCGTGCGTGATGACGATATCCCGGGCCTGATTATGGACGGCGTGGTCGATCTGGGGATTATCGGCGAAAACGTGCTGGAAGAAGAGCTGCTGAGCCGCCGCGCTCAGGGCGAAGACCCGCGCTACTTCACCCTGCGCCGTCTTGATTTCGGCGGCTGCCGCCTGTCGCTGGCCACGCCGGCGGATGAGCGCTGGGACGGCCCGTCGGCGCTGGATGGCAAACGCATCGCCACCTCCTACCCGCACCTGCTGAAGCGCTACCTCGATCAGAAAGGAATTTCGTTTAAGTCCTGCCTGCTGAACGGCTCCGTTGAAGTCGCCCCGCGCGCGGGCCTCGCCGACGCCATCTGCGACCTGGTGTCTACCGGCGCGACCCTCGAAGCCAACGGTCTGCGCGAAGTGGAAGTGATGTTCCGCTCCAAAGCCTGCCTGATTCAGCGCGACGGCGAAATCGCCGATGCCAAACAGCAGCTGATTGACCGCCTGCTGACCCGCATTCAGGGCGTGATCCAGGCCCGGGAATCGAAATACATCATGATGCACGCGCCGACCGAGCGTCTGGAAGAAGTCGTGGCTCTGCTGCCGGGCGCCGAGCGTCCGACGATCCTGCCGCTGGCGGGCGATAAGCAGCGCGTAGCGATGCACATGGTCAGCAGCGAAACCCTGTTCTGGGAAACCATGGAAAAACTGAAAGCGCTCGGCGCCAGCTCGATCCTGGTTCTGCCGATTGAGAAGATGATGGAGTAATCCAGCCAGCACGGGCCCCACCGGGCCTGTCTCAAAGAGTAAACAGGGGAAACGATCATGAGCTTCAACACAATCATCGACTGGAATAGCTGTAGCGCCGAACAACAGCAACAATTATTAATGCGCCCGGCGATTTCCGCTTCCGACAGCATCACGCGCACCGTTGCTGAGATCCTTGATAACGTCAAACAAAACGGCGACGCGGCGCTGCGCGAGTACAGCGCAAAGTTTGATAAGACCGACGTCAAGGCGCTGAAGGTCAGCGACGAGGAGATTGCCGCCGCCGGCGAGCGCCTGAGCGACGAGCTCAAGCAGGCTATGGCGGTTGCGGTACGCAATATCGAAACCTTCCACAACGCCCAGCAGCTTCCGGGCGTGGACGTTGAAACGCTGCCGGGCGTGCGCTGCCAGCAGGTCACCCGACCCATTGCCTCCGTCGGCCTCTATATTCCCGGCGGCTCCGCCCCGCTGTTCTCTACCGTATTAATGCTGGCGACGCCGGCGCGCATCGCCGGCTGTCAGCAGGTGGTTCTGTGCTCGCCGCCGCCCATCGCCGATGAAATTCTCTATGCCGCCCAGCTGTGCGGCGTGCGTAACGTCTTTAACGTCGGCGGCGCGCAGGCGATTGCGGCGCTGGCCTTTGGCAGCGAATCGATTGCCAAAGTGGACAAAATCTTTGGCCCGGGTAACGCCTTCGTGACCGAGGCTAAACGTCAGGTCAGCCAGCGTCTCGACGGCGCGGCGATCGATATGCCCGCTGGCCCGTCCGAAGTATTGGTGATTGCCGACAGCGGCGCGACGCCGGACTTCGTGGCGTCAGACCTGCTGTCACAGGCCGAGCACGGCCCGGATTCGCAGGTTATTCTGCTGACCCCGGATGCCGAAATGGGCCGCCGCGTAGCGCAGGCCGTTGAGCGCCAGCTGGCGGAGCTGCCGCGGGCGGAAACCGCTCGCGAGGCGCTCTCAGCCAGCCGCATCATCGTGGCGCGCGACCTCGCGCAGTGCGTGGAGATCTCCAACCAGTACGGCCCGGAGCACCTGATTATTCAAACCCGCAGGGCGCGCGAGCTGGTCGATAGCATCACCAGCGCCGGGTCGGTGTTCCTCGGCGACTGGTCGCCCGAGTCGGCGGGCGACTACGCCTCCGGCACCAACCACGTGCTGCCGACCTACGGCTATACCGCCACCTGTTCCAGCCTCGGCCTGGCGGATTTCCAGAAGCGCATGACGGTGCAGGAGCTGTCGCGCGAAGGCTTTTCCGCCCTGGCGTCAACGATTGAAATTCTCGCCGCCGCCGAGCGCCTGACCGCCCACAAAAATGCCGTTACGCTGCGCGTTGCAGCGCTTAAGGAGCAAGCATGAGCATCGAAGATTTAGCCCGCGCTAACGTCCGTGACCTGACGCCATACCAGTCTGCTCGCCGCCTGGGCGGTAAAGGCGACGTCTGGCTCAACGCCAACGAATTCCCGACCGCCGTTGAATTCCAGCTAACTCAGCAAACGCTGAACCGCTACCCGGAAGGCCAGCCGAAAGCGGTGATTGCGAACTACGCGCAGTATGCCGGGGTTAAGCCCGAGCAGGTTCTGGTGAGCCGCGGCGCAGATGAAGGCATTGAGCTGGTGATCCGCGCCTTCTGCGAGCCGGGAGAGGACGCGGTGCTCTACTGCCCGCCAACCTACGGCATGTACGGCGTCAGTACCGAAACCTTCGGCGTGGATCGCCGGACGGTGCCGAGCCTGAGCGACTGGCAGCTCGATCTCCCCGGCATCGCCGCCAATCTCGACGGCGTGAAGGTGGTCTTTGTCTGCAGCCCCAACAACCCGACCGGGCAGGTGATTAACCCCGACGATATGCGCGCGCTGCTGGAGATGACCCGCGGCAAAGCGATTGTCATCGCCGACGAAGCCTACATCGAGTTCTGCCCGCAGGCGACGCTGGCCGGCTGGTTGAGCGACTACCCGCACCTGGTGGTGCTGCGCACGCTGTCGAAGGCCTTTGCCCTCGCCGGACTGCGCTGCGGCTTTACGCTGGCTAACGCCGAGGTGATTAGCCTGCTGATGAAGGTCATCGCCCCCTACCCGCTCTCCACGCCGGTCGCCGATATCGCCGCCCAGGCTCTCAACGCCGAGGGTATTGCCGCCATGCGCGCCCGCGTCGCGCAAATCGTAGACGAGCGTGAGTACCTGATTGGCCAGCTGCGCGGCATCGCCTGCATTGAGCAGGTTTTCGATTCCGAGACCAACTACATCCTCGCGCGCATTAAAGCCTCCAGCGCGGTATTTAAATCTTTGTGGGATCAGGGCATTATCTTACGAGACCAGAATAAACAACCCTCATTAAGCGGCTGTTTGCGTATCACTATCGGTACCCGTGCAGAGAGCCAGCGCGTGATTGACGCTTTGACTGCGGAGAATGTATGACCCAGAAGTTTCTCTTTATTGACCGTGACGGTACGCTGATTTCCGAGCCACCGGTTGATTTTCAGGTAGACCGCTTTGAAAAGCTGGCCTTTGAGCCACAGGTGATCCCTGCGCTGCTGAAGCTGCAGCAGGAAGGCTATCGGCTGGTGATGATCACCAATCAGGATGGTCTGGGCACCGACAGCCTGCCGCAGGATGAGTTTGACGGCCCGCACAACCTGATGATGCAGGTGTTTGCTTCCCAGGGCGTGAACTTTGAAGAGGTGCTGATTTGTCCGCACCTGCCGACGGAAGGCTGCGACTGCCGCAAGCCGAAAACTCAGCTGGTGCTGCCGTGGCTGGAAGAGGGCGTGCTGGATAGAGCCAACAGCTACGTCATCGGCGATCGCGCCACCGACATCGAGCTGGCGGAAAATATGGGCATTATCGGCCTGCGCTACGACCGCGAGACCCTCGACTGGCCGACCATCTGCGAGCAGCTTACCCGCCGCGACCGCTATGCCCACGTTGAGCGCATCACCAAAGAGACCCAGGTCGATGTAAAAGTCTGGCTGGATCGCGAAGGCGGCAGCAAAATCCACACCGGCGTCGGCTTCTTCGATCATATGCTCGATCAGATCGCCACCCACGGCGGCTTCCGCCTGGAGATTAACGTCGGCGGCGATCTCTATATTGACGATCACCACACGGTGGAAGATACCGGCCTGGCGCTGGGCGAAGCGCTGAAGCTGGCGCTGGGCGATAAGCGCGGCATCAGCCGCTTTGGCTTTGTGCTGCCGATGGACGAGTGTCTGGCCCGCTGTGCGCTGGATATCTCCGGGCGCCCGCACCTCGAATATAAGGCGGACTTCGCCTATCAGCGCGTCGGCGACCTGAGCACCGAGATGGTTGAACACTTCTTCCGCTCGCTCTCCTACACTATGGCGGTGACTCTGCATCTGAAAACCAAGGGCAAGAACGACCACCATCGCGTCGAGAGCCTGTTTAAAGCCTTTGGCCGCACGCTGCGTCAGGCGATCCGCGTGCAGGGCGACACGCTGCCATCTTCGAAAGGGGTGCTGTAATGAACGTGGTGATCCTCGATACCGGATGCGCCAACCTCAATTCGGTGAAATCGGCGATTCTCCGCCACGGCTATCAGCCGGCGGTGAGCCGCGATCCGGACGTGGTGCTGCGCGCCGACAAGCTGTTTTTACCCGGCGTGGGCACCGCCCAGGCGGCAATGGACCAGCTGCGCGACCGCGAGCTGATTGAGCTGGTTAAGGCCTGCACCCAGCCGGTGCTGGGGATCTGCCTCGGCATGCAGCTGCTTGGCCGGCGCAGCGAAGAGAGCAACGGCGTCGATCTGCTGGGCATTATTGCCGAAGACGTGCCGAAGATGACCGACCACGGGCTGCCGCTGCCGCATATGGGCTGGAACCGCGTGTACCCGAAAGCGGGGAATCGCCTGTTCAGCGGTATTGAGGACGGGGCTTATTTCTATTTCGTCCACAGCTACGCGATGCCGGTCAATCCGCACACCATTGCGCAGTGCAACTACGGCGAGCCGTTCACCGCTGCGGTACAGCAAGATAACTTTTTTGGCGTACAGTTTCACCCGGAGCGCTCGGGCAGCGCCGGCGCCCAGTTGCTGAAAAACTTCCTGGAGATGTGATGATAATTCCGGCTTTAGATTTAATTGACGGTACGGTTGTCCGTCTCCACCAGGGCGATTACGGCCAGCAGCGCGACTACGGCAACGATCCGCTGCCGCGCCTGCAGTCCTACGCCGCCCAGGGCGCGGAAGTGCTGCATCTGGTCGATCTCACCGGCGCGAAAGATCCCGCAAAGCGTCAGATTTCGCTGCTCAAAACCCTGGTTGCCGGCGTTGACGTTCCGGTGCAGGTCGGCGGCGGCGTGCGTACGGAAGAGGATGTCGCGGCCCTGCTGGATGCCGGCGTCGCGCGCGTGGTGGTAGGCTCTACGGCGGTGAAATCGCCGGAGACGGTGAAGGGCTGGTTCAAACGTTTCGGCCCGCAGCATCTGGTGCTGGCGCTCGACGTACGTATCGATGCAGAAGGTAATAAGCAGGTGGCGGTCAGCGGCTGGCAGGAAAACTCTGGGGTAACCCTTGAGGAGCTGGTGGAAAGCTATCTGCCGGTTGGCCTGCAGCACGTGCTGTGCACCGACATCTCCCGCGACGGCACCTTAGCCGGTTCCAACGTCTCTTTATATGAAGAGGTGTGCGCTCGCTATCCGCAGGTCGCGTTCCAGTCTTCCGGCGGCATCGGCGATCTTAACGATATCGCCGCGCTGCGCGGAACCGGCGTTCGCGGCGTCATTGTCGGGCGCGCCCTGCTGGAAGATAAATTCAACGTAACGGAGGCCATTCAATGCTGGCAAAACGGATAATCCCCTGCCTCGACGTTCGCGACGGCCAGGTAGTGAAAGGCGTGCAGTTCCGTAATCATGAAATCATCGGCGATATCGTCCCGCTGGCGAAGCGCTACGCCGACGAAGGCGCGGATGAGCTGGTCTTCTACGATATCACCGCCTCCAGCGACGGTCGGGTGGTCGATAAAAGCTGGGTTTCCCGGGTGGCGGAAGTTATCGATATTCCGTTCTGCGTCGCCGGCGGGATTAAATCGCTGGAAGACGCGGCGCAGATCCTCTCTTTTGGCGCAGACAAGATTTCGATTAACTCCCCTGCCCTGGCCGATCCGACGCTGATTACCCGCCTCGCCGATCGCTTTGGCGTGCAGTGCATCGTGGTGGGTATCGATACCTGGTTCGACGTCGATAGCGGCAAGTACCACGTTAATCAGTACACCGGCGACGAAGCCCGCACCCGGGTGACCCAGTGGGAAACCCTCGACTGGGTAGAGGAAGTGCAGAAGCGCGGGGCCGGAGAGATCGTGCTGAACATGATGAACCAGGACGGCGTGCGTAACGGCTACGATCTTGAGCAGCTGAGTAAAGTCCGCGCCGTGTGCCACGTGCCGCTGATCGCCTCCGGCGGCGCCGGCACCATGGAACACTTCCTTGAAGCCTTCCGCGACGCCAACGTCGACGGCGCATTGGCCGCATCGGTGTTCCACAAACAGATTATTAATATTGGCGAACTGAAAGCGTACCTGGCAGCACAGGGCGTGGAGATTAGGGTATGTTAACTGAACAGCTGGACTGGCAAAAAACCGACGGCATGATGCCGGTCATCGTACAGCACGCTATTTCCGGCGAAGTACTGATGCTTGGCTACATGAATCAGGAAGCGCTGGCGAAGACCGAAGAGAGCGGGAAAGTGACCTTCTGGTCGCGCACCAAACAGCGTCTGTGGACCAAGGGCGAAACCTCCGGCAATTTTCTCAACGTGGTGAGCATTACCCCGGATTGCGACAACGATACCCTGCTGGTGCTGGTTAATCCGATTGGCCCAACCTGCCATAAGGGCACGTCCAGCTGCTTCGGCGAAGCGGGACATCAGTGGCTGTTTCTGTATCAGCTGGAGCAGCTGCTGGCCGAGCGGAAGCACGCCGACCCGGAGAGCTCCTATACCGCGAAGCTGTATGCCAGCGGCACCAAGCGCATTGCGCAGAAGGTCGGGGAAGAAGGCGTGGAAACGGCGCTGGCCGCGACGGTGCATGACCAGTTTGAGCTGAAGAACGAAGCGTCGGATCTGATGTATCACCTGCTGGTGCTGCTGCAGGATCAGGGGCTGGACTTGACGGCGGTGATAGAGAATTTGCGCAGTCGGCATAAATAAGGAAAAAGGATGTTGGGGCAACCCCAACATCCTTTAATAAAAAGTTAACAATATACATGGAAAATAAAATTATAAAATCTTCCACCCATGCTTTCTGAAAAACTTCACCATTGATGACGTAAAGAAGAGAATGTGTTTAATTCCTTTTCTCGATACATTTCCGCCATGATGCAGCATCCTAACTTCAGGCACATAGGCCACATCCGTCATTTTACTGGCTCTTAGACTTAAATCAGTGTCTTCAAAATATAAAAAGAAGTCTTTATCAAAGCCCCCTAAAGCAGTCAGCACTGAAGTTCTAAAAAGCATAAAACAACCAGTGACAATTGGCGGATTCCATAGAATGGTTTCAGCCTGCATTTCATCCTTCATGCAATAATATTCTAGCTTCTTTCTGAACATGTCCTGAATAAATTTTGGTGCAAAAGCGCGAATCAACAGAACAGATACATCAGGATATCTTTTACACAGATACTGACGGTCGCCATTTCTCCAATGACACTGTGGTGATAGCAATCCGCAATGTGTGTTTTGCTCCATAAATTCGAATGCAACACGTAAAGAATCAGGTGCAAACTCAATATCAGGATTTAACACCAGATGGTAATCAAAGTCTGAATCGATAGTTAAATTATGAGCGCGACCATACCCTAAATTCTCACCAGTAATAGTGACAGTACAGAATGGATATTGCTTTTCAACCTGTCGATGTATTTCTGTTTTCTCTTTATAACCGTTTTCAATAATCGCAAATTTATAGTTCAAATAGGGTGTTTTTTGTGCTGCGATGAGAAAGGAATCTACTAACGAGAATATATCACCATCGATATAATAAGTAACAATCGAGATTTTAACAGATACTTCTTTGTCCACAACATTATACCCACTGCAGTTATCACTTATATTTCCCGCTGATATTCCTGAAAGCATCAAGAAACCCCTTTGAAATCATTTTTATCTCCAAGCTTTTATTTTCAGCTGAGAGAATAAAAACAGCTAACTTAGCAACTAACTTATAGGCATCCAGAAACTTCCAGTTAACCGGGATATAATTTCTTTTATACAACAATATTGCATTACGCACCTGATAGTAATGACGCACAGGAGCATGGATAGCCACACTGCGATTGAAGACTGCAACCCGGCGCTCTCCTAATGAGTGCGTCATACCAGCATTTAATACGCCGTAGCAGCGTAACCCCTGATGGCGTGCACGTAGTGACCACTCAACATCAACATAGTCAATAAACAGCGAGTCATCCATGCCACCAATTTTTTCAAAAACTTCGACTGGTATTAATGACCCGGAAGCAATTAAATGGTCAACATCGACACATCCGGAGCTATCGGCCTCAAGGTTTTTATTCACCCGAAGCCCCTCTACGCGAATAAAGCGAGAGTGTTTGGCGCCATTGCTATCAATAAATACAGGACCAACAGCAGCAGCATCATCGTGCAGCCGAAGTGCCTGATAAAGTATATCGACCATATTATCGGAAGGTATACTATCTTGATCCATCAAGAGAACATACCTGTAGCCTTGTGCCCTGGCATACTCAATCCCATGGTTCTGAGCAGTCGCAATCCCAACATTGCTACCAATTAAACGGAGGTTCACAGTTGCTGTTTCTTGCTGTAATAGCGCTGAAATCTCAGCGCTATTGTCTGACCCATTATCAACAATCAAAATATCAACACCGCTGCTATCTAATTGTCGAATCTGTGTCTCTAAACGTTCAATTTCAGGATTAAATGTTATCGTAATTGCAAGAATTTCATTACTCACAAGTAATATCCATAAAAGGGCCAAAGGCCCTTTACTTTAAAACATCCAAATAAATTGAAGACAACTCTTCATATTGCTCATCAAAATTTCGAATGTGAGAATGAGGGAGAGTAAGGGGGCTCGAAGAATCTCTCTTCGCAAAATACTCAATCGTTTCTGACACAGCCTTAGATAAATCTTTACTTTCATTATTGAATGGAATCACTAACCCATTCTCGCCAACAATGATATCCTCTGCCGCCCCACCAGCATCACTGGTAATGACCCATACATCACGGATAAGGGCCTCGCGAACGGTCAAACCAAAACTCTCCTTGGATTGTGTTGGATAAAGTAAAACATCAATACCGGCATAAAAATCATCAATTTCAGCTTGAGTAAATGCCGGCACTACCTCGACAGAATTGATACCATCAAGATCGTCCGGACTAAACGATGGGAAACCAAGATTGAGAGTATTATCAACTATGACTAAGCATGCCTGACTCGCCGGAATGCTAGAAAATACCTTCCTGATCAGATGGAAACCTTTAATATTCGTGTTTCCACCCACGTAACCAAACTTCAACGGTTGATGTGGATAACGAACTCGTTCTGATGAAGGAGCAGCGACGCCATTCTTATTCAGACGAACATTGTCATAGCCTTCGCTTTTATACACCTCTGAGGTGAAAAGACTTGGAGCAAGTATTACATCGGCAAGTTTCAATGAACTTCTTTTCTTCATTTGATAATAGTCATCGTTATTATCAAGATGATGACCGCTGTCTAATTTTTTACTCAAGCCTCTGAACTTATGTTTTTCATCAAAACTCAGAATGAATTGATGTTCATATAGCCACCAGTAATCATGGGCGGTAACAACAATAGGGATATTACGCTGATGACAAATGTCAAGCATAGTAACGCCGAGTCCCTGAATCGAGTGAAAATGTACTAAGTCCGGCTTAACCAGATCGAGAACATGTGTAAATTCCGCATCGATGTCATTGTTCACGATCTGCTTTTTCGATGGCAGTACGTCCGGAATAACCATACCGTAGCAGTCTTGCCCATCAAACTCATAGCGGCGCAGTTTATTTAGCTGACCATAATCTTGATTTAACGCCGTGAACACATGAATATCAAACTGTTCAGTTGTATTTAAGCGCTTATTTAGTGCTTCAGCAACAACAGTGGCGCCGCCAAAAGAACGTGGCCCGTAATAACAGTTTACGGATAAAATCTGCTTTTTAGCAGTTTCCACAGGATGATTAAAATCATCAACCAGCGGCATAACCTGATTTTTGGCGATAAATTCCTGGGAGTAGCGTGCCAGTACAGTCTGCTTACCCTGCAGACCAACAGCATGACGTAACTCGGCAGAATCCACTAATTCCTCAATCACTGAAACCCATTGTTCCGTGCTATCACACAAGAACCCATTTTCGCCATGATTAATCACATTTGAAAAATTAGGTCGCGGTGAACAAATACATGGAACACCTAAAATTGAGGCTTCAATATATTTAATATTACTTTTTGAATCATTAAATACATAGTTTTCCAACGGTGCGATGCTGATATCACATTCATTAAGAATTTTCAGGTAATCCGTATACGGACAAAATTCTATTCTTTCTATCTGCGCCTGCACAACATTGTATTCTTTTGGTAACTCTAAAGTTCCAATCAAGCGGAAATGAACATTTTTATGCTTTTTAAGAATCGCCAGGATCGCGTCAGAAGCTTCAAGGAAATCAACGTTATGCGTGCTGGTTCCAGAACCATAGACGATTCGGATGATATTGTCTTCACTACTTTTTCGTGTTTCTGGTAACGAAGAAGCTGTCACCACGGTTTCTGGATCAAGCGCATTTTCAACAACAAACGCATGTTTTACACCGGCAGCGACCATTTCTTCTGCAAGATGAGGCGTTGATGCGATAGCAAATTTACAACGTGACAATGCCGATTTGTATAAATGGGCACCATCCAGTAAACCCTGGAAGACATCTTTATCCAGCTCATTTAAGGTACGACTATTCCTCATCACTTCAGCATCAAAGATAAGGTCATCGACTTCCCAATACGTCGGGAGATTAAGTCTATCGCACTCATCGAAAATACTATGAACGCTATCAAATGCTGGTACGCGATAAAAAATAATTAAGGAATGGCTTTGTAGCGCATCAATGCATGCCTGCCAGTCATGCCAGTTAAGCACTGTTACAGGTATATTGAGATTTTTAAATAATTCAACTTTCTGGTCCACACGATACTTACGACACTGAGGTATTGATAGCTCCGCGATGATCAATACTCGCAGGCTCAATATCTTAGTGGCATCGAGACTAATTGCAGGTAATTCCTTCTGAACGCGTACTGCTTGCATACCCTGGAATGCCGCGACATGCCTGATTCGCTGTATTGCGCCAGAAATACCTTCACGCTTAAATACCGCCATCCCTTTTTTGTAGGTATAAGCAACACCGTGAGTTTTCGTCACATGCGTTATGGTTTTGGCCGCTTTTTTGGCCCGGCGGAGGTTAAGCATGGCTAAGCGTATTGGTTTGGTTATACGCCAGCTGGTCGATTCCCGCAACGCCTGATTATCAAAACTCAGGCGTTGGATGAGATGTTCTTTTTCTTCAAGCGCGGTATTAACTTCTTGAATATGCTGTTCTTGTTTACCTATATGGCTTTGAAGTTCTTTCAGTCTTTTCTGTTGAGCAAGAATCTCTTTAGTCATATTCTGTTCTGCAACAACTAATTTCTGCCATTCCATTTCTGGATGGAGCTGTAATGAACTCCAAAAATTATGAGTCTGCAGCATTGCAGGCATATAAGTACCATTGTGGGCCTTATTACCTTGGACAACTATCTCTTCGTCACCAACAATATGTCGAACACCGAGAAGATTTGACTTTGCTTTACCCTTTTGAATGATGCATAGGGAGTTTATAAAAGTAACTGAATGAATTTCGCTATAGTCAATGGGGCCTAAATGTTCACATTCATAGTGTTCATAGAAAGGTTGTAAGAATTCGTTAGCACTTAACTCAATCCCCCAATGCTCATGGTTTTGCACATCGGCTAATTTTTTAAGAAATGCCATTGAAGAAAATGGGTCATAGAGTCCCCCTTCAAAGCTTTCCCAGTAGCTACAATGTAAATCTTCAACAATATAAATTCCCTCTTCATTAACCAGAGGGAAGTAAAGCAAGAATGATTTAATAATGTCGGATGAATCATGAGAACCATCGTCGATAATCAAATCAAATGATTGTGCAATATGCTGAATCCGTTTTTTTACATCTTCAGTTGACGAGTTCCCAATAACAATCTTAATCGCATCGTCATTATATTTTAATTTTTCACAATCAGGATTAATATCACAACCAATAATATTCTCGGCGACTGGGAAATACTTGCGCCATATTTCTAGTGAGCCACCATTTTGTACACCAATTTCTAGAAAATTCTTGACAGACATTCTGGAACTGAAAAGGTACTGGTGGTAAGTATGGAGATAAATATCCCACTTATCTGATGATTTTCCGTTATGCTCATCATAGAGCTCAATTAAATTTTTCATTCTTTTTCCAGTTTCACATCATCAAACTTAATACCGACCAGTCCCCAACGCACATCACTTGAAGAGACATTGATTATCAAAGCATCATGTAGCCAGTGGTGCTGAACATGGCTGTTTATATCACCATTAGCCAATGAGACCATCATCGAATATTCCCCATTGGGCAGCATCGGCAATGTAAACACATATTCAGCGGTCATTTTCTCACCCGCACCTACAGAAAATGCATTTTTATTGGTGAATGGCAATGTGTTCTCTCCGAATAACACCTGGCCCAAACGATCTTTAACCAGAAAACCTAATATCGGTGAGTCGAATTGCTCATTTATAATCGCAGTAATGCATAGTTTGACTTTTTCACCACCTTTGTACAGGTGGTGGGTGCTCCCGGTAGCCACATCACTGAATGACACATCGATAATTTCACCTGCACCGGTTTTCCAACCATTAGCATCTGATAGATTATTATCAATACCGTATTGAGAGTTATAGTCGAAAGTATCATTAGCAGTCGCATTTTCAGCAATGGCAAGTTGTGATTGTTCAGTAGAAACATCATCTTGTTTATTATTTTTAATATCATCAAGTTTGGTTTCATCACCGTAAACCTCTTGTAAGGTATACTGTAGATACTTTTCTGTAATAGTCTTAGCTTTGCCCGAAGCAATCATTTCACCTTTATGGATCCAGATTGCTTTATCGCATAAATTTATTACTGATTGGGTATCATGACTGACAAACAGTAAAGTGCCATTCTCTTTAAACTTTCTGATGAATCGCATGCATTTCTGGGTGAAAACCGCATCACCAACAGCAAGGGCTTCATCAATAACCAGTATATCAGCATCAACATGGGCGATAACCGCAAAAGCCAGACGGACATACATCCCACTTGAATAAGTTTTTACTGGCTGATCGATATAATCGCCGATGTCAGCAAAAGCCAGAATCTTCTCGTACCTTTGTCTGATTTGTTCATTTGTCAAGCCATATAGAGACGCAGCCATAAAAATATTTTCATGACCAGTAAACTCAGGGTTAAACCCCGCACCAAGCTCTAACAATGCAGCAATACGGCCATTAACCTTCACCGTACCATCTGTGGGTGTTAGTGTTCCGCAAATCATTTGCAGCAAAGTAGATTTGCCCGAGCCATTTCGGCCGATAATGCCAACCGTTTCGCCTTTTTTAAGGGAAAAACTAACATTTTTTAAAGCCCAAAATTCACGGTAAAGCTGTTTACGAGATCGAAAGAACATCTGCATCAAACGATCTTTTGGTGAGTCATAAATTTGATAACACTTACTTAAACCTGTTATCTCAATAATATTATCAGATGACATCTGCAAACCCTTTCCGTGTTTTCTGGAACCAAAGGAATCCAGCCCATGCAATCGCTGCATTAACAATTAACCCAACTAAATACGGTCTAATTTCTGGAACCCGCCCCCAATACATTACATCTCTGGCTTGTTCAATAAATTGAGCCAGTGGATTAAGTAATAACAGTGGCCTTACTGATTCGGGAAGTGCAGATGTCGGGAAAAAGATTGGCGATAAGAACATTAGCACCATTGTGACTATACCAACTATCTGGCTAACATCACGTAAATATACACCTAAAGAACCTAAAAACCAGCTCAGCCCCATAATCATCAAAACTAATGGCAGGAGGATAACCGGTAGCAAAAGGATGGTGATATGAGGCATGCCTACTTCTACAATATAGAAGATAAGCCATACCAGACAACTAATTGAAAAATGGAATAATGCAGCAAATAAATTCACCCAAGATAATATCTCCAATGGAAATATTACCTTTTTCACATAATTCGCATTTGCAAGTATTATAGTCGGCGCCCGATTAATACATTCAGAAAACAAGTTGAATATAATTAACCCTGAAAACAGAACCAATGCAAATGCCGTACGCGACGTGCTCCCCTCACTCCATTTTGCCTGGAATACGACACTAAATACAAATGTGTATACCACAAGCATAAGGACAGGTGTGAAAAATGACCACAGCAACCCTAATACTGAACCGCGGTACCGGCTAATCACTTCACGACGAGTTAATGTGTAAATTAACCGTCGATTAGAAATGAGTGACTTAAATAGCTCCCGGGTTTGATTAACGACAAAACTCATTCATAGACCTCAGCATCAAGGAACAATGCACCGACTTTATCTTTATCGGAAATCAATACATCCTGGTTTGGCCATTGAATGTTTATCGTTGGGTCATTCCAGAGAATACTGCGTTCAGACTGAGGCGTGTAGTAATTGGTCGCTTTATAGACAAACTGCACTCTCTCGCTCAGCGCCATAAATCCGTGCGCAAAGCCTTCCGGGATCCACAGCTGACGCTTGTTTTCCGCGCTCAGCACCACGCCCACCCACTGACCAAACGTCGGCGATGAACGGCGTATGTCAACGGCAACATCGAACACTTCGCCTTCAACGCAGCGCACCAGCTTGCCCTGTGCATGCGGCGCCAGCTGATAGTGCAGCCCGCGCAGCACGCCTTTCTGCGACTGCGAGTGGTTATCCTGTACAAACTCAACCTTGCGACCCACCGCCTCATCAAAGATTTTACTGCTGAAACTTTCAAAGAAAAACCCGCGGGCGTCGCCAAACACCTTCGGCTCACAAATTAATACATCCGGAATTGCGGTTTTAATAATATTCATTTTGTATGCTCACTTACTT